>Ga0209172_10000228_pt1 | contig 166747 bp, 152 predicted proteins | sample LarsenN4metaG_FD_184113 | JGI IMG/M metagenome (GOLD analysis project Ga0209172, IMG submission 184113) | Hot spring sediment bacterial and archeal communities from British Columbia, Canada, to study Microbial Dark Matter (Phase II) - Larsen... ...
CCCCACCTTCTGCCATGCCTCCGCTCAAAAGCAGGCGGGCAAAAATTCCTTCCCCCAACCCTCTTCCTTTTTGCCCGCCTGCTTGGGCTCCGCCTTGAAATTTTTTTGCGGGGTTACCATTTTTAGAGTTGCCCTTGCCCCACCCTCCCAGTGCGCGGGCAACGGGGAACTCCCTTTAAATTTGCCAATAGCGGGGAAATAAGTTATCATAAAATGGCTAACAAGCATGATGTATCATTTAGTTTATACCTTTTAATGGTATATAGCAAATAACTCAATGTCAAATTCCAAAATCGGCTTAAATTTCAAAAAACTGCGAGCGCAAAAGAGCTATTCTCTCGAAAAGGTGGCTCGTCTTGCCAATCTTTCGTTGAATACTGTTGTTCGCCTTGAATCTGGCGTGAATAAAAACCCAACCATCGAAACGCTTACAAAAATTGCTAGTGCACTTGAAGTAAGTGTTGACGATTTACTTAGATAATTATGACTAAATCTTTAAATACAACACTGCATAGAGCACACAAGGCAAAGCAAGACGAGTTTTATACGCAACTCGTTGATATTGAAAATGAGCTGAAACACTACAAAGAACAGTTTCGCGGCAAAGTCGTATATTGCAACTGCGATGATCCGTTCGAGAGTAATTTCTTCAAGTACTTCGCGGCTAACTTCAATGCGCTTGGATTAAAGAAACTTATTGCCACAAGCTACGTTAAATCACCGATTGTCGGTGGGCAATTGCCGCTTTTTGAGGTAGAAGGGTTGAAGCCATCCGGCAAAGAACCTTTCAAAATTCAAATCAAAGAAGTGCCGGATACCGACAAAGATGGTGCGATAAATCTTGATGATGTTAAATACCTACTCAAGCACGACAAAAATACCGCAACACCGCTCAAAGACGGCGGGGATTTCCGCAGCGATGAGTGCATCGAACTACTCAAACAAGCTGATATTGTAGTGACTAATCCGCCATTTTCTCTATTCCGTGAATATATCGCGCAGCTAATTGAGCATGGCAAAAAATTCTTAATAATCGGCAATACTAACGCGATAACCTACCAAGACGTTTTCAATCTTATACAAGACAACAAAGTTTGGCTCGGCATAAATAATGGACCCAAAATTTATCAGGTACCGGATTATTATGAGCAGGAAAATATATTTACTGGTACAGATGGCAAGAAGTATGCCAAGATGGGCAATACTTGCTGGTTTACCAATCTTGATTTTAAGAAACGCCACGAAAATTTACAATTTTACAAAAAATATTCGCCTAAAAACTATCCCAAGTACGATAACTATGATGCGATTGAGGTATCTAGAATTTCTGAAATCCCAATGGATTATGATGGGGTAATGGGTGTGCCAGTTACTTTTCTGGATGTATATAATCCAGATCAGTTTAAAATTTTAGGCATAACCGATAGACATAATGTATCGGGTTTGCGCACAAAGACTTACACAGCGGTAGATGATCCCAAATATAACGATTTAAATAGGCGTGGAGCTATAAAGACTAGCGATGGTTATAAATCAACGTATGCACGGATTTTAATTAAACGGAAAAAATAATATGAAAATTGATCTGCACAAAATCCCGATTCGCAAAGTGATCGTTGGCTACAAAGACAGCGCCGAGGAAGGCGTAGTGGCTTATGGCGGCAAATTGGATATTCGTCCGAAATATCAGCGCGAGTTTGTGTACAAAGAAAAGCAACGCAATGCCGTGATAGAAACAATCAAAAACAGCTTTCCGCTGAATGTGATGTATTGGATGATTAGAGAAGATGGCGGTTACGAAGTATTGGACGGCCAACAGCGCACCATCAGCATTGGGCAATATATCAATGGCGACTTTTCATTAAACGATCGCTTTTTCCATAATTTGACCAAGGAGGAGCAGGATAAAATTTTGGATTATGAATTGATGATTTACTTCTGCGAAGGAACGGATAAAGAACGGCTGGATTGGTTCAGAATCATCAATATCGCCGGAGAAAAACTAACCGACCAAGAAATTCGCAACGCGGTTTATACCGGCCCGTGGCTATCTGACGCCAAATTAAAATTCAGCAAAACAAACTGCGTGGCGTACTTACTGGCAAATGATGGCGGAGCGTTGGTTAGCGGTTCACCAATCCGACAGGAATATCTAGAAACCGCGCTCTCGTGGATAAATGACGGCAAGATAGAGGATTATATGGCGAAACATCAGCACGACAAAAAAGCTGATGAGCTATGGGATTATTTCCAAGATGTAATCGCTTGGGTGCGCAAAACTTTTCCCAATTACCGAAAAGAGATGGCGAGCGTGAATTGGGGCGAGTTATACAACCAATTCAAAAAGGAGAAGTTAAACGCCGCAAAACTGGAAGCCGAAGTTAAAGAGTTAATGCAAGACGAAGATGTTACCAAAAAGTCCGGCATTTATCCGTATGTTTTAACGAGGCAAGAGAAACATCTCTCAATCCGCGCGTTTACAGACAAGATGAAGCGCGAAGCGTACGAGCGGCAAAATGGCGTTTGCCCATTCTGTAAGAAGCAGAAAAAAGATAAAAAACAATGGGATATTTCCGAAATGGAAGCCGATCACATAACGCCTTGGCACGAAGGCGGTAAAACGGTTGCAGAGAATTGCCAAATGCTGTGCAAAGAACACAATCGAACTAAATCTGGAATATAGTTATGTTTGGAAAGGCATTAAAATTTAAAACCTACCTCTCATCTAAACGAATTCCGATTGGAATTAGTTTTTTAGTTGGGCTAGTTTTGGGCTACATACTAGGAATTTTTAGAGTTCATACTTTATTCTCGCTACCAAAAATTTCAATTGATTTCTCATGGTTAAGTTGGTTTGGACAGATAACACCGAATCCAACATTTTTATCCGATGTCGCCGCATTTGAAGCGGCGATCATTGCCTTTCTAGTGCCTTTGAGCATAGAGATAATTTCAAAAATATCTGAACGTTACAACTCCGATGTTATTACTCGCTCATTTGACAACACTTGGGAAAATAAAATTCTTCCGCCATTTCTGTTGATAAACATTGTAGCCGCGGTTCTTTTACGTTTTTTCGTTCAGGACGATATCAATTCCGTGGTATGGAAAATACTCGCATGGATTATTCTGTTAGTTTTTATGTATATTGCGTTTGCAATCTGGCGAGTAATAAATCGGATTAAAATCTTTATGAGTGACACAAAATCCGTCATTAACCAACTTTATGAAGATGTTGAGAGATCTATTGAGTAAAAAAGCGACTGCTTCAAAGCAAGATGTCTTAGTGCAATCTCTTGAAGGGATTGGGGATATTTTAGTATTTGAGACAAAACGGCAAAAAAACAAACTTGTTTTGGATGGATTAAAAAAGATAAGCGATTCGGTAAAAAAGATTTTTGAAATACAGCAAGGCGATCCGGATAGGTTTGAACAATTAGTAGTAAGTCAGGACTTTTTCGAGCTCTACAAGAAAGACGAAAAAGAAGCAAAACTCCGCTTAGCTTTTGATCCCGAAAAATATTTAATTAGTTTTTCAACGGCTATAAATCAAATTGTACGAGTATATGAAGCGGCAATAGGTTCACAAAACGAGGAAATAAGCAGATTTGCGGTTTATCACATCAACTGGATACTTGCGGCTTTGTCCTCTCAACCAAACAACGGATTGTTTGTTGAGCAAATTTTGCGAAAATTGGCAGAAATAACGAGAACTGCAATACAACGCAATGACGGTTCTGCTTATGCCGCGGCAATTCACTGGTATACCGATATCGTCTTTAACAGGTTAGGAAAGAAGGGCGATTTTCAACTTTCTTATCTCGATCTTTTTGATAAATACTTTTTTTCAACTGTCCGATACATCGTTGCCGAAAACCAAACCTCTATTTTTCATTCTTTAGTTTCGTCTTTGGTTGATGGTATCCATGTTCCCGATTACCACCGAGGTGAAGTTTGGAATTATAGCCATATCATTTTGAATAAAGATTTGCAGAAATATAATAAGCTCGACGCTGAACATGACATTGGAAAGAGAGTTAGAGAGCTGGCCGATTCAGAAAATGATATTAACATACAAGAAAAACTGGAAGCGTGGCTGAAAAAGTTTGATGAGCTAAAGGCAATCATAGAGCCGAATTTAGATGAAGAACAAAAGAAATCCGCACAAGAAATTGAGGAGAAAATAAGAGATTTTGCCACCTCGCAATTTAAATATCAAAATCTTTTAGAGATAGTCTTTGCTATAGGTGCGTACTGTTTGTTTAAGCAGAAGTACGGCTATCTTAAGTACCTTTGGGAATACAAACAGCCCCCAGACTCAGACGCCTCTTGGATTGGACATGATATAACACCCAGATCATTAGACGAGGTAATCAAATTTTACTTCCGAAAAGGGCTTTTTGAGAAAAAATTTGATTTTTGGGAGGAACATCATGGAAGCGAGAAATATTACAAGCAATATTTCCTATTGCTATTGGCTCGCGTATTACAAAGTGCTTTTGCAGACGCGGAAGGCAAGTACTCACAGATTGAAAATTATAAATTGCCTGACTTGCATGTTTATAGATTAAGCGATCTTGAACACTCAATAGATGGGTTTTTTGCGCTATCGGTCGAACTCAAGCAGGCCGGAAATATGCTTGCAGAAATTGGTTTCGACACCGCAAAATTAGATGAAATTTTTGACGCTAAACTTGCTTCTTTCTTGAATAAGCTTAAGGAAGAAGCAGGAAAACAGATTTCTGCAAAACATAAAACGGGAAATATCAGCCAAAAGAGGATTGGGGAATTTAAGAAAGAAGTATTAAAGAGTTTCTACGAGGGCGCAAATTTGCGCGATATTTTTGCCAAGTATTTCAAAACATACGAGGACAAAACAAAAGAAAAAATCGCTGGCAAAAAGGAACGTTTTGGAATCAATATCGTTGACGACAAGGCTTCGTTTTTTGACGAGTGGCATGTTCATTATGTCGGTTGGGGCGAAAACTACGGCCGCGATCTCGCCTCTGGCGAAAATTCCTATCTGCTTGATGACATAGCAAAAGATTGTGCGGAAATTTCCAAAGAGGATTTTGAGGCAACGCTGGCAAAAATTGAAAATCCAAACGATATAGTAATTTTCGCAACAAATATCGCATTCTGGCGGTTTTTTGAGGATTCAAAGAACTTTAAGCCGAAATGGCACAGAGATATTAAACAACTCGAAATAAAAGGTTTTGGTGGTTGGTATGATTTCAATGGCCAAACAATACCTGTTTTTGCCTACCACCGAAAAATAGATAAACAGATTTTGATTTTGAACAAGGCAAAGATTGGACAGCTTGTCCAACTTTCACCACTGAATGACAAAGAAGATGAAAAATCTATTGAGGATATTTTCTACGTGGATATACAAGCGTTTTCTGAAAATACGGAATTGATGGAAGAATTTATCAAAAAACCGCCAGAATGGTTGCAGAAAATTGGCGACGAGCAGAAACAACGTGAACATCTACGGGAGCGCGTCCGCATTCAAATTTTCGAGCGATTCGAGTATAATAAACCTGCAGATTTTGAAGGTTATAAACTGACATTAAAAGACGACTAACCCCACCCACCACCCTTTGAATTTGTAACCCCGCAAAAAAATTTCAAGGCGGAGCCCAAGCAGGCGGGCAAAAAGGAAGAGGGTTGGGGGAAGGAATTTTTGCCCGCCTGCTTTTGAGCGGAGGCATGGCAGAAGGTGGGGTTGGGGGGAATTCCGCCATGCCGGAGCGAATACAAAATGAGGCCGCATCCGCCGCCTGCTCTGTTAGGAGCGGAAGCCAGCAAAAAAGTTTTCTTTTCCTTTTAGAAGAAAAAATCCGGCGCGCGCAAATCAAAAAATGTGAAGAAAACTTTTTGGCTGGCTGGCGAGCGTTAGCGAGCGGCGGCGGGGCGGCTTCCTTAGTCGGGGTTCTGCTCAAAAAAGGTTCGGATTTCGTCCAAAAGGTACCGCCATAACATACATGTCAGCATGACCGGATAGACCCATTCGGGATTCAAAGGTTGTTTGTGATATACTGTGCATATATGGCATCGGAGCCAGAAATCAAACAATCCCCAGCCCTGCTCGAATGGACCTTCCCGGAATTCGCCGTCTATGAACGGGGCCGGTGGTGGTTTTTGAGTTTTTTCATCATTGGTGGCGCGATGATTTTGTTGGCGATTTTATCCGGCTCATATACCGCCATTCCGGTGGTCATCCTCGCGGCCTTTATTTTGATCTTGCGCTTCCGTCGTCATCCGGCCGATGTCCATGTACGCCTCACCGAGCTCGGGATTGAGGTCGGCGGAACATTCACCCGTTGGGATGACCTGAAAGAATTCTGGATTATCTACCGACCACCCGAGATCAAGAAACTCTACGTCTCGTTCAAATTATCCATCAGGCAGCCATACAGTATTGAACTCGGCTCGCTGAACCCACTTAAGGTTCGCCAGGCGTTGTCTGACTTCCTGCCTGAGAACGTCGAGGAGGAACGCGAAACAGCCGGCGATCAACTGCTCCGGTTTTTCAAGTTATAAACTATTTCGATCTTAGTCCCCAAAAGATCTTTGATCTTTTGGGGTAAGCGGGACCTGCCTGCCGGCAGGCAGGCGCGGCTGCAGCGGTACCGGGGAAGCGAAAGCGACCCCGGTATAGCGGAGTGCGCGATCACGCGTGGTGCGCCCGGCAGGATTCGAGCCTGCGTGCCTGGGTAAGCCGGCCCCCGGGCAGCGGCTTACCCGTCTCGTCCCGCGCGAACCGAAGCAGTTCGGTTCGCTTGTTGACTCGACCCCCTCGCTCTGCAAAACAAAAATGCCCTTGCGTGGTGCGCCCGGCAGGATTCGAACCTGCGACCCCAAGCTCCGCAAGCTTGTACTCTATCCAACTGAGCTACGGGCGCCCACGCAAGGGCATGTCTGACTTCATGCTTCGCAGTCCATGAGGAGAAACTCACGACGTGTACAAGTCGTACAATCAGCGAATGGGATGGTATCAGAACTACCCTTCTTCGACAAGGAGGGATCCGACTATTTACCGAACGAGTCGTCCGTTCAGGGGTGGCACGATGACACGCACTTCTGACGCATCTCGTTTCTGGACGATCACTGTTCGGGCGACCGTGGTCGGGTTATAGAGGAGCACCGCCTGCTCAAACTCTCGGACATACATCTTCATCCGCGAAGAATACAAACGCGGTGATTTCGCGGCGCCGATCGATTGGTATAATTCTTCGTTCCACCAGAGGACATCATGCCGGCCAGTATCGACCGGGCCTTGATTTGGAACCGGTCCATGGTCATACGCAACATATCCATCGCCAAGTAAGGTGAAGGTCACCGCTCGGTTCCATTTTTCCCATTCGTCTTCATTGCCCTCAGCGTGGATGATCATCGTTAGGGGTTTACGCCAAGGAATGTTCGCGACATAATTCTGTAAAATGAAACGTTCGGATGGCAGCGTATTCGGAAACCCTTCGAACATCCGGCCATTCAGTGGTGTCGGGCTGAAGTTTTTTTCCGACATATTGGCGACGATCCGTCGATCGGTCGGCAGTGCTTTACGGAGCGACCGCATAAATGCGATCGACGCATTGATCCATTTCTGATTGAAGATACGCGGCGTATCAGCGATACCATTTCGGTTCGAGTCGACACCAGATTGCACCCACGGGGTATACGTCACCTTGCTCCAAACATTATCTAGAAAAATGTCGTTCCAGAGTGAGTAGTCCGGTTCAGTCGTCAAGAACTGGACCATCGCCGCCCGTACATTCGGGCGCAGCAGGTGATAGGTGATTGCGTCCGGCAAAAAAGAGACATCGCTCCCGTCCGGTTTCTTCAAGAAATCCTGATCGCGATCCAGGAGTGGCGCCAAGGCATGAAGCGAGCCATTCGGATTTTCGAGGGCTTCGACGTTCGCTTCGTTCATCGGGAAATAGAATGCGAGCCGGATGTTCGGATTCAGGCGCTTGATCGTTTCGAGTTGCGGTCGGGACGTATATTGGTTTTCGAGGGCTAGGACAGCGTAGTCCCAGCGGGCAATACGGACCGCTGCATCATCCGTCAGGTATGGATAAAGGTAATACAGCGCCCGTCGTGGATACATGGTCGTCGCGTGAAACGTATCGCGAGGAGAATACTGCTTCAGTCGTGAGACATACAAACGATAGACCGGCGGAGTCGTGGTCGAGGTTTGCGCCAAGACCGGGTTCAGTGTCAGGACGAAACCGGTAAGCAGAAAGATGGCCGTAGCTAGGCGGATGGTTTTCATATAGTTGACCGAGGAACCTACAACATCATCGGGGTTTTGTCAAGCGCCCATGCTATACTACCCACATGCCATCGCTCCTGACCCCGATTTCCGCTCTGTCTGGCATCGGGCCGGCGTTGTCGAAAAAATTCGCCGCCCTCGAACTCGAAACGCTGGAGGATGCGCTCTTCTACTTCCCGATCCGACATGAGGATTGGCGGACGAGGATCGAGATAGCAAAAGTCCAGGCTGGCATGGATGGGACGATCCAGGGCGAGCTGACTGCACTTCGAACGAGAAAATTATGGCGGGGAGGCGCTCGATCCATCACCGAGGGCCGGATTGATGATGGGACGGCGGTCATGCCGATCATCTGGTTCAATCAACCGTATCTTCAAAAGACTCTGCACCTCGGAAACCATTATTACGTGTCTGGGAGGATCGATCGTCGTGGTGAACAGTTCCAGATGACAAATCCAGCTTTTGAGGGTGTTTCCGCCGACCCAAATCATCAACGCCTCGTACCAATCTATTCGTCGGTCGAAGGTTTATCCCAGCGTCAGATCCGCCAGGTGATCAAGACCGCGATCGAGTTCGTGAATCTCGTCCCCGACCATCTCCCAGCCGAAATGGCCGCTCGTTTATCACTACAACCACGAGCCGAATCGTTACGAGCCATACATTTTCCGTCATCTCCGGATGAAGCCCACGCCGCCGTTCGACGACTCCAGTTCGACGAGCTACTCGTCTGGCAACTTCGATGGCTTGATGAGATCGAACGATTCCGGACTATCGGTGCGACCCCATATCCGTTCAGCGAAACGGCGATCCGTGGATTTGTCCAACAACTCCCGTTTGAATTGACCCCCGATCAACGACAGGCCGCTTGGGAGATTTTCCAGGAACTCGGTCAACCGATTCCGATGTCTCGATTACTTCATGGTGACGTCGGGAGCGGGAAAACCGCCGTCGCCGCCTTAGCCGCCTATAACGTCGCCCGACAAGGTGGTCAGGTCGCGCTGTTGGTGCCAACGGTCGTGCTGGCCGAACAACACTTCCGAACGCTGAGCAGCTTGTTTACGAAAACCGACCTGACAATCGGGCTACTATCTGGTGATCAGGCTCGGATGAGTAACCAAGATTCATCCGTTTCGAGACGCGAACTATTGTCACGCCTGCGTTCGGATGAGGTTCCGATCCTGATCGGGACCCATGCCATGCTCGAATCGCCACCACCCTGGTCCCAGCTCGGACTCGTGGTCGTTGACGAACAGCAGCGCTTCGGCGTCGCCCAACGCGAATTGTTGATCGAACAGTGCCGCCGACAGAATCGACCAGCCCCGCACTATCTGAGTCTCACCGCGACGCCGATTCCCCGGACACTGGCCTTATTTCTAAGCGGTGAGCTGTCGTTATCACGATTACGGCACAAGCCGCGCGGTCGTCCGGAGGTCCAGACGAGCGTCATCACCGACGGGCGAGCCACATTGGACCCAATTATCGAGACAGCTGTCGCGAATGGTGAGCAGGTGTTCTATATCACACCGCTGATCGTTGAATCAGATCATTTCGGGGCCCATGCCGCGACCACCGAGTTCAACCGATTACGCGAGACGCATGGACGGCGACGAGTCGGGATGATTCATGGCGCCATGCCGACATCCGATCGGATCGCCGTAATGGACGAATTTCGACGTGGTGAAATCGATATCCTGGTGGCAACGACCGTCATTGAAGTCGGGATTGATATTCCGAACGCCACCGTCATGATCATCGATGGGGCGGATCGATTTGGACTATCCCAGTTGCATCAACTACGCGGCCGGATCGGCCGAGGTCAGCGACCGGGTCATTGTTACCTCCTGTCGGAACGCCACGATCCGGCGGTCATCGAGCGACTTCAGCGCGTAGCCCAAACCACGGACGGCTTAGAACTGGCCGAGTTTGACCTCCAGCAGCGCGGGGCTGGGGAATTATATGGGACGCGTCAATCCGGACTCCCCGACTGGCGAATCGCGAGGCTCGACGACCCGGAACTCATGGCGATGGCCAGATCGATTGCCCAAGAATTACGTTCACAGGGACTCGAACGGGCCATCCTGATGGATGATGAGTGGCGGGCGCCGGTCGGGACACGCCATCGGGAGTAACGATGATTAGCTCGCGCGTGTCAGTGTGGTCAGGTCAGTGACAGACGCTATGTCGTTCAATTTCACACCGGAAGGTTTTTTGGTGACGGTTTGTTTTGGTAGATAGATGGACTTGAATCCGAGTCTCACAAGTTCCGCGACGCGTCGTTCGATATCGTTCACTCGACGGATTTCACCACCTAAACCGATTTCCCCAATGACCGCCGTTGTCGATGGTATCGGTCGATCACTCACCGAAGATGCGATCGCGAGTGCGACCGCCGCATCGATCGAACGTTCTCGTACACCGAGCCCACCTACGATGTTCACGTACACGTCCTGCGCGGCCAAGGATTTCAATCCCGCCCGCCGGGTCAGGACGGCGATGAGCAGCTGGAGCCGATTTAAATCGACGCCGAGTGCGGCGCGACGCGGATTACCGAAGGCGGTCGGGGCGGTCAGCGCTTGAACATCGACCGCGAATGGGCGACTCCCTTCGAGGACGAGCGTGGCCACGGTTCCTGGACCGTCATGACGATCCGCTAAGAATACGCGAGAGGGTTCAGCGACATCACGAAGTCCCTGCTCAGACATCATGAACACACCCGTGTCGTTCGTCGAACCGAACCGGTTTTTCACCGCGCGGAGGAGTCGATAACTCGAGAGTGGGTCACCCTCAAGATAGACGACCGTGTCAACCAGGTGCTCAAGGGCGCGTGGACCAGCCATCACCCCTTCTTTCGTCACATGACCGACCATCAAACAGGCGACCTCGCTTTGTTTCGCCGCCTGCAGCAACATGGCCGCGACCGCCCGAACCTGTTGGATGCTGCCTGGCTCACCTTCGGCCTGATTGACCGTCACTGTTTGGATCGAATCAATGACGAGGAGGGCTGGTCGATGTTTTTTAATCGTGGCGAGCACTGTTTCCAGATCTGTCGCCGCCAAAAAATCGAGGCCGGTCCCTTTCGGCGCGATACGTTTTAAGCGTGATGCGACTTGGGCGGCTGATTCCTCCCCGCTGACATACAAGACTTTGTGGTCCGTCGCCGCGACATGGTGAGCGGTCTCGAGGGCAAGAGTCGATTTCCCGATCCCCGGGTCACCTCCAAGCAGAACAAGCGAACCAGGCACGAACCCACCGCCCAGGACCCGGTCGAATTCCGCTGAGCCCGAAGTGAGTCGCGTCAGCGGTTCGTTTGTCAGATCATGGAGTTGGACTAATTCACCCGCTGGGACGTGATCGGCGGACTTGACCTTCCCGAGCCGGGATTCTTTGAGCGTCCCCCATTTTCCGCACTCTAAACATTTCCCGGACCATTTCGGGAATTGAGCGTCGCAGTGAGAGCAGGTATATATCGTCGTCATCTAGAGCGCGCCTGGCGGTGCGTTTTCTTCATAATTCGTGACCGCCGCATCGACACATTGTTTGCGGTAACGTTCATTAAAGCTGTTAATATACGCGATCGCATCTTGATAACTCACAACGATCTCCTCACCTTTACAAAAATTATCAATCCCCCCTGATCCGAGATGATAGGCACCAGCAATGTAGGTTGGGTTGTCGCTGACACAACTTCCAACATCGATACTCGACAATTCGCTCGCCATTAATTTTAATTGGAGAAGAATTCCTTCTTTTCCGTTGTCCAAATGTTGCGCACAGCGCTGAGAGAGCGATCCGCTCGGATCACGCCAACCGTCAGCGGTGCAATCCGTGGGAATGCTCCCCACGACTTTTTTCCAGTTCGTTTCCATCGTCGAATGTATCATTTGGATGATCCCGTATGCCGTTCCTAGCTTTTTACTTCCCTTTCCGGCCAGCCCCCGCGTCGGTCCTGAAAGAATGATATTTTTATCCGTTGGATGCTTGGCGGCCTCACCGAGAATGATCGCCTTCATCATGATCGGGTCGACCGAGATTTGGCGGCCATCTGCTCGAGTGTAGCTCGACGCCTGTTTGATCAGATTATTCAGACCGTCGACACATGGTTTTGAAGTATCGACCGTTCGATCAGCTTTCACAAAACACACGCGATCCGGACTGCCAGTGAGCTGGGATGATGAGCAGTGCCCAGACACAATCCCCGTCTTCTTCGTGATTTCTTTGAGCAAGACAAGGGTGCAACGATTTACCGTTTTCGCATTAAACCCTTCGAGGGTCGTGAATTGTGGATTGATGAGGTTCAACAGCAGCACAGAAGTCAAGGCGATCACCAGACCGATGACGGCATTGGTGACGACGTCCTTTGCGTCATTGATGCGACCGGGGTTCCCAGCCGCAGCGACCCACTTTATTCCCCCATAAATGACCATCACGACTGCGAGCACGCCAACCGACCAGACCATTAATATAAAGACGCTCCGGATATACTCTCCGAGCGTCGTACTCGTCACGATCACTCCCTCGCCCGCGTTAAATCCCGGTAAACTGATCTCTGGAATAAATACCGCCGTCGCCTGACCAGTTATTTCTTTCGTTTCGGCGGCAGTAATGTCGTTACACTGAACCCCGCTCGGGAGCGCGACCTGGGCTTGAACTGGCGCGACCAGGCTGAACGTTAATGCGATTCCGAGTAAAAGTCCGAGTCGCGTCATGCTATGGGAGTAATATCCGATTCACGTACCCCGTTTGGACATCGGTGAAGTACAAAATCGACTCTTCTTGATTCAAATTCATGGTCCCGATCGAATAGCGCCGGCGGCGACCCTCGTCGACCGGACTGGCGATCAATTCTGTCGAGCCACGGAGTAGGTCGATTTTATAAATGTTATCCGGGACCGAATACCCGAGTGATGGGACGGGTCCAGAATCGCTGACCGGGTAGTATGGTACGGCGCAATAGACCGTGTAATTATCCTGTGAGAAAGTACATTTATCGGCCCGAGTATCGAGCCCAAGGTCGATGATGTTCCGGCCCAGTCCTTCAGCCGTGCCATCCATGATGTAGAGGTGATGGGCGTTGTCCGTGAATTCATTGTACACGCTGTAGAGGAGCCGGGTACCGTCAGGAGTCCAATTCGGCAGGAAACCACGTCCGTCGACCTGGGTCGAAGGTAAGTTTTCGCCATTCTTCCCGAGGAAAATAATCTCTGAGGTCGAGCTGGTGACCGATTTTTCATACGTCGCCACGACGGTATTATTCGGTGACCACGAACTCGTGACTTTCCGCGCATTCTCTCCGAGCTGCTCGACCGACTGAGCGCCCGTCCCATCAGCTTTCGTCACCATCAACCACTGATTATCAGCATCCTTGACGTCGAGATATTTCGAGACCAATTGATTCCCATCCGGCGAGAACATGAATTCGTTCAGTTCGCGGGGGAGCGTCACTTGTCGCTTCTGAACGAAGTCGTACATGACCTTCGAGTCATCCGGGAAGGTCAGGACGGCCTTATTACCCGCGCGGTCCCACGTCACAGTCTCCACCTCTTTATAGACCGCGTCAGTCAAGGCCGTCTTGGTGACTCCGTCAGCACCGATCTTGAAAAATTTCCCGCTGGGGCGATCATAGTACGCCAGCTCGCCACCGGTCGTGACGGTCGCGCCAGAGGTCGGGGTCGAGATCACCGGCTCAACGACGGTCGGTCCACCGTTCGCAAAGCGGTCCGGATTCGTGTTGACGAGCGGGAGTGTGTTGACGTTTGTGCCGGGGGTTCGGTTCACATTCCCATTGGCCAACGGTGGCAGGCCGTTAATGTTGGCTGTATTCGTATTCCCATTCGTGACCGGGGATGAGCGGAAAAACACAAGATAAATCAACCAGAAAAGGCCGACTACTACGAGTACGAAGGCGACGATGAGGAGGATGCGACGGATGCGTTCAGACATATAATTCTATTTCTATTTACCACATTGGACAATCGCGACGAGGGCTTTCGCTGTATGAATCGTCACCAGCACAGCACATATTCGTGACCTGATCGATGAGCGGAATACTGAAGCCTGGCACGATCGGAATCGAATTGTCTGCAATTTTTGCGTCACCGATGGCAAAACAGTAGCCATTCGCCCGCCATTTGTTACATTTTCCTCCAACGTCTTTCGCGACACCGATGTCACCACAGAAATTTGTAAGATTGAATGGTGTATTCTGCACTTTGAGTGTTTCTAAGCCAGAAAATTTTGCTGGCGTTGGCTGTGCTACCGGTAATTCGTCGATACAACCACGTCCTGGCCGATAATAATTACTGTTAGGGGTTTTTTGGATATGACAGATTTCACGTGGTTCTGTTACAGCTGAAATAATATTATTTTGAGTCCCGATGCCGTAAGGACAATAGATTCCAATACAAAATGTTGGTTGGTCCTTTCCCTCGGCGTCCTTGACGGTGCCTACTTGTTTGAGTGAACCACAGAGCACTTCGGTTGAATCAGATACTGGGTTATTCACCGGTTCGCAAACCGATACCACGCGTGCGCCTTCAAAATATCTTGGCGTGACATCATCCAATTTATTTAAATTAATAACGGTAAAGGCTGGATTTATTACATTCAGCAATAACACCGACGTCAGGCCGATGATCAGACCGATGATCGAGTTGGTAATTACGTCTTTTGCATCATTAATTTGACCGGGGTTTCCGGCTGCGGCGACCCACTTTATCCCCCCGAAGATGAGCATCACCACCGACAGAATCCCAATGGTGTAGACCATATACACGAACACGGCGCGTATATACTTCCCGAGCAATTGCTCATCCTGCGGCTCGCGTTCGAATAGACCAGGGAACTTGATATCGGGAATAAATTCAGGTGTGGTGGAACCGGTCGTTTGAGCGTGGGCAACACTTTCCGCGATCAGTCCGCTCATGACAAATAGTCCGAGGACGAGCAAAATTGAAAATCTTTTTCGTGTGTTAGTCACAAATCGTTTGTCCGAATAACTTAATCAGCCAGCCGAACGGGGTGCAAAGCGTAGACTGGACTGAATATAAAATGTACGCGACGATGACAATCCCCCCGACCCAGAGCGCAGCAACAGCGACCACGAGCAATGCGTTCCACAGGATCATCGGCAACGTCAAGACGTTGTAGGGCGGAATTCGGGGTACCGACACACCGCGAAATGAGAAAGTGCCCGCACCGTTCATGAGATGCCCACCAAAAAATCTTCCGACCAACATGCCCAACACCGGCCAGATGAACAAGATCGAAGGTACACCGAAAAAAGCGAGCCCTAGCCCGCCGAGAGCTAACTGAACTCCATCCCAGATCCGGACATACCCTTGGCGGGCGATTTGAGCGGCAGCTTCGGTCGCGGCATCGTTCGCCTGATCTTTGGTCGGGCCGCCTTGATCACGAGTTTTGCGTAAGGCTTTGATCGCTCCAAAGCGGGTGGCGCGGGCTGACACTTCATCGGCTTGGGGGCCCCTCCCTCGAAGACCTGGTAGACCTTCTTCGACACGACGTTCCGAATCACGGTATTGGTCACTCGCGATATCCGGTTGTGTCATCGGCAGCGACGCACTTTGGAACATCTGTTCCTCATAGGTCGGTCTTCGCATCGCAGCGGGGCCGTAGACTTTCGCTGCTTTTGGTCGCTTCGATTCTTTCAGACGACGTAAACGATCGCGCGCCCAATCAGCTGAGAGGGCTCGTTCTTCCGGAGTCAGACTGGCGACAGAATCAACCATGATGGATCATTAGATTCGCCACGATGCACTATTCACTCTCCAGTCGGCACCGCTTTTCACAAGCTGTAGTTGGAGCGTCGGAGTGGTCTCCGTTCGTGACTCACCGATCGTCTCGGTGCGTTGGGCTTGGACGGTGACAGTGGCGGTCGTGGCGGCTTGGTTGACGATGTTCGTCACGAGCGCCTTGGTAACAGATGAGCGGGTACCTGGCAACGTTTTTAAGGTCACGACATTCTTGCGGATCGTCTCGTTGATGAGCGCCGTCCCGTAGCTTGTCGCTGCCAGAAGACCAGCATACCCATCAGCCGTCGAATATGAGCCGAATCGTTCCGTAAAAACCTTCGCCACGAAGATGATGGCAGCACGGTCCGGATTTGTGTTCGTGTTCAGCGTCTGATTTGTATTCGCTGATGCATTCGTATTGCCATTGACGACGGAATTCGTGTTCAAGTTGGCAACTTTCACTACTGCGTTCTTCACCGTATCACTTCGATCAACAAGGATCGCCGCACCGATGCCCAGTCCGACGAGGATAACGACTGCGACGAGAATGATGATCAAGCGTTGACGCATAATCAGGGAAGCGCATCAGGGGTAGAAACAACCGTCCCGGCATTTGTCGCCGTACCAGCCGCGATTGAATTCTCAAAGTCGCGTTTCGCTTGTTCGATTTTCAAGACTTCTTCCGGATTGGTGGTCACGATTTGTTGCTCGGTCGGTGACGCGACGACTTGCATGTAGGCATGCTTCGTCCCAGCGAAGAAGATCCCCTCGCCAACTCCTGCTTCAAGGAGCAGGTAACGTTCTTGTTGGGTGAGTAAGAATGTCTTGGTCACGATCTCGATGGCGGCTGGTGATTGCTTCATCAACAGTCGGAGGGCCGAGTTGTTGATGATCGCCTGACCGTATGGCGACAGGAGGAAGTCGTTGACATCCTGGGTGATGGTCGTCACGCCCAGATAATATTTCCGCGAACGTTTGACTAAGCCATAGACGAACTTGGCTGAGTCTTCGTGCTGCATGAGCCACCAGGCTTCATCGATGACCAGAATCCGTCGTTTCAGTTGTGACCGAGCCAAATTCCAAATGTATGAGATGATGACCGAGATTCCGATCGGTCGCAATTCATCTTCCAAATCACGGACCGAAAAGACGACGAGTTGATTTGTCAGTTCGATGTTCGTCCGGCTATTGAACAATCCGGCGAATGTCCCTTCGGTGAATTTTTTCAAGCGTTCAGCTAAGCTTTCTGCGCCTGTCATCCCGCTTAGTACCTCTTGGAAATCGACCATGACCGGCGGTTCGACATTCGCCAAGTCCGCATCTGGTGTGATGTCTTTCTTGGCATACGTTTCAAGCAGGGCGCGATCCAAGATGGAATCTTCTTCATGGGTAATGTCACCGAGCATCAACCGCAACATCGATTTCAAGGTGATCACGGCCGAACGGATAACGTCAGCCGGGGTCTCGTCGGAGGCCACCGAGCGAGGGAGATCGAATGGATTGATCTTCGTATCCGAGTTCAAGGAGATGTTGATGTAGGTGCCGCCGACCGCATCCGAAAGATATTTATATTCACGCTCCGGATCGATCACGACGATATCGGTCCCGAACATCATCGAACGCAGGATCTCGAGTTTGACCGCGAATGATTTTCCGGCACCGGCGGTAGCGAAGACCGTATAGTTTGGGTTTGGTAAAGAGAAACGGTCGAAAAGGATGAGGGAGTTATTATGGCGATTAATACCGTAGAGGATCCCATTGTCGCTCGAGAGGTCAGCGGAGACGAACGGGAAACTCGAGGCAATCGGCGAAGAATTCATATTGAACGTCACCTGGAGGCGGTCGAGGCCGAGCGGGAGGGTGGAGATGAATCCCTGTTCCGATTGGAAGAAGGAGCGCTTCGAGTAGACGAGACGGGAACCGAAGAGCGCTTCGATCTTGTTGGTCAGCTCATCGAGCTCCTTCGCACTATCCGCGTAGATCGTGACATAGAGCGAATATTGGAAAAAACGTTCCGTCCCTTGCGTCAGGTCGTCCCGGAGTTTCTCGATATCACGTAAGGCCGTCTCGCGCATCGGGTCACGCGGTGCACCCTTCTCCTGATCGGCGATCAGCTGGGCCTCGAGTGCACCGACCTTATTCTTCAACTGCTTTAAAATGACATCCGATTGGATCGGGTAGAAGAACATCGAGATGTCGAGCGGGGCGCTGTAATTGATGATCGGACCGAACCAGCCGACGGAGATGTAGCGCGGATAAGAAACGACGAACATCGTCCGCGCGTATTTTCCGTTCAGCATCAAGAAACGTGGATCGACTTTAAAGGCGGCCGGAGCGATCAGGTCGCGGACCCTGACGACGCCCTGTCGGTAGATCCGTTCAGCTTCGATCAGTTCCCGCTCGTCTTCAGGGAGCTTCGGCAGCTCGCGGGCGGCTGGCTGCAGCGGCTGTTCGCGAAATTCCCCTGGGTGGTAGAGATTAACGTCCGGCATCGTCGGATTTTATGGTTGATACTTCTTCGAGGGAAAGTTTACGGACGTCATCGAGTTTTTCCTGACGGGCCGTTTCGGGGTTGTATGAGTTATAATAAAGCTCGATCAATTCCTGGGTTCGTAACGGTTGGGACTGGAGGCCGGCTGAGGAGAGGGCATTCATGGTGTTCTCGACCCGCTTAAACAGTTCCGTTCGATATTGGTCGAACTGTTTTTGTTTGAGATGAATCGCTTGAGACGGTTTAAAGACATCAAATATCTGGCTAAAGAATCGTCCTGGACGATCTGCTTTCGGCGCGTACGGAATGACCAGGTAGAAGCGCTTGGCCATGATCGCATTCATCTGGACCAATTCGCCGACGAACCGGCGATAATCTTGGGTCTGCGTCTTCAAGAGCTCATTCGTCTGTTGTTGTTCGACGTTCTTGATGACCTCGAGATACCCGTCGATATCGAGGCGGCGAGACTGGATGACAATCTGTAATGGAAAGTCGATGGTGTTCAAGAATGAAACATAGGCGCCGATCACCGCCTCCTGTTCTTCATCCGATTTCAAAGAGAAGTTGATCGACGAAACGAGCAGGACGCCGACCAACGAACCATTCTTCATGATCACGGTATCATCACGAATCTCGAGAATGTCGAGATATTGTTGGGTCGACGGAGCTGCTTTCTTCCGTCGGACGTTGCCACCTGGTCGGGCTGGTTTTTTCGCCATACGTTATTTTTCCAATTCGTTCGTTGATGCTTTCTGGACTGCTTCCGGAAGTGTCTGCCCCCAGTACAAGATATCTTCATCATCGTGGAAGGCACCACCGGTATCGACGAGCATCGCCAGGCGAGCCAGGTTCGTCTGGTTCATCGGGTGTTTGGTTGGTGGCGGAGTCGGTGGGGGTGGTTCACGGCGGTATTGAATCCGTTCCGTCGTATCATTGTTCCAGAGTCGCATCCCCGGATTTCGGAATGACTCGAGTAGATTCAGCAGGAAGAGATGGAACGGCCGACCATTAACCCGGATAAAGGCGAAGAGCACCGTGAACATGAAGATGCCGACCGCGGTGAATAGGAACAATGACGAAGAGTTCGCGAGCTTGTACAGAAGTTGATAGGCGCCGACGATCAACCCCATCCCAGCGAGCATAATCACGAACTGCCGGACCGTCATCGGACCGAGAATCTTGTCTTCGACGGCGATAAATTGTGGGACGGTGAATTGCTGGGGCATAAATATCAGAACTGGAGACGACGATTCATATCAGCGAGCATATTGAATTCGTGTTCGGAGAGATAGAGCTTTCCGGCAGCGGCGCGACGTTGAATGACTTTATCGATCGTCACATTCTCCTCGAGGCTCTCACGCCCCATGTCGAGATACAGTCGGTAGACTTCACTTTGACGCCAGCCGGCTACTGCGTCCGCCCAGAGTGAAAATGATTCATGCTGTAAATGCTGTAGCTTATCGAGCACCTTTTTTGTCGCATCGGCAGCACCTTGGCCAAGTCGTCGAAATTGGACGAGGGTATAGCTACGCATTTCTTCGGCCGGACCGAGAGTGCTCACTGGTACTGTGACATCGGTGACGGCTGGTCGGTCCGTCGCGCGTGGTCGTTGCATGGCTGGTGACGGGGTGGTGACGGGTGGGCGTTTCGTCGGGAGCGGCGGTTTCGTCAGTTCATCAGACCGTGTATTTATCATTGGAGCCGATTTTTCAGGCATCGAGGGTGGGGCCGGAAGATCGGCTGGTCGATAGATCGGACGACTGATACGTGGTGGCTCGGTCACATTCGAGACGGTCGGATCAGGCTTCATCTCTCGAAAGTCGCGCGTCATCGGCGGAATCGCGGCTGGCTTTTGTTGTTCCGGTGGCGGAACGCGAGGTGGGGGTGGGGGTGGTGGCGCAATCGGCGGCTGGGACATGCCCCGGGTGGCTGAATTCTTGACTTGCTGTTCTACGCTCGTAAGTACAGCGGTCGCGATATCCGGATCGAGTCCGAGACCACCGACTTTCGGCGGCCGGACGAGGAGAGCGTGTGTTTCGTCGGCCGAGCGGATTTGCTTCAGGCGAGTCTTAATGATGGCTTGGACCCGCTTGGTCAGAAGTTCGTCTGGAAAGGCAAGATTGTGTTGCGTGATGATCGCCATGGCAATCGTGTCGAAATCGATGGGGCCAGACATTGGACCATTCATCGTCCGCAATTTTTCAGTATGAGCAGCAATTTCCGCGTCATCCTCATGCGAGAGGGTCGGGACTGGTGCTTTTGAACCGATCGGAATCGTCGGGGCGGACATCGGTGGGGTTGGGGGTGTTGGGGGTGGAGTCACGACTGGCATGCCAACATCGACTGGGCGCACCGGGACCGGCTCGGGGACCGTCGGCGCTAATGGCACTGGCGGTGTGACGCGAAGATTAGCCAAACCAAGGTATTCACCGACCGATCGAAACACCGAACGCGTGAGGTCATCAACGATTCGGTCGGCTGTGGTCGGTTCGATACCTGACTCAGTGACCAGCCGCTTTGCCAGCTCGGTAACCGGAAATTCTCTGACCATGACGCGCATCACAAAACCGGCCAGATCGACGCCTGGGTTCGCGGTCTCGATTCGGTCGATGGCGGCGAGCGCTTGAGGCGTCGCGACAGCATCACGAATGATCCGCGGTAATCGATGAAATTGTTGCCAAATATCGTCCATTTCTGTTTTATGTTCGCGGCATGATTATATCAAAAATCGACCTCGAATGCAAAGTCTAAAGCCCTGTGGGTAACTACCTGCCGAACAGTTGGCGGAGCCGTTCCGCCTCTTGTTCAACGAGATCGCCGCTGTACTCTCCACCATGAGCACTCGTCCCGGCGTAACTCGGTTTTTTCTGGTCGAGGTGGAGTGTTAATTTCCAAGTCGAGGGTCCCGGCGTCAAATATACATGGAATCGAGGATAGAACTGGGTCCCGAGACGACGAACGAACGACCATTCCCCTGGTCGACCCTCCCCGAATGGTACGTATCCGACCCGCTGCATGGCCACCTGTGGATTGAAACGGGCAGCCGGAACTTCGATCATCATCCGATGGCGTCGGTCACCGATTCAACCACACGTTTGAGCTTCCGCTTGAGCGCGGCGATCTCAAAGGGGTTGAGGTCGTGGGTATTGATTGCCGAGCTAATACTATCAAGTGTCATCAGGTGTTGTTCGCAATCCAAAGCCTTCACCTTTCCCGTATCACGCGCCGCTTCCAGCTTTGCACTCAGGCCCGTCAGACGAAGGAGAACTTCCGCTTTGCCGGCGAAAGATGTCAGACGATCTTCGAAGTCGTTCAATAAGGAGTCTGAATCTTCAGCGACCTGGCCTATTTCATCTCCCTCATCGATTGGTTGTGGTTTCGGGGGGAGTCCGAACGCTTCAGGAAATTCCTTTTTCGCACGGTCAATATATGGCGCCGGATCTCCACCCAGTTGATGGATGATCTGTTCGACATTACCGACAAACCATTGGATCGGTAAGACAAGCGAGCCGAGGAAATCGATCGTAAAATCTTTCGCGGCTTGGCCAGATAATTTTAGATCGCTTGTAACATGACTCGCAACATCCGCTGGGCCATACTCCTGTCCGATCAGTGAGATCTGCATCTCAGTCATGGCACGACTCTGTTCCGGAGTAAGATGGTGTCGTGATTCAAGCGAAATTGCCGCGTCAATTATTTCATTACTCCCACAAATCTTTAACATCAGTGGTGGGAGTTGGCGTAATTTCTGATAGTAGCCTTCGGGGGTCAGCATAAAAGTGCAAGTTATTCTTCGTCCTCGTCTTTATCGGGTTTAGCCGGCGATGGCGCTTTACCGGATTTTATGACGAATGGCTTTCCGGCGTCAGTTGAAAGATTGAAGAACTTACCAACGATCGGTGACTTTGACAATGCTTTAAGTTTGTTTAGTTCGCTAGCCTCAATTGCTGTACCCGCCTCACGGATCTGTTCAAATTCATCACGGACCGTTTCAAGTGCTTTCTTTGCCAACTCATGATTATATGTTAACAAGTCAGCAATTTCATTCGTCCGAGCTTCCATTCCAATGTCCACGAGCATTTGACGCTGCGTTTCTTTATCAATCACATTTCCTTTGCGATCCTTAACCTTTGTCGGATCCATCAGGAACATTTCATCCGCCTTGGTCTTCGCTAATGTTTCTCTGAAGCCCTCGCGACCCTTTTCCGTGGTGATATCCCACGGCATGGCTTTACCCTTCTTCGCCAGGAAGATTTGACTGGCAATGTCTTTCCAGGCTTTTTCTCCTTGGACCGAATCTTCCGTCAATTCAGGTTTCTTCTTGCGAAGTTCTGTTTCCTTATCACGTAAGGCAAATCCAAAGCCTTCGCCTAAGGTGTCGCTATGATAGTCACCGCGCCCACGGATTTCCTTCCAGTCGGCAAATCGCATGCCCTTAATAGTCTGCTCTTCTCCTTTTTCATCGGTATACGTATGGCCGTTCCATAGTGACGTCACGGTTCCGTCGTCCGCTTTTAGTGCTGAACCGGCAATCGTTTTCGCCACGACCGCTCCGCCAACTGCACGAGCGGCTTCGTTCAGTTCCTTGCCCATTATTTTTCCGACACCGTTCGCATCAAATCCGTCGTAGAAGGCTCGCCCCCACTGTCCGGTCGCCTGGGCGATATCGCGGCGTTCACGAGTAGAAATCTCTGGCCGTAAGCTCTTAACATCGATCTTGTCGTAGGCTAACTCCTTAGCGTTTTCATCCGCTAACAGTGTGTTCTTTTTCTCAAGATCTTCTTTATTGCGAGCATACCGGACGAATTCAGAACCGACATCGACATTGAATTTATCGCGGAATTCTTTGATGTCTTTGTCCTCAAGCTTGAGCGAGGTCGCATTGCCGCGGGCATGTTCAAGATACTTTTCGACATCTGCTTGCGATTCAAAATTATTGTAGAGCACTTTCCGGGCCATATCCGGATTCAGTTTTTCTACCTGTTGACGATATTCCGATCCGAGCTGTCGATCACCCGCGTATTTAGCCGCCCAGGCGATGTGTTCTTGATGTTGTTTGTTCGTTTTTTCAAGACCATTTAATGCGAGCGCACGCTGGATGGCGGCAAATCGTTCCGGCGCAGAGCCGCCTGACGCCAGACCGAGCGCCGAATTCAGATCCATGTTGCTGATATCGAGCTCCTGTCCGCGAGTTACCGCGCGTTGTTTTTCATACGCTTCGATACGTTGTGCCCGTTGTTGTTCGCCACGCGTCCCGACGGCCAGACCTGCCTTTGCACCCTGCGTAAAGCTCCCGCCACTCAATTTCGAGCGAATCCCCGTTCCAGCGGCAGCAATGACCCTTGTGGCCGGGGTCGTGATTCCGGCGACCTGATCAACAGCACGACCGACCGTTGCGGTTCGTTCTGATATCGCCTGCTGTCGTCGCTGTTCACGCTGACGCATATACCCTTGGATCGGTGGGACAGCCCAATCTCGCAGCGCATTCAAACCTGAGAGGGCGCCATATGCGGCCAAGCCGCCGGTCGTGACTTTCTCGACCCACTTGCCGGCCATTCCGCCCACCGCCGTCGCTTGTTGGAGCCCGACCCAGAGGAACACGATACCAACAATGAACGAGGTGAAATTATTAAAATCCATCAAATCCGAAATACCAAAATACTGATCCTTTTCCGCCGGCGGAATAGCATTGATCGCGGTACTGATCGACGGCTGAGAGGTGATGAAAGTGCCGCTGGTGGTCGCGGTTCCCCCTGATTGCGACAAGATCGCTAAGGCTAACCAGATGAAAAAGGCGATGACTGGACCATTCGTAGTCCATTTTCCGAACTCGCTCCACCACTGCCCAGCGAACCGCTCGGTATTCGGCAAGACCCGCAAGGCGTAGGCTAATGGGGACAGGATGACGAGGATCCAGAGGTAGACGATCCGGAAGACGAGGACGATCGCTAACGAAACGATCGTAATAAATGCGACCGTCAGCAGGAAGAGGCCGACCAGCAAGCTGACCAGAATGTCACTATAATTTTTCGGCTCGGTCTGCGAGAAGGTCAGAACTTTATCGAGACCCATCATGACCGCGAAGTTCCCGAAGGCTGCATCCTTGAACGCGTTGACGAAGGTCAACATCACGACCTGGGAGGTTTGAATGAAGAATGCCGCGATCGTCTTCGAGAAGTTGACCAAGAAGGCCATCACGATCACCGTCCCCAAGAGGCGGTTGTATCGATAATTCTGGATCCGTAGGACGGTCCCGAGGGCGATGACCAACAGGGCGATGATGAAGAACATATTGGCCACGCTGGTGACGATGTTCCAACCCTGGGTCACGACGTCATTTCGAACGAAGTCGTTGTACTGTGCGATCACAATCAGGAAATGGATGACCATCCCGACGAACTGGGCGAGGAATTGTAGCCAGCCAAGGACGAGCGCGCCGAAGAAGTTGTAAATATCCCGTTGAAAATCATTAGCGGCGAACACGACCGTCGGCACGGCCAAGGCGACCACCCCGAGGGCGGCCACCAGCCAGAATCGCGTTCGCGGTGACTTTAATTTCATGCGTTATGGATTAAGCGTCACGGACAGAATCGAGTCCGGCCAAGCGGAAGACGGCAACTCGCAACCACTGATATCTGCCGTCCCGTCCGGACCGACCGTTGATCCGACTCGTGACGCGTTCGAACACCAGTTCCAGGCATCGCGGACACGAACCTTGATCGGGAAGAGGCAGGTGCCGCTTTCGTTGCAGTGTGTATTATCAGCACTGTTGTAGGTGTAGACATGGCTGAAGACATGTGGTTTTCGAACATCCGTTCGCGGTGCATACGGATAGTAGAACGACTCGACCGGCGAACCATCGCCCCAATCAATGTCAATCGTACTGAGCGGTTGTTGCTCCGGATCGGCATCGGTCGTGAACTTAAGGCCGATACTGCCGCTCCCACCATCGATCACAGCGTTTGTTGCTGTCCCAGTCGTGAATGAGAGATTCGAGAGACGCGGCGGGATCGCGCAATAGTCACCCGGTGCCGAGTTCGGTCGGATGATCTTGATGGTGTCGGCGGCTGTTGAGGGGGTCAAGATAGTATTGGTATAGGTCTTATTCGGATCGACGGTGCACCGCCCCGTACAGGTCCACTTCCCATCAGCAGTCTGCGTACAGCTCGACGCGTCGAAACCGGTGTAGTTCACTTTTGTCCCGAGTTTCCCTTGGGCGCTACACTCAACTTTCGATCCATTACAGGCAACCGTGTTTTGGCATTTTTGCAGGGCATTAACTTGGGCGGCTGTTGAAGTATCCTTTGACGCACTCGTAATCTGCACCGACGCATTACATATAGTATCGGTGGCAATTGAGCATTCACCTGGCGGCGCAAAAGCTTTCTGTTCACAGATTTCCGTCGGTGGGGTCCAGCCGAAGAATGTTTCGCCAGCCGGTAAGTCATTCGGATCAGAATTATCCTGTTTGACGTATGAGCCACTCTTCCACTCCCAGATGCCGTACGACTGTGCAAATAATCTTTTCAGCTTCTCCTGGGCGAAGAATCGGACTTTGTCGCTGCTGACATCCTCGTTATAACGACAGTCATCGTTCGAGTTACAGGCTTTTGCTTGTGCGCCTGCATTCTGATACGTGTTCGCACCAGTGACCGTACATTGCCCACTCACACTGCATGTGCATCCGGAGAAGACTCCGCATGACACCGGGTCGACAGGCGCTGAATAGACGCATTCAGGGCTACTTGATCTGACGGTGGTGCAGGATTTGGTCGGATCATTTTGACAATATGCCGTCGCGACCCGGACACAACGATCGGTCCAATCGCCATTGCAGCCAATTATCTCTCCAGCGGTACATGCCGCACCACTTCGTTGGCAGCGATATGCTGTTGATGCAACACATGCCGCTTGGGTGGGCTTGGTACATACCACTGATCCGGAGTCGACAGCAACGTCGTTGAACCGTATGTAGTCTCCACGAGCGGCGGCACCCGTACCACATCGTCCATCGCAGGCAATCGCGAAACTTGACGACCCGGAAAGGTTGCAAGTCCCCGTTCGTTCGTTACGACAGGTGCCCAGACCCGCATCACTGCATTGACTATCAGTCGTACAGGCTGTTCTGGTTGAAAGTGAGCAGTAGCCCGGAACGGTACAGTCGGGGTTGGTTTGACATGTTCGGAAAATGTTATTCGAACAACGACCGTTCGAATTCTCCTTACAATCATTAAGTGCGTCAGTCGTCGCGGCGGAAACGGTCGAGCCGGTACCGGTCGCCGGACGAGTCGCGGTGCACGATTCGATGACAGCGGACTGAAGACACTGGTTCGTCCCGGCGCAAATCCCACTGATACACTCGGCGCCGTCAAAGAGCTGTGTCCCTTTATTACTCGCCGCAGCGACCCCGCCGGAATAATATCCGTCATCTTTTCCATCGGTATCCGAATCAATAGCGGTACATTGGGCGGCGGGCTTTAAGATGTTGCCTTTACTGGCAAACACATTTTGACCATCCGGATTTGCCATGTGACAGATGGCTGTCGAACAATTCCCACGACACGCATACGGTGATCCACTGCGTGTCTGGCCATCATCAAATTCAGCCGTTCGCGTCTCGACGAACAAGCGTGACCATCCGCTCGGGTCGTTGGCCGGCTCTGGGCCCGCGATACCACTATATGGAAGTACATCCGTGCTACGTTTGTACGTTAATTCTGGAACTTGATACACCTTTGAATTGATTCTTTGTGCAAATGCCCTATTTAATCCATACGGGGTAACAGCTTGAACAATTTTGTCACATGTTTCCTTTAAATACAGATTGACCTTATATGCTGCTCCTTCATATTCATCTCCCGTCGAATCATTGTATGAAAGACGATATTCAACGAGTCGACGTGTTGTTTTATCGAAACCCAGCGATAAGTAGACACAATTTGTATTGAGATTCTCTGAATTTCCGGTTGGATATTTACATCCAACTTCCCAATAATCGTTTGTGGTACCAGTGTCGTTATAATAGATGGACTGTATTACTCGAGCTTGGCTATCCGTAGACCATTCTCGATACGGTGTTCCAGCTGTGGACTGTTTGAAGTCGGGTGTGTTCGGAATTTTGATACTCGACGGTGTTTCGTTTCCGAGTCCACCGGTCAATTCAAAATGAACCATTGAAATCTGGTCTTCATATATATCTTTGTCTTGTTTTGTTGGCGAAACGATGCACGCAACCGCTCCGTCGGAACATGTTGCGACCGTCGCAGTTGCATTAAATATCGCTGATGTATTTGTACAGTTCCCACCCGCGGGGTTGCATCGTGATTCGAGGGAGTTGTAGTTTTCATACAATACGTATGGTTTTGCAGGATCTGAACTTTGGAGACCTGCTGCTTCAACACAGTAATATGCCGGGGCTCGGTCTTGGTAGCCAACAACTTTATCCGATCCGAAGAGGTCCGATTCGCCACGAATGATATCGACCGGCCACCAGGAAAGACAACTCCCTGTGACGGAATCACTTTCCAAGCAGAACCCTTTCCAACCCTTATACCGGATACCGTTCTGATCAGTATAATCGCACGACGGCGCATCCTCACGGGGATAGAGGCGACAGGACGGGGACAAATATTCCGGATTCGTATTGACCTGGAGGACCGGTTTGACCATCAAGTCATCGACCTGGAACGTCCCGCACGATTCGTTATCCGGACAGACGACCGCGATGCGGGTACCGCCGGATAGACCTTGAAGCGGTCCGATGGTGACAGTCTGCCAGGCGGCACTGGCGATCACGTCGGTGAAGGTGGGGATGGTATTTTCGATCGTGAATTTTTCGTATCCCGCATACCCGAATTGTAAGCGCAAAATCGGATTGCCGTTCTCGGCCCGGACGCGAGCGGTAGCGACATAATATTCGCTCGGGACGGTGACGAATTCCTGACTGGCGACGCCGGAATACCGAACCTCACTCACAACCGACGCAAGACATTTCCCACCGAGATAGACGTCGTTTCCGGCCGTATCTTTCTGACACTTTTTCGCAGTCGCTTCAGTATCCGGATCGCACGATGTACCGATATTTGGGTTGTCCGGATCAGTTGAGTCGACACATTCATCCTGGGATTCAGCCTGAGTTACCGGGGTGACCTCCATGACGTGATTCACGCTTAGGTCTTGATCCTCATAAACAACGGATAACGCGGATTGTGGTGTTTGGCCAATCGGCACCGCTTCCCATGGTCGTGGATCTGGGGCGTTCGTTTCGAAATCGGCATTAGCCAATTCGATGTTACCGCCGAGCTGGCGCATGAGTTGCCATGGGAGCTTCCCCTGCACGACGCGGTTACTCCCGAGTTGGACCCAATCGAGACCGGCGATCACATTCCCCGACAGGTTCGCCACTTTACTGATATCGGTCGGGGTCGCGAACGTCAGATCGCGTAACGAGCGAGTCGGTTCGGATGGGGCAGCAATCGTACAGGTTCCGCCCGCCTCACAATCTTTGTCATTCGCACAGAATCGGAGTGGGTCGTTATCGCATTGCCCCGGCGGAAGGTAACGTGAGCATTGGCCATCAACACCTAATTGGTTACAGGCCGAGAGCGAGAGACAGAGATTCTCGGCTGGCTTATCCTTCGTCGCGACGCTCTGTACAGAAGTCCCGCAGGTCAACCAAAGATCACACCCACGATCTTTTTTAACTTTCAAAATTGTATTCGCCGAACACTTCGGCCACGTTGCATAGCATCCAGCTGGTGCTGGGTTCTTAAAGACGCTGGCGTTATAACATTCAGGTTTATTACACTGATAGGGCGAGGTCGTTAACGCTGGATCGATTGGACACGATCCACCGTCCCGACAGGTCGAACCGGACGGGCAGGTCGCTCCGCAGGAATTGGTACAACTCACATCAGGCCCCGTTTCGCTACAATAACTTCCATCAGGTAAACAAGCACCGATCGGGAATGGGTTACCCTCATACGTACAGCCGCCGGTCGGGAAGGTTCGATCGCGGTCGGATTCACTCGTCGTGACCGACGGTTCCTCCGTCGCGCCACCGCTAATAAATGGGTTGCCGCTAACATCTTTCGATGCGAATCGGAAATAATATTTCGTCGAAAAGGTCAGGCCAGTCATCCGAATTTGGCGGCTGCCACGAGTGTATGATGTATCAGGTTCACCAACACAATTCGGATATCCGGATGGCGGGTTACAGAATGTGTCGATTGAGGATGGAACGTGGCTGGCCGTGTCCCAACCGAGTTTGACGTTTGCATCGACCGACGTCGAAAAGGTGAGAGTACAGGATGTGTCGGCGCATATGACCGACTGCATGGTGACGATCGGTAAGGCCCCGCTATCACTCGATCGGGTCGTGAATGAGCGATCGGCGCTCGTGTCTGACAATACATCGCTATCGGCTGCCCGTGCCTTGATTCGGTAGTGATAGGTGGTGGATTTCGTCAGGCCGGTAAGGTTAAAGGTATAGACTTTGAAAGCGCCGGCCGCCGCATACGTCGTTGGTTCGAGCGCACCGTACGATCGCGATGGGCCATATTCAAGTTGTACTTCAGCGTTCTCCTCTGATAACACAATCGATACTTGCGCCGTCGTCGCGGTCCAGCCGCTCAGCAAGACCGACGTGATTTTCGGACCGGCTACCGCCGTCTGCGCGACGACCGATGATTGATGGCCGCCCATGGTCGATAGCAAGATCGCCACCCCGATCGGGGCGAAGAAGCGTGAGAGCATGGCGAGTCGCTTGATCATGAAATTAGTAGGCGCATTTATTGTTCTGGTTGCAGGTCGTGACTTGATAATGGTAGATCCGACTTGGGATCAGGCCGGCTCCACCATCAGCATCGAGTCGCACTTCATGAACGGTTGTACGGAAATCAGGATTGCCCGGGGCTCTGACATCATAGATTGGACCATGCGGATAGAAACATTCGCCGGTCGACGCATTGCATGACGCACTCGTGCCATAATCGACCTGGGAGGTTGTCTCTTTGAAGGTCGTCCAGCGAATAATCGCGTAACAATTCACTCGATCACCAGCCATACACCCAGGCGACACCTCGACATCGGGTCCTGACGAGAATTGTGGGGTATCGAAATCATTGTCGATCGCGATCTGCCGCACGACTGGGGTACTCGGATTCTTACTGTCGTAGGCGATAAAAGTCAGGGTATAGACACCGTTCGGATACGTTTCGTCCATCACCCAACTGATCGAAAATGCGCACGACGTTGACGAACAGGGCTGGGTCCCATTAAACGTCCGCCCGCTTGGTCCGACCGCCGTGACCTCAACCCGCGTCACCGTCTGGTTGTCGTTCGCCGTGCCGGTCATCGTAATGCTTCCGACGACGGTCGTCGGAGTCGCGCTCGCGGCTGGGTTATCGACGTTCAGCGTCGGGGGTTCATTGTCCGGCTCTGCGAGCGTCATAAATCGGAGCCGTGTCCCGTCGCTGAATGTGGTCGCAGTCGTGCAATTACGCCGGGTCGCAGTGTCGCAGGAACGAACAGTGAATTCGTATTGGGTACCACCTTCAAGTCCGATATATTCCACGGAATGGACACACGGCGTACCGGTGCAAATCGCGCTATCACCGAAATCCATCGTCACTGTCGTATTTAATACCTTTACGAGGTGGATATTATCCGCGTCCGTCGGTTCGTTCGTTTCCCACGAGATCGTGACGCGATCCCAATCAGGCGTCGCAACAATGTTGGAGATGATTGGCGGTGTCAGGTCTTCATTGATCACGAGATCGACCGGCTGGGTGTGAACGAGTGCGCCACGACTCGCTGTCACGGTCAATGGTTTCGTGCACGGGAAGGTTGGACAATCGATCGCACTTAATGCGCGTGCTGACAGGAAGAAGTCAGCCGGGGTTCCCATCACGACGCTCACACTCGTGTTATTCGACAACACGATGTTCGGATTATCGACCGTGGGGTTCGGATCATCGCTAAAGGTCAAATTCACAATCCCCGAGAACCCATTCAACGCCGTGACCGTCCCCTGATACAGCGTTGAGGCACCACCGGCCGTGACCGTCTGTGATGCGGGTGAGATTGTCAGATCGAAATCTGGTACGGCACTGATATTCAAAGCGAGATTGAAATTTTTGGGTGCGAGACTCGGCGCCGAGGTCGTCAAGACCAGTGTATCATTGCCCGGTACGGCGGCCAGCGTCGTATTTATTTCGAGGAAAATATTGCTGACTGTTTCGAGTGGGGCGAGCGCAACATTTGTGATGGGGACACCACCTCGAGTGAAGATCGCGGTCACCCCAGCGGGAACGCCACTGATTGCTAACCCGACGGTCGCATTGAATGTGTCATTCGCCGATAATGCAATCGAGTACGTCCCGCCCGTGCCAGCTAAAATATTCGGCATCGGGTCGTTCGCCGTCGTCGACACCGTGTAATTCGGTGGGGTCCGGAGTCGGATTGGGAGTGCGATACTATCCGTCTTCGAACCGCTCGTACCGGTGATCGTCAATGTCGAGAGGACACCGGTCGTACCACCGGTCGTGTCGACGGTCAGTGTCACAGGTGCATATGGTGGGGAACTCGTCACCTGAGAAAATGTTCCGCGTAAACCATTCGCATCATCGCTCGTGAGATTAACATCACCCGTAAAACCATTAACGGGGTTGATGGTCACTGTATAGGTCAAGGGTGTACCGAGGTCAGCGGTCTGTTCGCCGGTCGGGGTGGCTGTGAGAGTGAAGGTCGGTTCGACGTAGTAGAGTAGTCCACCGATCGTGTTCGAGACATTGCCAGCCAGATCGAAGACCCGAACCGTCAAATCGTTTCCAGGGCTGACTCCCGGGGCGCCGGGATTCAACGTATCGAGATCAAACGTAAATGACCAGTCTGTTTTCGACACTGCTGGAACAGGCACCGAAACCGCGGTGGCTCCATTCAGCTGGTATTCGATGCGACTCGCACCGATCGCGTCGGTCACGCGACCGTCGACGGTGAACGGGAGAGTGTTGATCGGCGTTTCGTTAAAGATTCTGTCCCACATGCTCGTACTGAAATCAATGGCCGGCTCGGTGTCGTCGTACACGAACTGGGTTGACCTCGTTGTTTGATTTCCCGATGCATCAACGACTCGACAATCGAAATTGACCGGACCATCCGATGGGCCCAGCGCAACCTGGTGATACCACGTGAGCGAGACATCGGCTCCAACGATCGTCGGGGGCGGGGGTGGTGTAGTACTGACATTGATAAATCCCCCATGATCAGTCATGTTTGCACACTGCATCGAGGCAATAGTCTGGTTATCGTTCGCGACGCCTTCGATCCGAACGATGCGATTCGGGAAATTGACGTACCGGGGCACGGGGTTCGGCTGGGTGAGCGTCAGGTCGGGTGGTTCCGTATCGGGCGGGCCGACATCGAAATATCCGGAAATCCCCATGCCCCAGGTGCGGGACGGGGAGTTCCATGTTTCGGCGGTGTAGAAGATTCGCGGCGGGCCGGGGGGGAAAGTTGTCGTTAAATTGTGTGTGGTGACTGAAGTTAAATCCTCGATTGTCGTAGAACTTGGAAAAGAGTACGCGCGGACGGTTGAATAATCACTTATAAATATTTGAATACCTTGGGCATTGCCGATTGAATTTATAAAGCCATCAATTGCGTCAGATATTTGAATGTTGCCGATAACAGAAAAATCTTGAACCGTTAGTATTCTATCAAGTTGCTTAATTATTATTCGGTCAGGGCGAAGTAAGTTGATGTCCAAAATGTGATCATTGGTACCGAGGGTGACACGCTGCCAGCTCGTGGTAGAAGTTTTACGGTATAGTTTCCCACCTTGACCAGTTGCCCATACTGTTTTATTGTCGAGCGTTTCTACCGCACTGAGATACGTCCCTCCACTACCTGGCGGAGTCGATGAATCCCATGATGATCCTGCATCAGAAGAATAATAGATATTGCCGTTCGTACTAGCTGTCCATATTTCCAGACCATCAATCGTTCCTATGCCAAGAATCTTATCACCATTTGAAGCTCCTGTTCGTGTAATTTCTTCCCACACGGTCGGACCAGATTGTCGATAGCGAAAGAGTCGTTCATTGTTGGTAGAAATCAAGAATTCACCGGTACGAATTACTTTGATTGCATCTGCTTTATCGATCATCCCAGCACCAACCACCAACTGGGACCAGCTTAAACCTACATCTGAGCTAATATATATAGTTGTTAGGTTAGCTACCGTCTGTCCCGTTGCCACTAAATATGTTGGGTGGCTCGTGTCGATCCATAGCAAGGGATTTGCGCCCGGCGTGACGTAGGCCACGTTCCATGATCCGCCAGAAAATCTAAGTATTCTACCCTGATCGGTTACGGCAAAAATCAGGTTATCGTGACGTGAGGTCATCCGATAAATCGTTTCGCCAGTATTTAATGGAATATTTAAATTGGACCAGCTTGGAGGATTCGCAGAAACCCTTACGGCCGAAGTACCCGGCGTCGGTGACTGCCATTGGAACATGGCGCTATTCGGGGTCAGCACGGTCGCGACTGACGCCGCCGGTTGGTACCCTGGCTGGGTATAGACGGTCATTTCCTCTTGGTGCGCGACCGCAAAAACGTTGGTGAGCGCCAGCTGGATCGTGTAGCCGATACCCGGTTTCAGTCCGTTGATCGTTACAATCTTGGTCGCACTTGGTCCTAACGGTGACTGATCGACCCAAAATGACGGACGGAGGAACGGAGTGCTACACCCATTGAGCGTCCCGATACAATATTTATATGAATATGATGTCGTCGTGTTATCGTGCTGTGCGCGGAAACTGATCGACGATTCCGTCGAAGTAATTTGGTCGACGATGATATCTAAGCCACGGGCTTCATGCGGCGCAATCACCATCGACAGCACCACCCCGAGGAGGGGCCAGCTCATTCGCTGGAGAATGGTCATGAATGGTTTCATTGTCCGCGGTAATTTAGATTCGGATCGGCGGTGTCATTGAACGGTCGGCAGCCGATTGCGGTATTGATCTCACCGTTGCATTCGCCCGCCGTATCTTCGATCGATTGACGGAGGTAATAATACGGACGACACCCTGGCGCGCCGACGGTGGGTGTTGTCCCATCCGCGCCGACACAGGTACCAGGTACACCGTCAGCGAAACATTGCTCGTTCGTCCGACAACTTTGTCCGTTCCGCTTGTTCGCGCTCGCACAGACCGTCGGTGTACAGCTGGCATCGACCGGGACAGCGGTACCGCCGTTCAATTCAAGTGCACACTCGCTCCGGCATGAGATCGGTTCGGTCGGATCACGATATTCGCTACAACCGCTCTGGTCGTCCGGACAGCTCCCGACGTAGTAGACGCAGGCGTTATTTCCTAAACAGTTATTCGAACCATCGGTATTGATGGCGCACTGGCCAATGGTCGGAACACCGGCGACATTGATCATACCCATTGTGAGCGGATCACCAAAACAGGTCGCGCCGACCCCCGGACAATCGTCGATGGTTCGACAGGCGCGACCCTCGCGAGTCCCACCAACACAGACCGGCGAGCAGGATTTCCCGATCGGCTGTTTGACGGTCGTCGTTTTGACCGTTGGGCAATTGAAGTTCGTCCCCACGACATACCAGCCTGGCGTCGTCCCCTTCGTTCGGTACTCACAGGTCGAACCACGTGGATCTTTGAAGTAGGTGGTCAATCCGGACGTATCCTTGTAGGCCTCGCAGCGGAGCTTGGTATCGAGACAGATATCCGTTTCGTAGCGGTCTGGGTCATTCCGCAAAGTCACCGTCTTGAATCCGGTCAATCGGTCATCCGCGCCGTAGATCGGATCGCCGAACATGTCGCATCCCTTGGCGCTCGCGGCACATGCGACGGAGCGGTCATTAACAATCGTTTCATATTTGTCCGCGGGGGTAGTGACATCGTTGATCGTTTGCGTAAATGGAGTCGAGCTGTTCTGCGTGTCGATCATCACTTCACACCCAACGACTTGGTCGGAACAGAGTCGGGCAAACCCGGTCGCGTACGCTGGAGTCCCGGCACGATCGCGATACGCGGTGCATCCGATCGCCGATCGCGGACAGTCGGGGGCGCTCTTATTGACGATATACAGACGATCCGAGATTTCGGTTAACACGACGCTATCGATATAGCCCGGTCCGTTATCGATGACCAGTCCGAGTCGCCATTCCGGATTGATCGTCTCGCCGAGTGTGACCGGACCGATCGTGTATCGTCGCCATTCGGCACCGGCTGGGGTGATACTATCGTTCCAAGCAAGTTCAACGCCCGGACCGGATTGGAAACCGACACCGGAAGGATCATTGAACAATCCCGTCGAATCGCTCCCCGTCCCAAAATAGGCACGGAGTCGGATGTTACTGGCCGAAGAGGCGGCGGCAGCCGTCACGGTCACCTGGTATGTCTTCCCCGGGACGAGTTTCTTGGCGATGATGTCTAATGGTGTAAAGGCGACGCCGCTCGTGCTCGAGGCCGCCGGGTCGATTCGGAGTGAATGTCCACCCGCATTCGGGGCAGCCGTTGACCAGCTCCCACCGACCCAGTTTCCGAGGGATGACGAATTGAAGCCTTCGCTGATGATCTGGCGTGGGGCGCGGCCGGAGTTTCCGACATACGCGCGGCACGCCGCACCGCTCGCCGTACAACGTGTATTCTCTTTCGGAGCAAGGTAGTAAATCCGACCCTTGTTCGCGGCGTAATCCGGATCTGTCTCGTCGATCGTATTGCGGAATGGACGACAATCTTCCGTCACGCTCACGGTCTTTGATTTCAAACGATAATACGTGTTCAGGTTCGAATCGTAGTATTCTGTGCAGTCCGGATTTTCGCCGAGTTCGCCGAGTGAACAGGTCGCGGCGATTACGGTCTCTGCCGTATCGGCGCAGGCTGGCTCATCACTCGTCGTTGTTCCGAATGCCATGTTCGTACATGGCGCGGAGGAAAGATTCGACGTGACGAGCTGTTGGGAACGAAGGACGAAGCCGCGATCCGGATCGCCGACCCAGGTGTAATAAGTCTTCTTCGTGACGTTCGGATTAGACGGTTTGGAACATTGTTTGACGTTCTTATAGTACGCCTTGCCTTCACCACCGCGCGCAACTTCGTCGAGGTTCGTGTATTCTTCGCAGCCGACGTCATCCGCTCGACATTGTTGGCCCTTACTCGCGACGACCGTCACTTCCCGACTGACTCGGGCCGGAATCTGGGAGATCGCTTCGACAGAGTAGAGTTGGCAACCGACTTGATCGGCCGTGCAACGATTCTCCGGAGCGATGATTCCGTTGACGGCGGTTCCGCCGGCCACGGGCGTGTATTTTTCGCAGCCGACATCAGCCGGAGCGCATTGCAACCGCTTCCCATTGAGATGCACGAGGTTGGTCGTTCCATAATCGACGAACGGCGACGCCCCATTTGTTTCTTCGAGCATCGCACTATCGATCTGGAGATCGTCATCACCGCAAGTATCTGGGATGATGTTGACACGAAGTGTGCTCGACGATAAACCGGTTGGGAATACCTGCGAGACGGCAAACGTCTGCCAGTCGTTTGTCGGCGCTAACGTGACCGTTGGCCGCAGATCCGGATTATCACACGCGGCTCCACTGCAGAGCTGGATCTGACCGGTGCAAGAAACACCGGTCGGGACCTTGGCCCGAACGGAGAATGTGAATGTCCGCTCTGAAAGTGGGGTCAAAACATTGACTGATTGTGTGATTGCTTGACCGGCTGGGATCGCGACCCGTACTGCAACGTCGTTACCATTCGTGACTCCGCTATCCGTTGCGGTCACCGGATTCATGCTCGCCGCCGGTGCGGACCAGCCCTGGAAAAATGCTGGATCAAGATCGATCGCACCGCCCTCAAATTCTTCGAACCCACCGTTCGGCAGGATATTCGTTCCCGCTCGTACGCGGATGAACTGTCGACAGCCGACGCTCCCGGCTGGGCAGGTTTGTACTTTCGAAGTGAAATTAATTTTCGCCCCGTCTGACTCCGTACAGGTCCAAGCTTTCCTCGCTTCGTCGTAACTCGGCATCGCACAATACCACTGACACCCGACGTCGTCTGGTCCGCAGCTCGTATCGAGATTCCGTGCGAGATAGGAAACACTGCGACCTTTTGAATCGGTGTACGTTTGGCAACTGACGTTTTCGGCATCGCACTGATCGCCATCGAATTTGAACGTTTGACGTTCTTGAACGCAGTAGCCGTAAGCCAGACAGGTGCCGTCATCATCTTCTTTGATACACGACTGCGTATCCGCACAGGTGTCCGTATTGCGGGTGATCACCCAGCGCCCGATGTCGGGGAATAGATTTTTTATTTCATCCTGAACGCAATTCGGTACGCCATCATCTACACTATCAGTACTGCTCGGATTCAACGGTTCACCGTCAATGTTCCGAACGTTGTTCTTGTCGCAGACGAATTCTTTCGCGATAATTTCTTCGCCGGCACCCTGGCGACGACAGAAGGTTTGCGGCGCTTTCAAGACCCAATTCGGATCGACGAGCCCGCAATACGGGGACGCACCACATCGTTCCCCGGGACCGCACTGGGGTGGGTTACAGATCGCTGCGACACCGTTACTATCGGTTCCCGGACATTCGGAATTCGTTGTGCATGCATTACCGACGTTCGTGCCAGCGTTGCAAGTACGCGCGATGAGATTAGGATTGCATGATTTAAGTGATTCCGAGCAGACATAGTGATTACTATCTTGGGCACACATTGCAAACTGCTCGGTCAGCGTCTTGAGCGTCAGATCATTGTTACTGAACGAGTAGGAGTATTGCGACGCCAATTCCCAACCGACCGGAATGATTCGATATTTCCGGAGATATTGAAGGCTCCGGTATGGATATCCATCCGACGCCTCAATCCCTTTCGACGTGAATCCGACCGTCTTCTGACCGTTCAATAAATTCTGATTGAGCGCTTCTTGGACGGTCAATCCATCTTCGATGGCGGTACGGAACTGCGGGTCGAGCAGGCCAGCGGATGATAACTGTGTCAGGACGTCTATATCATTTTGTCCGGGGTTCCCGGTAATGAATTCCGCTTTTCCGAGGCCGGCGAACTGGACCCGTGCCGCGGCGACACCGGTCGCGCCGCCGGATCCAAACAGGAGTCGTCCAATAACTGATTGTGTATTCGTTGGACCTTTGCAGGCATCAGCATTGAGTCCGCACTTACTCCGGAAGTATGTGAATAGCGCTTTCCCAACGGGACTATTCACGAATGAAGCTATCCCTTTGATGATATCGGCCACGCCCGTTCCGGTGAAGGTCAATTCACCTTTATCGTCATAGAATGGAACGCCGAAGAGCGCAGAACTTGCCTCCTTCGGTGACAGGACCTGTTCGGACACCTTCGATGTGCGCGGGAGCGTCCCGGCATTCAATAACGTCTTTTGTCCGGTAACATTCGCTTCAACGGTTGACACCAGAACTGCGGTCGCTTGGAAATACTGACTGAAATCGCTATTCCCCTTGAAGCGTTCGGCAATCAACTTCGGCGAACGTCGGACATCAAAATTTTCGACGTAGGCGAAGATATCCGTGGCGGTCGCTTCATTTGTTAACTTACGTACATCGGCCCCGAAGCCGCTCCGACAATTCGCGGTACATTGCCGTTGTCCTTTCGATGCCTCGGCACCAAGATTAAGGATCGCCTCTTCGGTCCGAGACTGGCAATCCGTAGCCGGGATCTCACACCCAGCGGCATTATCGCGGCATTTTCCGAAACCAAACCACCACACTGGCACTGCCGCCGGACCACTCGCGCCGGTTGGCAATTCCATCGCATCAACGACATCACGACAGATCACGGTTTTTCCGGTCTCCTTCGTGGCTGGAGTAATCTCTTCATCAAGCCAACCCTGAAGGATCATCACCTTGGCTTCGTAGTCGTTGAATCCGGTCTCTCTTTTGTACGTATCAAAATTTGTGATCGCGCGAGGATCGGTGCTCACGTTGCCTGATGGAATGGAATCAATAATTCCCCATTGGGTTTTACATGATGCCAAACACGAATCCAACGTTGAATTGACGCCCGCCCGGAGGAGTCGCGAAATGATGAATCGACCGCGCTCGCCGCTCGTCGGTTCACCGAGTCCGGCCGTGCCGCCGGTCAGTCCAACACATTTCGCCCGAATGGCTGGATCTTTACTATCGCAACGTGGGTCCCACTTGCCACCGGTAATACCGCGTGTGAAGTCATCGATAAAGTCCCCCGCCGCCGCATCGGCAATATCGCGAAAGAGGGTCATTGGCTTGGTCACAAACAACGGTTTTTGCCCTGGCTGCGTTGTCGCCAGAGCGGTCGCGAATTCACGAACTGTAGTCGCTAAAAATGTTCGGACCCCGTTCTTGAATGCGATTGCGATCGAATCCTTGATACGGTTTTTTACAACCTCAGCGGCTTTCGATATTCCCTCCGATATCATCCGTGGTACGTCCGTAATGATCACGGTTGTTTGTGGGATACCAAACTGGGCATCGGCTGGCGCGCTTAGTCCTGCAAAACCAATCACTAGGCTCAGCGACAGGACCGTTATAGTTAATCGAAGATGGCGGCGGAAGTAGTTCACTCGTTCGAACTAATGATCTCTTGATACACTGCTTCGAGAGTTTTATCGTCGACGGATTGCAACGTCTTCGCATCGACACCGCTCTGTTGGAGGAGGGATCGGATTTCGGTGGCTTTCAACCCAGAAAGGGTCGAAAGGGATGGCGTCGTGTTCGTATTATTATTCGTGCCCGCTGTCTTTGTTGCCTCCTGATAGAGCGCAAGGATTGCAGCATCATCGGCTGCGTCGACGGTCGCGGCGGGGGCGCCGGATAATTTCAGAACTTGGCGTAAATATTCGACGGAGACGGTGTCATCGGTCTGCGTGTTACCGATCGTGATCGTTGAGACGTCGCAAGATTGTCCTTTTGGACAGTTCGGATTCTGACCATTTCGGATTTTCTCACCGTCCGAAACTTCATCACCAGCTGACGAGAAGAGGTAAGGACTACTCCCATACGTGAAGAGTTCGTCGTAATTACTGAGACCATCTCCATCAGTATCTTTTTCTTTTAATGCGGCGATCTCACCCTCATTGCTTGGGATGTTCGCGTTCGGGAGGGGTGGTAATTTCGCCGCCGTCGAAATCGTACGCCATAAAATCCAGCCTGACCCGAGGAATGCGACACCCGCCATGATTGCGACCAATCGAAAAGCCGTTTTTGATTGGTCGAGTTGTTTCATTGGTGTCTCACCGGAGGCAAAGGCGACGAGACGATCAGCTCCGGTCGAGGTCAATTTTTTATACCAGCGCGTCAAGGTGTTCGTGTTTTGAAACGGAAAAAACCGCCAAAAAAAGCGGTTCTAAATAACTATTCGCTGATGGGAATTCTTTTTCATTTCTACGCAAAAAGTTGTTGATACTATATCACAGAAAAGGCTCTAAGTCAAACAAATCTGTGGATACATAGTTATCCACAGGCTAATTATCTGTCTTTCGTCCTAATTGACGTTTTTGGCTAAAGTTAGCCAGTTTTCAACGCTAAGCTCTTGTGGGCGGATTTCTGGAGCTATTCCGGATTCAAGGAGGATATCTTCGACCTTGCTTTGGTCGATATGAAGTCCCGCAGCTAAGGAATTTTTCAGCTGTTTTCTACGACCAGAGAACCCGAATTTGGCTAATCTAAAAGCTTTTTTTGATATCACCGTTTCTTCCTGCTGGATTTTTTCAACCCTGAGAACTGCTGAATCAACGGCTGGAATGGGATCAAAATCCTTCCGTCCAACCATGAAACTGATCGCCGGACGCCCAAAATACTGGACCGATAACGACAGCATGCTCATCTCACCGGGTTCCGCGGTGATCCGTTCAGCTACTTCTTTTTGGATTAAGGTACACATCATGGTCGGCCGAGGTGGACGAGTTAAAAACTGACGAAAGACCATCGACGTCGCGCTGTACGGCAGGTTCGCAATGAGTTTGTACTTCCGATCGGTAAGATACTTATCCAGACGGACACGGAAGACATCCCCTTCAAGCAGTGTTAGCCGTGACTCACCGTTGAATGTCGTACGTAAAAACTGTGCGAGTCGGGAATCAAGTTCGACGGCAATCACCGAGGCGCCACGCGCGAGAAGGGCACGAGTTAGGACACCGAAACCCGGACCGATTTCGAGCACCGTGTCTTTCGGACCGACCTCTGACTCCTCGACCATCCGCTCGACAACGCTCTCATTCAATAAAAAATGTTGTCCCGCTTCACGGGACGGACGTAATCCAACTTGTCGCACAAGTTTTGCGATCGCCTCACGATTCATTTAAATCGGAGATAAAATAGTGAGAAGAGACTGCCGATCACGAAGGTCACGACAAATGGATCGAATATTTGCCCGAAGAGTAGGACGAGCACCGCCGCCAGAACTTTTCCATACGATAGACCCTGCTCAAGCAAAATCGACCGTCCGATTGGATTTTGCTCTTTGATGGCCCGTTCATAGGCGACATCGGATGACGTTACCCAGGTCAGATTTTGTCCGATTTGCCCGATCACAGCGCTCCCGAACACCTGGCCCGTGCTGGTAACAAACAACCGAATGAACCAGTTCACAGCGGATGTGATCGCCCCGCCGCGCAGGACACGATGCCAGTGACCGCGATCAAAGAGTCGCCCGAGATAGAGCGTGACGAGCGCGGTCAGGAGCGTCGCCAAAGCCGCGAGACCGCCCAATCGTTCAAGCGTTTTGAAGGTGATCGCGAGATAGATCGGCCAAATATAGTTCAGCAGGAGTTGTTCACCGAATCCGAGATAGGCGACCGTCGTTCGACGATGAGCAGCTTGGAACGGGAGGGTCATGGAATGACGATACGAGAAGGTCGTGCGTGCATGTTGCACCGGGACGAATAATAACGGCAGACTTGAGAAGAAGATGATCAGGGCACCGATCAGAAAGAGCGCCGGGAACCCGAACCAGGTGATGAGCACGCCACCCATCGCTGGTCCGACGATATACATGACGGTCGTCAGGCTATATAGCATGGCGAACTCTCGACCACGTTCCCCGTCCTTCGAGGCAGCGATGAAATCAGCATGATACCCCGGCCAATAGAGGGTTTTTTGGAGGGCGAATAGGACTGGCGCGACCCAAAAGAGCCAATCATGGCCATCGATTCCGAGCAGGGTCACATAGTACAACACCAGGAATATCGTACTAACGGCAATCGCCCGCGGCGGGCTATATCGGGCGACGAATTTTCCCCCCAGCGGAACGAGAATGATATAGAACACATAGACGAGAGCATAAAACCCGGCGATTTCCGGTACCGTATACCCGAGCTGATAGAGATAGACCGGCTCGAAGAGCATCATCATCGCCAAAGCAAAATCCTGGAGCCCGACAGCCGTATACAACGCCTCCAGTGTCCGCGTCAGCGGCTGGTGAAAATAATGAGGCAGGTGATGCGTCAGACGGTTAAACACGGGCGGCACCTTGGCGGATGAGGGTCAAATATTTTCCTTTGATTTGAACGACGGTCGACGGTTTTCGTTGTTTCCCACATCGACCGGTCAGAATCAGTATATCAGGAAATACGCGTGCGACGGTCCGCGGCGATTTCGTCGGTGGTTGACCGGAGATATTCGCGCTCGTCGCGGTAATCGGGACACCCGCGGCTAGGGCGAGTCGGCGGGCACCAGCGTGGGCAGGAACACGGACGCCAATGGCGACGGCGCCGAGCGCTTTCGTCTGGATCCCAGTCCGTTTTTTCCGTGGCTGGACGATCATGGTGAACGGTCCGGGCCAATGTTTCTTCGCCAGGATCAGCTCATGTCGATTCAACCGCAAATACTTCATCACCTGCTTGCTATTACCGGCGATCAACGCGACCGGTTTATTTCGCATTCGCAATTTAGCGGAAAATAACGCCCGAATTGCGTCATCATTCGTCGCGTCAACTCCAAGGGCATAAAAAGATTCCGTCGGGAAGGCAATAATATGACCCCGGCGGATAGCGGCCGCTGCCGAACGGAGTTTGACGATCACAGGACGAAATTCACCAACTTGTCCGTAACGAAGATCGTCTTCTTCGGCGTGCTCGTTAGATATTTCGCCACCTTCGGTTCGGCCTTGGCCAACGTCACCACTTCAGCTTCGGTCAATCCCGCCGTCACTTGAAGCGTCGAACGAAGTTTACCCATTACTTGGACGGCGATTGTGACGGAAGTTTCTTTGATCTTCGACGGATCGTAATTTGGCCAGAGTTGCTTAGAAATCAGGTCGGCATGACCAAGCTCCGCCCATAGTTCTTCACTTAGGTGTGGGGCGAATGGAGCTAAAACGTTCAGGAAGGTTTCAAATTCGGCAGTGGTGACAGATTCGTTTTTCCACTCATTGACCCACTTCATCAGGTCGCTGACGCAGGTATTGAATCGAAACTGGTCGATTCCGTCACCGACCTGTTTGACGTAACGGTGTACGCGATCCGGGACTGGTCCATCAATCCGCCGGGTTCGTGCCCGCCAGACTTTCTCTAAGAATCGCCGGACCCCGACGATCCCATTCGTGTCCCACGGTTTCGCATCTTCGAACGGTCCCATGAACATCTCGTACATGCGAAGCGTATCCGCGCCGTATTCGGTGACGATGTCATCCGGATTTATCACGTTCCCGCGCGACTTCGACATCTTTTCACCATCCGGACCGAGGACGAGACCCTGATTTTTCAACTTCTTGAACGGTTCGTCGCCAACCTCGCTTGGGATATGTCCGGCATCGAACAACACCTTGTGCCAGAATCGAGCGTAGAGGAGATGGAGAACGGCGTGTTCCGCTCCGCCGACGTATACGTCGACCGGAAGCCAGGATTTCAGTGCCGCCGCGCTCGCAAACTCTTGATCGTTATGCGGGTCGCAGAAACGTAGATAGTACCAGCACGACCCAGCCCACTGCGGCATTGTGTTCGTTTCGCGCTTCGCCTTACTGCCGCACTTTGGACAGGTCGTATTGACCCAATCCTTGATCGCCGCGAGGGGCGATTCACCCGTCCCGGTCGGCTCGTATTTTTTTACGTCCGGTAAGGTCAGCGGTAACTGTTCTTCCGACACTGGTACGACACCGCAGGTCGGACAATGGATCAGTGGGATCGGCTCGCCCCAGTAGCGTTGACGGGAGAACACCCAGTCGCGGAGTTTGAATTGGACCGTCGATTTTGCTCGACTGGTACGCTCAAGATCCCCGACGATCTTAATTCGGGCGACTTCCGAAGGCAGACCGTCGTATGCGCCCGAGTTCATCATCACGCCTTCACCGCTCCAAGCGCCGTCATGCTTGTCATCGGTATGGATCACGTTGACGATCGGCAGTTCGAATTTCTTTGCAAATTCATGATCCCGCTCATCGTGTGCCGGTACCGCCATGATTGCGCCGGTACCGTATGACGCCAGTACATAATCCGCGATCCAGACCGGGATTTTTTCTTGATTTACCGGATTCACTGCGTACGCGCCGGTAAAAACACCGGTCTTTTCTTTCTCGAGCGAAGTCCGCTCGAGATCTGATTTCGCAGCGACGGATTTTATGTATTTCTCGACCGCTTTTTTCTGCGGCGGGGTGGTAATGTGGTCTACGAGTTCATGTTCGGGCGACAACACCAGATAGGTCGCACCGAAGAGCGTATCGGGTCGGGTCGTAAACACGGTCACGTGATGGTCGTCGATGGTAAAATCAATTTCAGCACCTTCGGATTTCCCGATCCAGTTCCTTTGAAGCGATTTAATTCCTTCCGGCCAATCGAGTTTCTCAAGTCCATCGAGTAACCGATCGGCGTAGGCGGTGATCTTCAACATCCACTGCTTCAACATCTTCTTTTCGACGGTCGTTCCACAGCGATCACATTTCCCATCAACGACTTCTTCATTCGCCAAGCCCGTCTTGTCCTTCGGACACCACCAAATCGGCGCTTCTTTTTCGTAGGCCAGACCACGCTTGTAGAGCTGTAAGAAAATCCACTGCGTCCAGCGATAGTATTTTGGGTCGGTCGTATTCACTTCGCGATCCCAGTCATACGACAGACCAAGACTTTGAATTTGGCGCTTGAAGTTCGCGACGTTCTGCTCCGTCACGACCCGCGGATGGATCCCTTTTTTGATCGCCGCATTCTCGGCGGGCAGACCGAACGCATCCCAACCCATTGGGTGGAGGACGGTTCGACCGCGCATCCGAAGATACCGAGCGATGATATCGGTCGCGGTATACCCTTCGGGATGACCGACGTGTAGGCCATCGCCCGATGGATACGGGAACATGTCCAGAATGTAGGACGCAGTGGTTCCGGGCGCTTCAACACGAAAGACCGCTTCGTCGGTCCAGCGTTTCTGCCATTTCGGCTCGATCAAGAGGTGGTCGTAACGGTCGGTCATGTAGTCGGGATGAGCGGTGAGCATACCAAGTGAATGACCCTTCCGGCAAGCGTTCGCATTGACGCGACCACGCCGTCATGGTATAGTGGTCACTGCATTTCTCGACCATATCTGGTCGTCGTTTCGTCCCTGAAGTGTATGTAACTTTCTTCCGGCGGACCACGACGATCGGTCAGGATCCATCATATTTCTCTCGCCCTCAAACGCGCCCTCGTGGCCGTCGCCGCCCGCACCCTTGCCGGGGTGGGTGCGCTCGGGCGATTTTTTGTGTTCGGATTGACCTATGCGATCGGTCGGCCGGCGATGTTGATGAACCGCCTTATCTTCCGCGTCGTCCTGCTCCCGCTCTATCGCCCATACGTTCGGATTAAACAACGGGTCCGAAAGCATCCGGCCGTCGCCGAGCTCGAGAATATCGGCCATTTTTTCCAGCGCTACTCGCTCTACGCCGCGATCGTCATGCTGGGACTCCTGGTGACGAGTCACAACATCTTCGCCCGCACCATTCGGCCGGATGAAGTCGGCCAGGGCGCAATTTGGACGTCGCTCGCCCCGAACGACGACTTAGCGATTGTGATTGACTCAAGTCCAGCTAAGAAACTTAATTCAGCCCCTGTCCTCGCTGTTGGCGGGGCCGTCACGACAGCGCCCGTACTCCCCGCCGTCGCTTCACCAGCAACGGATACTGCCGTCGGTCAGAATCGGATCGCCGATACCGATTCAGGGAGCGACCCGATCTCTCGGACCGACGTCATCCAGTATACGGTCGAAGGTGGGGATACCGTCTCGACGATCGCGGCTCGATTCGGCATTTCCAGTCGGTCGGTGCTCTGGGCGAACGGACTCGGTGAGTACGATTACATCAAACCCGGTCAATCACTTAAAATTCCCCCACAGTCGGGTGTCCTTTATACCGTCAAGCAGGGCGATACACTTGCTTCGATCGTCCAAAAGTATAAAGGAGATATTGATGAGATATTGACCGCGAACCGACTCGCGGTGGCTGAAGCAATTCAGCCGGGAATGGAGCTCATGATCCCGAACGGTGAAGTCCCAGCTCCGCCGGCACCAGCTGCACCAACGCGCACCCTGCTCGGTGGGATATTCAGTCGACCAACGACGACCAACATTCCACCATCGGTGTCGGGCGGTGCCGGACGTTTCGTCTGGCCCACCCCAAACCGCCGAATCAATCAGTACTATCGTGGCCGATACCACACTGGGATCGATATTGAAGGTCACTATTCATCCCCCATCTACGCTTCGGCCGGCGGCACCGTCACCTTCGCCGCTTTCAACCGGAGCGGATATGGTCTCCATATCATCATTGACCATGGAAACGGCTATAAAACACTCTACGGTCACGCCAGTAAGATTTTCGTCAAGGTCGGCCAGCGCGTCGAACGTGGCCAAACCATCGCCATGGTCGGTTCAACGGGACGTTCGACCGGGACTCATCTTCACTTCGAAATCCGGACCGGCAGCGGCTTCCTCAACCCGTTGTCGTTCTTCTAAACGCATCGGCCGTCGCCGGCGGACGATATTGTAGCGCTTCGGTGAGATGCGTGACATTGATCGTGTCCGCGTTAGCTAGATCGGCGATCGTTCGCGCGACGCGGAGGATTCGAGCATACGCACGGAGTGAAAGTTGCCAGCGGTCAAGCGCCGACCGAAGGACACTTTCAGCCGCCGGTTCGATACGGCAATGCTGCTTCAATTCGGTGCCACGTAGCCAGGCATTAATGATACCTTGGCGAACAATGGACATTGCGCGAACTCGTTCAACATCACCGCGCGGATCATACGTTGGGGTCGAAAGAAGTTCCTGACTAGATACACGTGGCAAGCTGACCGACAGGTCGAATCGATCGAGGATCGGCCCTGAAATGCGCCGCAGATACCGATGAATCATGGACGGTGTACAGACACAGGTTCGCACGCGATCACCAGCGTACCCGCAGGGACACGGATTCATCGCCCCGACGAACATGAATCCAGCCGGAAAGATCATCGAGCCGGCGACGCGATTCACCACCACCGTACCTGTTTCTAGCGGCTGGCGGAGTGATTCGAGATGTTCGCGGGTGAACTCGGGCAGTTCGTCGAGAAAGAGGATGCCGCGGTGGGCGAGGGTGAACTCGCCCGGGCGGGGAACCCGCCCACCGCCCGTCAGGGCGGCAACCGAGGCCCCGTGGTGGGGGCGCCGAATCGGTGGACGATACTCGAGCGGCACATCAGGACGCCGAAGTCCTGCGATACTAGCGATCTTTGAGACCTCGATGACTTCGCGATCATCGAGGTCAGGCAAAAGCTCACTGATTCCGTCAGCAATCAATGTTTTTCCCGTCCCGGGTGGACCGACCATCAGTAAGTTATGTCCACCGGCGGCCGCGATGATGGCGGCGCGTTTGCCGATGGCCTGACCCTGGATAGAAGGCCAGATGTTCCACGTCCGGGCTCGTGACTCATATGGGGCTTCAGGAATATCAGGCTTCATATTCTTCTGTCTCAGGCGCTCAACAAGCTCCCTTAACGTGTTGACGCCGATCACTTGTGCACCAGGCACGCGCGAAGCTTCGCGTCGATTAGCAGTCGGGAGTATGAGTGTCCGATGCGTACGGACTGCAAGCTCGGCGTAAGCGATGGCTCCAGGAACAGACAAACATCCCCCATTGAGCGTTACCTCGCCAACCATGATAAACGCGTTGTCCGAAAGGGTGAGTTGACCCGTTGCGGCGAGGAGCGCGATCGCGATCGGCAAATCGTACCCGGCGCCTTCCTTGCGTTGGTCGGCTGGCGACAGATTGATCGTCAGACGGGCGAGCGGAAAATCAAAACCGGAATTCTTGATCGCCGATCGGATCCGTTCGCGTGACTCTTGGACGGCGGTGTCGGGGAGCCCAACAACATGGACGATCGGTAGGCCGGGCTGATGGTCAGCTTCGACCGCAACAAGATGAGCATCAATCCCGATGATGGAGGCGGAGTAGACAGTAGCGGTCATGAAAAACGTCCGGGGTAACGGACGCCAAGCCAACCTACACGTTAGTCCACCATCAGCGCCTTCGGACGTCAAGTTCATGACGTCGGATGATGAGCACTATCAGTCCGACCAAGATTGCGATGTCGGCCAGATTCATGATCGGTAACCAAAGGGAAACATACAGATAGTCGGTAATCGCGCCGTGAACGATCCGATCATAGACGTTACTCACGGCTCCGACCATTAGGAGCACCGCCGGTAATCGAACGGCCGGCATCCGACGCTTCGACCACAACATCACCCCGATACCGGACACAGCTACGATCATCAAGGCGAGAGAAATCCATAATGGGGCGGGAATCGAAAAAACGAGGCCATCATTCTCAACAAGTTTTATTTGGAGTGGTCCGAAAAGCCACATTGAATCATTGCGTACCGCCGTCTTTATGGCCTGATCAACAAGAAGGATTAACAGACCTAGAAAAATAGGAATCATGATATCGGAATATTACTCTGGAAATGCAAAAGGGCCTACGAGCGGCCGTATGCAAATGAATGATAGACCGTGTAGGCCCTTGATCGTGGTGTGCCAGTGTATCGGCGCACATGCGCGGTCCCTGGATCCGCCGGGGAGCGCGAATGTGCACCGAGCCACATGATGCAAACCGCGATGGGTGCTCTTAGCAATACCGAGCTTGGTAAGGGGCAAATCTCGACCGTCCTTATGGTTCTATCCCGTTTGGTTTCACCCGAACTAGGATAAACCTTTGTTTTCTTTTTATTTTATTCGGCTCTCGGTAGCCTATTGGATAGTCGAGACGGTAGTGGAGCCATCTTGATCCTTCACCTACGTTCAGGATAGCTACGCTACTTTCTTGACTATCGAGCAACAATCTTGTGAAACAACTTATATGCCGAGTATATCACCGAATTGGATAAAAGTCAAGTTTAGGGGATAAATGATTTCTTTTTGGCTCTGTTAAGCGATTTTTTCATCTTTGTGGATATTGTGGATAAAACCCTGTCTCTGTGTGCAAGTTGCCATTCTTTCCACCTTTGATTCACAGAATCCTTATTCTTAGCCAAAAAACCACTTTCAGTCAGAAATTGGTGAATTTTTCGTTGGACGTCAGTCGATTGGAGTTTTGTGGTGTTGATGACCAGGTCATATTGGGTACGGTCATGAATATCAAGCCCGTAATATCGTCGATACCGCTCCCGATCACTTTTGAGTCGTCGGCGGATAGAGCGGACGGTCTTCGCGTAGGTGCCATGATCGGCTTCGAACTTTCGTTTCTCTTGTTGGTCCTGCATGATGCGCCGTGCGCCTTCCTGAATCGAGCAGGCCAAATAAATACGGATGGACTGTGGGATCATCGCATACGACACTCGTCCCTCGAATATGCCGCGTCCGATCTTCTTAGCCATCCGACCCTGCCAGAGATCGACATCAAGATCGGTCTCCGGGTGCGTCTCACCATAGGTATTGAATTCAGCGAGTGTCATGCCACGCGATCTCGCCAATGAACGGCGGATATCACCGATCGAATAGACCGGATAATTTAAACGTTTCGCGAGCAGCGCCGCGGCCGTCCCCTTGCCTGCACCTGGCATGCCGGAAATCGTGATGATCATGGAGGTACCATACCATATTTTATTACCTCCACGGACACATGTGAAAGCCGGCCGGCCACTTCGTGGCCGGCCGGTTAAGCTGCGACTATCCTCGCTGCGCCATGATGATGGCGACGAGCATGATCAGGGCCAGGGTGATGGTGGCGATGAACATGAATCGATTCCACCAGCGCGGTCCGTTTCCATGCTCATGACCGTGGTGGTTACCCATGCGATGTGTCTCCCTCCTGGGCATACGTGACGTTCGGGACCGGACCCGGGATGACCTGTTCGGTGTGGCATGACGAGCAATCCCAGATCGCGACCGGGATTCCGTCGCGGATCTCGTCCCGCTTGAAGCGCAGGTGACCATGACAGCCTTCTTCCGGACACGACTCGCGCATGTACCGCCGCACCAACTCAGCGATCAGGATCACGATCCCCAACAACAGGCCGACGAACGACAACAGCATCTGCTCGAGTGTCATCGGATCACCTCCGACCGATTGGGAGATTGAGCGCGTGCCGCGTCAGCTGAATGGCTTCGCTCAGCGTCGGGACGACGTACATCGCCATCTCGCGGATCATCGGGTGAACGTGAAGCCCGGCCTGATCCATGACGATGATGATCGGCGTCCGATAGGCCCAGGCCACCCCGATTTCGAGGATGGTCCCGATCGAGACGCGCGTCGCGCCGCTGAAGTCGACGAAGACGAGGTCCGAACGCATGACATCCCACAGATCGCGGGCGGTCAGGGCATGACTCTGACGCAGGACGTCATGTTCGTGACCGGCGATCATCTGACCATCCGCTCCAATCCGATCGATGAACCCGCGAAGCGGATTGACCACCTCCGCCGGCTTGAGCGCTTCCGTGACCGTGAGTCGCCAGCCGAGCATCGTCTCGCGGTCCATGCCAGCCATCGGACCGGCCAAGTAGACCTTCGCGTTCATCGTGTCCCCTTTCGGTCACGAGGTTTAGATCGCAACGAACGAGCGGTACAACAACGCGCCGACCTTACGGGAAAATCGATCCATTGTCAAAGCCCCGGCCGGGCTTACGCCCGGCCGGGGCTCATGTAAAACGGTTTCTTTAGAACTTCGTCCCGCTGCCGTATCCATCACCTGACGGTGGTGCGGCTGGACCGTCGTGCGGGGCATGACCATGACCACCGCGCGGACCACGATCACGGAAACCGCCGCCACGAGGGCCACCACGGAATCCGCCTGGACGTGGACCTCGGTCACGGAATCCGCCGCCACGATGTGGCTCTTCGACGTACCCTTCTGGGGTCGGTTCGAGTGCTTTCATCGAGAGCGAGACTTTCCCGCGTTCTTGGTCGACTTCCATAACTTTGACCTTCACGACGTCGCCGACTTTCAGCACGTCGGACACGTTCATGACATGGCGGTGCGAAATATTCGAGACATGGACCATCCCGTCGCGACCTGGGAAGAGCTGAACGATCGCACCGATCTCATTCCCGCGCATGCGGTCCTTAATGATATCGATGACCGGCCCTTCATATTCTTCGCCGACCTTGATCTCACGGGTCAGATCTTCGATCCATTTCTTGGCTTTGTCGGCCATCTCGGCATTCGCCGTCGTAATGAAGACCATGCCGTCCTGCTCGATGTCGATCTTGATGACGTCGGCGCCGCCGCATTCATCAATGATCTTGTTGATCGTTTCACCACCCTTACCGATGACCGAGCGGATCTTTTCCGGATCGATCTTGAGCGAGATGATGCGTGGCGCATACTGAGACAGTTCGGCCCGTGGCTCAGCGATCGCCTGGCCCATGATGTCGAGAATCTTCAAACGCGCTTTTTTCGCACCGGCTAACGCTTCTTCGGACACGCTCATCGGGATGCCGCCGAGCTTGATGTCGAGTTGAATGGCGGTGATACCGTTCTTCGTACCGGCCACCTTATAGTCCATGTCACCAGCGTGGTCTTCGATCCCTTGGATGTCCGTCAAGACTTTGTACTTACCAGTTTTTTCATCTGTGATCAGGCCCATCGCGATCCCGGCGACCGGCGCCTTGATCGGCACACCGGCATCCATCAACGCCAGCGTTGAACCGCAGGCTGAAGCTTGGGAGGTCGAACCATTCGAAGACAATACTTCAGACACGACGCGAATCGTATATGGGAAGTCTTCTTTCGACGGCAACACCGGGAGGAGTGCTTTTTCGGCGAGTGCGCCATGACCGATTTCACGACGACCAGGCGAGCGGATCGGCTGAACTTCACCGACCGAGAAGCCCGGGAAATTATAGTGGTGCATATAGCGCTTCTTGCCGGAGAGCTCCATCGTATCCAGCAACTGTTCATCGCCTGGCGAACCGAGCGTCACGAGCGAGAGGACCTGCGTCTCACCGCGCTGGAAGAGACCCGAGCCATGGGTTCGCGGGATCAGGTTGACGGCCGCTGAGAGTGGTCGAATTTCATCTACCTTCCGACCGTCAACGCGGATACCATCTTCAAGCACGCGCTTACGAGCTTCGTCATCGAGGAACTGTTCGAGAAGGTGTTTCCCATCGAGGCGTTGCTCCTTCGAGACATCATTGTCTTTCTTCAGGACTTGGTCGAGCTCCTCCGTCATTTTCGTGATCGCGGTTTCACGTTCCAGCTTGGCAGTAATTTTCCAAACTTCACGCAAGCGATCCTGAGCGAAGGCCAGGACTTTTTCCTTCAACTTCTCTTTCGCCGCTTGGTCTTCTGGGGTCAGCGTATTCGTATCGATCGCGATCTTTTCTTGGCCGACCGCTGTCTGGACTTCTTCGATCAGGTCGATGACCTTCCGCGCATGTTTATGCGCAAATTCAAGCGCCTCGAGGACGACCGATTCTTGGACTTCATTCCCGGCGCCTTCGATCATGACATGGTGATCACGGCTGGCGGACAAGACGACATCAATATCGGATTTTTCTCGGGCGGCGTAGGTCGGGTTCAAGACCCACTCTTCGCCAACACGACCGACACGAACGGCGCCGATCGGGCCACGCCACGGAATATTCGAAATGGTCAGCGCCGTCGAGGCACCAATCAAGGCGAGGACATCGGCATCATTTTCACCGTCCCACGACAGGACCGTGATCACGACTTGGACATCGTTGCGCATGCTGTGGTCGAACAACGGTCGGATCGAACGATCGACCAAGCGTGCCGTCAGGACGGCTTCATCAGAAGCCCGACCATCGCGCTTGATGAAGCGTGAACCTTTGATCTTCCCGGCCGCATACAGCCGCTCTTCGTAATCGACGAGCAGTGGGAAGAAGTCGAGTCCTTCCCGAAGACGCTTGCTGAGCGTCGCGGTCGCGAGGATGACCGTATCACCGTAGCGAACGGTGACGGCACCGTTGGCTTGTCCGGCGAACTGACCGGTGCTGATCTGGAGTTCGCGGCCACCGATATCGGTGGTAAATGTTTTGGGCGTCATAGGACGCGTTCCTTTCATCCATGACCGCCGGACTTTAGACCTGCTCGGTGCTTCGTTCGCATCCGCCAGAGTCTACGTGTCCGTCGACCATGAAACGTTATGAATGATTTCTAATTAGTTAGGGAATTCGTTGGCGAGGTGAGCTGGGACAGCGCGGCCGGTGTCACGCACGATCGTGTCCTTCGAGAGCTTGCTCCCAAAATGGGAGACCAGGCGCCGCGCTTCTTCGGTCGTCGTGTATTCGATCTTTCGCGCTTTCGGGTTCAACAGGAGCAAGAAGTCGGTTGTGTCATACGTCATCTCTTCGGCCCCACTTTGCATCGCCATCAGGTGATTTGCGATTACATCCTTATAGCTCCAATCGAGATGACGGACGACGTCTTCGACACCGTGCCGTTGGGGTGGATTCAGGTCTGGTTTCATGATCTCGAGCGCGGCGCGGAGCGAACGTTCGTACACCGCGTAGATGCGCGGAATATCCGCCTCGGAAATGGATTCGGGTTCAGTCTGACAACGGAGACGGATTTCTTTCAAGGTGTCGCTCTCTTTCATCTTCTGCATCACGAGCCCGAGAAAGTCGTGCCAGACCTCACGATCTGTGACATAGGCATCCTGTTGTTCGCGCGGCGATTCCTCATCGATCCACTGCGGTGGGAGTGCATCCTCTTCGGCGAACATCGCGTGAAGCATCGTCCCGAGATTATCGTATCCGCGCTCAGTGATGATCATCGCCGGGCGGGGCATCTCTGGTGTAGCGGGAGCCATGAAGGCCTGGGCTGATTCGACCGCCGGGCGAGCTGGCGCAATCTCTGGCATCGTCGGACGGAACTCGATCCGCGCGACGGGGTGGACCTCGGGGGTCGGACGGACTGAGGGCAGGCTAGGGTCGAGACTCATCGGATGGATGTGGTGCTGGTTCTAGAATTGGTCGATCTGTGTGTTCAGTCTGTTGCGGACGATCACGACGATCAAGGAACCGTGGGCGCGGGATAGCCGCACGGAACCCTGGTTTCGCTGGGAGGAGATATTTTTTCTTATCACCGGAGAGGTCGATGAAACGATCGGCCGACTCGCGAAGTTTTTGAGCGGTTGATTCGGCGAAGCCCATGACTTCAACGCGAGCACCGGTCGCGCTCTTCAGATACTGAACGAGCGGGACGTAATCACCGTCACCGGTCACGAGCACAACGGTATCAAGTTTCGGCGCCATCGAAATCGCGTCGACCGAGATTCCGACATCCCAGTCACCTTTCTTCGCGCCGCCGGCAAAGACTTGGAGGTCCTTCATCCGGACTTCAAATCCTTGTTTATCGAGGGCATCAAAAAAACGATCTTCGTCCGGGGAGTCAGCTTTGATGACATATGCGATCGCCCGAACGAGCATCCGGTCACCGACCGCGTCTTCCAGAAGCTTACCGAAATTCACTCGGGTGCCATGAATGTTCTTGGCCGAGTAGTACATATTGGCGACATCGACGAAGACGCCGATGCGCTGGGTCGTATTCATGAGCGTTAAACTTTGAGCTTCAGCTTCTTGGCGAGCTCTTCAAAGCTCGTCTGATTCTCTTTTTGGAGGAATCGAAGCAGGCGACGGCGTTGGCCGACCTTTTTCAGGAGCCCACGGCGGGACGAAAAGTCCTTCTTGTGGGTCTGGAGGTGTTCGGTCAGCTGTTCGATCTCGGCCGTCAAAAGCGCAATTTGGACCTCAGAAGAACCCGTGTCGGATTCATGGGTCTTATACTTCTTGATGATCTTATCCTTGTCGTCTTTTGAGAGTGGCATGGTCGTTTCTCTTATGCGGCGGCGTCCGAGTACTGCCCAGCCAGGGCGGAACCAAGAAGCCGTCAGGTAAATAAAGCGCCGGAATACTACCGAATTGGACGAGAATTGTCAATCTAGGCCGTCGATTGCGCAGAATGGTCATGCGTCGTACAATGTCGTCATGACCGAAACGAAAAAAACGGAGTTTGAGCGCTGGAAGGAACGGTTTCTGACCTACCTCGAAGTCGAACGTGGAAAAAGCATCCTGACCACTCGAAACTATAACCTTTACCTCACCCGTTTCCTGAACATTTCAAAGGTTGCCCGACCTGAACAACTGACGCTCGACGACGTTCGTGATTTTCGGCTGTGGCTCAATCGTCAGACGAGCTCGCGTGGCGGGGCGCTGAAGAAGTCGACACAAAATTATTACCTCATCTCGTTACGGTCATTTTTGAAGTATTTACAGAAGCAAGATGTGAAGACGTTAGCCCCGGAAAAGATCGAGTTAGCCAAAGTTGGCGAACGTCAGGTCAGCGTCCTCGATGGTGATGACTTAGAACGATTCTTAAAAGCTCCGATTGCGAAGGGGCAGTCGCTGCTCGAGCTACGCGACAAGGCCATTCTCGAATTACTTTTCTCGACGGGACTCCGTGTTTCCGAGCTGGCGAGTTTGAAACGCGACAGTATCAATCTCAAGAAGGATGAGTTCACCATCCGCGGCAAAGGCGACAAACTCCGCGTCGTCTTTCTGTCTGAACGAGCACGACATTGGGTCAAGGAATATCTTGATCGGCGGATGGATGACCACCACGCATTGTTCATCCGTCTCGATCGAGCTGGACGCCGCTCATCAGAAGTTTCGACGCTGACGCCACGTTCGATCGAGCGACTGGTCGATCATTATACCAAAGCTGCTGGGATCACGAAGAAGGTCACGCCACATACACTCCGCCACTCGTACGCGACCGACCTGCTCCAGAACGGTGCCGACATTCGGAGCGTTCAAGCGATGCTCGGCCATGCCTCGATTCAGACCACCCAGGTCTATACTCACGTCACGAACAAACAACTCAAAGAAGTTCATCAAGCGTTCCACGGGACCCAACGCGACGCTGACGAATAATAACACGACTGAGTTTTCTGAAATCTCGTATTATTCGACTTCGATAGGAATCGGGATTCGACCTCCACCACCGGTGATTGATGCTTTTTGGAAACTAACAACGGGCGATCTCCCGATATTTCCATACACATCTGTTGCACGCACAACGATTGAGTGGTTACCGGACTCGAGTGAATTGAGGTTGAGAGTAAACTGAGCCAGACATCGTTTATTGTCTAGGATTTTACTACACGTTAGTGTCCCGGACCCAACGTTCGTGCCATCCATAAGAAATTGCACCGATCTGATCACGCTTGTGTCAATAATTATGGCTGTAATTGTGAGCGTTGATCCAGAGACCGATGTATTTGCGGATGGGTTACTGACGCTCACCACAGGTCTTTGAGAATCAAAACGTCCAGTACGCTGATTGTCGTGATGTGAGGTGACCCATGGTTCATCCGCATTTTCGTGCACTTTGAAAGATGTCCAGGCATGTACAGATCGAGGCAGAAGGTTTGGCGGTAAACTATTGTTCCAATTTATTGGTGACCCACCTCCGATCAAAATATCTTGCTTGCGATCCCCATTCAAATCGACAATGACCGGTGATCCTGTGACTGACGTAAAATCGACAGCTCCCGTATAGAGCGGGAACCCTGGCACCGAAGCACCAAGATGATCCCAGGCAAAGAGACCTTCATTGAAAGGCCCGACAATCTCCAGTTTATCATCACCGGCAATGTCGGCAGCGACGAGCTTATCGACCCCCAGTGTCGTCTTGGAAATACCTGCCGCAACCGGCCAACCCTGAGCCAACATACCATTTCCTCGCCAGGTATATACTTCGGCGGCGATCGTCTGACCAGAAGGAACATTTGAAACGATCACTTCGGGTGAACTATCGTTATCGATGTCTGCAATAATTGGCGGCGAGGACATGCTTGTACCAGTTATTGACTGCGGCCAGCCAGCAATAGTTGAGCCGTCAGCATGCCAGGCATGCACTAGACCCGCTTCACCGTGACTGACTGCAACAATATCGAACAGGCCGTCGCCATCAATATCCCCAATCGCCGGTGCCGCATAAACAACCCGATCAGTTGCTACTGGCCATCCAGGCACCCGGGTCCCATCACCACGCCAGGCATAGACCCCCGCCACTCCATTGATGAGATTCGAGGGTGGATACTCGATCGCACCGGCAAATAGTTCGACCTGACCATCATCATCGATGTCATCGATAGCCCATGGGGAAAGTACACTGATCTCTCCATATTGAGCATCAGGGAGCGGCCACCCCGAAACAAGACTCCCGTCGCTATGCCACGCCCATGGTCCAGCTAAAATTTCTTGATCTCCGTCTGAATCAATATCAGCTAGTGCGACACCTTCTATTTTAAGATAGTCAAGTCTTGGAATTTTTGGCCATCCTGGAATGGGCGTGCCATCAGCAAACCAAGCATAAATTCTTGTCGGGCTACTCGTCACGACGTAAATCTCCTGTCGCCCGTCGTGGTCGGTATCACCGACAGCCGGTTCTGTGTCGAAAACATACCCATCAATTGGTGCCGGCCAGCCGGTCACCGAACGACCGTCGCGATGCCAGGCAAAGACCCGATTGCCGCTAAACACCGGCTCTTGGCTGGACATTGTCCCGGCGATAATTTCCTTTGTTCCATCGTTATCAATATCGGCTGCAACGAGCGGCGAGGTAAAATTATAATTTGTGTCTGGTGGCCAACCAGTTAACTTGGGGAGTGAGACTGCGATGAAAAGTTGGTTGTTCCGTTTTTCTATCTCCGTCACATTATTATCCGGGTCAAGATCGAGAAGGAACCGGAGGGTTGGAACTTGGGTCAATGCAAAGCTAATTGTGAAGTTCGCACTCGCCATCGGTGGGAGTGACGGCACGCTTCCTTCGGCCACCACCAGTCCAGAAGTTGAATCTGAATACAGCTTATAGAATGTTGCCTGACTTTGTGACCAGCCAATGTTACGAACCTGAAATCGAAGTTGGGCATTATTCTCATCCATCCAGTCTATTCGTTCCTCTTGGAGGATGAGCTCTGCTTTGGGGGTCGCCTGAATTTGATTTGCCAGACGAAGGGTTGACGCCGCATGAATCAACCCCCAACCATGTTCCGGGTCCTTACCTTCTCCGCCCACATCTTCGGCCGCAGCATCGATGATGAGTTTTACCTGCTCCGGATTAGTTCGCAGGTTTAGGGAGAGGAGCAAACTCACCAACCCGCTCACGTGTGGGGCGGCCATGCTTGTACCTGACGACCGATAAAATTGATTTTGGACAATTTGGCTACCAGTCTTGTACATGTCGGTTCCGGCCGCCCGGAGTGAAAGGATGTCGACCCCTGGCGCGACAACGTCGATTTTTTCACCAAAGTTAGAAAAGGCCGCTCGACTCCCTTCTGGGTTGGAATGACAGTAGGCGCTGGTCACGTTACTCGGACACCAGGCCCCGACCGTGATCACCGATGGGTCGCTGGCCGGATAAAACATTGTCACGGAGCCGCCACTATTACCCGCGGCGGCAACCGAAACGACATTTTGGCTGTGTGCGTAGGCGATGGCGTCGCTAATAAGCTGTGATCGTGCCAAGCTGCCCCAACTCATGTTAATGATGTCCGCACCATTATCGACGGCGTACAATATTGATTGCGCAAGTCCTTCCGAAAAGCCGCCGCCGTTGTCGCCAAGACCCTTTAAGGTCATGAATGTTGTATCCCAGCCCAGACCGGCGATACCGAGATCGTTACTCGTCGTGGCACCAATTATTCCTGCGACGTGGGTCCCATGACCATGCCGATCGATAATCTCGGCGTCGTTTGTAGCGAAATTCCATCCTCGTACATCATCAATGAATCCGTTGTCATCGTCATCAATGCCGTTCCCTGGTCGCTCGTCGGAATTGACCCACGCCCGGCCAGCCAAATCAGGGTGGGTGATGTCTGTACCCGTATCAATTACTGCCACAACGACATCCTGTGTGCCAGTCGAAAGCTGCCACGCGTTCTCGGCGTCAATTCTTTTTAGCCCCCATTGATCGTCATACGATTGTCCCCAGGAGCCGATTGAATGATACATTGGATCATCTGGTACCCAGGTAACATCATCTATTGGAACATTTTTTTCCAAACTCGCTACGTTCTGTCGGATATTCTCTTCAATCGCAATCGAGTATTCAAAATTCTTTTCCGCAAAGATTACATCAGCCGATTGACTGAATTGGGAGATGAGGTTCTGGATGTTAACTCCGCGCTGAAATGTGAGTTTATACGTCCGATCCAATGCTAAACGAGCCGCACTTTTTGTGCGCGCATCTTTTGAAAAGACTGGCATCATTTTTTTGATCCCATTTCGACGCCCGATACCGATGATCGAATTCGGAAGCGCGCTCACCAGACCGTGGCGACTGCGAAGATATTTCTGTAACTCCATGATCGGTCGATCAGATTTAAATTTGACGATTAACTCCCCTGAATCGATCTGTTTGGGACAATGGGTGGTTGGTATGGGAACCGAATAGTCACCAGCTATGACTTTTTCGGTGCATGGCAATTGAACGACGTTAGGTGGGTTGGGGGTTACTACAGATGGTGTGTAATTTTCTAGTTCATCCGGGATAGCTAACAGCACGAGCGCTAGTGCGCCGATAAACGAAAATACGCCGGTCATTAGTGCTGTAACCCCGACAAATGTTTTTGTCCTTGATATGGTTTTTTTAATTTCTACAGTACCCTCCATTTTTCTTTTTTTATGCAGACCAAATCATTAATTTCGGTTATAGTATACATGCTTTCAGGCGTTTTGTCAATGTTGTTTGCGTGATTTTTTCTCTGGTCAAGAGGACAATTATTACAGAAATTCTAAAAGTTCCGCCCGTTGCGCATCGCGCAACGGGCGGTTTGAAACTGAGCGGACTAGACGTGCACCCCGGCCGCGTGCCTGATCGCATCGATCGAGCCGCAGTAGACGGTCAACCAGCGACGGAGATGCGGACCATGATCTGACGAGACGAGCAGTCTCTGCGTCAGCTGCAGGAGGCTCAGCGCCCCGCAACCCGTCTGGATGAACGGGATAACTGCGTGAGCGAAACGCGCCGCGAACCAGGCGGGCAACGAGACACCCGGCGGCGAGGCGATCACGTCCGATGCCTGCTCGAACATCTTCGCTACCCGCGCCTGTGCTGTCGGTTCGTCCGGGCACGTGAGCGAGAACGGGCACTGCCACATGGCGACCAGCTCGTCGCCATAGGACAGGTGAATCTCGTCTCGCTCCGAACCAGCGATCCAGTACTCGATCAACTTCTCGGCAGCGGCTTCGTAGGTCCCCGACATGACGCGCGTCCATCCGGGACCGGTGATTCGCCAGCGACCGTTGACATCGCGGTAGACCACGGTGTCACCCTGGCGTTCGGCGAACGCTTTGTGGAGCGAGCAATCGATCATCGAACCCTCCGAAAGTGCGTGTGAAACAACGCGTTGACGGTTGACCGTGTGGGCCGACGCTAGCAAAAAACCGCCCGGATGTCAATCCGGGTGATTGTTCTGACTGGGGCGGCCAACGGGGATCACCACCCTGGGCTTGCGCTCGGCTACCACTGGTAGCCGTGCTCGCCCTTCGATCCCCTTCGTACTATAAAACAAATCTCATTAGGAGATTAGTCTTACTTATATTGTACTGGGGTGGCCAACGGGGATCACCACCCTGGGCTTGCGCTCGGCTACCACTGGTAGCCGTGCTCGCCCTTCGATCCCCTTCGTACTATAAAACAAATCTCATTAGGAGATTAGTCTTACTTATATTGTACTGGGGTGGCCAACGGGGATCGAACCCGTGATAAAGGCTCCACAAGCCTCTGTGTTACCACTACACCATGGCCACCACGCGTGAATGCTCGCTGCCGGTTTCGTGTACTCGCGTGGCTCGTTCACTTCGCCTCCGCGAGCTTCCCGCTTACCCCACAAAAACAAGTTTTTGTGGGGGCCCCTTGTGGTTGGGGGTCGAGAAAGATTCCTCAGCAGGGCGATTATGCTTTGGAATAGCCTGTTTGTCAACGGAATACCTGACTGTTAGGATGGCGAAGACGTGCCCCCGTAGCACAATGGATAGTGCAAGGGACTTCTAAGCCCGAGATGTAGGTTCGATTCCTACCGGGGGTACCAGTTCGAAAATGAGCGAAAATCGCGCGCCGCAGGCCAACCGATTTTCGCTACACAGCCGAGGGTTTTCCCTTTCAAAAGAAAGTTCGAGCCGATATTTTTCACAAATGCACGCAATTCCGAGTGGTCGCCGCGGCAAGCCACCGTTTTGGCTTGTTTATTGTCTAAAAGAAACTTTTTCATCGGTTCGAGCCAATCTGAGCCTACACGGTCAATTTCGGCAATTCGCTGATCTAACGTGAGCTTATCGGAAAGCAATCGGTCTTTTTTCGTTACATACTCTGTACGAGCCAATATGCCTTCCAGGTGAGCGTCCAATAGTCGATCTAGCTTAGCGTCGATTGCTTTCGCGTCTGTCGTTAAGGAAGCCAAAACGTCAGCCGTTTTCTTTTCGTTCTCAACTTTATCGGCCTCGAATTGACGAAGCATATTATCTGCCCAATCATCAGGTAAGGCATACGACGTAATATATCGTTGCAATTCTCCAACCAAGGTTTCTTCGCGGATATACTTCTCTTCACAAAACCCTTTCTTCTTCGTACAGCGATAATAAACATGGCCTTTTTGTCGTTCGGCGGTGATGTAACCTCCGCACGAACCACATTTCATCAGCCCAGTAAAAGAAAACGGCTCTTTATGTTTCTTCTGTGGCTTGCCTCGGCGCAGGATTACTTCTTGGCACTCATCAAAGAGTTTCTTGGAAATAAGCGGTTCGTGTTTGGCCGGATATAATTCACCATTCCAACGGAGTAACCCAATGTAAAAAGGATTTCGTAACATTTTCTCAATCGTACTCCCGGCGAGTGGGTTACCGCTTCGATTACGAAGCCCTACGTCGTTCATGGTGACGCTAAGATCGTGAAGGCCATAATCGCCAGTCGCGTAGAGCTCAAAGAGTTTATGAACAAGTCTTCCCGTTTCGGGGTCAACTAAAATGATCTTGTTTATTCGGTCGTTCACATATCCCGGCGGTGCCCAACCTGGCCACTCGCCACGACGAAGTTTCTGACGAAATCCACGTTTTACGTTTTCTCTTAAATTGTCTACGAAGTACTTGGACTGTCCAAAGGCGATATTCATCATGAACAATCCTTGTGGCGTTGGTTCAAACCAAAAGGTTGGGAATTTCATACTTTTGAGGAGTCCACGATCTACGAGGTGAATTATCCGGCCACCATCAACTGAATTGCGTGCCAGTCTATCGGGATGCCAAGCAATGATTCCGTCCGCTTCTCCTTTTTCTATTCTATCAAGCATTTGGCCGAATACGATTCGGCCCGGTTCCTTGGCGGTTTTTGCTTCCTGAAAGGAAGCGACGATTTCAAGTTTTTCTTTGGCGGCAAATTCTTTCAACTCAACCAATTGAGCTTCAATGCTTAAGACCTGACGATCTTCTTCGTCCGTTGATTTCCGAGCGTAGAGATAGTATTTCATAGTCTTGGTTAGGAGAGAGAAAAGCCCGCGTTCGCCCGCGCCCTGCTGGGCGCAAAGGGAAAACCCCAGGCTGTGTAGCGAAAATCGGTTGGTCGGACGCGCGCGATTTTCGCACGTTTCCGAACTGGTACGGCTTCTATACGAAGATTCGAACGGATTTCGCGGGCGGCGGCTAGCGCCCCTTCGCCCCCGCAGCCGCCGCCCGGGCGCGCCTTTTCGACGATTTCAAGTTTTTCTTTGGCGGCAAATTCTTACCTCCAAAGATAGAATTCGTTCAGTAATTCTTCCTGCAACTTAAATGTTTGCCCATAACGCAATAACCCAAGATACGATTGTAGTGACTCTGGAAAAGGTTTCAGTTTTAGTTTTCTGAACATTCCATTTTTCGTTGACGTCCGTAGGACACGGTGGTTTGGAAAATGCACCCAGCCAAGAAAATCTATGCCGGAGGCTAGCGAAGTAATCGAAACTTTATCTGGGTGAAGAAATAGCTTCAGGTCTTTTTCCAGGCACTGACGAATTCTAGGAAGCAGCAAATCTAACTGATTTTTGTTTTCAGATAGCAGAACAAAATCATCAGCATACCGAATGTAATTCTTTGCTTTGAGAATATGCTTCACAAACTGGTCAAACTCATTCATATAGACATTCACCAAAAGTTGCGATGTCAAATTGCCAAGAGGTAATCCTTGTCCCGGACCAATCGAGAAACTTTCGATAATATTTTGAAGTAGCGCGACAATCTTTTTGTCAGGAATATACTTACTAAGCACATCAAGCAGTTTTTGCTGATCAATACTAGCGAAAAACTTACGAACATCGCATTTGAGTACCCAAACCGTTCGCCGATTGTTATGACCGACTTGACCCGACATTCGTTGGAATCGCTCCAGAGCTTTGTGCGTTCCTTTCTCATTTCGACATGAGTATGAATCGGCAATAAAAGTTAGGTCGAAAAATGGATATAGTACTCGATACACCGCGTGATGCAAGAGGCGGTCACGCACGCTGGCTTTATGAATCAGTCGTGGCTTTGGATCGGCAATGTGAAATTGCTCATATTGTCCATGCTGGTAGGAACCATTGGCAAGATCGTCGTGGAGCTGTAAAATATTATCCATCAGGTGGAGGGCAAATTCTTGTACGTCCGCCTTGTTCCGCTTGCCCAAAACAAATTCTTTCCACGCTAGGAGTAGATTTTCAACTGAAATTATCTGACTATATCGATGAACCAATTGCCGCTTCATAAGGCCTTCAAGTCGCCCCCCCCGACTTAATCGGAATTCCGACCTCCCAATTTTACAGAAAGCGGCTGATGCCTACAAACTTTGGCACGATTATCTGCAGCACTTCCCGCGCCTGTCTCGGTACACGCTCGGCACCAAGATCGATGGGCTCTTTCTCGATACGGTCGAACTGATTCTCTTGGCTGGATACTCCAGCAAAGGTCAGAAACTGGATATCATTAATCGGGCAGCCATGAAACTTGATGCCACCAAGTTCTTTTTACAGATGGCTTGGGAACTTAAGTTTTTCGACAATAAGAAATATATTCAAGTATCTGAACCGCTGGCAGAAGTTGGCAAGATGCTCGGTGGCTGGCGCAAGCAACTCCAAAACGAAACTCCCCCAGGATAACCCCGAGGGAGAACGAAGCGAGTTGCGGACCGCGGCGAAGCGACAGATCTCGTTGAAGTCGTTGTCGATCCAGTTCAGGTTCAGGTTCCGCTTGGAGCCGTTCCTGTTGAGGTACGGGCAGTTGCGGTTGCCATTGAAGTTCTGCCACACCGAGCCGCCAAATCCGTACAACGTACCGTCCAGAACACTGCCCGTTGAATATCCTCTTATGAGGATCCTGATCTAGCCAAGGCGTATTATCAGGGCTCTTCGGGCTGTACTTTATTCGGGAGCATTGACTCCGCTGATACGTTGCACCAAGTATCTTCGTTTTGAAGATGTCGTTAGGGACACGCTACTTAGAGCCATAGCTCTAAATATTCTGGTCATCTCCACGTACTAGAGTTCAACCGCCTGAAGCCGTAACCGCAGGCAATTTCGTTTACTATCCACGTCTAGTTTACCAAATTTTTTGTAAAAAAAGAATCCGTAGCGAGAGCAAGCTCTCGCTACGGACGGCCAAGGGACTAAGGGAACAATGAAGTGCCCAGAGCCCAAGGGAAAAAGGTCTACTTGCGGACCGCGGCGAAGCGACAGAACCCGTTGAAGCCGTCGGCGAACCCGGCCCAGGCTCAGGTCCCGCTCGGAGCCGAACCCGTGGAGGTACGGGCAGTAGCGGTAGCCAAGGAAGCTCCGCCACACCGAGCCGAGAGCGATGATCGGGAATTCCCGCTGCAGTTCGGTCTGAGAAGCACCGAGTGCGAGGAGTTCCTCGATCTTGGCCGGACGCAGACCGCGCTGGTCCAGATCCTTGAGCACGTCGTCCGTGCTCATGACCCGGTTGTAGTGCACCAGCGTGATCTCGAGATCGACCTTGCCCTCACCCTTGATGGGGAAGTGCTTGGCCTTGATGTTGTCGTTCTTCCAGTCGTAGCGACCGGCGGCGATCATCAGCTCGAGACTCTGACCGTAGTCGACCGTGACCGCATGAGTGTCGTTCGCCGGTTCGAGAAGCTTCGCGATTCCGGCGCTGATGTTGCTGCCCTGGAGGATGCGCTCCACGACGGTCATGCCGCCGATCTTGTTGACGAGCGCTTCCACCTGTCCGAGCGTCAGATTTCCGTACTTCATGACGGAACTCCCTTCTGGCTCTACGCCAAAGAGATGTTGTGCCTCTGCCCGAGGTCTAGGGTCTATTCTCGTTTTGAGAAAAGCATCCTAACCGCCCCATGTGGACGATGAAAACGCTTCTCTCAAAGGTTTCACGGGTTTTAAAAGAACCGTACATAATATACCTCTGAGCCAGATTTGTCAAGAGTAGATCGATGATTTTGGCTAAAATAAGCCCTAAATTTTCTCTAGAGAAAGAATTCCAGCGGCTTTTTATAGAGTTTCGCGAATTTTTTCAATTCCACTACATCAACCCGTCGTTCCCCTTCTTCACACTTGGAAATGTAGGTTTGTCGCTTGCCGAGCCGTTTCGCCGCTTCCACCTGCGTCAAACTAGCCTTCAATCGGGCCTGGCATAGACGTTTGAGAAACATTTGGTATTCGGGGGAGTGAATGACGTTGGACATGGCTATTGCATTCGAATTAAGGTCATGGTATACCCTAAATACGAATACCCCAAACTAGGGTATTATTCCTTCACAAGAGAGAAAAGCCCGCGTTCGCCCCAAAAGAAAGTTCGAGCCGATATTTTTCCCGGTTCCTGGCGGTTTTTGAAAAGGCGCGCCCGGGCGGCGGCTAGCGCGCGTGGGGTTTAGCCGCCGCCCGCAAAATCCGTTCGAACCTTCGTATAAAAGCTGTACCACGCGTCATCGCGCTCGCCGCTGCAACGGCGGGTGCTTTGCATCCCGCCGTTTTCGCTTCGAGCGCGTGCCGCTCAACCCCAAAAGAGGAAACCTCTTATGGGGACCCCTCGATTGGGAGGCGCTTTCGCTTCTCCGGTTCCGCTCCGGTCACGCCTGCCTGCCGGCAGGCAGGTCCCGCTTGCCCAAAAAGATCGAAGATCTTTTTGGGGGTGTTGTTTGATTATTATCGGCAAAATTGGTATGGTTTAGACAAAGGATGATCAAACACATCCACCGCCACCTCCATAAAAAAACCCACCTCCCAACCCTGGGAGTGTTTGCCACTGTGGCGAGCATCGCCCTGGTAGCAGCCGTCGCCATCTACGAATTTTCTCCGCAGACCGGTAGCCCGCGAACGGCATTGGCCGCCTTGCGGACGACGCCTGCTTGCGAGCCGCGCGGCACGATCCTCCAGTCACCGAGCACCACAATGGTCTACCCGGGCACGGTCGTCAGCGGAAACGTTAGCTTTCTTGGTAACTTCACTGTCCCATCCGCGACACCAAGTGGGGCATTTTCCGATGGTTCATGTGTCGCGTTCGAAATATCAATGGTGGTGAATAATACGTCGACCATGAAAACGTATTACACGACCCTTGATGAGATCGGAACACAAACGCTCAGCGCTGGGAGCACGTGGTCGTTAGCGATCCCCTTCGACACGCGGATTTTGACGAATACGTCGACCAGTCAGACGAGTGATGGATATCGTGTGCGAGTGACGGTGTTCCCATTAACAACCTCCAGCGGGGCATATCCGTATCGGTCAGAATGGTCGAGCGGACTTTTTGACGTGCAAAATACGAGCACGGTCAGCTCCTCGGTCCAACCGTATACCCTGCTCTCACCGACCGCCGCTTTTTCGACCACATCACCATTCTACGTTACTGTCCGGCGACCGACCGACACATCGACGATGCCGGTCATGGTGCGTGCTCGGATCGATGGTGCTGGCATACTCCTGCCCTGGAAAAAAGTTGGCGAGACAGCAACTTGGACTGCGGTCTCAGGTACGAGCACCGATTTTCGAACACAGGTGACCAGTATCCCGTCGTATGAAACCTATGCGTTTCGTGCCTGTCCAAATAGTGTGGCGAACGATACCTACACATTGCCCGAACGATGTTCAAATGAAGTGCGGGTCACATTTGTAAATACGACAACCACGACGAACACGACGCCTGTCACGGTTCCTAATACGAACACCACCACGAATACGAACATCATCACCACGAACACAACGACGTCTCCCAGTCGCCCGAATCCACCGATTATTCTCACACCAACGGTCGATGCCCAATTGAATGAACTCTATCGTGTGTCTGGTCGATCCGACCGTGGGACAACAGTGAAAATCGATATCTTACGTTACGAGACGAATAGTGCCCAACCGGTTCTCGTCTTAGGTCGTGAAGTTTCGACGACCGATCTCGAGTCCTACGCGACCTACTCGGTACCGATCAATGCCTTACGACCTGGTTCCTATCGGGTTACCGCGCAGGCGAAAAAGAGCGGCGTTGTGAGCGACCCTCGATCGCAAAATTTTGCCATCCTCCCGATCAGTCTCGTCCTGAAGCTCCCAGACTGGTCAACGAGTGATACGTCGATTTCGGGAATCGTGACGATCACCGCCCAAAGCAACCGCTCGGATCTCGGGAAAGTCTCGATCTATCGGCGCGCCCAGACCGACACGAGCGCCCCACCCGTCTTGATCGGCGATGCTCAGCGCGTCTCAGGAAGTTCGACCACCTGGACCCTTTCATTCGATACCACGAGTCAACCGGACGGGACATGGAAACTCTACGGGGTCGCCGAAGTCGCCGGAATCTCCGTCGCCAGCGGCGCCCTGACTGTGACCCTCGCTGGCTCGGAATCGATACCTGAAGATGAGGTGGAAACCCCGAGTGACGAACCCGCGACTGATGATGAACCAGTGACCGATCCAGCGGAACCGATCGACGAGGATATCGATGATGAATTCATTGATGAGCCGACTGAGGAGGAAATCATCGAGGAGGAAACGAATACCAATACGCCAGCTGTCAGTAATACGAACACTCCGGTCGCCACAAACGTGAATGAAGCAACGTCGATCGTCACGAATACACCAACGGTCTTACGACCCGAAGTCGACCCCCGCCGGACTGGGAATACTGTGCCCGAACGAATGGCGGTCGAAGCCATCACGACCTTAGCGACACAGACCAACACCCCGACGGGTTTACAGTTGACTGGGTTCGGTCCGCCGAATTCAATTGTTACAATTTATATCTTCTCGAATCCGATTGTCCTGACGACGAAAACAGATGCGAACGGAAATTGGGCGATCACTCTTGATCGACAGCTCGACAACGGGAGTCACGAGGTCTATGTCACGCTGACGGATGATGCCGGTCAGGTCCAAGAAAAGAGCAACCCACTCGGATTCTTTGTCGCCGAAGCACGAGCGGTGAGCGAAGCTGATTACCGACAATTCCAAGCGACCCAAGCCCGAACCAGCGACAATTACCTTCGGTATTACCTCGCGCTATCGGCGTTGATCGTCGCGTTCACGGTCACTCTCATTCTCTACCTTCGACTTTCACGACGTCATCAACAGCTGAAAGCTGGGGTGTGAGACAGTTGCTCGAACGATTCCAGCGGCTCTTCGTCAGCGAGCGCGGACAACTCGCCTTCGCGATCATCCTCCTGATCCTGATTCCGGTAGCCTTAGTATTGAACACCTTTATTGCCACCCGGGCCGCCCAGGAGAACATGGATTTCGAATTGCAGCGCAAGGCGGTCATGGCTGAAGAGATATTTCGAACGGCGGCACGCGATCGCTTGACCGACCCAGCTGCGCTCCAGGACCTGGTCACTCGGGTCGCGGCGGCGAGTGACGACGTGTGGGGTCTCGACATCTTGCAATGGCAGAATGATGAATTCACGGTGGTCGCTTCGGCGGTGGCTGGCTCGACCGGAAGAACCGTTCGCGATTTGAATGCGATCATCGCCTGGCATGAGGATGAGCCGGTCGCCTATGCGACGGTCAGTTCGGACCGACGGACAGTTGGATCGGAACTCCAGCGTGGCGATGGCCACGACCGTTTTTGGGTGGTCGTGAGTCCGCTGGCGGCGGCCGACGGTTCACGCTATGGACTCATCAGTATGAAGTTTTCCTCGCAGGTCGTTGACGATATTGTTCGCAACAGTGTGACCCGTGCGACGGTCATTCTGATCCTCACCATTCTGATCGTCGTCTTACTCCTAACGGCGAACACGCGCTTATTCCAGTTCGCCCTTCTGTTCCGAAAATTAAAGGAGGTCGATCAGATGAAAGATGAATTCATCTCAATTGCCTCGCACGAATTACGAACACCAATCACGGCCATCCGCGGGTATCTTGAAATGGTGATGGGCGGTGATTTTGGAACCATCCCGGACAGCGCGACCAAGGCCTTAGGGACGGTCAAGAGCAGTACCGAGCGTTTGAATGGTTTGGTCGAGGACCTTCTGAATGTTTCGCGGATCGAGCAGAACCGACTCGACCTCGAATTGACGAATATCGACCCGAAAGCGGTGATCGATGAAGTGATCACGGAGCTCCGACCGATGGCGAATGAAAAGAAGCTTGGATACGCGTATGACGGTCCGCTAAAACTCCCGATGATCAAGGTCAATCGTGACCGATTCAAACAGGTGATGATTAACTTAGCCGGGAACGGATTGAAATATACGAAATCCGGGAGCGTCAAATTGACCGCTGAGATCCGAGAAAAGTCCGTCCGGCTCATCGTCGCCGACACCGGTGTCGGGATGAGCCCGGCTGGGATGCAGCGTCTGTTTACAAAATTCTATCGGGTCCAGACCGACCAAACACGGGACATCCCCGGGACCGGTCTCGGGCTGTGGATCACCAAACAAATCGTGGAAAAAATGAAGGGGTCGATTGAGGTTGAATCGATTGAAGGGACCGGCTCACAGTTTATCGTGACCTTTCCGATTACCACGTCGACAGTCTAAAAAAGACATTGTATGATTCACGTCATGGACGACAAAAAACAGCACATCCTGATCGTCGAAGATGAAGCCCTGATCGCCGCGGCGTATGCGAAAAAGTTTGAATTGTCTGGATTCCGCGCCACCGTCGCCCCAGATGGAAAACGTGGTTTAGAGCTCGCCCTGGCCGATCATCCGGATTGCATCCTCCTCGATCTGATGATGCCGGTCATGGACGGTTGGGCGTTTTTAAAAAAACTACGGAAGGATCCATGGGGGGCGAACGCGCTCGTGATGCTGCTCACCAATGTTAGCGACGTTCAACTTGTCAGCGATCGTCTCCAATATGGCGTTTTCGATTTCCTCGTCAAATCAAATTACACACCAGCAGAGATCGTCGAACAAGTAGCCAATCGATTACACCGAACCACGGCGGCTTGAAGCATCGCCCACCGGGGAGTACGATGTAGCCATGATCGACCTGCTGAGTCCGTTACCACCTGAACCACTTTTACCCTCGCCGAATCACCACCGGCTGGCTTTCCGAACCCTGCTGGGGGCGCTCGATGCGTTTGGGCTGGCCGCCATTGTCTTTAGCTTGATCCTCGGTGAATATTGGATCGCGACGTTCCTGATTGTTGGCCTACTCGCGATTACGGTCGTCGCCGTGATCAATCACAAACACAATCACGACCATATTTGGTTACTTGCTGGAGCGACGATCGTGACCGTCCTCTTAACGGCCTACCTCGCGGTCGCGGTGATTGCACAGTAGAGCGGCATCGCCTTTATCGGAAGAGTCGCGTCCAGCCGAAGGCTTGGTTGATGGCGCCCATAATTACCTCGAACACCGTTTGCTCCTGCTGCGGCGTCAATATTGTGAGCGGCGTTGATAAGGTTGTTTGGCCATTTGAGTCGGTCGACTCGACGCGAAGTTGATAGACGGCGCCTGGTTTAAAGGCCGTTAGGACCACGAGGTGACGCTTGGTGTACACTTGGTCAAGTGGTGAGCTGGCGCTTAGCTCTTCATCGGCTTGGCCAACACCTTCGCGCCAGTAGACACGTGAGGTTGATGGTTTATCGGTCACCCAGGAGATAATGGATTGGACCTTGATCGATTCACCGGTCGAGAGCGCGGAATCGACCTGGATCCGTGAAATGACTGGCGGATTCGGTGTCAGAACGGTGCTGAACGAATCGATCTCTTTCGTTGCGCGTTGATTGGACGCGTTCGTGCTGACAAGTTCAACATGGTATCGCGTTGATGGTTCAAGATCGGCAACTTCGATCTGGTGAATCAGGGTCGTGGTCGTATCGACCACGGAACGAAGCTCTTCGACGGCACGCGTGTTGCCACGGTATGGGGTGATGGTCACCGTTGACGTACCCGGTTCGGTGGTGGTCCAGCGGAAGGCAGCCGTTTCATCATCAATTTGGTTGATGGCGTGGTTCTCGATTTCGAATTGACGTTTTTGCGTTCGAAAGGTGAAGTCGGCGGTGACGCTCGAGCCAGCGGCCCGTGTCTTCGATCGCGCTTGGTAGTGATACAACGTGTCCGGAACTAAGTTTTCCAAGGCCACTTGATGAGTAGTCGTGTACGTGTCGGGATCTCCGACAATTTGAGCATACCGTTGACCATTCCGTCGATACGTATCGTCAGTCGCAAACGCGATCAATGCATTGGCCGCGACATCCGTTCGCCAAGAAATCGTGGCCGTGGTCGATGTCGCCGTGACTAACGGTTGACCGGTTATCTCTGGTTGTGGCGCATCACCGCTATACGTATCGATCGTATCGAGAATGAATTGTTCTGCCTCGGTCGCACTCGCCGCCCGAGTCACGAAGGTTGCCGCATCTGATTCAGTAATATTCCCAGCTTGGTCGGCGGAAATGACGCGATAGGTGTAGGTCGTACTCGGGGTTAGGCCAGACATATCAAGTTCGTGGTCCGAAACATACTGCCAGTTTCCAACCACAATTGACGTCGCCTCACTCGCCCCAAACCGGACAAAAGAATTGGTCGATTCATTTGTCGTCCAAGAGACACGCGCCCCAGTACTCGTCACATTGCTAATCGCGATTTGGGAGAGGGTCGGCGCGACATCATCCGTTTCACCACGAGCTGCATCCTCCCGCTCCTGGGCCTCGGTCTCGGTGATGAGTGGTTCGGTAGTCGCGAATGAGAGCTCTTCGCTCGTCACTGCATTACCTGAACTGTCGGCGGAATGGGCGACGAGAAAATACGTTGTGCTCGCGGTCAAACCGGTCAAGCTGACGGTGTGGAGCGTGTTGAGCGAGGCTTCGGTCGTCGAGCTCTCCGGGTACGACCCGCTCGTGACGCCATATTCGACCTGTGACGACGCCGGCTCGTTGGTCGTCCAACGGACGATCGCTTGGGTATCGGAGATTGTTTCGACTTCAAGATCGCTGATGATGGGGGGTACCGAATCATCGGTCGTTGTGAACGAATAATATGAACCGCCATTCGGATCATTCGCTACCCCGGACAAGACCTCATAGTAATACGTGGTGCCGCGGGTCAGCCCGGTCAATCGGATGGTGTGATTCGTCACCTCGGTTTCGTCGGTGACCTGCATTGGACTGGTGAGAGGGGTGGTCGTTGAATAACGGATGGTCGAATCGGCCGGAATATTCGTCAGCCAATTGATCGTGACCGAGGTATTATCGATCTGCGGTGTCGTCACATTAGAAATTGTCGGACCAGCTATCGTCGCAAAGATAAAGCCATCCCCACCATTATCGCTCGTCGCTGAATTTCCGCCCGGGTCGGTCGAACGAACCCGGAAGTAGTAGGTCGTGTCTGGCGTGAGGCCGGTCAACGTCACACTGTGACGTCCAACGCCGCTCGCTGAGTCGACCATACTTGAGACACCAACTTCGTTCGTGAAGACGGCCGGCGTCGTCGAGTATCCGATACTCGAATCAGACAGTTCATCGGTATCCCAGACGATGGTGGCCGCTTGGGTGGTGACATTTTGGATGGCTATCAAGGAAATAGTTGGCGGGGTAGCATCCGATCCGCCCTGTCCATCGACCGCATCGCTCACTACCGATGAGAAATATGAACGGTTTCCATCCGTGTCGAGGGTCGTGACTTTGTAATAATGCGTCGAACCATCAACCAGGTTTTGATGCAAGTAATAATTGATCGACCGGTCAACAATCGGCGTCAGCAGATCATACGAAGTCCCGTTCGTCGAATGCCAGACCTCATATTGAGAAAAATCGGGGAGCGGCGTGGCCACCGCTTTCCATGAGATGAACAGGAAATACTGATTTGCATCAAGGTTACTGAGATCACGAATGGTCATATACGCCGGCGTCTCGGGGGTGACCGCATTCGCCGTCGCGGTATTCCCCTTCGCATCGCGGAATTGGACGTAGACAGTATCCGGATCAGTCGCTAACGATACCGTGGTGGTGGTCGAATATGGCACACAGTTTGTTGCGGTGTTATTCAGGGTGACACACATGTCAAATGACGAATCGTCCGAAGCGTTGAGCGAAATGTCCGCCGGCGTCACGCTCGCATCAACGCTAATAGCCGGTGAACCAAGGACCGGATCTTTGACATCGAGGACGAACGCGACCGTATCGTCGAACGCGGTATTATTCGCGCCCTCATTATCGTTCAATCGGACACGGATCATTGCTTGAGATGCATACGAGCCGTCAATTTGCTGCTTTGCATCCCACGTAATGTTATACGTCGTGAAATCCGTTTGCTCGACGGCCTTATTATTCGTCGCACCGGCTGACAAACCAGTCGTAATAGCGTTCCAAGCGCCACCGTTATTCAACGAATATTCATAGGTTGGGGTCACAAAGCCGCGCGTGATTGACCCGCTTTCGGTGTCTGGATCGCGGATACTAAAGCTCACGTTGACAATCCCATCACTATCCTGACTCGCGGTCGGCGCCGATTCAAATTCAGGTGAGGCATTCACGACATATGACAAGGAAACACTCGACATGCGGGGAACGGAAATTGCCGAGGCGGGAACGAGCTCGGCCCGATACTGAACGTACCTGTCATTCGTGCCGTCTTGATGACTTGAGTGGAACGACGACCCGCCCGGCGTTGTAAAGTAACTGCTGGCACCGGTCGGTCCAAGCCACGAACTCCAGGCTGCGCCGTCAGCCGAGGTTCGTGCCTGAAGTCGGACGGATCCACCGAGCGTCACCACGTTCCCACCTCGCCACATCTCAACTTCGCCCGTCCCCTGACCAGGTGTACCGGCGACGTATATTCCTGGCGTACCATAAGATAAATCACTGTCGGTCGAGGTCCCACGCAGACTGCCATTCACATACACGTTAAGTGTCGAGCCGATCGATTCAAGACGGATCACATCGCCCACCGTCGGATATGGGGCTCCTAACTGGAGTAAGTCAGTGATGCCGTCATGAACGATCTTCCAAAGCGTAAAATAGCTTGTACCGTCAGTCGTCGCGGCGTACCAATTATATCGATAATACCTGGTCGATTCGACATACCGCACCATCGGACCCACTTCGCGTCCGGTCCCGGTCGCACTAATTGTTGTCTCCGAAAACTGATCGCGGTGGAATTGCCCAGGCAGATACCCGGCCATACTCCAGACCTGGGTATCATTACCGCAAAAATCCGAGGAATTGCAGATATGCGCCCAACTGCAATAGTCGGTAAACCCACAATAATGGTCATACCAGTCATAGCCTAAATTCGCTCGTTCGAATGTATCAACGACCACCCCTGTATCAACCGTCCCCGATGTCGCTTGTGAGTAACTAAGCGACGCCATGACATTCGTCGGATCATTTGTGTCATACGGCGAGGACATGATGGTGCCGCTGGAAAAGGCCCGATGACCAAACGTCATATCACTAAAGGTCGCCGTCTTGAGCGGATCTGAGGTGGTAAATGAAACGCGATATTGGATATAGCCATCACCCGACCGGCCACAGCTTTGTGAGTCCTGATAATAGACTGGATCACCATCGACCATGTCACTACACGTCGTCCAGCTGGTGGCATCACTCATATTACTATTCACGGCGGTCCGAACTCTGACTGCGAGGGTCGTATTCGTCGGCGCCGATGCGGTCCAATCAGCGGTGGTGATATTTAAATTCGGCCCGATGGCGATTGGTGCCGAGGTGAATGTCCCACTCGCGGCGAATTCTATGAACGTGACGCTCCATGTTCCGCCGCCCGAGCCCCGCGTACTCCAAAATCGCTTCCGCACCGGGTCATATTGGGCATCATATGCGCCCGCCCGATATGTGGTGTTATAAGTGCCAAGCGAACTACCAGATGTATCCCATTTTTTTAAATAGGGTTGGACCGAATGGCCGGTCCAGACGATATTATGCGCCGCATCATAGGTGATACTCTGTGGACTGGTCCCGGGATTAAAAGCTGAATAGGCCATCGTCGTCGCATTGACACGGGCGGAGCCCCACGAAGAGTCAACAATCCAAATCGCTGGCACAGAGGTTACAACCGTCATCGAGGCTTGGCCGCTGCCAATGTATGATATGTTCGTTGTTGTTGGCGCCGAACCGTTGGTTGGTTTTTTAACCAGATAATTTGTGTCGCCATCAAAATCATAAAGGATCGTGAATACCGAAGCGGTCGTCGCCTCATAGATGAGCGCGTTGAACCCGCCTCCACTCAATCCCGTTTCAGTAGTGAGGGCGTAGGTATTTTCAACTACCCCCGCTAACGTCAGTCGATACACTTCGCCCAACGTATAATTGATCACCCACATTCGCTGATTGCCCGAATCGTAGACAATTTTACCGATTGCGCCTGATGCACCGATGACGGCATCAGATAATTCGGCTCCGGTCGCCGGATTGAAACGACAGACGTGGCGGTCGGAACCATTGGTAATCCAGATTGCTGGTGTAATCGGATCATAGGCAATCCCGCCCGGTGAGTTCCCAACCGAACAAGTATTCGAGTAAGTTGTACCCGTTACATCCGGTGCGATTTTGTAGAAACTATACGGGCTTCCATTCGTCACCGCCCAAAGATTTCCGTCAGTATCGAGCGTGTTAAATGGCATCGCGCCCGAGGCGGAGGTAAATATAGATTCATGCGGGGTCGACCCTTCGGTCGACGTTGATTGGATATTCGCGGCTACCCCGGTGCCGCTTACTTCGGTGTTGCTCAACGTCCCGCCGGAAAAATCTGTATCCGTCGTTAGGGTGGTTTCGATTTCCGCTGCTTGAAGGTCAACGGTTGTCTCCGTCGTGACATTCCGATCCTTGACAGCAAAGTTGGTCCAACCCGCCTGATTCGTCGGGTGACTCGCGCCGGTTCCATTCGCATATGGGAGGTCGTCCGCCGCAAATGCTTCGATCGTGGCGGTTGGTACGGCCGAGCTTTTCCAGGTCATGAGCGCCGGGTATCCGCTCGTGTACGTCGCATCACTGCCGGTCATCATTAACTGGCCATTCAAGTACCCGCGCAGGGTCGTGCCTTCGGCCTCGATTCTGATCGTATCCCCGGCGACCGGGTTCGTAGCCGACGTCGCTTTCTGACCGCCCCAAGCGAGATTGTTCATCTCCCATATCTCAAAGAACGTCCCGTCGGTTGCCAGGCAATAACCATCGACATTCCCCGTCGACGGTACCCGAACGCAGACGTGTGTTTCATCGCCAGCTGTCATCGACGCAATTGTGATCTCCGCCCACTGATCGTTATCAAATGAAGCGGCAGTAAAGGTGGCGAGATTATGGTTACTACTACCACCCTTCATGTCCGAACTGTTCACAATGGACACCGAACCAGTTCGAACGGTCCAATTGTTGCCGAGCGTCGATCGCTCAAAATTATCGGCGTACGCAAGTTCACCGGAACCGGTCCAAGCACTTTGGGTCCAAGTGAACGTGGCTGCCAGGATGGAACGATTTGGAATAGCCACCATCGCAAAAATGGCCAGCGCCCCGCACAGACCGGCAATGAGCGCCCAGGGTCGGATGCGCCGGGTCGGCGATGGCTGTGGCTTCAATTGACGCGCGCCGGATCGACGAAGGATTTGCTGATGCAAAACATTCGCCGCGAGTGGATCAAGCGTGTTCGAGCGACGCTGAGACTGACGAATTTGTTTCCGAACTGGCATCTGATTTCCGCTTGAATATAGCAGAAATCGGCTACGAAATCAAGTTCGTTTTTCTCCTCAATCCTATTTGTACCGGAGCGCTTCGAGCGGATCCATATTCGCGGCGCGGCGGGCGGGAAAGACGCCGGTTAAGAAGCCAATGACCGTTGAGAAGATGATTATGACCGTGACGAACCATAACGGCTCGACGAACAAATCGACCGTTCGACCACCGAGACGTGAGGCGAGGAGGTTAAACCCAATATTCGCGAGCACGCCACCAAGTACCCCGAGACCGACCCCAAAGACGCCACCTAAAAACCCCATCATCATCGCCTCGGTAATGAATAAACCTTGAACATCTTTTTGGGTCACGCCGACGGAGCGCATGATCCCGATCTCGTTCGTCCGTTCGAGCAAGGCGATGGTCATCGTATTGAACATCCCGATCGCCGACACGATTAATGCGATTAATCCGAACAACCCGAGGACAATTTGGACAATTCGGAAAATCTGATTCGCTTGATCGATAACGTCAGACAGGGCGGAAACGACAAATCCCTTCCCGACGATGGCGTCACGGATACTCGCCGCCTCATCCTTGGTCGACACTTTGACTTTCAGTATATCGTACGTGGAAATCCCGGTCGACGCGAGCACGCTGAGCGGGACGTACGCATAGCTTGCCGTGTCATCATCGATCGTGCCAGTAATCGTTAAGGCATCAGGTAACGTCAGGATGGCTACCTCATCGCTCTCCTGATCGTTCGTCGGGACGTACACCGTGAGAATCACCTGTTGACCGATCGCCGTCGCCGGTTCAAGACCGAGTAATTTAACCGAAGCCTGGGAGAGAGCCGCCGAATCGCTCGCCGCATCGGTGAACAGTTCACCGTCCGCCGCAACCATCCCATTCAGCCGAAAAAACGGTGGATCGACCGCCCGGACCGTCACATCGGTCGTGATATCGTTCCGTCCTAGTTGTCCGGAGAGATTTTTTCCCCGGGCTACCTCAGCCACGTTTGGGATGGTCTTGATATCTTCGACCGCTTTCGATTCTAGACTCAGGAGTCCCGAATTTCCGGTCGTGACGTCCAGGGACAGGAGTGAGTCGGCGGTCGTAATCTGTCCGATGATCACCTGCTGTAATCCATTTCCGAGCGAGACGAGGAACAACACGGCGCCGATCCCAACGCTGACACCGAGAATGGTCAGAAACGTCCGCCGCGGACGATTCGTGAACATGCGCATCGATAAGCTGAGTCGGTCAGGAAATCGCATCTTAGGCGTGGTATTTTCCGAGCATGATCAATTCAACTCGCATCGCGATCCGATCGGCCACAGACCGCGCCCACCCGAGACCTGTCGGCGGTTCGGCAATCAGGGCTTCGGTGAGTTGTCGACGATCGACTTCGTTCTTCAGTCGACGGGTCAGGACCGTATCAAGTCGATGACGGGCAGCGATGTCGGGCAGATGCAGACTGAATGCATCAACGAGATGCTGCCGGATCGTGACCGCCTCGGCTGGGATGAGCGTCGCCGGATCATGGTCAGCCCGCTCTTGGGACTGCAGTCGTCGAATCTCGCCCACAATTTGGTTCATTCGACCAGCTAATCGTGCCGCCGTGCGATGATCGAGATTGAGACCACCTCGTGAAACCGGATCGTCGAGAAATGATGTGAGCTCGACCGGTTGAACGACTTGCTGAATGAGTTCTTGTTGCACCTCGCGTTCAATTCGTTCGAGTTGTTCGAGGCTGAAACCACTAATTGCTTCGCTGACAATTTCCTTTGCTTTGTACGGGATAAGTAACGTCCCGATCTGTTCCGGGGTCAGATTACTAAAGGTGCGGGCGAGGAGTTCGAGATCCTTGGACATTGCTGGCTGCGGGGAAGTCGGTGCAATCGGCTCGATATGTTCGTTGACCTTGGTCGCAATGATCCGTCCGTCCTTCAAATAAAAAACCCGGTGGGCGAGATGAAGATGGGAGGGGTCATGGGTGACGAGGATGACGGTCTTCTTTTGGGTGGCGTTCTGTTCACGAATCAGGTCAATGACATCAGTCGCCGATTTTGAATCGAGGTTTCCGACCGGTTCATCGGCGAGCAAAATATCCGGATCGTTGACCAGGGCCCGACAAATCGCGACCCGTTGTTGTTGGCCGCCAGATAATTCCGTCGGGAGTTTTCCGGCTTGGTTCGCTACTCCAAAATGATCGAGCAGCATCTTCACCCGCTCGCGACGCATTTTCAAATCTGCCCGAATCGCCATCTGGGGGACCAGGACGTTTTTATAGACGGTCAGCGAGGGGATGAGGTAAAACGCCTGAAAGATCATCCCGACCTCTTTCTGTCTGAAGCGAGCGACCTCGGCGGCTCTCATCTTCGTCACTTCATGTCCAGCCACATGAATATCTCCGCGAGCGTGCGTTTCCAGTCCCGATAGCGAATACAGGAGCGTTGATTTACCGCACCCTGACGGACCGAAGAAAATGATGAATTCGCCCGGGTAGATCTCGAGCGAAATGTCCTGCAATGCTTTGACCTCTTGATGACGACCAATTCGGTACGTCACGTGAAGGTCCTTGATCTTGATAATCGGTGTTTTCACCTCAGACATGACGATTCAGTATACCATTTTTCAGTCCTCGGCACTCGTAAAAGTATGGGTATTCGTCGAAATAAGAGTTGGTAGTGTAAAATAGGTACATGCCAGAAACAGTTCCTATTCGGACGATCATCTTCGACCTGTCGGAGGTGTTATTGACTGGGCTGAAAGGTACCGAGCATGCCTTATCGAGCGTCATTAACGCCGATCCAAAGGTCATCCACGCCGCGTTCCACGGCCCCCACATCGACCGTTTTTTCTCGGGGCACAGTTTCGAGGATGATTTCTGGCACGACGTCGATCGAATTGGCGGCTGGCATCTTCCACTCGAAGTGTACCGTCAGATGGTCCGCCAGAATTTCCATGAGATCGAAGGCGTCCGGCCAACGATTGTCGACCTTCGACATCGCGGTATGAAAGTCGGCCTCCTTTCAAATCATGGAAAAGAATGGGTGCGGGACATTACATCGCGCTTCGATTACGAAGCGCTCTTCGATGACCGGGTATATTCCTGCGATGTCGGTTTGCTGAAACCGAACCGCTCGATCTACGAACTTGCCCTCCGACGTCTATTCGCCGAACCGGAGTCGACACTGGTCATCGATGATCATATTCCGAACCTCCTAACCGCCCGTGAACTTGGGTGCCATGTCCAACAATTCCTGAGCCCACACCAACTCAAGAGCGATCTCAAGAGTCGCATCGCATCATAACGCCGACGGGTTGCCAAAAGGTGTTTTTTGTGGTATCATCACCGTTGAACACAACGAACATGAAACGGATATTTCTTCTCCCGATCGCCTTGCTCATCATGCTGGGCGGATTTTTCGTCACCCCGAACCACGCCGCCGCCGCAGTCTGCCCGTCGAACACTAATGCGATACGAGTCGTGACTCGTGATTGGAATGGTGAATTATTGCCCGGGATGAATGTTCAAGTGGTCAATAAACTGACCAATCCAGATGGTGACCCGTATCTCGGTCCCTCGGTCCTGGCACAAGCCACAACCGATGCCGGCGGTCAGACATCGGTACTTTGCGTGCCGTCGGCACGCGCACCGTACGCGATTAAGGTCTACCAAAAAAATCCGACTTTCGGATATTCCACCTATTGGGATATCTATGAGGGTGGTAATACTGAGATAAGCACCGTCGATGTCATGCTTGGTGGTTTTCAGGTTATCTTCCGCGACGCCCAGGGAACGCTTCTCAAAGACGTCGTATTCGATGTCTTTCTCCAATCGTTCGATATTGATGGCAAGGCAATCATTGACGTCACAAAATTGAACGCCGACAAACTCGTCGCCAGCGATTTTAACACCCGCGCTTTTGGAAACGCATTCGTGTATCTAACGCCGGGGAGTTACGTCATTCGCGTCCACGGGACCGGCAATTCGTACTTCTATCTGTGGAATCAGGAAGTGAATGCTGAGGAAGAAACATACGTCGAATATCTGATGGGGACGATGCGTTTCGTCTTTGAGGATGGATTCGGACGGATCGTGAAAAACCAGAAGTTCACCATTCACAAACAAGGCAAGGACGTCCGCGGGAATCCATATCTCGGAACGGTCGTTGCCGCGAACCTCTCGACTGGGGAGATCGGGAAATACGATGCTCACCTACCAAAAGGAACGTACGCCTTGAGTATTAGCGGAACTGGCGGCTCGCGGTATAAGAGTTATAACTATCGGATCGCGCCGGAAGAATATAAATACATCACCTATCGCATGAGCGGCGTCCGGATCGTCCTGCGGGGTGCAGACGGTGATCTCGCCCGGAACACACGTTTCTCCTTTGCGTCACAAACCCGTGACGCGCTCGGTCGACCGATCGTGAAAACGACGCTGGTCCGTAGTCGGACCACCGGCGAAGCTGGGTACGTCGATGTCTATGTCCCCGCCGGAGAATATATGATGGTGGTCGGCACGCAGCGTCTGACCCAGATCGATGTCTTCGATAAACAATTCACGAGCGTCGACTGGCCCCGGACGATCACCTTCCGACCCTCAGCTGAGTTGTCCGTCGTGACGCCGATCGCGAACACGAATTTTATCGTCCGTCGGATGTCCCCGCGAACATTACCGAGCTATCTTGGCGCTGTTCAACGCGTGACCGGCGTATATAAGGTAACCGCCGAGAACTATCGTCGTTCAGCGTATGTCGTCATGACCGCTAGCCAATCAAATTTAGAAAAATTCGACGTTCGCGCGAGCCGTCTCAAGATGGCCTATTATAACGCTCGGACAAAACGCTGGTCGTTCGTCGGTCGTCGGTATTCCTCGGCCCGTCAGGTCCGGGCGAACATTCCGGCGCCTGGCTACGTGACCCTCGTCGCCTCGTATTAGGCAGACTTGCATCGAACGACCTATCCGCGTAGGATGGGGCCAGATTTTTGTACCTATCACCCATCACGACCGAGGCTGAATCATGATGAAACGAACGCGACGTTGGACGTGGGACACGTTCGCCGCCAGCGTCCGTCCCATCATCGATGCCTGGCGCGCGACACATCATCACACCCCGACCACCCTCGAACTTCGAACAAGCGGTCAGGTCTGGATCCTGAGTACAGCGTATCGGCAGTTCGGAGGGTACCGCACGATCCTGACCAAGCTTGGCTACCCGCCGCCGTCGAACCGCACGAAATATGGTCACATCGATGGCCTGTTCCGTTGGGACACGTTCCGCCAACGGGCCGAACCATTCTTGCGCGGTTTCTTCGAGGAGTTCCATCGCTCGCCCACTTCGAACGAGGTCAAGGCGCGACGGGGACAATGGTTGCTCAGCGCCGCCCATCATTACCACGGCGGGTACATCGCCGTCCTGACGAAGCTCGGACTTCCGAAGCCATTGCGCTGGCAGCAACGGCGACCGAAACGCGTGAAGGTCCGTAACTGGTCAAAACGTATCCGAACGGGGGCTCGACCGGGTGGATACTGGACCATTCCGCAACATCGCATGGATGCCATGCGACGCCACTTCGCTACTCAACTCGAGCGGCAGATCATGCCGACCGCGGCGATGGTCCTCCACGTCGTGTCCGGACTGGCGACGTATTGGTTACGGCGTCCTGGCGGCTGGCCAGCCGCGTGTCGAGAGTGTGGGTGTCTCACGCCCGAAGAAGGGAAACGAGTCATTGCCCGACTCGCGGTCCTCGACTGGTTGCTCACCTTCTATGAACACCATCACCGCTGGCCGCATCGAGGTGAAGCAACGGGTCCCATTCGATATTGGCGGTGGACGAAGAAGAACTCCTGGTTGCAGCTCACCATGCCGCGAGATGTCCATCGTCCGTTCCTTAGTCAGGTGATCGCGCGCTGGACCAGGCACCACCAATGGATCGTCCGTCATGAGCCGAATCGGGCGATGTCCACCAGAATCTACCTGAACGAACTGATCGTTCAGCGTAACAGCACCCTCTCCATCACCCGCCCTCGCTAACCCCGAGGGCGGAAATATTTGACAAGAAAATGTCGTTTCCGGTATAATATATCGCAATACGATATATGAATCAACAACTCCTCAAGGGCCACTCTCGACTCCTTGTCCTCGCGGCGCTGAATAAGCAACCGATGCACGGATACGCCTTATCGGAATACCTCCAGGTTGAAATGGCCGAAGCATTCAAATTTGGTGTTGGGATGATTTATCCTTTGCTCCAAAAGCTTGAACAAGAAAAATACATTCTTGGGGTTTGGGAAGAATTTGCCGGCATGCGGAAACGCGTGTATCACCTGACGAAAAAGGGTAAAAAAGAGTTAGCCGTAAAAAAGAAGGAGTGGCAATCGATGTCCCTGATGGTTGGAAGAATGGTATTAGAAATAGCCCGATGAACCGCCAAGAATACTATACCTTGTTTGCGGAATCCCTGCGTCTGGGTGGGAGTCGACGCGATAACGTCTGCGCCGAACTAATGACCCACCTTTACGAATTACCGGATGAACATATTGAGCAAATCATGGGCAAACCACAAACGCTCGCCCATGCATATAACGTTCGTCACCTTGGGCCGTGGCGCGGGGTGTCCTGGATGTTCCTCACGCCAATCATCGCCTGGTTCCTGATCATCGGCGCGTGGGCCAGGCTCCAAACGGTACTCCAGTCGAGACGCCAGTTCAGGGGATGTGGTGGCTACCGGTGATTGGCTCACTCGCCCTCGTTGTCCTCCTCACCTGGTTTGTCGTCAAAGTGTTGGCGCGCCTCCTTCGACCCTGGCCGACGTATATCGCTTTGCTTTCACTGACGTTCATCATCGGTACTACGTTTTTTTCATCCCTCGAGTACCGATCACAAGCAGGGAGACTGGATCTGAATAGGCTGGAGCTGGTCATAGATTATCAATCGCCAACCGGTCCCCAGTTTCGTGATCGAGCGACTGGTCGATTTATTTCGTCATCAGAATTCGCGATGTATACGACCCCCGTCAATTATTTATCTGTATTGACACCAGCGATCCTGATGAACGGCATCCTGGTAGGGATGTGCGCACTTCTTACATACCCATATATTCGCCGACGTCAACGACGCTTCAATTCGACGACAACGCGGACATGAATCAGAACGAATACTTGGCCATTTTTACGAAGCACCTCCAGGTCGCCGAACCGAAGCGTCACGATCTCGTCGCGGAATTAGAATCGCATCTGCTTGAAGACGGGACGCACCTCGGCGATCCTGTAGGAATAGCGCAGCGCTTGAATCGAGTCCATATTGGACTAGGTTGGCCGTGGTGGTCGCCAATAATGGTCGGTGCGATTTGGACGGTGTCGTATCTCCTCTTATCCATACTATTTTCCTCAATCGGCGGTGACTACCAAAACATCGCCACCAGCAATGTCACGGCCTCGATCTGGTTTCTGCGAGAAGTCCTGGGCATCATCTCGCCGATATTCTTGGCTATGTACTATGGTCGTTTAATGACTCGTCAATTTCGCCCGCAACGAATATTCATCACCTTACTCGGGAGCGCTATGGCGGTGGCGTATATTACCGCCCTCATCACCACCGCTGAAGTTGGCGGCTCAAACATGAGCCAATACGTGGTCAGCTCGTTGTTTATCAGTATCATGATGGTCCTGTGGTTCGGTATTATTTGCATCGCTGCCGCTCTCTTTTCCATACCATTTCACGCACCAAAGCGGATGAACCGGTGGGATATAACCATCTTGGTTGGTGGATACATTTTATCCTTATTCCTTGGGTACATGTTTATTTCCATTATCACGGATATGATCCTTGTACCGTTTGACGGGTGGTTAACCGAACAACGACCAACGAGTGGGAGTTTTTTACTCGCGATCAACAATTTTTTTGAACCTGGGGTCAGCATGGCCGCGGTCCATGGAGCGTATATCGCTGGGATTTCACTCATCGTCATTCGACGCTTCAAGTACTTGAGTAAAGCGGGCGCCTGATTCTGCTTTCGATCTTCGATTGATTTTTATCCGTTTTTCTGGTACAATCACTCCATCGTATGCCGATTCAGCAACTTCATCGTGCCGGTGTCGGAGCCACGAAGGCGCCGCTCCAGCGACAGAATCTATCGAAGCTCATCGAGGACACCCTCACGCGTTTATCGTCGGCGACTGCCCGCCAAGACGATCCAACCGTTCCACGTATTGAGGTTCATGAATCTGTATCGAATGTCGCCTGGGCGTACGAAAAACTGCGCAATGCGATCGACTACCAAGACGAACATCTCCTCCGCAAGAATGCAATCGAGCGAATCCTGAAACGACGATTGATCAGCGGCGCGACCGCGACCCAAGTCGCCGAACCGCTCATTCTCGAACTCATTCGGAGTCGATATCTCCCGAACGCATCGCTGCCGACGACGCTCATCACGGAAACCGCCCTCGTCATCAACCGATATGTGTATCTGTGGTCGGCTGTCACAACAGAATTACCTGACGCTGATCGGCGACGATTACAAGACTTCTGGTACGGAATCATGTCTGTCGAGATAAATGAGCTGTTGTCACCAGTCACGGCTGATGAGGCGCTGGCTGAATTGATGTACGCCGTCACCTACCGTGATATTCAATTCGCCCCTGGTGAATTAGAGGAATCGGAAAAAAACATCCAGCTGTATATCGCCATCCATCGCTCGCTTTTAAAATCCGATTCAAATATCATCCGATATCACCTCATCCGGCGGCAATTTCCGGACTGGGGCACGGACGATCCGGATCGCCTCGCCAACTTGGGGGCGAAATTCCCCGCCATCCACGAGCTTATCGAATCGCAACTCCTGCACCCCACCGGCGACCTCCTGCAACGAATCATGAAAAAATATGCGATGATATTCTGGACTTTTGAGGACCTAGTTCTCGAATATGGACCGGCCGCCCAAGATCGCTTGAGCGAACCCGAAACCGTTAAAGAAGATGTGGCGATGGTGTTTGAACGTCGTCGCCGGGCTGCCGCCGGACGAATTTTCCGCAGCGTCGTTCGATCGATCATCTACGTTTTTATCACCAAGATGGCGATTGCCCTCCTGCTCGAACTTCCAGTTGATCGATTGCTGGCTGCTGGGGAAGCGGTACCACTCCGCCCGCTCCTCATCAATATTATAGCTCCGCCATTCATCTTACTATTAATCGGCATCACCAACCGCGTCCCGGGCAAGAAGAACCTTGAAGCGTTACAAGAGAAGATTGCGGCTCTGCTCTACAAAGCCGATGAACGAAACTCCGTCGTCAAGCCGCGCAAGCCGATCCGACGAAGTGGATTGTTCACCGCCCTCTTCCGACTCTTTTATGCATTGGTCACGATCATCGTCTTTGGCGCCATCATCACCGGCCTGATAAGTATCGGCTTCACCCCTTTCTCGATCGTCATCTTCCTCCTCTTCCTGACGATCGTCAGTTTCTTCGGGATTCGGGTGCGGCTGTATGCAAAAGAATTGCTCGTTGTTGATCAACGCGAGAACGCCTTCTCCGTCCTGTTCGATTTCTTGACCGTTCCGATCCTCCAGGTCGGGCGGTGGATCGCCCTCCGCGCACCGAAGATCAACGTCCTGATCTTCTTCTTCGATGTCATCATCGAGGCGCCGTTCAAAGCGTTCCTCGAAGCGACCGAAGGGTTCTTCGGATTCCTGCGTGAGAAGCGCGAAGAAATATACTAATCGTCTTGGCTAGTTCGCCGACAACGACGCCTGGAAGAGTTTTTGTATGCTATACTTCTGATCCAATCATTAACCTCTCCGCCCATGTCCAGCATCATCGACACGAACGGAATCTTCAATGAAATCGTCACCCGCCTCGAAGAAGAAGGCGCGTTCGATCGCGAAGCCTATTACGATATGGTCGAAGAAGTGGTCGAAGAAAAACGCGAGCAGGGTCAACTCACTGACGACGACAACATCGAAGAGATGGAAGAAGTCCTCAAGAAGCGCTGGCCAGATGCCGAGGTGGCTTTCACCTCTGGGCATGACGCAGACGTCCTCGACGAGACGGAGTAAGTCGGAACATGTCGACCGACCAGCCGCCCGAGGTAGCCCATATCGAGATCGACCGCGAACTGTGCATCGGGGCGGCCACGTGTGTATCACTGATGCCGGGCGTTTTTAAGTTGGACGAAGAAGGTAAGGCCATCGTCATACCCGGGTCAAAAGGGGCGAACGAAGCGCTGATCGCCGCGGCCAAATCATGTCCGGTTAAAGCGATCCGACTCTTGGCGAAAGATGGAAAAGTCATTTATCCCGAGCCCGCGCCCGAGCTCCCTAATATCTGGTAAATTTTATGCCCTTGCCCCCCGCCAAGCCGCGTGGTACATTACGTACTACAAAACGTAGTAATCTCACGAACGAAGTAAAACACCATATGGAATCCCCCTCATCAACGTCGTCCGGCATGTTCCAGGGCGCATCTCCGAAGCTGACCTTTATCTTTGGCGTCGTGACTGGCGTCGCCGTCACAGCGGTCGTCGCGATGACGATTTTCTTCACCACCGGTTTCACCACCTCAAAGACCGCGTCAACGAATACGAACACCGTCGCGGCGGCGGGTGATGAAGCGCAGACCTTCGGCGATGTGAAAGAAGTGTCTGACGATGATTACGTCCTCGGAAAAAAAGATGCCGATTTGATGCTCATTGCCTACACGGATCTAGAATGTCCATACTGTAAGCGATTCCACCCCGTCGTCGATCAGGTTCGAGAAGAATATGGCGATAAGGTGGCGTTCGTCTATCGTCACTTCCCGCTGTCCTTTCATGCGAATGCCCAAAAAGAAGCTGAAGCGGCACTCTGCGTGGGTGATCTCGGCGGCACGGACAAATACTGGGACTTCGTGAATAAAATCTTTGAACGTACTACCTCGAACGGCACTGGTTTTGCCCTGACCGACCTCGGCCCGCTCGCCAAAGAAGTTGGTGTCAGCCAAGACAAATTCCAGTCCTGCCTGGATGGCGGCGACATGGCCGATCGGGTCGCGGCGGAGATGAGCGACGGGACCCAAGCCGGTGCGACCGGTACCCCGACGACCTTTGTCGTCAAAGATGGGAAAACGGTGACCGGGATTCCAGGCGCCTACACCTTCGATCAGGTCAAAGCGATCGTCGACAGCGCGCTCGACGCCTAACCATGTGTTTCACCCACACCCTCGCTACGGCGGGGGTGTGTTTCGTTGACGGTGATGGACCGAGACTGGTACTATGAAGGTCCATTCCTGACTGACAAAAAAACATGACAACCACTACCAAGAGTATCGATGACATCTTCAGTGCCGCAGTTGCCAAGGGCGCCTCGGACATCCATATCGCCGTCGGTCTACCGCCGGTTTTTCGTATCGATGGACGGCTCGAGCGTCAGGATGAGCATAAAGCTCTGACGCCAACTACGGCGAAAGAACTCTGCCTCGGGTTACTCAGTACCGAGCAACAAGAACGTTTCGAGGCGGATAAAGAGTTCGATCTCGGCTACGAAATCAAGGGACTATCTCGCTTCCGGATCAACTTCCACCAGGAAAAGGATAACATCGGGATCGTTGCTCGGATCGTGTCGCGGAAGATTCCGTCGATGGAAGATCTGAACATGCCGCCGATCACGTATGATCTCTGTCGACTAAAGCAAGGTCTGGTGCTCGTCACCGGTCCGACCGGGATGGGAAAGTCAACGACCCTCGCCGCCATGATCGAGCTGATCAACAGCGAACAGTCCGTCCATATCATCACCCTCGAAGATCCGGTCGAGTTCGTCTACGAGCCTCGGAAGTCGATCATCAAACAACGACAACTCGGAACCGATATGATGTCCTTTGCCCAAGGTTTGAAACACGTCCTTCGTCAGGATCCGAACGTGATCATGGTCGGCGAAATGCGCGACTTGGAAACGATCGCCGCGACGATCACCTTGGCTGAAACCGGTCACTTGGTTCTCGCGACGCTTCACACGTTGAACGCCGCGCAGACCATCGATCGCATCATCGACGTCTTCCCGCCCTATCAACAGAACCAGGTCCGCATGCAGGTCTCATTGTTCTTGAAGGGCATCATCTCCCAGCAACTTCTACCTGGCGTGAATGGTGGACGCATGGCCGCTCGCGAAGTGCTCATCAATACTCCGGCTATCGCCAACCTCATCCGTGAGAATAAAATCGCCCAGGTCCGGACGGCGATCCAGACCAGCGCCGAAGATGGGATGTTTACGATGGACCAGAACATCAAGAAGCTCTACGCCGACGGATTGATCGGCGAGTCAGTCGCGACGAGTTACATGACCAATCCAAACGAATTACGATAACGCACACACTATGATTTATTTCGACATCAACTGGCTCGCCGTCATTATCGCTGTCCCCGTCTACATGGCCCTCGGATGGGTCTGGTACTCGAAAGCGCTCTTCGGGAATCGATGGGCAAGTATGATCGGGCTCAGTGACGAGACATTAAAATCAGGTGCCGCAAAAGCGATGGTTGGTGGCGCACTGATGGCATTCCTCGAAGCAGCTGCGATTGGTTTTCTTTTCACCAAAGTTCTGTACGATTACACCGTGACCGATGGATTGGTCGTGGGGCTCCTGTTCGGATTCGGGTTGATCTTCCCAGTGATGATGGTCAATACACTGTTCCAACGGAAACCGTTCTCTCTCTTTGCCATCGATTTCGGGTTCCAACTCCTCGCCTTAGTGGCGATCAGTATGGTCGTGGGCGGTATCGGGCTCTAGCTATTACAATCAAGGACGCGCCGGGTGGTTTCACCACCCGGCGCGTTTTGTTTATGGTGCAGTTCTGGTCCGGTGATGTCGATGCAAGAACCGGTGGATGATGACCGCCGCGAAATGACCGACCGCTGGGAGGAGCATCGCCAGGCAGGCGATGGCGTAGCCGATCTCGAACAGCAGACCAGGTGTTTCGAGTCCGCGGTTGACGGGGCCTTGACCTGTGGCGATCATCGCCGCCGAGTGGAGCGCGTAGACGAACGGCAGACCGCCGATCATCATGTAGCCGATCGTCCCGACCGACAGCGTCACGAGGATCATCAGGCAGAGGAACAGGAGGGCTCGGCTGACGCGTTTCACGAACACTTCGAGCGACACGACTTCTTCGTTGAAATGTTCGAAGTGCAGATGACGTTCAGTCCGGTGCGCGACGTGGCGTCCGACACCGTTCGGCATATATCCACCCCCACGCGTTCGACGTTGTACGTCGTGGATAGCAACGTGTGCGGTCGGACGCTAGCATAAAATGCGAAGAAAGTCAATCCAGAAGTTCAAAGCGGGTAAAGCGGCGGTCGTCACATTTCTGGAACCCAAAAAGAGGTTCCCTCTTTTTGGGGAAGGGGCACGCGCCACGAGGTCGGAGCGGGAGACGCCAAGGCAGCGAACGGAGTCCCCAGAAGATGTGGTTCGAATAGTATCAATACGTGGGATCCCCAAAATGGCTTCGCCGTATTGGGGTAAAGCGGCATACTCGCGAAGGCGAAGCAACCCCGCCGCGCGGGGATGCGCAGCCGGTAGCGAGTATTGACGCGTGGTCGGGGTGACAGGACTCGAACCTGCGGCCTCCTGCTCCCAAAGCAGGCGCTCTAGCCAGCTGAGCTACACCCCGATGAACTTGGACACTCTATCAGTATCTGACGTTCACTTCAAGACTCGGACATGAATGAATGCTGAGTCAGCAAATGCTGGATTTGGGTTGTGATACGATATGGAAGCAAGTAATCGACACTCTTGACATTTCTTAGAAAAACTGCTTTAGTGTCGAGTTCCAGCACTGCCGGAACATTGAAAATTTAACGAGCATTAGTTATTGCTCGTATTCGAATAAGAAATCCGCCCACCAATCAACCAAGGCCTCCGCCCATCCTTGGAGGGATCAATGTACCGACACCTTGTTGTCGCGCTCACTCTGGCTATTTGTGCCGCTGCGAGCAGATTGGCATTTGCTACCGAAACGAGCGTGGTCCCGGAAGAGTCAATGCCCATCGACATCATCACGATGCCGGTTGAGGACTACGCCGCAGCCGCACAAGCTGATCAAGCACAGTTCGTCCGCCTGTCGAACAACGGCCTGCTGACGATCGCGCCCGGTGCAACCGCCGTGTGTACACTCTACGTCAAGAACATCGGGACGAACAATTGGAACAACACCTACCTCCTCCGATCGGTCAGTTCCATTGGGACGACGCCCGTCTCATCCTTGCTCGCTTCAAATTGGCGGAGCGGCAGTACCACCAACATCGCCATCCCGACATCCAGCCTGATCTACGCCGAGAACGGTTCGCCAAATCCGGCGAACTCGGCACAGCTCAACTGGACGGCTGTCGGTGACGATGGTATGTCCGGGCGTGCGTCGCAGTACGACGTCCGGTATTCAACGACCGCGTACAGTGGGGCGAACTGGCAGTATGGAATCCCGTTCGACGCGGGTCTCGAACCGAGTGATTCGGGTACGCCCGAAACCGTCCGGGTGACTGGCTTGACCAGTGACCGGACCTACTACTTCGCCCTTCGTACGGCCGATGAACGTCCGAACTGGGCGGCGTGGTCGAATGTTGCATCGATCACAACGGCCACCGCGACTGCCCGATTCGTCTTCCAGGTGCGAGCGCCGATGGCAGCGGGAACCTTTCCGCTCTATCTGGCGTTGTACAACGGAAGCGGTACCAACTTCACGAACCTGGTCGGAACGATCCGATTGACGGTCGCCACCACGAACGTCGCCGGCACGTCATTCACACCCCTGGTCGGGAAATTCAACAACGACCAGTTCACAGACATCGGGCTGTACCAACCAGAATTCGGCAAGTGGCATGTTGCTACCAATTCCATCCCGGGAACATCGGTGGTCAGTTACTTCCCAGCGACGAACCCGTGGATCTCGGACTGGGCGCCAGCCAGCGCTGGGTCCTTCGTCCCACTCGTCGGAGACTTCAATGGCGATGGGAAGACGGATCTCTGCGCCTACCAGCCGAGTACTGGTGACTGGTACGTCCGAACGAGCAACGGAACCACTTTCGTGGGTGGCAATCTATGGCTCGACAACTGGGCGCCAGCCAGCGCTGGGTCCTTCGTCCCACTCGTCGGAGACTTCAATGGCGATGGGAAGACGGATGTGACGGTCTACTCCCCCGCAAGTGGTCGCTGGTTTGTAGCGGCTAGCACGGGTACGGTATACCAAGTGAGTAATGGATTTGCCACGAACGGTTCGTGGTTGGATAATTGGGGTCGACTGACTCCCACGACACCAGCCGCCGCGCAGTTCGTTCAGGAGGAGTCCCCTGAACCATCACTCCGTTTCGCTTTCAACCCGATCGCACCCAATCCGAGCCGTGGTCAAGCGTTGCTGACGTTCACGCTTCCGACCAGCGCCGCGGTCGACCTAACGATCTATGACCTCCAAGGTCGAACGGTCGAGCGCCTCGTCAACGGCTCCCAACCCGCCGGTCAACATCGCGTCGACTGGCACCCTCGTACCTTGGTACCAGGTATGTATTTCGCTCGGCTGCGCTCCCCCTTCGGGGACCGTGTCCAACGAATCGTCCTCGTACCGTAACCTCGAACCCCCCGTGCGCTTCAGCGCCCGGGGGGTTCTGCTTTTATATATCAAGTTTTTAGTAATCATCAACCGAGGGGGTCCCCAAAAGAGGTTACCTCTCTTGGGTAAAGCGGCACGCGCCCTCGAGTTGCAGCGAGGAAGCTCAAAGCGCCCTCGCGGAAACGAGGGGCGCGATGACGCGTGGTGCGCCCGGAGGGACTCGAACCCCCGACCCTTTGGTCCGAAGCCAAATGCTCTAATCCACTGAGCTACGGGCGCAAGAAGTCCACGGTAACATGGACATATGTCGCTGACAAGTTAAGGTAGTGTATGATAATGATATGACTCAACGTAAAAATCTCCACCATCCATCCATCGACGCCAAGCGTACCCTTTTAACCGTTAGTGTCGCCCATATCGGGAGCACCGCTTTCCGCTCGTTGTATATGAAACAGGGTCATCAGAGTATCGATATTTGTCGTGGAGGCGAGCTTTCCTGCGCATTTTTTGTTTCGGCCGTACTCCGAAACGTAAATCTCATAGCTGAGCAGCATGCGACCGTGTCTGGGACGGTACGTGATTTACAATCCTCGGGTTGGCGAAAAATGAAACGACCTCGCGCCGGCGCGGTGATTGTTTGGGGGCCGATCCGGTATCCGAGCGGCGAATCGCACGCCCACATTGGCATTGCCGTATCGACCACCCACGCCATCAGTACGAGCGTCAAAACAAGGACACCGATCCGACATCGGATCAATACGAGGGCACATGGAAAAACGAAACGGTCAATCGAATCGATCTGGTGGCATCGGGCTTTGGAAGGATAAACCATGTCCGCAGACCTGATCATTGTCTTAGGCAACGCGATCCACGATTCTCAAACACGGCATGATGCCGAACTCCGAGCCAGCCATGCGGCTGACTTATTTCATCGTGGCCTGGCACCGCACATCATCTGTACTGGCGGATATACGCACCGGCAAAAGCAGTCCGAAGCCTCGTTCCTCGCGGAACGTTTGATGCAGAACGGTGTTCCGCAGACCGCGATAACGCTCGAGGAATCATCCAGTACGACCGTTGGAAATGCCCGTCATTGTCGGGCGATCGTCGAAGCTAGGAACGCACAATCAATCGTCGTTGTGACCTCACTCTATCATGTCCCACGTGCCGAACTGATCTTCCGTGCCGTATATCCTGACCGAACGATCACCTTCGATGGGTGTCGAGGCGGACTTGGATGGCGCCGACGCCTTGTCTATGGACCGATCGGGTGGTGGCACTATCTGAAAATCCGACGATTCGGTCTCGTCAAGGAGCGGTCGTAATTTTTGCCCCGCTTAGGTCAGGTACCGGAAGTAAATATAGGCACTGAAGACAACGATGACGGTCAGCGTGATCGGCATGGCGATCTTCAGATATTCCATGAAGGTTATCCGCTGACCCTCACGAGCGGCGATGCCGCTGACGACGACATTGGTCGAGGCACCAATCAAGGTTGCGTTTCCACCAACGTTTCCGCCGAGTGACAACGCCCACCAAAAAGGCGTTATGTCGGCTCCGGTTAGAACGCCAATCTTCTGAACGAGTGGAATCATGGTCGCGACCAATGGAATATTATCGATGATAGCTGAGAATATCGCACTCCCCCACAGAATAATCATTCCGGTCGCAACCAGTTTACCTCCGGTTACGTCGATCAATCGTTCAGCGAGATAGTTGATGATCCCCGCTTCTTCAAGACCAACGACGAGAATGAATAATCCGACAAAGAAGAAGATTGATGTCCATTCAACGTCCCGTAAGTGATGCTCGGGGTCCCGCATAGTCAGCAACAGCATTAAGGCGGCGCCACCGAGCGCAATAGTTGCCCCCTCGAGGTGAGTCGTATTATGGGTGATAAATCCGACCAAGACCAACGCGATGACTGACAAAGACTTCCAGAGGAGGGGCCAATTCGTGATGGCCTCACGTGGTATGAATTTCGTGATCGAAGCTTGCGCTTCCGGTGTCGCGACCATCTGGTGACGGAACTTAAGATAGAGGATCCCACCGATGACCAGCGCGGCCATGATGGCGGCCGGGCCCGTATTCATCAGAAAATCATTGAATGAGAGATCGGCGGCACTCCCGATCAGAATATTCGTTGGATCACCGATCAGCGTCGCGACACCACCAATATTCGCAAACAGAATCGTACCAATCAAAAAAGGTTTTGGGTTGATCTTAAGGTTGTTCGCCACCACGAACATGACTGGTACCATCAATAGTGCCGTGGTGACATTGTCGAGAACACCTGAAAGGACCGCGACGGTGATCATCAAGAACGGGAAGATCTTTTTCGGATTTCCACGGCCAGCTTTCGCAATCCAGATGGCCAAATATTGGAACATCCCAGAATCTTTCGCGATCCCAACAACAACCATCATTCCGATTAACAGGCCGAGCGTATTAAAATCGACACCTTCGAGCGCTTGTTCCTGATTAATCACACCGAGCAGGATCATGAGCAAGGCGCCGGTCAAAGCGACGACTGTCCGATGGATCCGTTCGGAAATGATGATGGCGTATGAAACGATGAAGACGCTGGCGGCGAGCCAGATGGGGGATAGCATACAATATTACGAAGGTCGTAAGGTGTCGGCGATGGCCTGTTTGATGTTGGTCCGACCGATATACCCAACGAGCGCACCATTAGCATCAACGACCGGGAGCTGATTGATTCGGTGTTCGGAGACGAGCGTGGCCGCCTCGATCAGTGTATGTGTCGTTCGGATCGTATGGACCAGCTTACTCATCGCCGTCGTGACCAACTCGTTCGCCATCTCCTTGACTCGAGCTGGAAAGACATCGCCCGCTTCGAAGGAAGCGAGATGACGGTCCTCTTCAAGATAGTCGGGGACAAGCTTCGCGATGATATCGATCGTCGAGAGCATCCCAACGACGCGTTGACCCTCATCAACGACCACCAAACTGTTCGTATTCGTCGCGACGAGCCGTTCGACCGCTTCACGGATCGTGGCTCGCTGTGAAATCGAAACCACGTCAGTCTGCATATATTCGGCCACGGTATAGGTTTTCGGTGGGGTCATGATCGTATGGTATTCAGGAGTGAATGAGCAGGATATCCCTGTCCCGATTTCCCGTCAAGGTTGTCGCTTTGTGGATAGGTCAGTACACTAAACACATATATGCCTCGCGGTCGGAATGTTACCTTCCTAATCTACAACGTCGTCCGTCGGATTCCGTATGGTCGCGTTGCCTCCTATGGTCAAGTCGCGGCATTAGCTGGGATGCCCCGCGCGGCTCAGGTCGTTGGGTGGTCGCTTGGTCGTTTGAAGCCAAACACGAAACTTCCATGGCATCGCGTCGTCAACAAAGATGGGATTATTACCATCGAAAATTTGTCATATCCGAAAGAAGCGCAAGCCGCACTCCTTGAATCGGAGGGAATTGTCGTTGAACGACATGGCGGGGTCTTGGTCATCGACTTGAAAAAATTCGGCTGGAACGCTACGCTCTAGTCCGCGCGGGTGTCGTATAGTGGTAATACCTCAGCTTTCCAAGCTGATGCCAGGGGTTCGATTCCCCTCACCCGCTCCAGACCAATCACATTCAGCCTTCAACCGATGCAATCGGCGAAGTTGTCGTTTCAGGTAGGAATCGAACCGGCGAGGACGTCCGCCTGTGGCGGACGACCGGAGCCGCGCCCGAAGGCCACGGAGGGTGGCCGAGGGGCGATTCCCCTCACCCGCTCCAGCGCGTCATCGCGCTCGCCGCTTCAACGGCGGGTGCTTTGCATCCCGCCGTTTTCGCTTCGAGCGCGTGCCGCTTAACCCCAAAAGATCAAAGATCTTTTGGGGACCCCTTCGTGAACCGTGCATTACGCCTTGTAGTCGTGCGTGCAATCACGTGTTGTTCGTCGAAATTCACGTTTCGAGGTAGAATATGGACACTATGCAACAACCCATCTCCGCCCCCAAGGATCCGATGAAGATTATTGGTCTTTCGCTTGTGGTCCTGGTCGGACTCGGGCTGATTGTCGGTATTTGGACCCTGGTCCCTGATTTTTTCAAAATCACTCCCCCGACCTCCTCAACCCAGCAAGTCGTTGCTTTCACCTCGACAAATGATCTACGCACATACCTCGAAACCGCAAAAAAGACATTTCCAACGACCGGTTCGTTCGTCACCCGTGATAGCGCCGAGATCGGATTACCGGCGTTGAACGAATCGAAGGACGTGACGAGTGGCCTTAGCGCCACCTCACGATTCATCGGGACGAACGTCCAAGTCGGTGGTCTCGATGAACCAGACGTCATGAAGAGCGACGGGCGTGGAATTTATGTTGGTCAGGACATGGTGTATGCCATCGATTTGCGTGAAGGTACCTCAACCGATGGAAGTGGGTCACGCGGGACGACTGTGCCGACGACCGTGATCGATAACATCAAGGTTGAAGAACAAGCATCCGTGAGCGAGCCGGTATCGTCGAATCCCCCAATGATCAATACCGGATCAGCCGATGGCGAAGTCAAGGCGGTCGAAGCAAATGATCGTATGGAAACATCAACTGAACCGGCCACGTCGATTGGTTCACTCGAACCCGATATCGATACGAAGCCGTTGCCAAATGATAGCGGCATACTCCCGATGTACGAAACAAAGACACGGGTGGTCGACGTCCGGACACCGAGCGGTATCGTTGAGCGGACAGCGATCAAAGAACAGGGCGAGATGCTGATCGATGGAACTTCGCTGGTCTTTCTTCAGGGGACTGGGCTCAAAGCGTATAACGTCGCCGATCCGACGACGCCGAAAGCAACGTGGTCGTATACCTTGCCGGACAACGCTTCGATCGTCACAGCGCGCGCGACCGATGGTGAGATTATTCTTATCACCCAGCAGGTCACCTCGACTACGATCGGCTGCCCCATGCCAGTGCTGAAAGGTGAACAGGATGCCGCGGTCGCCTGCGCAGCAATATATCATCCGATTGACCCCGCCCCAGTGACTGCGATCTATACCGTCGTCCGGATTAACACCACGACCGGGACGGTCACTGGGACGGTCGCGACGACCGGGACTCAATATGTGTCGACCGTCATGGTTAGCGCCAAAGCCGCGTACCTGACCTACCCCGAAACGACTGATCCCGTCAGTTACGAATTAGACATCTTACGTAGTTTAGGATCGATCCTTCCGACGAGCGTCCGGACTCGTCTGACGACAATCGATGGTTACGACCTGTCAGCCGAATCAACGGTTCGAGAGCTCCAGTTGGCTATTGATGAATATCGACGAACACTGACAACTGCTGAGGCGACCGCCTTCGACAAGAAAATCACAGATGCCCGGACCGCATATGACCGCGATCATCTACGCGACACGATGAAAACCGGGATCATCAAAATCCAGCTTGATCCAATTCAGGTCACGGCCACCGGGAGCGTCCCCGGAAACTTACTGAATCAATACAGTCTCGATGAATACAAAGGCGTACTGCGTGTGGCGACGACAGTTGGCCAATCGTGGTGGGGAACCTCGACCGAGTCGGTCAACGACGTCTATACGCTCGATAGTCGGTTGCGACAACTTGGCGCCGTCCGTGACCTCGGACGTGGTGAGCGGATCTATTCGGTCCGATTTGTCGGTCAGCAGGGCTATGTTGTGACCTTTAAGCAAGTCGACCCGTTCTACGTCATCGATCTCTCTGATCCAAATCGACCGAACCGGGTCGGAGAACTGAAGATTCCCGGATATTCGAGCTACCTTCACCCACTCTCCGACACGCTGATCCTCGGAATCGGGCAGGATGGGAATGAGGCGAAGGCGACGATGTTCGACGTGTCCACCCCGGCCGACCCACGGGCGGTGGCGACGGTCGCACTCCCTGGGGGGTGGTCAGAGGTCCAATCGAATCCTCGCGCCTTCCTTCATGACGCGAAGCATTCGGCCGTCTTTATTCCAGCCGGTACTACGGGGGTCATCCTTCGATACACGAACACCAGTCTCTCCGTCCAGACGACGCTCAATTCATTGAATGCTCGACGAGCGTTTGTGATCGATGATCGGATGATGGTCGTCGGAACGAGTGGCGTCGCGGTGATCAAGGAATCTGACTGGTCGATTGAGCAACGACTGACATTCTCGACTGGTTCATGACCACACCGGTCGAACGACGTACACGTATTCGTCGCGATCCAGGGGCGTATGCCATTTGGGCCACGCTCCTAATCTTGCAAGCCCTAAGCGTCATCGGATTGCTCATTTTGATCGGAAGTGCCAGTTTATTGAGTTCGCTCCTCGTCGGTATCCCAGCAGTCACCGGGCTGACGATTGGTGTCGGCGGCATCATGCTGCTCATGAGCTTGGCCCTGTGGTGGGGTATCTGGACACTCGCCGCTTGGGTCAGGGTATTGCTGTGGGTCGTTGCGATCTTAGGTATAATGAATCTATTCAACGGTCAATTCTGGACCGGCGTCATGCCGATCCTGGTAGCGATTGGGTATACGTGGTTACTGCGGTTACCCATCCCGACGCATAACCCGACTCAAGACTGATCGAGCCGGAGTGAGCGGGTCGGGTGGAATTGGCGCATGGTGACACCGGCTAACTCGAACATCTTCCGTGAGGCGACCCACAGCTCGTCGTCGTGATATTTGTCGTTGTCGTACACGACTTCACGAATTCCGGATTGGATGAGCGTCTTTGCACATTCGCCACATGGGAAGAGCGTAACATAAATCCGCGTGTTCTGCGGGAGAAGCGATGTATTATAGACCGCGTTCTCTTCGGCATGCACGACGTACGCGTATTTCGTGTCGCTATGCTTCCCTTCTTTCCCCCACGGTAAGGCATCGTTGTCGATCCCACGCGGCCAGCCGTTATAGCCCATACCCACGACGACATTCCGATCATTGACGATTACGGCCCCATTCTGGGTCACGGGATCCTTCGATCGTTTCGCGATCAGGTGGGCCATCAACATGAACGTCTCGTCCCACGATAAGGCGTCGGGGCGAGGTGAGGGGTGGTTGTGAGTCATAGGGGTGATAAGGTATACTCGGTGCTCCCAGACTACGCTTTCTCATCACTTCCAGCAAGATGTTTGATCTCGAATCCCTTATCCAATCCGTCGGTTTGTTCGGCGTGGCCGCGATCGTGTTCGCCGAGAGTGGACTGCTGATCGGATTTTTCCTCCCGGGTGACAGCCTCCTGTTCACGGCTGGTTTTCTCGCCTCCCAAGATTATTTCTCGATCACCTGGCTGACCACCCTGGTGTTCATTGCCGCGGTTACCGGTGATAGCGTCGGGTATTCGTTCGGGGCTCGCGTTGGACGACGTCTGTTCGAACGACCAGATTCACGACTATTTAAAAAAGAATACCTTCAGCGCGCTGAAGCCTTCTACGAAAAGTATGGCGCCAAAACGATTGTCATTGCTCGCTTCGTCCCGGTCGTCCGGACCTTTGCCCCAATCGTGGCCGGCGTCAGTAAAATGCGCTATTCGACCTTCCTCGCGTACAATCTGGTCGGCGGTGCGATCTGGGCGATCGGCCTGACGCTGTTTGGTTATTGGCTCGGGGGTTTGATTCCGAACATTGACCGCTATCTTCTCCCCGTCCTGGCCGTTATTATCCTCCTCTCGATCATGCCCGGGATTCTCGAAATGCTGAAAACTCCGGAACGACGACGCTCCCTATTGGGGACGTTCAAATCTCTATTCCGACGAAAAAAATAAAGGCGCCAGGTTTCCCTAGCGCCCCAAAGTAGTGCTGACGACACCGGAGGAAGCCGAGGCTTACCAAACCAGCATTTTGCACGGCGAGTGCCGCCGTTAGGTACAACATCTTCGGTCGATTAGACCGTTTCGAACACGAGCGTCGGACGAGGTGCCGCATTCGTCGGCTCGTTCATCTCCCATGCTTCCACCCGGAAGCGACCGAACGGCGACTTCCACTCGCTCCGATTGGGCAGCGACGGTCGGAAATCACCAAGGCCTGCTTCCGTCCCAGCCCGCTCGAACAGCTGCCGGGCGATCTGGGCATGGCCAGGGGTCTCCACCTCGAGCGAGACGTTGAAACCCCACTTCATGACCTTCGGGCGAACGATCCGGACCGGCTTCTGCTTCGGGCCGATGATCTCAGCGATCCGATGGCCGTCGCCGGCGATCCGTGGCTGAGGCTCCTTCGGCGTCCGTCGGGCGGATGACCACCGGACGTCACGAACGAACACCACGTCGGAACCCACCTCACCACCATCGAGTGGAATCCACTCGTCGTGGATCCGGAGGATGGACGGCAGGAGAGTTCCTTCTCTGGTGGTCACTCGGTTACGGCCGAGCTTGACCTCCCGCCCAGCGAACTTCAGCGCCGTCATCAGCATGTTGCGGTAGATGGCAACTCGCCCCTTCGGATCACGGTAAATGCGACTCTGAAAGTCGCGTACCGGGTCCGGGAGCGGCTCCTGACCGCCCGGTGAATCGACCCACTGACGCAGACGAGCGTCGTCGGCCTGGTTCATGATCATCGGCGCGATGCTCTGGCACCGCGCGTGGATGAGAATCATCGGAAGACCTCCGATCCACAGTGAAGTGTTGGGCGGCGGGGGACCGATATTGGTCCCCCGCCGCCCTTGGCCGTGTGGCTTACGCCGTGGCCGCTTCCAGCACCTCGTACTCGACCGGCTTCTCGATCACGCCCTTGATCGGCTGCTTCTGCAGCCGGGTCACGCGGAAGATCCCGTTGAAGCCGCTCGACGAAGGCCGGTAGTCACCGAGGCCGGACTTCTCGCCCGCCTGGATGAACAGATCGCGCACGATCCGGAGCGTCGCCTCTTCGTCCTCGCAGATAACTGAGGCCGTGAAGCCCCAGACATCGAAGCGCGGACGAACGAGCGCCACCATGACCTTGGTCTGGCCCTGGCGGTGCCGCCCGGCACACATGTCCATCACCCAGGAGGGCTTCTCGTCGATCGAGGCGCCGTGCAGTCGCACGACCGTCCCCTCGACCTGGAGGATCGAGGGCAGGAGCGTGCTGTCGCCGCTGGTGATGTTCTTCTTGCCGAGCTTGACGAACTTGCCCGCGAACTTCAGCGCCGCGAACATGTTCTTGACCGGGATGCAGGGCCAGCCGCCGTCGTCGAGATAGACCTTCTCCTCGCAGATCTCCTTCAGGTCGACATCGGCGCCCTTGCGTTTCGGCGGCGTGACGCCCTTGGCGAGGCTCATCAGGAGACCAGGCGGCGGAGCGTTCGAGAGCAACGGGACGATTCCTGTGCAGGTCGCGATGACACGGCACTTGGGCATTTGGATACCCCCTAAGATTGGAAAATACATGCCATGAACCTCATGGTGAAGGACCAACTCATACTGCGAGTTGACGCCGAGGTCTTATCAAAAAACGATGTCGGTGTCAAGGGTAAAGAAATAGCCCCGCTGTTTTCACGGGGCTCCGAAGCGATGCTTTCCAAAAAGATCAATGGCCCAGGCTGGCGATATATTCCGTAGTCCGCCGATCCAAGGCGAGGCCCTGGCGTACATGGGACTGGGCTGTCCATAGTCTGCCAAATAATGGATAAAAAACAAGCCCCCACCAATGGCGGGGGCTCCGAAGAGTGCGTCGGGTCACGGCTGACAACAATAGCCTGTAAGTCCCTGAACTTGGCTAGAACGGCATTCTGGTGCCGACTTTTTTATCATTGATATCTATTGTCGTCAATACCTCGCCGTCACGAAATACAAATAAAGCGGGGCTCAGTTTCGAGCCCCGCTCCGAAGATGTACGCGGTCTTACTTACCGCAACGAACCGAGGGTTAAACATGACGGGCCTACCTCATGTCTAACCAGGTCGCTGTGAACCGACTAATCTGACAACAGTTTCATCGTGTCCGCGATGCACTCATCGAACGTCTTCCGCGCCACGCACGCCGGTTCCAGCCACTGTGGCAGGGCGGCCCGAACGAAACGGCGGAACTGCTGACTGATGAAGAACGTGACGCCGAGGTCCTCCGGCCCGCGGACATTTCGTCCGCGCACCTGGAGTGCTTCCTGCATGACCCGGTAGTTCTGCAGGGCCCAGTACCGACTGGGCGAGAAGCGACGCTTCTCGAACTGCGTCGCCGGATCGTGGGGATTCGCGTAGCCCGGACGGAGCATGAAGATGATCGGGGCAACTTGTCGCGGTAGGTCGATCCCTTCACCATAATGCGCCATGGTCCCGACCAGACAGTCGCCTTCGCCGTCACGGAAGCGAGCGGCCACGTCACGGGCGGTCGTGCCGTTGCCGTAGCTGAGAGTGTGCAGACCCTCGGCTTCGGACAACGTCATGAACTTCTCCCGTTCGTCGTTCGAGATGACCACCACCAACGAGCGATGCCCACGGCGCGCGAACTGTTTTGCCGCCTGGGCGATGCGGCGGAGGGCCTTGGTCTTGTCCTGGCGACTCCGCGACTTGACGGCCAAGTTCGGCGTGTCCGATGGTAGGAAGATCCGGGTGTTCGTCACCGGAAAGTCCGAGCCAAGCGCGTGAACGTCGCTCCGGATTCCGGTCTCCCAGCCGAAGATCTCCGGATCACCAATGGTGGCTGACAGCGCCACCGTCCGCGGCGACAGGATCGACGCGATCAATGGTGCGACGTACCACGCCTTGATCACCAACTTGTAGATGACCTTGTCGTACGGACCAGGCTCCTCGTTGATGTAGGCGAAGGTGAAGTTCAGGGCCCCGTGTCCCTCCGTCGCGACCGAGTAGTGCAGCATGTGCAGGTAGCGACGCAGGTTGAGGAAGATCGACTCCAGTTGCTTGATCGTCTCGCGATCATCGATTGGATCGATCTCGCCCTGCCGCAGCGCTTCCTTCAACTGCCGCTCAATGCGGTCAGCATCGACCTCCTCGAGCACCTCGATCAGACTGTTGATCTCCCGATCATCGAGCAGTGGCTCTTTGAACCGACTGCGTTTCTTGACGGTCGAGATCAGCCGCCGAGCGAAGGTAGCCAACTGTATGGACACCTCCGGATCGATATCCTTCAGGATCGCGACGGCCCGCCACAGGTTGTGATCGGTTATCTCGTACGACAGGCAGGCGCGCACGACGTGCGGGAACTTGTGGGCTTCGTCGACCACCAATCCAGCCGGCGTCTCCCACTCCCGCGTGAACAATTGCGTGAACAGGTAAAAGGCCATGGTGGCTACGACGATCTCGGCCTGCTTGGCTTCGTACTTCTGCCGGTAATACGGACAGGCGCGACAGCCGGGCTCGCGCACAGTACCGCTGGCCTGATCGACGTAGTGCTTGCAGGTCGAGCAGAAGATGGTCGGGATCTGGTCGGCCTTGAGCGTCTCTTCCGGGTAGAAGATACAGTCGCATTCGTTGCGACCATAGACCGTCTTGACCTCCGGGTGGAGACGACCGACCTGGTGGACGATGGCCTTGGACGGGGCGATGTAGAACAGCGGCCCCAGGCCCTGAGCGCCCAGTGCTTTCAGGAAGGTGAAACCAACCGCTGTCTTACCCGTCCCAGTCGGCGCCTCCAGCGTCGACCGACCATCGTCGGTTTCGATCTGGATGAGGCTCGCCTCCTGATTTGGCGTCATCTGCGGATACTGCCCGAACGGGAAGTACTTCCGCAGGTTGAGCGGACGTGGCAACGGTTCGCGGGTTTTCTGGCGCTTCATGTGTAGCCTCCGATGATATACGGAAGAGGCGACAACGTGGATGAAGCGACCTTCGAATCCAATGGTTCGGATGTAAAGGACGCGTCGGTGCTTTACATGTTTTTTTTCTTAAAGTCAAGGGAGTGCGGGTGATATATAAAGGTCCCGCTCAGATGAACGGGACCCCGAAGTCCTGCTTGGTGCAGCCGAACATTGTGCGACGAAAACTGGAATTAGCGGGCCCTGATGTCCGTTAGTATTCCAGCGTGACAATAAATACATTAAATAATCATGTCAAGAAACAGCCCCGGGTGTTTCACCGGGGCTCCGAAGATCAGCCTGGCCGTGGTCGGCGGGGACTTGGACAGGATTCGCTGGCGAAGACTTCCGGGGCTCAGCCCTGACCTGCGACCACCCTAACTTTTCTTCCGTTCACCCTCAAGAAAACAGCCCCGGGTGTTTCACCGGGGCTCCGAAGACATGATTGGTCGACCATCGTGCAGCGGAATCTTGCCATCAGCAACTTTGATTTGGGCTGTGCTTGATGGCTATTTGACGCCATGTGTCACCTTTGTCAAAAAAGTATTTCATCCCCAACTTCGCCGCCCTAAGGTTAGCCAAAATAATGACTTTTCCTGAACCCACGGATTGACAAAAAGAGCAATCTCCGCTATCCTTGCGCCGACCTAGAAGCCCTACGTGTCGGTAGGGTGGTTTTGTTTTCGGACCTCTGCTAGGGGAGTTCGACAGTCGCTCAGACATCTGTTTCGACGACTGACTGTGCATTGAGAATGAGTCTCATGATCCGACGCGCCACGCGCGTGCGCCTGAGTCGTATCCTCGCGCTCGCCATGTCGTCGCTCTTCGTGAACACGCTCTTTCCCATCCTTCCGGTCAACGCCAAATTGGTCGAGACACCGGTCCGCGCCGCGGTCGGTCCGATCCTCGCGGTCGGGAACCCACACGCCATCCTGAAACCAGCAGATCCGATTCCGGAACCGCCGGCTCAGGCGAAGCGGACGATCGTCCTCCGAGCGAGCGCCTATAGCTCGACCCGCGACCAGACGGACGGTGATCCGTTCACCACCGCCTCTGGAGCGAAAGTCAAAGATGGCACGATCGCCATGAACTGTCTTCCGTTCGGTACGAAGGTCCGCATCAGCTCCCATTTCGGGCAGAAAGTGTATACCGTCGAAGATCGGATGGCAAAGCGATGGGGATGTAAAAAACTTGATATCTGGATGCCCTCGCGAGAACTCGCAATGCAGTGGGGCGTTCGATCCGTCACTCTCGAAATCCTCTAATATCCAAACACCGTCCAGCGTGGACGGTGTTTGTGATTCACGGCATGCAATACGTTTGCTGGTTGATGAGCGGGGATTGAATTGTCAGATTATTTGCTGGGTATTGACGCAACAATTTTTTATTGTTAGCGTCGATCCGCATCCGTTCACAGTCACAACTGTTTATGGAGGTGTCCTTTGTCAAGAACTATTGAGCGACTCGAACAAGCCCTCCAAGCTTGGGAGACGATGTGTTTCCTCCGTCGTCTTCGATTCGAAACTGATCTGCGCAATCTGCCGTTGGACAAGCAGCGGACGTATCGATCGCTGTTCCAACAAGGTCCCGAAAAACACGTGTCATCTTTCCGCGACTATCTCCTCAGGTATCGTGGTGAACCGTTCGACACTGAACGATATCTGGACTTTTCGGCTTGGGCGGCGGATGACATGGGCTCGTACGCAATGATCCCCCCACTCATCGCTTCTTGGACAGCCTACTCACGACGCGTGATGCGGCTTTCGGCTGACCTTCAGGTCCAGCTCGAGCTCACCTCGATCAGCAACTTGCGATGGGAAGATGTGCGATGGCCGTACGACGCCTTTCTCATCGGACTCGATCGTCCGATCGAGGTCACATCCGGTCGGCAGTTTGACTACATCATGGTTTCGACCCGTCCCGCCGTCTCGACCGACAGCCGTCTCCGGGTCCCCGACCTCACGCTGATGCTCCTGCCGACCAACCTCGAGCATTTCCCATTCCTGACGGAGAAGAAGCTTCGTCGAATCGGACGGCTGATCGAAGCAGATCGCGTCACGAGTCTGAACGCTGAGATCATCGCGTACAACAAGAAGTACGGACAACACCGACATCGACTCCCCGTTGGAGAGATCAGATTCTACCCGCAGGAGCGGATTGTCGATGTCCTCGATGAATTCCACGAGCGATCAGACGTCTTATCACGAGCGGTCGCCGAGCTCGACATTGCATTGCGGGTCTCCGTCGGCTTGGCGATGTACCTCGCTTCAGTACCCCCTTCACCATCGGTGCTGCAAGATGAAGCCCCGACCGCACCGGCTGATCCGGATATTCGGGCGATTAGCCAAGGCGCCCACGTCTGTCGGGTGTTGTCGAGCTACACCATGAGCATCGAGGAGCGTCATGAGATCATGATCGAGGGTGTGCCGCGGCAATTTCGTCAGCTCTCGCCTCATTGGCGACGTGGTCACTTCCGTCGTGAATGGGGACAGGGCTCGAACCCGAAAGCCCGTCGGACCGTTTGGATCCATCCCGTCCAGGTCCGAAAGGATCTGCTTGGTCCCCACCAACAGGTCGGCGGTAGCGATACCACCATTCCGGCGGGTGCCACATCAACTCTGAGTCAGTTCCATCGACGGAGGATTGGCCGATGAAGATGAAGATTTTCGATGTGCCATCTCTCACGATTTCGATTGATCGGCACATGCGGCTGGCCCCGGATGCAGACTTCAAGGCATTCCTGTCGCTGAACCTCGATGCCGCGATCGGTCCCGAGCTGGTGACGAAGTACCTCCGTCCCTACGCTCGAGCTGATCGGACATTTGTCGGACTCCGGCCAGCTGGTCACCTCACAGAAGTCTCAGCCTTCTGCATCATGGATGTTCCCATCGGACGACGCATCACCCGCGTTGTTATCGGCACCGCGAGCGACCTACCAACGGCACAGGTCAAGCTGTTTCAAGAGGCGGTGGCGAAGTTTGATGGGGCGTTCATTCTTTGCGCCGGCCGGCATCCACAACCAAGTCTGAAAGTTGAATTCATGGATCCGGTCTGGGCATTGGAGCTGCCTCGACTCGGCGGTCCGAACGTCCAAGAACGAATGGTCGAAGCGATCCGGCCAACAAAACCTCATGGCTCATTACGCGGCGGAGACGCGTCGCGGCCGACGGCATTCACCCTCATCGTAGACACCTGCCCATCGGAGAAATCTGATGGGCAGGATTCTTTTTCCCCTCCTCGGGAATGTTGTCGACAAACGTTTGCGTCTCATACGATCGTTTGCCCCAGCTTTAGCGTAGGCAGATGTCGTATAGACGCTGTTGTGTGATGTTGTCGCCGATAGAGGTCCTTTTACTGATGCGTACCCGAACTTGCATGTAGAAAATAGATCTCATTGATACGACTAATAAATAGTTTGCCTAGCTGAATCAAGTGAGCGCTTAATCTCCGTCGGCTGGATGCTGTTTCCAATCCAGTAACTCAGTATCACAATGATCAGCATGAGAATCGGCACTATAAAGAATACAAACCATTTCTTATAGTTTTTGCGCAAGATGATGAGTATAAACAATGGAAATAAGAAAAACAAAAAAAGGTGAAAACTAAAAACGGCATCCCTGGTCCAGTACTACCGCCAAATGTGCCTGGTGAAAATATTTCCCCCGGACTATAGCGGGCGCGAGTGACACTGTCAGCGCCTGCCCAAGCTGTTATCGCCAGCAAGAAGACTGAACTTACCCACGCCATAAAAAGGCGTGCTTTTCGTTTAGCAGATCCAATATTCAGAGATTTCTCCTGATTGATGCTTTTGTTTTCCAGTGGTTCCATAATTAATAGTATCAACGTCTAGTTAAGAAATATATTCATTGTCATATTGCGAGCATTGAAAGTGGTTTAGTCAAGGCGACAATTTCACACAACTCGTTATTATGCGAACCCTGTTCGTATAATGACACTATTATTGCCTATATTATCACTATTTGCTAGCTTAATACTAGACAAAGATGGTGGCGGAAGGAGCCACTATTTTGTTAGATATTCAATCCAGACTCCATCGAGCCGAGACCGAGCTTCGGATTCGAAACTACAGTCCGCGGACGATCAAAATCTACCTCCATTTTCTGCGTGAATATTTTGGCTTCATTGGCGCGCGGTCTGACGAACAGGCGGAAACGACGGTGAAAGAATATCTTCTCATGCTCGAAGGTAAGGGTGCGTCGCCGCAGACACGGAACCTGTGCTTAAGCGCGTTGAAGTTTTATTATCGTCATGTTGTTCGTGATCAAGCACCGATCAAGATTCAGACGGCGAAGCGCCCCTTGAGTCTGCCGATCGTGTTGTCACGCGAGGAAATTCATCGAATGATTAATGCAACCAAGAACGTGAAACACCGTCTCATGTTAGCGTTGGCGTATGGCGCTGGATTGCGCGTGAGCGAAGTTGTTAGCTTGAGAGTTCAGGATCTCGACTTTTCCGAAATGACGATACATCTTAAAGAAGCCAAGGGGCGGAAGGATCGGATCAGCGTTTTGCCGGAGAAGATCATCGACGACCTAAAAACATTCATGGCTGAAAAACCTGGACAGGATTTTGTTTTTCCAAGCGAGTGGGGCGGCAAATTAACAACTCGAACGGCACAGATGATATTTGTTCATGCACTCGCACGGGCGAACATCAATAAACCCGCGACGTTCCACAGTCTCCGTCACAGCTTTGCGACGCACCTATTGGAGAATGGCGTGGACATTCGGTATGTCCAAGTGTTGCTCGGACACAATAATATCCGGACCACGCAGCGGTATACGCAGGTGACGAACCCAATGCTTAAGAGTATCCGAAGTCCGTTCGCGTGATCTTACTCGCAAGTGGGGTCACAACGGGCATCTCAAAATGCATCACTCATAATCGACTGGTAGGCGAGGTGGGAGTCGAACCCACATGTCCGGGGGACACGACATTTTAAGTGTCGCGCGTATACCATTCCGCCACTCGCCCCTATGTCTTTCGAACGTTCAGCCCACGGTGAGTCGATTGGATGCTGTGACAATTTGGACACAGGATCCGAAGGTTTTCGAGACGATTATCGTAGCGGTCACCGTTGATGTGGTCAAGTTCAAGGGGTAATCTTCCGGTTACCGTTTTTTTCGCCCAACCGCACAATTCGCATTTTTCCTTTTTGAGCCCCGCTGCCCACAGTCGTTTTTTAATTTGAAACTTTGATATTGTGAATTCTTAACGAGAATCTATTTGAGCGGAATACGCGGCTTCCCAATCCCTCGCAATCCGCGGTTCCAACCAGTACCCTGATACTTTGGTAATTTAATTTTTTGTTCACCAAGTATGCGACGGACATGCGTATAATTTCCACCAGCTGGCTTTAACCCAAGGCGAATGAGGAGATTACGGTAAGATCGAGCTTGACTGGCAGCTCGGCGAAGTTGTGTGTACGTCCAGCGACGTGGCTTCATGAGAAAACGCTAACACCAGCGTGTTCCTGTAACAATACCAAAACTTCGTGCATACCATTCTGCCACTCCGGCAGGCGTTGATACCCTATCATCGTAAATAATCTGATGCAACATCTCCGCGCATGAGTAATATTCCATTGAGTCCCCAAAAAAACTTGCTTGTTTTGGGGTACAGCGGCACGCTCCCGAGTTGAAGCGGGGAAGCAAAGCGCCCTCACCCCCGAAAGAGGTTCCCTCTTTCGGGGAGGAACGGGACGCGCCCGGAGCGGGACCGGAGAAGCGAAAGCGCCTCCGGTTGAGCGAAGGCCGCGATCACGTTCTGGAGCGGGCGACCGGGATCGAACCGGCGACCTCTTCCTTGGCAAGCCCAGCACCACTTGCTCAACTCACGTGATTACCATGGAGCGGGCGACCGGGATCGAACCGGCGACCTCTTCCTTGGCAAGGAAGCGTTCTACCACTGAACTACACCCGCGTGGAAACGCTATCTTGGTAATCTTTGAATCGTTGTATTGAGCAAGTGGTGCTGGGTACCACTGAACTACACCCGCAAGGTGAGCGTCAGCAGTGTACCCGAAGCACCTAAAGAAATCAACCCGCCAGGTCCCCCGAAAAAACTTGTTTTACGGCGTAAAGCGGGTCGCCGCCGAAGCGGGAACGAAGAAGCGAAAGCGCCTTCGTTTGAGCGAAGGCAGCAATCACACGTGGAGGCCACGGGTCCCGCCAGATGGCGGGATAAACTCCATCGTCCCGCACCAGTCTGGCCGTATGGAGGCCGGAACGGGAATCGAACCCGTGAATAGAGGTTTTGCAGACCTCTGCCTTACCACTTGGCTATCCGGCCAGACTGGTGCGGGATTGCAGACCCGTGCCTAGACTTTCCCCCGCTACTTGGCGGGGACTTGGCGGAGCTTGTCCCGTCGAAAGACGGGATGGCCCCGAAGCGGACCAACGATACCAAATGTACGGTGGAAAATCAACCGTCACTCGGACGGAATACTATGATATACTTCACCTAACAATTCGACAGATTAAGCTATCCCCTATGGCCAAGCACACTCCGCGTTATATCTTCGTCATGGGTGGTGTGCTCTCCGGGCTCGGGAAAGGGATCGCCGTCTCGTCGATCGGTTTGTTGTTAAAAAGCCGCGGCTACCGAGTCTCGGCCATGAAGATCGACCCCTATTTGAATGTCGATGCCGGGACGATGAACCCCACCGAACACGGTGAGGTATTTGTCACGGCGGATGGCCTCGAAACCGACCAAGATATCGGCAACTACGAGCGCTTTCTCGACGTCAGCCTCAACCGCCATGACTACATGACGAGCGGCCAAGTCTATCAGTCGGTCATTGAACGCGAGCGCGCCTTACAATATGGAGGAAAATGCGTCGAGGTCGTGCCCCATGTTCCGGAAGAGGTCATCCGCCGCATCACGCTGGCTGCTCGAACAAATCGCTCGGAAATCCAGATCGTCGAGATCGGCGGAACTATTGGTGAGTATCAAAATCTGATCTTCCTGGAAGCCGCCCGAATGATGCACCTCCGCATGCCGGGTCGGGTGCAGTTCATGCTTTTAAGTTACCTCCCGATTCCCGGTCAGCTCGGCGAAATGAAAACGAAGCCGACGCAGTATGCGGTCCGTACTTTGAACGGTGCCGGGATCCAGCCGGACTTCATTTTAGGACGGGCGGCCGCGCCGCTCGATGCACCGCGCAAAGAGAAGCTGTCCATCTTCTGTAACATGCATCCGTCGGATATCATTTCTGCGCCGGACGTTAAAAATATTTACACCATCCCCCTCAATTTCGACAAGGAACATTTCGCCGAAAAGATTTTAACGAAATTTGGACTCCCAACGCGGAAACGTGACCTGAAACCATGGAAGGCGCTGGTGCGTCAATCAGCGACGGCGCGGCCGCCCCTCAAAGTCGGGATCGTCGGGAAATATTTCGCGACCGGTGCATTTACGTTGAGCGATTCGTACCTCTCGGTCATCGAGGCGGTCAAGCATGCATCGTGGTCGTTAAAGCGACCAGTCGAGATCACCTGGCTCAACGCCGAATCGTATGAGCAGTCACCGGCCACCTTGAAAGAGCTCGACACCTTTGATGCCGTCATTGTCCCGGGCGGATTTGGATCGCGCGGTGTCGAAGGAAAGATCGCTGCCATCGAGTACGTCCGCCAGCACAAGATTCCGTTCTTGGGGCTATGTTACGGGATGCAACTCATGGCTGTCGAGTTTGCTCGCCATGTCCTGAAATGGAAAGATGCCCATACGACCGAAGTCGATCCAAAAACGAAGAAGCCGGTTTTCGCGTTAATGCCGGAACAGGCACGGCTCTTGAAAGAGCATCATCTCGGCGGTTCGATGCGGCTTGGCGCGTACCGCTGTAAACTCACGCCGAAAACAAAGACTGCGGCGGCCTACGGGAAACGCGAGGTCGATGAGCGACACCGCCACCGCTATGAATTCCAGAGCCAATATCGCACCGCTTTCGAAAAATCGGGTATGAAGATCGCTGGAGTCGAATCCAAGCGCGGACTGGTTGAAGTGCTTGAGCTTCCCGATCATCCGTGGTTCATCGGGACGCAGTTCCATCCCGAATTCTTGTCTCACCCGCTGACGCCGCATCCGTTGTTCGTCGGACTTTTGCGTGCCGGTCTGAAAAAAGAATCGTCGGGATCCCGGAAGAAAAAGACGCCTCGTTAAGACGTCGTGATCTTTTTCAGGACCGCTGGGATTTTCTTAAAGTCTGCCAGTAATGTTTCTCGCATCCCGCCGTTATACAAGGCGGCAGCCGGATGATAGAGCGGTAAGATGACCCATTTTTCTTCGGGTCCCTCGACGGTGCTCGGGACGGATCTGTGGATCCGCTTCGGTTGGCCGTGGACCTGGCTGATTTTCATATCGGGTGGAAGGAATAACCCCATCGAGTGTCGCCCGAGTGTGACGATCAGTTTTGGATCAATCGCCTCGATCTGTTTCCAGAGGAATAATTCCGTGCAGGTCAGGATCTCGAACGGTTCGGGATCGCGGTTTTCCGGCGGTCGGCATTTCACGACGTTCGTCACGAACACGTTTTTTCGTGCTAGCCCGATGCTCTCGAGCATTGTATCCAGAAATTTCCCAGCGGCACCGACGAACGGGCTCCCAAGTTGATCTTCCTTTTGACCAGGACCTTCGCCAATGAAGACAATCTCACTTTCTGGATTTCCGTCACCCGGCACGGCCTGAAGCCGGCCCGCGTGGAGCGGACAGGCTTGGCAGGCTTTAATGTCGTGGGCGAGGGACGCGAGTGTTTCCGCGGTGGTCATGCCTGTACAATAAGGAGTGTCCCGAGCAAAATCAAGGCTGTCGCCACGAGTTTTTCCCGCAGTCGGTGTTCGTGAAATAGTCGCCCACCAACGACGATGTCGAACAGCGTTGAAGTACGCTTCATAGCCACGACCAAGGCAACCGGTGCCATGGTCAGGGCGACAGACTGTAACCACCCATTGAAGAGATGGATGACCCCAATCAGGGGGATGACGAAGAATAATGACCAGCGATTGATCGAACGAAGCTGCATTTTTTCCTGACGGGCGATCATCAAACCAACATAGAAGAATGCGAGGATTAAAATATCGTAAAAAAGATAGGTCGCCGGCGTAACTTCGGTCAGGACCCGGCGGGCAAAAATGGCCGAAATCGAGAACGATCCGAGTGCCACCCAGATATACCACCCGCCCGGTCGACGTAAGGCGTCGATGATCGGTGACACGACCCGCTTTGGGCCGTGCAATAGTTCTCGCCACGCATGGTCAGAGTTGAAGAACGTCACGCCGTAAGCACCAAGCGTCAAAATTCCGACACCGGCCCACTGTGATGATGAAAAAGACTCTCCGAGCGCCGCGACACCGAGAATTGCCACAAGACCCGGTTCGAGCGCCATGATCGGTGTGACCGTCGAGTATTCAAAGCGACGGATCGCCTTGATGGTCAGTAAAAATGCGAACGAACCAAAGACGGCCCCACCCAAGAGCAGCCCGGCTTGGCCGACAGTGATCGACCAATCAATGTGTGGGCCAAAGACGGCCAAGACGAGCATGAGACGAAGAACACTAAAGACCGTGACATATTCCAATGAGTGCTCTTGCTTGAGAACGCGCTTTTGCAACAACCCAACAACGGTGATGCAGACCGCGGCGAGAAGTGCATAGCTATACCACGGCATCGTGGGCTATCGTTTGCGTTGTTTCTTCGGCAGAAGTTTCCAGTTGATCGCATCCGCAACTTCGAGGAGCGGGAGACGATGCTTCGTCCGCTTCCCCCACCAGATCATCGCCCCCATGTCCTTCGGAAAACATTTCCCGCTATACCCGCGATACCCATCCTGAATAACATTCATCATGCTCGTCGTGATCCGCGGGTCATTTCCAACGCCGCGACGGACTTGATCGTAGTCGGCACGAAGTCGTTGGCTGACCTCATACATCATATTCGCGAAGACGACTTTCGTCGCCAGAAACGCATTGGCAAATTCTTTGATCAGTTCCGCTTCGGTCGAGGTCGTGATCGCTTGGTACGGAGCTGATGGTAAGAGTTTCATGACGCGCCGGGCGGCGGCATAGTGACGATCGGTTTTTTTCGCGACTCCGACGATCTGTCGATCGGCTTTCAGAAAATCTTCGACCGCCGTCTTGTCGCGAAGAAATTCTGGATTGAAGAACCAGAGGTGTTGCGGGAACTTCTTTTGTAGTTCGGCGGTTTTGCCGGGCAGAACGGTCGACTTCAAGACGACGATCTTTCGGCCGCTCAGTCGTTTCGCGGTCGACTCGATCGCGCGATAATCATAGCCGGTCGATTTTTTGTATGGTGAAGGGACACAGATAAAGACGATCGGACAAGCATCGACCTCGGACCACCCGTTCGGGAATTTCTGGGGGTCATATTTCGCGGCCCGTTTGAACCAGGCGCCGACTGCCCCACCAACCATGCCATATCCGATGATACCGACCGTGTGTTTGCTCATATATGTAACTCATGAAATTCATGCGACAGGGTCGTGAGGTCGACCGTCGCCCAGGACGGATACTGGAACATGCCGCCCAGCGTCCCGGGATTAAGGATATAACAGGATCCGATTTTTTCCCAGCGTTTGAAGTGCGTGTGACCATGACAGACCAGGTCAAATTCACCGGTGGCGGCCATCGAATCGGCTACTTCAGGGTAATGGACGAACCCAATTCGTCGATTAACGAGGTGGACCGCTCCCCGATCACCGTGTTGTGTGATATTTGGCAACGTTGCAGTCACGGTTGTTTCAAGTTCCCGATCGGCGTTATTGCCGAAGACGGTATGGATCTGTCCAGAAAATGTTCGGCTCATCTTTTGGAGCATGGCGGGAGCGACCGTGTCTCCACAATTTATGATTGTCTCGACCGGGAATTCTCTAACATCACGCACGAATAATTCCCACGCCCGGACGTTGTCGTGGAGATCGGAGATGATAGCAACGATCATGTGATCTCAGATTCTCCCCTGAAACCAGGCGTAGATCCAAGCGCCATACTCGCGCAATACGGAGCGGTTATCCATGAACCGATTATAGATATCGTTCGTTGGGACGAGCGAATATTCGGCGGCGATACAACGCACATCGCCTCCAAGATCGCGAAAAAAGTGACACGCCCGACGTGTGTGATACGGACTCGTCACGATGGTGGCAGTCATCCACCCTTGTTCCGCCATGATCGCGAGCGTATTCCGCGCGTTCTCCCATGTGTCGCGGGAGTTACGCTCCGCGAAAATCGCTTCGGCCGGGACCCCCGTTGCTAATCCCAACTTAGACATCAGATCGGCCTCAACAAGTCCCGTTGTCGGTGAAAGTCCGCCAGCCTCAATGATGCGTGGCGCGATTCCGGCGCGATATAATTCGACGCCTTTCGCGACTCGCTGTTCGGCCTGTGGTGGCAGGCTATTGCTATCCTTCTTTCGGGTCCCCCCACCAAGGACGATGATCACGTCACTCGCAACCGGAGTTTCATGGAGCGTCAACGGCGCGCCGAGCAGGTCGCGCGGCCAGGTCGTGAACATGAATATTGCAGCGACCATAAATACGCCCACCCCAACACCGACCAACCACTTCGACCGTCGCCGCATCATCCGCGTAGTGACTTCAGGAATGTGATGTCCTGCTCGACACCGTCCGGCTCGGTCTCGAGATACCAGTCGACGCGCTTCAAAGCCGTGTGCTTCGACATGGCGACGAATCCGGCCCGACCGATCTGGCCCGCGCCAAGATGCTCATGTCGGTCCTTTTTTTCGCCGAGACCAAATTTCGAATCATTCGCATGGACAAGCTTCAGGCGATCAAGACCGATCTGTTTCTCAAATTCGCTCATCGTCGCCTTGACGGCCACGCCGGTCCGAAGGTCATATCCCGAAGCAAATGCATGACAGGTATCGAAACAAACGCCGATCGTCCCTTTCAGACGTTTGTCGCTCTTTTCAATGGCACGAATGTACTCACCGATTTCCTCAAAACTGCTCCCTAAGGTATCGCCGGATCCAGCGGCAATTTCGATACAGAAGGTAGTTGAACCAGTATATCCGTCCAGCATTTTTGTTAACCCATCGACCACCATCTTTTGGGCCGTCTCATGGGAGACATCTTTTCCAGATCCGAGATGGGTCATCAGGAACGAAGCGCCGAGCTTTGATGCTCGTTCTAATTCCTCGCGAACGATCGAGATGGAGCCGTCTTTGATCCGCGGGTTCGTCGAGGCAAAATTGATATAATAGGGAGTATGAACGACCCACGCCGCTTGGTTGTTGGCGGACGCGGCTTGGGCAAATTGTTTCACCACGACGTCGGTCAGAACCGGCGCTGGTCCGCCTTGCGGTGAACGCGTGAAGATTTGAAAAACCTCACATCCGGCTCCGGACGCGCGTTTCGCTGCGTTATAGATCCCGCCAGCAATAGATACATGACACCCGATACGCATGGGTGGAGTGTACCACGTTTCGCGTTATTTTGCTTTGGCCGTTTTCGACTTCAGCAATTCGACGACTTGGCGATTGACCTGTAGCGTGCGGAGATAATCACGGTAATCTTCGGAATCGATCCGGCTCAAGATTTCCGGGCTATCTTTATACATCGTTTTGGTCGATTGAAGTTCTTCGGCGATGCGCTTTTCGTCAGCCATTAATTGTTCCTTCTTCGCGATCGCTCGAATGATCAACGCCGCTTTCACCCGCTGTTCGGCCGGGGCGCGGAATTCACTCTTCAAATCATCGATCGACTTCTTGATCCCTTTCAAGTAATCATCGAACGATGGTCCGCCCTGACGAGCGACTTCATCTTTGAGTTCGGCCATCATCTTCTCGATCTCATTATCGATCAGCATTGATGGAATATCACCGAAACGACTTCGCGCGATCAGCTCGTCGATCATGGTCTTTTCGAAGCGTCGTTCGGCTTCATCAGCCGCTTCTTCACGGAGATTCGTTTCGAGCTTCGTCCGGAGATCGGCCATCGTCCCGCCACCGGCTTTCTGGGCGAAGGCATCATCAAGTTCTGGTTTCGTGATCTGATAGACGGTGTTCACTTTGACCTTGAACCGGCCGGCTTTACCGGCTAACGGCGCGTGGTGGTAGGTAGGCGGAAAGGTCACGTCAAACTCCTTCACTTCGCCAGCCTTCAAGCCAATGAGATTCTCTTCAAATCCCGGTACAAACTGCTTCGACCCGATGACGACCGGGTGATTCTTGCCGGTCCCATTCTCCATCGGCACGCCGTCGAGTGTCAGATCGAAATCAATGTCCGTGCGATCACCGGTGGTCGCCGGTCGTTCGACTTTTTCCTGCGAAGCGAACATTTTTCGCAGATCTTCGATCGCCTCATCGACTTTCACCGCGTCGATCTTGACCGCGTCCGGTTTCGCCTTGAACGATTGGTAGTCGCCGATGGCGATCGGCGGCAAGACGGAAACGTGAGCGGCGTAGACAAATGGATTATCCGGGGCGAGCTTGATGATATGGATGTGGGGCTGACCGATCGCGTCGACTTCCTTCTCTTTGACCGACGCTGCAAATGAACGTCGGACCGCATGTTCCGCCGCTTCCTCCCATACGGCTTGGGCGCCGAGTTTCTGGATCACGATGCCAAGCGAGGCCTTGCCGGGGCGAAAGCCAGGGATCTTGTGTTGTTGTGATAACGATTCAGCCGCCCGTTCGAGGTGCGGTTGCATCTCTTCCGGTGAGATTTCGATCGTCAGTTTCACTTGTCCTTGGGCGTGTGGTTCGAGGTCGATGCGCATAGATGGATGATCAACGAAAAGCCGTTGCATGCTATCTGATTTTCCGCTCGGCGTCAACGATGTATTGCGTGAGGGATATGAAGCGGAGCCCGATGGTTAATCGGGCTCCAGTTGAGGATCGTCGAGCAGGCGGATCCGGCAGTGGGACGTGTGGTCGACCGTCCGACTATGGAGGTCGAGCGACCGCCAGCAGTTTCCGCGCGGACGTTTCGTCCGCCAGACGAACAGCGGCGGTCCGTTCCGGTCGGGCGGGATGGCGCTGATGTACAGCGTCGCGTCTTCGAGCTCGCTCGCGACCACGAACGGGGCAGCATCGCGAGTCACGACCATCGTCAGCTCAGCCGAGTCGTACAGGGGCAACGACGGACATTCGTACAGTCGCCCATCATGGGTGACGCGAACGGCGACGGTCAGTGACGGACGACGCTGTTCGCGGGCATGTCGTTCGCGGGCATGACGGATCAACGGGTCCTTCCGATACCGGAGCATGACGCCTCGTTGTTAAGGGTTGTTACACGAGTCGACGGAATGGGAAGATGGTCCAGCGATCGATCGCTTCGCGGAGGTACCAACACCAGGCGGTCGCCGTATGGGATTGGACCGAACGGGGGTCGAATCCGGTAGCGCCGGACATGCCACCGACGAACGTCCGATTCAGTCGTCGCCGGACCATGTAGATCAGACGGATGAGCATCTGTCGGTGGGCAAGGACCATGACGGTCGGGGCGTGGCGACCAAAACCAAGTTCGATGGCCCGATCGATGACCTTGATCGAGTCAAAGTCATCGCCATTTGAGGGCGGCCAGATGATGCGCAGCCGATCAGCGCACGACTCGATGTCGGATGGCCGCATCGCGACCGCGACTTCCCACTGGACATACGCGACCAAGTGCGGTCGGTAACTCAGCAGGTAGGCGAGCGCGCGAGCCAGCTCGCGATTCGGTTGACCCGGATCGAACCAGGCGTGCAGGGCGTTAATCGTCGCGAAATCGTCATAGTCCCAACGACGATGTTCATCGACGATACGGTGCAATCGGTCTTCCGGCACGTCGTTCCGCCCAAAGGCTTGGACGAATACCTCGGTAGCGATGCTCCAAACGCCGTACGAGGACATGCTCGGTCGAATGAGAAGATACCTCCAGAGGAGGGGCCATTGGCGCATCGCACATCACCTCGTTTCGTGTCAGGGATGTAGTAGGTGCATTTTCTATGCCCCCACCCTACGCGCCCATTCTCGCTTGGTCAAGTACTGGCAATTGACGACACCGCGCGGGCATGATAGACCGGTTGGGTTCCGTCACGAGCTGTCTGCCAGCGAACCTCCACGGAGGGAATCATGACCGAACTGTTGTATGGCCTGTTCGATGTGCTCTGGATCGTGTGCATCGTTCTCATCGCCGGCTTCATCCTTCTGACGTTCGTGGCGTCCTGTGAGTACAACCCCTGGTTGCAGGAAACGGCCGCGCGACAGCGGCGCCACCTGCTCCGTGGACTGGACGCCGCGATCGACATCGAAGCACCTCAGTGGTAGTACCTCGGCCCCGCCTCACCGCGGGGCCGATTCATTTACCGATAATAGTTACCGCGCAAGCCACCGGTATTCCGATAGATATAGACCGTCGGCTGATGATTGAGATATATCGTGTGCACTGGTTTCCATCCGAGACGTTTAATATCGCGGAGAAGACGCGGATAAACGTTTTGCGCGAATGTGGCGCTACTGATCGCGAGATATTCGGCTTTGACAGACTCCGTCAGATCGTAGAGCGGTCGACTGCACCCACCTTTAGGGGCTGGATTGAAGGGATATAATTTTGGATCATCGGGTGTGCGATGAACACACAGTGTCCGCGCATTGCGCACCGCGGCTTTTGGCCAACCGAGCGATTCGAGATATTTTGCGGTCTCATAATACCCCTCACCCCACGCGGGTGAGAAAGCCGCAGAGGTCGCGATGGTATCCGATCGTTTGAGGAGTAATCCGATCTCGTTCTGAAACGTCTGGTAATATGGCGCGAGACGGAGGACATCAAGCGTTGAAACGAGCATCAGGGCACCCATCGCGACGCCGGCTATCCGCCGGCCATTCAACGACAATCGCTGCCAGAGAGCGGTGAACATGAACATCGCGATGAGTAAGAGCGGTCCGATCGCCGGTGCGGCGTACCGGTCAAGCTTTTTATCGGCAAAAAAGAGGACGATCAACACCGAACCTGAAGCGGCGAGTAAGTACAGCTGGAACTTGTGCCGCAGCGTCCGTTGTCGGATCGAGACGAGCGGATAGACGACCGCACCGGCGATCGCATACACGATCAGCCACGTCCATGACCGAATTGCTAAAAAGATCGGGTAGATCATCCGTCGGACGATGGCATGTTGATCGACGCGGGAGGGCACCTCGTGCTCGGTCGTTCCGAGTTTGATCCCGCGTTGGATGATGGCGACAACTTCCGTCCAGGCGCCGACGAGCGCTGGCCACAGGACGATCAATGTCGCCACCACAATCCCGAGCATCCCGCCAAGCTGAATCAGCCAACGACGCCAGGCACCACGCCGCGCAACTGAAGCAAACAGCGCGGTAAAAATTAATGCTGGGATGATATTGATTCTGGTCAACGCCGCGACCGCCATCAAGAACGCCGCCGTGATGGACCAGCGCCAACTTGATTCACGACGGGCACGCCAGAGGGCGATCGTGATCAACAAGAACAGTCCCGTCAGAAGTCCATCGAGATGCATGTATCGAGAAAAGACGAGATAGATCGGCTCGAAGCTCCAAAGGAGTGTCACCGCGAGGGCGAAGCGTGTCGTCGTCAGACCGCGCAAAAAAAGAAAGAGCGTCGCGGCGAGGGCGCTCGTCGTGATCAACAGCGGTAGTTTCAATATCGTGATGTACCCGATCGCCGGGTCGGCCCAGAGCCGGTACAGATGGAACGATTGATTCATCCATTCGCCAACACTCATCAACCACATCAAGGTGACACCAGGGTGCGGTGCTTGGACGAGGAGACTCAGATCGAACGTTGAAAGTCCGTCCATGAATCCTTTCGTGCGGATGATCCATTTTCCCGCGGCATCAAAATTGATGAAGACACCCGACGGGGCGAGGACGCGTGGTAACAAGGCCAGGACGAAAAAACAGAGCCAAGCGAAACCTGGGCGACGATTCGCCCAGGTGACACAATATTCTAGAGCTCCCATCAGTTGTTTCATGTATTCGTCATCAAACTCATTGCGCTACTGCAGGATCACTGGGACGAATTTGAATTCATCGATGACGAAGGCGGCTGGCATGTCGTTCGATTTGGTGAATGCCACGGTATTTGCGCCCGCTTTTAACGAGGCATTACCGATGGTGAACCATTTCCAACCGCGAGTATTCTGCGAGGAATGGTTATATTTTAGTACGGCCGCACCATTAATGGTGATATCAGCATCACGGTAGCCACTTTTCCATTCCGCATCATCGCTCGTACTGATGTGTAGCTTATATGTCCCGGCTGCAGGCGCCGTGACGGTATAGTTTGCGGTCGCACCCTTCGTACCTAGATACGCAACCGTCCCGGTCGAGATCTCCTGAATGAAGTCCATCGTGCTTGGCGTCGTGCCTGACAGGGTACCTGTCCCCGCATCGACCACGATCGTCCCTGCTGGATCAGCTTCCGTCGTGGTATTTGTGTTCACCGCTGACGTGTTCGTGGTGGCAGTATTGGTCGTGGTGTTCGTGTTCTTCGTCGTTGACTTCGTGCCGCATGATGCGCCGGTCACAAGAACGCCGGCCGCGAGAATCATGATGAGCGTGTTTGTGCGAGTGGTGCGCATAATGATGCGATGGTTACTTTACTGGTTCGTTCATCGACGGATGTGAATCTTTGTTGATCAGGTCTTTCTCCGCATCAAACACATCATCCATTTGGAGTTCCGTCGGTCGCTCCTTAGCGTTGTGATACACACCGCTGGTTGAGCCACTGCGAAAGATACCGAGCTTACGTAGGATATCGAGGAATGAGGTCATGGGTGGCACATTTAATTCTTCGGTCGTGAATCGACGATTCGCTTCTCTTTGAGTTCCGTTTCCATCCCGAGCGAATCGATCAGCTGCTCAGTCGTTTTTTCTTCAATGATCGCGTTGACCTGAAGTTCGGCGTGCATCTGTTTCTTGATCGCGTCTTCGATCTGGGTGAACGAGGTGCCCGGTTTCGGGGAGGCAGCCACCACGATCTCATCTAAGTCGTACGGGTCATTATTTCGCTTCCGAATCACGAGTTGCCACTCGTCGAGACCCTTGATGCCCGACATCATCGGGAAGACGTTGTTCAGGTTCACAAGCTCACCTTTGATCTTCGTTAGATGGAATTCTTTGACGTCGGATTTGCGCTGGATATCCGGCAGAATGCGCGGGACAGTTCGGCCACAGCTCGGACATGGCGTGTATTCGATCCCCTGCGCCATATCTCCTGTCCGATATCGGACGACGACGGTCCCTCGCCAATCGAGCGACGTGAAGACGACTTCGCCTGGCTCACCATCTGGTACTCGATTCCCATCCGCATCGACGAGTTCGATAAATTCGAGGTCCGGATAGAGGTGATAGCCGGTGTGCTCGGCGCATTGGATCCAGGCTGTCTTCGCTTCGGTCGAAGCATAGGTCGCGAGGATCTGAACTTCATTCGCTCCGACCTGTTTCAAAAGTTCTTTCACTTTTTCACGGAACGCCGATGAGACACGCTCCGCTCCAAATACGATATATTTCAAATTCGAGAAATCACGTCCTTGTTTGACCGCTTCACGAAGCAGGTGATAGCTGTAGCCCGGAATGATCACGAGGCAGTTCACTTTTAGACGCTCGATCGAGTCCATGATCTTCTGCGTCCCCATCACTTTTCCGCCGCCCGTTGCCAGCGACGTCAGTCCCGCTTCCAGCAGGCCGTAGTACGCGAGCCAGAACCCGAGGTGCGGCGAATATGGGAAAGCGTTCAGCCCGACATTCTCACGGCTGAAGTTCGCAACATTGAAACATCGGCGGCCGGTCTCGCGTAGAATTTCGAGGTCGTGATACGTATACGTGAACGGGGTCGGGAGAGCGGTGCGGCCGGTGGTGAAGTGGATATGGACCGGTTTGTACTCCTTTTCTAAGATCGGCTTCGGATCGATCTTCCGAATCTTCATGCTCAGCAACTTGAGGAGTTCCCCTTTCGTGGCGTATTTCTTCAGGAGATGTTCGTCAGGTTGGAGGATGAATTGCCGAGGTTTCGCACGCTCCGCTTCGGTCGGTGCGATATCGGCTTTCGAAATAAGTGGGATGCGCTGTAGGTCGTCGACGGTCTTAAAGGACTTGAAGTCCAGTTTTAGGTCAGAAAACTTCTGACGGAAATACGGCGAATATGGGAGCTTGTGTGAAAAAAACCACCGAAGTTTGTGGTTTTGAAGTTCGCGGAGCTCAGCCGCAGGGAGTTTTGAGACTTTCGACCAGGGTTGATACATACCAATTTGGCCAATAATGAAGTATCAGTATAGTACCGTTTGCTCCCCGTCCTGGCAAAGCGTCTATTTTGCTCGCACTTGGTCGGTGACCTCGACCGGGTGGTGGGGGTCGTCCAGCGCCCCAAAGAATGTCCGATCTTCTCGTAACGGAAGTGTCGTCCCGAAAACGCGGTTAAAGATGATCGGAAAGACATTGATTGGGGTCATCCCACGATACGGTTTCGGTTCGATACCATACGGGACGTAGATCGACAGGAGATTAGAGGTCCGTTCAACGAGGTTGCTCGCCGCAATATCATACCCCCGCCATTCTGACCCTGGACCATGGTCGGACATGACGACGATCACCGGGGGCTTCTCCGATGTGGCAAGAATTTCGTCGACCACGCCGAGGACGCGCTTGTTAAGATATTCGACCTGTGGCACATACGCTGTCCGATAGAGTTGACGCTCGGCTTCGTTGAGTGCCCATCGATCTCCATCGCGTGGTCGTTGAAGAAGCGGATCTGTTGTAGGTGAGCCATCAGCTTGAAAGACAAAAGGAGGATGCGGACTCACGACATGGGCATAGGTCAACGTCGGTGTCGATTTCTTCGCGAGCTCGGGCAAATGATCAAAAATATAGTTGGTTTGTCGTCGGATGATATCGTTGAACGTCGTGACATCGAGCGCTCGTAATATATACGGGATCGGCGTGGTCGAGATCATCAAGTTCTGGAATTCGTTGAATCCCCCATTCGGTTCAAGATAGACATCCGCATTCTTGAAATCGACCAACGGGAATCCGACTTGATAGGCAACGGTCGTGTAGCCGATCGATTTCAAGAAACTCCAAACGGGATTATTCTTTAAGGCGTACGTAAGCGTACCCGTATCTTCGATTGGTTGCCCACGTAATCTACCAACTTCTTCAATCAGGTTCATGTTGTACATGATCGACATCGAAAAGACCGTCATATTGTAATTACTACGGCTCTCATCAACCACATCGAAGCCTCGTTGACGTAAGCCATCGATGAATGGCGAGTTATCGAACCCATACAGATCACGGAGCATATTCTGACCGCCATATGCATCAAGCACGATGACATAGATATCTGGTCGGTCGGTCGTCGTGACTTTCATTTCGCCCTCGGTGACGGCACCCATCCGCACCTTCGCCGTACTTGCTTTTGTCAGGCCGAGCAGCGGCTGACTTGCGACCAGAATGATCGTCACAATCGTCATCCATCGACTGATTCGACCGAGGTGACGCGAGTAGAGAAAACTGACGACCATGACCAAGATAAAGAGCGCTGAAATATAGACCGCCGTCCATTCAGCACCGACGAAGCTATGCATGAAGTCCATCCGACCGAAGCTAAAAAAAAGTATCCCGAATAACGACGCCAGGAGACTCGCGCGTTCTGGGTGCCGAAATACCAGAGCGAAAAGCGTATAGACAACGACCATGCCCAACACGCTGACGAGCAACGGCAGAAGGACGTCGCGAATGTCCATTGGGTACGCTCCGAGATTCGTCACGAACACAAACATGGCCGGGTAGATGGCCACGAGAAAAGGGTGCGGAATGAGCCAGCGTTTGAGTCTCATGGTCGATGCTCAAGATGATAGAGTGTCCGCTCACTGCCCGGGATCGGGTCGCGACGGACGATCGTGAATATCGAGGACGCGGCGTGCTCGAAAGCTTCGGGCGAATACTGATCGAACACATCGATCCGACCAGCCAACAATCGCTTGACCTGTGAATCACCCTTCGGCACGAACTCGACCAGGACATGACGCCCGACCCGGGCGAACAAATCGATCATCGCCGACCAAGGCGTGTTGTTCCCGATCGCCAAGTGATGCACGAGCGCGAGAACGAGCACCGCGTCAGCCGGACCGCGATCGAGGAGTGACTGACGTTCACGATGCATCCAACCCAGTCCTGGGCTCGGGTTTGTCAGGTCCATCACCAACGGGAGAAGATTCGGGTCAGGCTTCACCTGTTGTTCACGGTAGAGCTGCTCGATCGCCGCGGGATCGATGTCCATCGCGACGGTCTGTCGACCATCTTGGCTTGCAAGGCGACTGAATCGTCCATTGTTCGCACCGAGGTCCCAGACGGTCCGGGCGTCCGTCCGGCGTAGAAAATCACGCACGAGTCGTTCTTTATCACCGATGGACGCATCGGAATAATTCGTTTGATTATAATAATCGGCCCACTCTGTCCCAGCGGGAGTCCAACGTAATCCATCAATCGTCATCCGTAAGTTCGTCAGCAACCCTAACAACCGTGCTTTCGATAATCGGTACCGACTCACCGGGACGGGTTTATCAGCGTATCGTCGCTGACCAGCCGCGTGGAGATGGATATGACTCGCTAATCCGAGATGAAGTTTGGTTCGGCTCGGCAGGAGACTCGCCGCGAGGTCGAGTGGAATTCCATCAAGATGCTCGCGGAGCAGGCGCTGTAACCTGATATCGCGGTAGGCCATGATCGCGAGCGGTGCGAGGAAGTGTTGACAGAACTGGCGATAGGCGACCCACGGCTGGCCTTCCTGATACAATTCGAACGACAACGTGTCAATAAAGATTGGGCGACAGTGGTGGAACTGGATATTGTAGGCACTCGCGTCTTTTAGGACCATACCATGTGCGAGCGCTAACTCCGCGATAGTTAGTGTCAGACGCGCCGCATCCTGGAGCATTCCGAATGACCATTCATACGGATAGGATATGAACGACACCTGGTCAGGTTGGAGTACCCGATCGGCATTAGATGAATCAAGGGCAGGCACATCGACTTCCCGATGTGGGATAAGGAGTTTTTGTGCGAATAACGTTTCCGCCAGACCAGACGACATCAGGTGTTCATACTGCGTCCGATAAGACCGGTTGACTTGCCGATAGACGTTCCCGTCACGCATGAAAACTGTACCGCTAGGGTCGCGGAACGAACTTGGGTGGGTATCCGACGACATGGTGACCAGCTATTGCCCGGACGGCGGAGTCTGGCGGCGGGTCAGGAGGTTTTTGATTTTTCCGAAAAATTGTCGAAGATACATTCGTCCAGCGACCATCCCACCGACCGCACCGGCGATGATGACTTGGATGAAATAGCTCCCATTTCCAGGATCAAGGTAGGCCTGGGTCGGGAGCGGCATCAGCATCCAAACGGCTAAGACGAGGAGGATTGCGGTGTGGGAACGAAGGCGAGGCATTGATAGGTGGGACAGCTCAGTAAGGTGACTAGTATACACGTTTCCCGCATAGTTTGGCGATAGCGACCATCAGCCGCTGCGTTTCCGCCATGAGCCATTCATGAGTCGGTTGACCGGTCGGTGGAACGACCTCGATCGGGTGACCGAAATGGACGGAAACCGGGTGGAGACCGGACAGGCCAAGTTTGACCGAATGACCGAAGGTTCGACCAGATTCGCCGATAATCCCCGTGGGGACGATCGGCACACCGGATAGGAGCGCCATCCGTACGCACCCGGTCTTCCCAGGTAAGATGACATCCGTCGAGTTCCGTTGACCTTCGGGGAAGTTACAGACGATCGATCCGCGTTGTAACTCGTCGACCGCCATCGATAATATCTCGCCCCGCGCCTGGTCAGGAATTTGCACGGCCACGCCGGTCCAATGATAGTTATTCGAGGCGGTCAAAAATTTCGTCCGACGGTGCAGTGAACTTTCAATAGCCGCGGCGAGGTAAAAACCATCCAGCCAGTCGATATGGTTCGGGGCTAAGATGAAGCCACCGGCCGGCAGGAATTCCGTACCCGTGACCTGATCGATATTTCGGCGTACGAGCGGGAGGAGCAAGGTTCGGGCGAGCGGATAGAACGTCATGAGCTAGGCGGATATTTCTTTCCGGTCAATGCCGCGATCGCTAGCATGATTTCGTTCGTCATTCGATCCAAGTCGTCTTTCGTCGCAGTGTCGATCGAGGTTGGGATGGAACTGAAGTTCACCGCTGGACCATAGGTCACACGGATGAATTTCCATGGGATAATTGCATTCAAGAACGTCTGTCCTAGTCCGATGCCGCGAGGCGAAACGATCGCGGCTGGGATGAGCGGAGCTCGGGTCGCGATCACGAGTCGGGCGGCGCCGGTCCGTCCCCGGAGGAGCTCCGTTTCCCAACGTGGATTGATTGATGGCTTATTACGCGTACCCTCCGGAAAGATACCGACCACGCCATTCTGCTTCAGGTGATCGATCGAGGCGTCGAGGACTTTCGATTTGTCATTATTGTTCAGTGGCAACATCCCCAACATCGTTAGTCCGCCACGACCAAGAAGATTCTGGAAGGTTTTCGCCACCGTCGCTTTTGTTGGGAACATCGGTTGCCGCTCGGTGACATGGAACGTGGCCATTGCTAGCGCCGGTGCGTCAAAGTATGACGTATGATTTCCGGCGACGATGAATGGTCCATGGTCCGGCAGGTAGCGTTTACCTTTGATTCGGACCCGCCATTGCATGAGCGGGCGAATGAGACGCCAAACGATCAGCCACAAGACGCCACGGTGTTCCATCGGGACCCCTTCACCTGGGAGTGGTTTACCCGACAGCTCAGAAATCTCGTGCATGATCGTCGATGTTGTCTGATCGAGTAGCGCTTCATCATGACCGGTCAATGTTGTCTTCGGAAACGTCAGCGGTCGACCGACCGAAACGTGACACGGCCGGATGAGCGAGAAGAACCAGATGACCGATGCCCAGGCGTGAACCCCGCCGGTACCACGGATACCAACTGGTATAACGGGTAACCCCGATCGGAGCGCGAGTCGAGCAACTCCTGTTTTACCAACCCGTAGCAAGCGTGAGGAATTACTATTCCCTTCCGGGAAGATGACCAGTGGGTATCCCGATTTAAGGTAAGCGAGGGCGATCTCGATCACATGGGCTCGGTCACGATTTTCGATCGGCAAACCACCGAACATCCCCCACTTGTTCGATTGGGCGACGAATCGAAGCGACTGACTAACTCGACGATACACAGCTGCCGCGAGGATGGCTGAGTCGACCCAGCTTTGGTGATTCGGCGCCAAAATGAATCCCCCTTCTTTCGGCAGGTGTTCAAGTCCACGAACGGTCCAGATCCGAGCTCGAAGCAAAGGTAATAGCCACCAGCGTAACAAGGGGTACGGTTTCGACATACAGCCCGAGTATAGCAAAATCTCTGAAAACCTGTGGAAATGTTGAACCCCGCGCTGAGTTGGCGCGGGGTTCGGGGCTGGACAGGGCTAGTTCTGGACCGTCACCCCCTCGAGGGCCGACTTGATGGCAGCATGGAACTCGGGGAGCTCGACCCGCAGCCGAGAATTCGTCTTGCGACAGAGCTTGTGGGTGCAGTGACCGACATGGGCGGCCGCGGCAGCGATGGCTGTGCTCGGAGTGGTCCGGCGCGGATCGTTGATGTAGTTGTGCACCTGCTGACGAAACATGGAGCATCGATTCAGTGATCCGAGCTTCATGCGGACTCCATCGTGAAGGGACACATCGACCGTCGGTCGGTCGTGACCTCTCGACCCTCGTGGTCGAGAATAAAAACCTCTCCTCGTTATCATCAACCATCAGGGTCGATACGGATACCCGATCACCATCGGTCGATGGGCGAGACTGAATTGCCGCCGGCGATGTACTGGGATGGCGGCTTCATACTGATCGAAAGCTTCCTTCGACATGTACGATCCGAGTGTTGGCGGTCGCCGGAGGAAACCATCAGCATCGAAGATGCACGTCTGGAGCCGAACGATCAGCTTGTACGGTGTCTGGTCGTGATAGCCGAGGAGCTTGATCGCGAGCTCATGATCCGAACCCAGCAGATCGCGGGTCAGGGTGTCGCCCGACAACACGGCGGTGAACAGCGGATACTGCAGCACGTAGCCGTCGGCTGTCTCGAAAAAGATTCCGTCGCTCATCAGCAGTCCGACCTGATACGTCGAGCCGGTCACGGTCGTCAGCTGACTCGCCGTAACGGGTCGAGTGACCGATACGGGGGCGGCGATGATCGTCGTCAATAAGAACAGAAAGGGCAACATGCGAATCCTCCAATGGAATGGGGACAGCAATCGTAACGACGACGCTAGCAGGTTTTCGTCCCGTCGTCAACCCTGTGCGCGCGACTGGAATCCATCGGTCGGCGGAAAGGGATACAGTGGACGACGGATCAGTAATTCATAATTCACGATGATGTTCCCAATGGCGAATGCCCAAGCCACGAAGAGCACATGATCCGTTGTCATCAACCAGGTGACGGGGAAGCCGAAAACGGCGGTCAGGTAATCGATCCGCGTTTTCCGGATGAGTATTGGTGTTGTCTGATGATGCGTCAAAACAAAATATTTGATCGATCCGAGTACGAAAAGGGTGGTGCAGATGGCAGAAAAAATGACCGGGTATGAAAAGAAAAAAGGAGCCGAGGCGTATGTCACGATCATACCAAGATCAAGTATGAATTGACGGCGATCACGAAGGGGCTCGAGCAGGGCGAAATAGCGAATCGAAAAAAAGGAGTTGACCAACATGACAAAATAGAAAATCATGAGCGGCACCGCGATCTGCCAATCGGTCACCGTCGTCATTGTGCCGATGAGTCCGAGTCCAAAGAAAGAAATCGTGGCGACCCACGCACGACGTTGAGCATGACGGATGGCGGTCGGAACGATGGTCATGGTCCTATCGTAACAGACCGCCTCATCAGCGACAATGAAACGATGCGGCCCCGCCGAATGGCGGGGCCGCATCTTCAACCGAACTGATATTTAGACGAAGAGTGGCGCTAATACAAGTGTTAACGTAGCCAAGAGCTTAATCAAGACGTGAAGTGACGGACCAGCGGTATCCTTGAACGGATCACCGACCGTGTCACCAACGACAGCCGCGGCATGGACTAGGGTCTTCTTGCCCTGAGTCACGCCGTTCGAGTCGATGAATTTGCCGGACTCGATGTACTTCTTCGCGTTATCCCAAGCACCACCAGCATTGTTCATGACGAGAGCCATGATCACGCCGGTGATCGTCCCGACCATCAACATCCCTGCCGCTGCTTCAGCCTTGAGGATTACCCCAACCATGATCGGGATCACGACGGCGATGACGCCCGGGAGGATCATGTTTCGGAGGGCGCCACGCGTGGTGATGTCGACCGCGCGACCGTAGTCCGGTTGATCGGTACCTTGCATGATACCCGGCTTCTCACGGAACTGCCGACGGACTTCTTCGATGATGTACCCAGCCGTCTTGCCGACCGCGCGCATTGCAAGCGAGGAGAACAGGAAGACGAGCATTGCCCCGATGAAGGCGCCGATGAAGACGGGGATCTTGGCCATGTCAACGACGGTCAGATTGGCTTCTTCAAGATACGCTGAGAACAGCAGGAACGCGGCGAGCGCGGCCGAACCAACCGCATACCCCTTGGTCAATGCTTTGGTCGTGTTACCGACGGCATCAAGGCGGTCAGTGATCGCGCGTGTTTCTTCGGAGGCATTGGACATTTCGACGATCCCACCGGCGTTATCCGTGATCGGTCCGAAAGTGTCCATCGCGAGGACATAGAGTGCGCTCATGAGCATTCCCATCGTGGCAACCGCCGTTCCATAGAGACCACCATGTTCGAGACCGGACTGTTCCCCGAGTATGAATGAACCCCAGAGCGCAAGGACGATAGCGATGACTGCGCCGGCGACGTTTTCATACCCCACCGCCAGACCAGCAATAATATTGGTGGCTGGGCCGGTTTCGGAAGCACGAGCAATTTCTTTGACCGGACGGTAGGCGTGATCGGTGTAGTACTGGGTCAGGAACAGGAAGACGATGCTCATCGCCATCCCGACAAGACCAGCGCCGAAGAACCACATGTACGGATCTCCGAACATGAATTTCGAGACGAGGAAGAAGGCGATCGCTCCGAGGAAGACCGTAAGGTAGAACCCGCGGTTCAAAGCTTTCATCGGATCTTCGTTCTCACGTCCGCGGACATAGAACACCGCAATCAACGAAGCGATCATGCCGAAGGCTTGGATGACGAGCGGGAAGAGGATGCCTTGAATGCCGAATGACGGGTAGAGCGCGACCCCAAGGATCATGGCACCGATATTCTCCGCCGCGGTCGATTCAAAGATGTCCGCACCGCGAGCTTTACAGTCACCAACATTATCACCGACTAAGTCAGCGATGACGGCTGGGTTGCGTGGATCGTCTTCTGGAATTCCGGCTTCAACTTTTCCGACCAGGTCGGCGCCGACATCAGCCGCTTTGGTGTAAATACCGCCACCGAGTTGGGCGAAGAGGGCGACGAGTGAGGCACCGAAACCGAAGCCGATGATCGCTCCCGGAATTTCCCGAGCATCGTAGCCGAGGAATTGTTGGTAAACGAGGAAGAGAAGTGAGATACCGAGTAAGGTCAGCGACGAGACAAGGATCCCTTCAACTGCGCCGCCGCGGAGGGCGAGACGCATCGCTCCGGCCAAAGACTTTTTATCGGCTTGCGCGGCGACTTTCGAGTTGACGCGAACGGAAATGGCCATTCCCATGTAACCAGCAAAACCGGACGCGACTGCCCCGAGTAAAAAGGCACTCGAAGTCTGCCAGGCGGTCTTTGTGTCACCGGTCGCACTGTAGACAACCGCGATCAAGACCGCGACGGCAGCGGTGATCCAGCCGATCGTGACGTACTCACGCTTTAAATAAGCATAAGCACCAGTTCGAATCGCGGTCGCGACCTTTTCCATCGATTCGTTCGCGCTCGGTGACCGAAGAACGAGCTTCGTCATGACCCAGGTCATGATCAAGCCGAGGGCGCTGACACCAAGGGTGAAGTAAATGTAATTCATACGGGCACGTGATTACAGGGTGTGTAAAAAATGAGTTAGGTTATGTCGTGGTTGATTCGTCGGTTGGCGACTCAGCGACCCCAGGTTTTGACTCGGTCGTTGGCTCTTCGGCAACGGGGCTCGCTTCGGCCGAAACCGTTTCATCGGTGGTCACGACCGATTCGGTCTCACCTTCCGGCGTGTCACCGTCGGCATCAGGCGCCGGACGCTCGCCAGATTCTCCGACCAAATCAATTTTCCAGCCAGTTAGTTTTGATGCGAGCCGAACGTTCTGACCGGATTTTCCGATCGCCAGCGAGAGTTGATCATCCTTCACTTCGACGGTCGCGGCGTGTTGTTCCTCGTCGAGACGGATGGAGATGACTTTCGCCGGTGACAGGGCGGCCGCGATGTATTTCACCGCGTCGTCCGACCATTCGATAATATCGATTTTTTCACCGCCGAGCTCACCGATCACGGTCTGGACCCGTGTCCCACGCTGACCGACAAGTGAACCGACCGGGTCAATGTTCTTGGCCTCGCTCGCAACTGCGATCTTCGTTCGTAAGCCAGCTTCACGCGAGATACCCTTGATCATGACCGAGTTATTCTGAAGTTCCGGAACTTCGACCGTGAAGAGGTGCTTGACCATCTCCGGGTGCGCTCGGGACACGACAATTTCTGGACCTTTCGGAGTCATATTGACCGCGACCAAAAATACTTTAATGCGATCGCCCGGACGATAATTTTCGCGAGCAACCTGTTCGCTCGGTGGCATGATGGCGGTGGCATGACCAAGGTCGATCAAGACCATTCGGCCTTCAACGCGCTGGACCATGGCCGTCAGGATCTCGCCTTCACGTCCCTTATATTCTTTGTAGACGATGTCACGTTCCGCTTCGCGGATCCGTTGGATAATGACCTGCTTGGCTGTTTGTGCAGCGACCCGACCATACCCTTCCGGCACCGGCAACGCGGTCTTGATCTCGCCTCCAACTTCAATGTTCGGATCATTTGCTTTCGCATCCGAGAGGGCGACGTGTTTGCGTGGATCGAAACGCTCTTCCTTGATCATCGGCGTCCCTTCTGGGAGGGCGGCCCGCTTCACTTCTTCTTCATGGCGCTTTGTTTCGAGATAAGCTTCGAGCTTCCCTTCGGCTTCAAGTTCAGACCGCTTCTTGAGTTCTGCTTCATATTCATCTTTGAGCGCGTCCTCAACGACCGTCTTGAGGTCGAAGATTTTACTTTGAGCCGAATCAGGATCGAATTCGACCACGACGTTCTCGTTCGGCTGGCCAAAATCCTTGCGATAGGCGACAGCTAACGCCGCCTCGATCGTTTCGATGACCGAGTCGTACGGAATATTTTTTTCTGAACAAATCTCTTCGATTGCGGCCTTGAGGGCTGATACTTCCGCCATAGAGGGGAAAGGTGAGTAAGTGAGCTGGGTAAGACAAACAACCAGTTCAGTCAAGAACTAGGTAGGCGGAATGTACCATGGTGCTGTTACCATGTCAAATGAAACGTTCGACCGATTCTGATAATTGGCTCTTATTACCGAGAGACCGTCGCCCCGAGCAGTCCAAGTTTCAGTTGCGCGAGCTGATTCGTCGCGGCTGAAGAGTGCTGTCCTTCACCACCCTGGGTCTGAAAGGTGGTCGTCGCATCGCGTCCACAATTTGGGATGATCTTGTCCGCACCTCCCGGATGACTCGCGATAAAACTCGTCACATCGTACACCGAGCCGCTAATGATCAACCAACAGTCCGACGCGCTGTCATGTTTCGCTACTTCGACCGCAGACAGCGTCACCGTCGGCATAGCATTCGTATTTTGTGGCGGCGTCGTATTCGTGGTCGAGGTATTAAGATTGGTTTCGGGGGTGATCGCTGAGTTCGTGTTCTGATTCAACGTCCCAGCACCATTCGTATTGGTTGTTCGTTGGTTACTATTTCCGGTCATGGCAGATTTACCACACGAGGCTCCGAGAGTAAGGAGGCCGAGAATCACGATCATGAAGGAAATTTTTGCCATATATGACACTTTTGTGATTATCATCGCGATCAGTCCATTAGTATACTACGGTCTGCTCCTACTTTTTCTTTCATCTGGGGATAATGAATTGAAAGGCCGGCCCTAGAGTCAGGGCCGGCGCGGAAGTCTCCGGTGCCGCCGGATACGGTATGGAAATGGGGTTGGGGTAGATCGCGGGGATGACGCGCAGGGTTCGTGGCGGCGCATGAGCCGTCGGCATGGTCAGCATGATGGTCAATGCCAGCGTCACGAGTCCGGCGAGCGTCAGCCCGGCCAGCGCGTACAAGACCAACCGATTGGACATGTGCGCCTCCCTAGGAGACGTTAGGCGACGACCTCGTCGACGTCGTCCTTGCTCCAGCACGGCTCGATCGGCGTCGGCAGCGGCTCCGCCAACTTCTGGCGCAGACACTCGATCGCCGCGTTCAGCTTCGGCTCGGGCAGGTTGAGGATGAAGATGGCCTCATCGCGCGAGAGCGCCAGGTGGCCATTCTCGATCCCGTACCGCTCGGAAGCTGCCGCCTGTTCCTCCGGCGTCATGAGGCTGAGCAGGGCATGCGCCCGGAGCACGTCCTCGCTGCACTTGCAGCGCGGGCGACCGCACGGATCGAACCGTTCGGTCAGGTGGTACGCGAGCGGGCCTCGCGCGGCCTTGGTGACTGCCTTCGGGTTCTTGCTGGCCGTGGTGCGGAAGTGCTCCCCAGTCGTGGAGGGCGGCGGGTTCAATACCCGGTCATGCATCGTGGCATCCCTTTCCGTGGGTGACACGTGGGCGGAGTGGAGAGGTGAATCTCCCCGGTGAATGGTGCAATTCCCCCATGCAAGATGGCCAAAATCTGGGCGGTGACGGGGGAATAGGTAGGCTACGCCTGTCTTTATAAATGTGTCAACAGGTGATTTTCATAATCCACTTCATATATTAAAGAGTACCGCCGCGCTGGGGGCGTGGCGGGTTCTAATCGACGGGAATGTTCGGCGTGATGTCGGGCGCTACCGGATGAGTCGTTCGTACTCGGCTTCGAGGCGCTTGGTGGCCTCGACCAGTGCATGATGACCGTTCTGGCCATCGTATGAATACGTACGAAGTCGTGCGGCTATTGGCAACAGATGTTCACGCGGGATGCACGTCCGGTTCAGGAGGCGGCACAGTTCGATGATCATGGTCGTGCTCCCTCTTCGGACCGCGCTCTCGATCGCTTCAGTGATCGTGAAGTGAAACGGCGCACGAGAGGTGGCGTCGGTGATGACGGTCGTGCCAACTGCGGGGCGTGACTTCGCCATGATGACCTCCAAGGTGTGAGCGTTTAACGACCGTCAACGACGACGTACGACGACTTGATCGTGTACTCGAGGCGGAGTGTGACGACGCTTTCGGTTGGCTGACCGTCGCGGAGCGCCGGTTGAAATCGCCAATCCTTGGCCACCCGTTCATAGAGGGGCTTGAGCTGATCGGACGCCGAGTTGGCCAGGATGCGATCGACGCGGCCATCCCGATTGACACGCACCCGGAGCATGACCGCCCCATTGTCGCCTTTGAGCCAGACCCGAATCGGGTCGTTGATCTGGAGCGGGACGGCGGGTGTGAGAATGACTTCGGCAGAGTGCGACGGTGGCGGACAGCCGCTAGCGATGGCTATGACCAGCGCCAGAAGCACGACCATAGAAAGTGCGAGCAACTTTCGCATCTGGGACCTCCCGTAGGAAAAGGTGGGATGCGGTTCAGAGCGAGACTACGACCGTTCCTGAAGTACGTCAAGAACGCCCGTCTCGCTCACGTATATAGAAAGTCTAATGACGTTGGATAATTATTGCTGCCGTTCCAACTCCGACCAGATCGATTAGCCAGTCAATCGGCGAGCCATGACGGCCGACGATGAACGTTTGGTGATATTCATCACTCAGTGCATAGAGCGATGCTAACGATATCGAAATCAACATTGTCCGCCCGGTGATCGGAGTCCCGGCGCGGATGGCTTGGATCAGCAACCAGGTTAAAATCCCGTACTCGACCATGTGGGCGATTTTTCGCAGGATAACATCCCAGGTCGGTTGCAATCCGGAATGGAGATCTGGTCGCGAAGACAGGAAGTAAATCAGCGCCATCCAACCGATAACGAGCATCCACCAGAGCACACGCTGTGTTCGTGTCGTCATGCGGTGGATTCTATCATGGTTCGACATCAACGCCGACGAGGTGTCGCACCCGTCCCTGATCAAGGGTAATCACATCGACTCGAACATTTGCATTTGGCGCACCGGTCTGCACGCGCCAATCCTCGTACGCGTTCATGAGCCGCGACAGCTTTCGAGGTGTCACCGATTCGATAGCCGTCCCGAACCGTGCGGACCGGCGCGCCTTCACTTCAACAATGACCCGCGTCTCGCCATCCCGCGCCAAGATATCGATCTCACCGTACCGACTCGTCAGATGGCGACCGATGATTGCATACCCCTTCGCTCGTAAAAACAAAACGGCTTGGTCTTCCGCCAAGCCACCCAAACGTTGGCGCGATGATGGCATCAGGTCTTCATCAATATCAAACCCCAGGTACTCGCGTTCGGCGAGAACTTACTCATCGGGGCGAAGCCAAGACTCTTCGCCAATGTTTCAACGAAGGGGCTGGCGACGCGATGATTCACCGGCGGGGCGAGACGATTCTCCGTCGTCGGTTCCCAGTCGATGATCATCAGCTTCGCGCCGGACTTCAGCATCCGGTGAATTTCGGCCAGCATATCTTTCGGATGCTTCGAGCCATTCAAGACATTGACCAATATTCCGGCATCGAGTGAATTATCCGCAACGCCACTCGCGCCTTGATAGACCTCAAGATTCGTCCAGACCGCTTTGCAATTCGTCCGGCCACGAATGGACGCGACCTTCAACGCTGCCTTCAACGCTGACGAGCGGACATCGAACATTAAAACGCTGCCGTCGGCACCGACTGCGTCACTCATGGTCGCCGCCCACAGCGCACTGCTACCGGCTCCGAAGTCAGCCACCGTTGTCCCCGTCTGTAATTCGAGACGTCGAAGCTCCTCCGGTGAGGCTGGCGGGTCAATCGGCGTGTTCGCGTTCATACACTAGATGGTACTGCGCGCTGACCCGGTTGGCAACTCGCGAAGTGCCCGGACGTACAAGATGGACCCAAGCGCCGCACCAAGGTGCCACATCGCATGACCGTTGTACCATGCCCAGCGAGTGCACCAGGACGTTGATTCATCGAAGTGCCACAACAGAACGCCGATCAAGATAACAAAGCCACTAAGCGCGATCATGCCGAGTCGGCGTCGTGGCGGACGCTGGTAGACGATTTCGAGTATCATCGCCGCCACGATCATCAGGACGAACCACGCACGACGACCGTCCGGTGAAAGTGGGATGAGCATTAAGCCGATCAGCAACACAGCGATCAAAAGCGCGGCGATCGCACCGTTCGACCATCGCTTCGTCCGCGCGACACTCCAGGCGAGTAGTGTTGCGCCGGTGAGCATCAGGGTCGCGACATCCGCAAATTGTCCGCCGGTCGTCAGGGTTGCGTGGAGCAACATGCTTCCGACGCCAGAGGCAATGACGCCCACGCCAAACACGCGCCGCCACCGATCGCGCGGGTGCATGATACATATCACAATTCCGGCGAGCACAAAGATGGCTGAAGTGAAAACGCTCAACGGTTGAGCAATACCAGTTTGCGCGACCTCACAAAAGCAGCCGGTCGCGGGACAGGCGAGCGGGGTCCAGGGCGAAATCATGACGTCCGCCGTTTTTTGCTCCGCGTTGGTTTTGACTTCTTGACGGTCTGTTTCGGTTTCATCGGCGCAAAGCTCCGACGATGTATCGCAGATGGCCCATGTTTCTTCAGTGCTTTTTCATGTGCGGCGGTCCCGTAACCTTTGTGAACATTGAACCCGTATTGCGGGTGAACACGGTGGTGACCATCCATCAACGTATCACGCGCGACTTTCGCCACGATCGACGCCGCTGCGACGGATAGACATTTCGCGTCACCGTCGATGATCGCTTTGACCGGTGTTCCATTCACGACGATCGGGACGGCGTCGACGAGCACAGCGTGCGGTGGGACATGCAGTCGTCGTACCGCGAGCTCCAAAGCTTTGCGATTCGCAGCCACAATCCCATCGCGATCGATTTCTTCTGACGGGACAACCCCTACGGCCCAACTTATCGCGTTCCGAGCGATATGGACGAACATCCGCTCCCGTTGTTTCGCAGTCAGGACTTTCGAGTCATTGATGATCTTTGGGTCAAAATCTTCGGCCAAAATGACCGCCCCGGCGACGATCGGGCCCGCCCAGGCGCCCTTCCCTGCTTCATCCGCGCCAGCAATATGAACATGACCGAGTTTTCGGAGACGCTGTTCTTCGCGACGATGTGGTTTCGTTTTTGGCATACGGTACGCCGGTAGTATAGCGTTTTTTTTCCTAAGCGGCCATGCGTTGCTCAACCGCGGTCCGCATCGCCGGCAATGTATTTGCTAGATAGTGCTCGAGTTCGGTCCGCATCGCCGGCTTCAGGGCTGGATTAGCAAGATAGCTGGTCGCTTGCTCGGCAAGTGAATCGAGGAGCCCCGCAAGCGACTGTTCACCCTGCGCGCCAAGTCCTTCATTGTTATCACATTCGGTCAGGACAGCATTCACCTCAACCCGACCGAGGCGAAGTCGAAAGATCGGGATATTCTTGAACGACTGTTTGACCATCTGTCCATCCTCAAACGTGAATCCATAGTCGAGGTCGACTCCGCCGCGGGCAATCGCCTCTTCTTGTCGCCGTCGTTTTTCTTCGACTCGTTCATCGTGTTCGCTGCCCATGACTTCGTCGAACGCACAAATCACTTTCCCCGTGTTTCGGTCGACGACGATTGTATCGAGGCCGTGTTTCAGATCATCGTAGGCCGCCGCCCGAACGACCACAAATTTCTCACCGAGTCCGCGTTGTAATAACGTGGTGGCTGCGACTTCGGCCAAATTACCGCTGCGCCCAATCGCTTCTTGGTCATGCGCGCGAAGAATCGTATCCGTGAGTTGTTCCGGGCTCCACTTTTTTGTGAGGGGCGAAAGACCGAGGCGTTCCGCTTCTTGATGCCGCGCCTCGTCTGTTTCTAATCCCGCCCATCGAGATTTCAGGCGACGAACGAATTGCGCATCTTCGGCTGACTTTGTTTTGCTCTCAAATGCGTCTCGAAACATGAACATCTTCAATCGTCCATCCGGACCGACGACTTTTTCGCCGAGCGAGGCATTCACTTCGCTGGCCAGCTGCGACATCAACCGTGACGCGATTTCTGATTCTTGGGAATTTTTGAACTCTAAATTTTCATTCAGAAACGGTGTGATCTCTTCGGAAAATCCGGTTTCAGGTGAGGGACGCATAGGTACTTCGAGAATACTCGGACCCGTCGTTCCCGACAAGTGATGTAATGGATGATTGGGCTTGCTCCTTTGACAAAAGTGGTGAATTTTCGTAGAGTCCGGCGTCGTCAGTACTTGATGTACTGCTTGTCTCCCCGCCCTTTTGAGAATGTGTCTACCGCCCATGGGGGAACCCGCATGAATCTCCGCCCCGCCGCAGAAGTCTGCCTGTCGAAGATCCGCCGCTCAATTAACCGGCTCGGTGAGAGTCACGGCCTGTCCGTTTCGAAGGACGCCGCGAAGATCACCGTCGTGCTCGAAATCCTGCGAGAGATCGAGCTCGAGGACCGCGAGATTGTCCACGTCCTTCGTCAGCTGAAGTCGTGGCGCGAACGCCTGCTGATCCGCAAGTTCCAGGCTCACGAAGATGTCTGCCTGATGCTGAGCGACATCATCGACGAAACGATCGAACCGCTCTCCCGTCGTCACGGTCCCCGGAGGTAACCATGCGTGCACTGAAATCGAACCGCGATCGGCGGACCCGGTCACGTTCGAAGCGGCCCGTCTCGTTCAATGACGGACGCGGTCGTCCCCTCGACTATCATGGTCTGCTCGAAATGCTCCGCGATCACCTCGATCGCGGCCATCCGGACAGCCAGGAAGCCGCGGATGACCTGTTGACCGTCGCGAAGAAGCTGAGCGAGATCGACGTCCCGCCGACGTCGCGGATGAGAGTCATCGACCGCCTGATGACGCTCGATGCGAGCCGCTCGATCCTGTGCTGGCCCGACGTCGAGCAGGAGCTGCACTCGATCCTGACCAAGCTCATCACACGTCTCAAGCATGCCCACCCGCGGCGCCCGAAGGTGCCGGTGCTGCGCAATACTACTGAGCTTCCGCCGCTCAAGCGTCCCGCGGCCCACCTGGTCATCCTCAACGATTTCCGGAACTACACCCGGCCGACGCTGACGGATGCCTATTCGCACGCCCGGGCTGGCGCACTCCTGTCCGCCCTCGAGCATTCACACGTCCCGACCGACGATCTCGTGACGGTAATCGACGAGCTGCGTCGGCTCATCAATCGTCAGCCGGAACACAACCACACCCTCCAGCGCATCATCGCCCGGCTGGAGCTCGAACACAACGAACACGTCCGGTAGTTCACCCGAACCGCGGAAAGGAATTCCATGGGCCGGCTGTACATCTACGCCGTCATCATCGTCGTCCTCGTCGGGGCGACCATGTCCCTGATGGGTTCGTCCCATGACACCACCCCGACCTACCTTGGCCATGTCCTCAGCAAGAGCCATGACCACGACGAGATGACCGGTGATGACTGCAACTTCCGAATCGACGTCTTCTCACGGAACAACGATCGTCCGAAGTCGACCTGGGGGCCCTTCGAAGCCGCCGTCGACAGCGCGACGTGGCGCTCGCTCCGCGTCGGAGATGAGGTCCGATACCGGTTCCACCCGGCAGACTCGACGCGCGTCATCCTCGTCCGCAACTGAACATTTCCCCTCCCCACCCCGCCCGGTACGCCGGCCGGGGTGGTTCTTTAGTTCTTGACCACCACGTCATCACCGCGTAGGGTGCGAGTACCGAATCGCACCATCAACCACCAACCACGAGGACGACGGCCATGTCTGCGACCGAGCAGATCACCCGCGGGATCATCCTGGCCGGTGGGTCGGGGACGCGGATGTATCCGATGACGAAACCGTTCAGCAAGCAGCTGATCACCATCTACAACAAGCCGCTCATTTACTACGCCCTGTCCACCCTGATGCTCGGTGGGATCAGGAACATCCTGATCATCACCACCCCGGACGACCAGCGACTCTTCCAGAAGTTGCTCGGATCCGGCACGCAGTGGGGGCTCGATCTGACCTACGACGTCCAGCCGGAACCGCGCGGCCTCGCCCAGGCGATCACCATCGCCGAACCACACTTCGGTCCGCACCCGGTCGCCCTCATCCTCGGCGACAACCTCTTCTACGGTCACGACCTGCCGGAAATCCTCCGTACGGCGACGACCCGCGAAGAAGGCGCGACCATCTTCGGCTACACGGTCCGCGATCCGGAACGCTACGGCGTCATCGAGTTCGACCATCAGCGTCGCGGCATCTCCCTCGAGGAGAAGCCGGTGCATCCGAAGTCGAACGTGGCCGTCGTCGGTCTCTACTTCTACGATCGCACGGTCTACGATCGGGTCCGTGAGCAGACGCCGTCAGCGCGCGGTGAGCTCGAGATCACCGATCTCAATCGGACGTATCTGAATGATCGGAAGCTCCACGTCGAACTCCTTGGACGCGGATACGCCTGGCTCGACACCGGCACGCCGCGTTCGCTCCTCGAAGCGACGCAGTTCGTCCAGGTGATCGAAGAACGACAGGGCCTGATGATCGCCTGTCCGGAAGAGATCGCCTGGCACAACGGCTGGATCCGCACCGACGAGTTGATTGCGCTCGGTCAGGAGATGAAAAACTCCGAGTACGGTCAGTACCTCCTGCGGATCGCGACCGCCTGAACGCACGCTCCGCACAACGCACACCACAAAACGCCCGGTCCGTTCTGGACCGGGCGTTAATATTTTTTACATTACCCGCGGAGCTTCATCGCTGTCGAGATACAAAATATTTTATTGACATATTAATCGCTCAAACTATTATTAGGTCAATGGTGGGATTTCTGCCATGCCTCGAATTTATAATCTTTCGTCACACAAACATATCCGTCGAATGTTGCGACGTTCACCGACAAACGCCGAGCATCGACTTTGGGAGTATTTGAAACGAGACCGCTTTCATGGTCTACGATTTCGTAGGCAGTTTGGTGTTGGGCGATACGTACTCGACTTCTACTGCTCAAAACTCCGGTTAGCTATCGAGGTTGATGGCCCAATCCACGAAACCAAAGGGGTTGCGGCAAATGATGCCGAACGAGACAGATTTTTTTCGTCGTGTCATATTTCCGTGATCAGATTCACGAACGACGATGTGTCGTCGGACATTGAGACGGTGTTGAAGAGGCTCGAGGAATTTACTTCCCCCTGTCCCCCTTCTGAATTCAGAAGGGGGAACCGGCGAAGCCGAGGGGAAAGTACCTACCCCCGAAGCTTCATCGCCGCGGCGATGCGTCGCACCGCAAGGATGTAGGCTGCGACCCGGAGCGGAACTTTGTGCTTCTTCGCCGTCGCCCAGATATCAGAAAATGATTTCACCATCACTGGCTTCAGTCGTTCGAGCATTTCGCGTTCTGACCAATGGTCACCGGCGCGGTTCTGGACCCACTCGAAGTAGGAACCGACAACACCGCCGGCGTTCGCGAGAATATCCGGCACGACGTGAATCCCCCGTTTCGCGAACTTCAGGTCCGCTTCCGGCGTGGTCGGACCGTTCGCGAGCTCGAGGATCACTTTTGCTTTGACGCGTCCGGCATTCTTCGCCGTCAGCACGCTCTCCAGCGCGGATGGCACCAGAATGGTCACTTGCAATTCAAGAATTTGTGCATTCGTGACTTTCTTGGCGGGGAGATAACTCGCGACCGTACCGGTCTCTTGTTTGTGCTTCCACACGGCGGCGACATCGAGCCCGCCCGGCACATAAATACCACCCCGCGAATCAGAAACAGCAACGACCCGGTACCCTGCCTTGGACATAATCTCGGCTGCGAAGGCGCCGACGTTTCCGAATCCTTGGATCGCCACGGTGGTCTTTTTCGGGTCGAGCTTCAATTCTTTCGCTAACGCATCTAAGACATAGAACCCACCCTGACTCGTCGAGAACAAGCGCCCCTCGCTCCCGCCGATCTCTGTCGGCTTGCCGGTGAATGTTGCAGGTGACCAATGTCCCGCCAGCTTTGAATATTCATCGACCATCCAGGACATCGTTTGGCCGTTCGTATTGACGTCTGGTGCCGGGACATCAACATCCGGACCGAGCACCGGGAACATCGCCCGGACCCAACCCCGCGCGAGGCGCTCACGCTCCCCGACCGACAATGTTTTTGGATCGACGGTCACGCCACCTTTTCCGCCGCCGTACGGGATATCGACGACCGCGCATTTCATCGCCATCCAGAACGACAACGCTTTCACTTCATTCAAATTCGTATCTTGGTGAAAACGGATCCCGCCCTTGTATGGGCCGCGCGCATTATTATATTGGACGCGGTACCCGGTGAAGACTCTTGTCACGCCGGAGTCCATCACCACAGGGATACTCACCTGAAGCACCCGGTCCGGCTGTTTTAAGCGTGCCATGACTCCTGGTTCGAGTTCGAGTTTCGATGCTGCGACTTGCAGTTGAGCTTGGGCTGCCGAGAATGGATTACTCATACCGTTGTCTTCAATTGTGAATTTGGTAATGGTCCGTGATCATGTTCATGACGGAGCGGTGTGACATGAGTCCAGTCCGTATCGGCGACCGGCAAGGACGGGTCACGCTGTTGAAGATACGCTGCGACACCAAGCGCCGCTTTTGCCCCTTCGCCCGCCGAAATTACGACCTGTTTCTGGGTGATGTTCGTGATGTCACCGGCAGCGAACAATCCGGGAACTGAGGTCGAGTTATCGCGTGGATTGATCTTGATCTGTCGCCGATCGTCAGTTTCGACGAGTTGGGCGTGAAGCGTCGGGTCAACGACGTACCCGACTTCAACGAAGACGCCGGTCACCGCGAATCGTCGTGTTTCTTCGGCGAGCGTCACGCTCAAGCCCTCAACACGCGAGGTGCCGTGGATTTCTTTCGTCTTGGCTTGGAGCAAGACATCAACATTCGGGGTCTTCTTCAATCGATCGATCAGTACTTGTTCCCCACGAAGTTCAGGGTGTTTTGTGATCAGGGTAACGTGACGGGCGAAACGCGCCAACAATAAGGCGGCGTCCATGGCTGCATTTCCACCACCGACCACTGCCACATCTTGATCGCGGAACAACGGCGCGTCGCAGATTGGACAATACGAAATCCCCTTCCCGCGTAACGTAGCCTCGCCTGGAACGTCGAGTCGCCGATGGGTCAACCCGAAGGCCAGAATCATCGCAGGCGCCTGATATTCCGACGTTGCGGTCCGAACAAAAAATCTTTGTCCGTCCATAGTCAGGTTGACCACCCGTTCGAGATGAACGATCGCACCGGCAGCGATTGCTTGATCATGGAATCGTTTCATGAGGACAAAACCGTCAATCGGTTCGACCCCGGGATAATTCTCGATATGTCCGGTCGTCGACGCTTGGCCGCCGATATCTTCGGTCAACACGATTGTTTTTAGTCCACGTCGCGCTGAAAAGAGCGCCGCCGTAAGACCGGCCGCACCGCCGCCGACGATGATGACGTCGGCTGTATCTTTCATGTTACGAAAGATGATGCTTCAATTCGTCGATCAACACCTGTTTCTGGTGGACACCGACTCCTTGCCAGACTACTTCGCCACCCTTAAATAAGGCCAGCGTTGGTATTGAGAGAATATTAAATTTTTGGGCTGTCTCAGGGCTGTCATCAACTTCCAATTTTGCAACTTTCAACTCGGCCGACATTTCGGAAGCAATTTCTTCAATGATCGGTGCCTGAGCCTTACAGGGATAACACCAGACCGCCCAAAAATCGACTAATACTGGCTTATCAGATTTAAGTACTTCTGTCTCAAAGTTTTGGTCAGTGACATTGATGGGGGCCATAGGGGGTGGCGTTAGATTGATTTGCTAAAAGCGTGGGAAAGAGATTCGACATCTTTTTTCGTCAGACGTCGTTTGCTCGCAATTTTTTGTAATTCAATTTCGAACAATATTGTGGCAACTTGTTCTAAACCGGCGCGGACCGCACTAATCTGGTACAGCACCTCTGCACAGGATCGACGTTTTCCCACCATTCGTTCGATGGCTTGAATTTGACCGGTCAGTCGATGAATACGAGCACCCACAGTACGCGAGGCGGGATATTTTTGTGGCATAAAATTATCATATACCCCCCGGGGGTATATTGTCAATAATCATGAGATATGTGTATGGTATTGTTTGAAAAGGACTTCCCACGGAGGGGTCTATGTCGATCATGTCATCGAGAAACCGTTGCACCTGTACTGCTCCGCAGAATGTCCTCGAAATAAGCCACCCCCCGTTCGACACAGTGTCTGGACTGCGGCGGCTACATCGCACTGATTGAGGATTTTTTCGAACTGCTCGTTGGGGTGGTCGAGCCTGAATCCATTCCAACCGACACCAAGCCACCAGTTAAGAACTAACCGGTGGTTAAATATATTATACGACTCTATTGGTGGACCATAGCGGATTCGAACCGCTGACCTCTGCAATGCGAATGCAGCGCTCTACCAGCTGAGCTAATGGCCCATTGATCAATGTTCCTCGCGGAACATTTAATGTTTACCATATGTTCCCCGAGGAACATATGGTATTTTGGCTAACTTTCAATGTTCCTCGCGGAACATTTCGTTGGTGGACCCTACCGGATTCGAACCGGTCGCCTCTTCCATGCCATGGAAGCGCTCTACCAAATGAGCTAAGGGCCCTGGTGCCCCTGAAAGGAATTGAACCTCTATCTCTCCCTTAGGACGGGATTGCTCTATCCGTTGAGCTACAGGGGCAAAGAGTCGTTTAATCTAGTTCCTAAAACTAGATCCGATTTTGCTCCCAAGTTGCTCAATCGCGCCTGTCTTCATGTCGTACCACTTTAAAGACAACATTCCAATGACAAATATGGAGGTCAGAACCAAGATGGTTATTAAATCTCGTTTTTCTGATTGGGACGTCATAGAGCCAAAATATAGTACTTGAATTATACGAGAAATACAATATTTCCGGTTGACTAAAGTCAATTTTTTTGCTATAATCTATCTAAATACAAACACACATGAAAAACCGGTTAATCCGGATACGTAAAAGAACGGCACTGTTCGTTCAGGAACTATTGCATCCAGAATCTATTGTTCGGGATCGTTTTTGGCAATTCTTATTGTACGTCATCAGCCAATTCGCAATCATCCCGTTACGCCTCTTTGTTCAATTATGCGAGGTGCCCGTTCATTTTCGTACTAGCCCGATGGATGGTTTTCAAGAAGTCTCGTTGCGTGACGAGTCTGGATCATTCCTTGAGTCGTATACTTCGTATATACGTCGCGTCCGTACAACGATCGCCACGATTGTCCTCGCGACAGCGACAATTGCCGTATATGTCTTTGCTTTCGGGTATCAACTATATATCGCCGGTGTTCCGACTCGGGTGAATGCATATTCAACGACTATCGACATTTATCCAACCTGGGACGAGACCGAGGCTCGGTATGATGTGTACAATGATAATTTTGGTGGTGGATGCCAGATTGATACTTCCTATAGTTGTGGCGCCTTTCCACTCGGAGACATGTATGGACGCCTCGGTAACCCACCAGGCGATTGCAGCGGGTTGTTTGATTTCAGTGTCGAATCATACCGATCAGCGTTGCAATTTCCTTTATCCTCAATCCCAAACAACGCGACAATCACGTCCGTCACGCTCCACGCCACAGTCCAAGACACATCAACACAGGTTATCACGATCGGCCGAATTGCCTCGGATACCCCGTCATCAGCCTACAGTTGTAATACCGGTGATCTCTATAACGCCGTCGGGAGTCATACCCCGTACACCACGACGACCTGGAACACGACCGGCGATAAGACATTGCTTCTTGGCGCTTCAGCCGCAACAGATGTTCAGACACGTTTGACTGGGAGCGACACGATCGGTCTGAGTTTAAAAACTGCAGAAGCCGCAACAAATCCTGGCGGGATTTGGTCGGTCGATTGGACAACTCCATCTCAACGACCATTTTTAAGGATCGCATATACATTACCTCCGCAGACACCGACCGGGTTCGCGGCGAGTAATCAAACAACGACCTCGATCGATTGGTCCTGGACCGACAACGCCACCGCCGAAACGCGTTACGATGTTCATGATCAGAGTCATGCGACGGTGACCGGGTGCACCAACTTGGCGGCCAATACCGCTAGCTGTACGGAGACCGGCCTGAGCGCCAATACGTCGTATACACGTCACGCCTATGTGACTGATCCAAACGGAGCGACAGACAGCGGGACCGACACGCATACAACTGCACAAAACACTCCGACTGGCATCATGCCGATGACCTCATTTAGTACCAGTCTGAAAGTCTCGGCGACCGGTACGTTGCCCTCGATTGCCGTCGGTAGCTCTGGTCTTTATTTCGAAGAGACTACGACCAGCCAGAACTCCGGCTGGATACAGGTCAACGAATGGACACTGACCGGGCTACAACCAAACACCGAATACACGTTCCGAGTGAAAGCCCGAAATCAGGAGGGCGTCGAGACAGCATTCTCGCCGACGGGCACGAACATGACTGGCGCCGCATCACCAGCCGTAACCGCTGACCGAAGCTACGGCGTGTGGCACAACACACCAACTATTGTATTCACCAACCTAGAGCCCTGGGGGGCTGGCGGCGTCGAAGAATACAAATACGCCTTCACGAATTCCGCGACGTATTCCCACACCGGGCTTGAACCGAGTTGGTCTGGTAGTACCCTCACCCAGAGTGCGAGCGCCGACGGTGCATCATGGTATCTCCACCTGGCCGCCTATGATCAAAATCTCGACATCCCGAGCGGCGGCGAGAGTTCCTTTGGTCCGTTCCGATACGATGGGACCGCACCGACGCTCCCGAACGCGGTGATCGATGGAACGACGACTGATCTTGATACACAATCCTCAACGTCAACAATGGTTGGGACGTGGTCGGCAGCGAGCGATCCGACGGCTGGCGTAGCTGAATACGAATATGCGATCGGAACAACTCCGGGCGGGAGCAACGTTCGAAGTTGGACGAGCACCGGGACGCTCACCTCGGTGACTGCGTCTGGACTCACATTATCAGCTGGGGCAACATACTATCTTTCTGTTCGGGCGACCGACAACGCCGGAAATCTGTCGAGTGTCCGAACCGCGGATGGTGTGACCATCGAGGGTGGTGAAGAGCCTGTCACCACCACGATCACCGGCATCACCATCACCACAACGACGACGAGTGCGACTATCAATTGGACCACTAATGAAGTCGCGACTGGTCAAGTTGAATATGGACTGACCACGAGTTATGGCACGACAACTACCGAGTCAGGGACCGATACCGCCCATACCGTCGTGCTCACCGGACTAACCGCGAACACGACCTATCATTATCGTCTGACAAGCGTCGGCACGACGACTGCTACGACCGCTGATGCAACCTTTACAACGGAGAGTGTCGAGGTCTTGCCGCCCGCGCCCGTCACTGCCACGAAACGCCCCCGACTTAATCCGCCTGACGTCACATCACCATCGACGGGCTCGATCAAGATCTCCGGCGTCGCCCACGGCGGTCAGTCAGTTGTGTTCCGACTTGATGGTCGCATTGTCGGTCGGGTCGTTCAGAGCGGTTCGAGTACGATTAAAAAATCATACTCATTGACTGTGACCATCGGTCCATTGTCTGTCGGGACTCACCGACTCACAGCACGGGCAAATAACGGGAGCGGCGTCCTGAGCAGGATCGTGACGCAACGATTCACCATCTACGAAGCGGAATCACGACCGAGTTCTTACGTTGGAACGTATGTTGTTCAGGCGGGGGACTCGCTCTGGTCGATCGCGGAGCAATTCTTGGGTAACGGCGCACAATATAATGTCCTGATGTTCGCTAATGCAGACGCTCATCCGGAGCTCCTGACGAATCCAAGTCTTGTCCAACCAGGCTGGGTCATCACGATCCCGCCAGGATAATCACTACTACCGAGTACCTGTCATTCGCTTCGCCGCCTCAGCGGCGATGCGAATCATCGTGTCCCGATCGTCATCCGCGGCGGCGCGATTCCATCGCTCAACCCCGCAGATCGTACAGCGCTGACGGATGCGGAATCGATCGTGTTCGTAGGTCACGGCGACCGGTTGCATCATCCCGCGACACTGGGAGGCGCGATCACCCGGATGATCATCAACATGACGACTCCAGAGACATCTCGGACAGTGATTGGTGTACCCATCACCATGGACTTCCGCGCCGCAATGCTCGCAGGTGAAGTCCTCACGATGACGATGGAAGGTAGTACTCATGGAATCCATGTACCATGGGAAACGCTCGCCGACAAGAGCTTTGACAGCGATGGTCCCGCACGGTACGATGGGGACCTAAGGAGAATCTATTCGTATGGCTATGTTTCACCGCGACGACGAGGGATCGTCAAAAGATATTGAGACGGTTATTGGGGCGAGTGTCAAAGTTGAAGGATCGTTCGTTGGCGCTGGCGATATCATCGTCGAGGGCCATGTGGCCGGAACGCTTAAAACGAATAAGAATCTCCGCGTCGGACCACGCGCCGTCTTAAAAGCTGACGTCGAAGGTGGAAACATCGTCGTCGCTGGTGAGATTCGCGGCCAAGTGAAATGTGCGGGGAAGATCGAACTACTCCCGACGGCGAAGATTTATGGCGATATCGATACCCAAACGATCTCCGTCGAACATGGCGCCGTCCTGCACGGGAAGGTGACCATGGCTGGCCAGCCGATGGTCGAACCGGCACCGTCCGGCAAGGAGAAGAACGCCCGAAGCTAATGTACGCGTACGTTTTCGATACGTACGTCCAAGACCAGAAGCACCGGACCGAATCGGCCCGGATTGAAACGCGACTGGCGACGCTTGGTATTCAGGGACGTTCAGAGAAGATAACGATTCTGAAAAATCTTCAGGATTCCGTTCGGACCTTATTGAAACGTGGAGCCGAAACGCTAATCGTCGTCGGGAATGACCAGTCGGTCGCGAAGGTATTACCGCTCATCGTCGAATCGGACGTCGCCCTTGGTATCATCCCGGTCGGTCCCGATCAACGAGTCGCCCAAGCGCTCGGCATGCCCGTTGGGGCGGCAGCCTGCGATATCATCTCGCGCCGTATCATGCGGCGGATTGATCTCGGGATGGCGGGCGGAGCGCATTTCATCCTCGGGGCTGAATTGCCGCTCGGATGCCGGGTTCTGTGCGACAAACAATACTCGGTCGAAGCGATGGATCCCGAAGCGCGCATGGAGATCGTGAATGTCGGTTCGTCCACGACTCGTAGTCGACCGGACGACGGTCGCCTCGAATTAGTCGTTGGGGGCGGTTCAGGAGGCTGGTTCGGTCGTGGTGCGAGTGGGACCAGTGTCTTTCCAATCTCGACCGCCAAGATCGAACGACGGGCCGGCGATCACCGATTAGTCTTGGATGGACAACTCAATGTCAACCCACCGGTCACGATCAGTGTTCTAAAAAAATCACTTCACGTCATCGTCGGACCGGATCGGAAATTCGAGTAATAATCGAGCGTCGGCCGTTGACAAGACCGGCCTTCTTTCGTATACTCTTGGCGCTTTCTAGCCTTCGTTTCGTTTTCATATGCCCGACCCGAACCCAGTTTTCCTCCCGGTGACCATGACTGTCCGCGACCTCGCGGATAAGCTTGGGTTGTCCGTCACGATCGTCGTCGCGGAGCTTCTGAAAAACGGGATCATGGCTTCGGTCAATGAGCAGATCGATTACGACACGGCCGCCATCATCGCCGCTGACCTGAAACGGGACGTCGCACCGGCGCCCGTCGAGGCACCAGCCGAAGACACGACCTCGGCACCGAATTATCTCGCTGAAGACCCAAGCGCCGACCTGATCGCCCGTCCACCGGTCGTCGTCGTAATGGGGCACGTTGATCACGGGAAGACTTCGCTCCTCGATGCGGTCCGTAAGACCGACGTCGCCGGTGGTGAAGCTGGTGGCATTACCCAATCCATCGGTGCATATCAGGTCCACACGAATGGTCGGCCTATTACGTTTATCGATACCCCTGGTCACGAAGCGTTCACCCAAATGCGCTCTCGCGGGGCGACGATTGCTGATGTCGCCATCTTAGTAGTCGCCGCCGAAGAAGGCATGAAACCGCAGACCGTCGAGTCGCTGAAGATGATCGCTGATGCGAAACTGCCATACCTCGTCGCCCTGACCAAGGTCGATAAACCTGACGCCAATCCGGCGCGCGTGAAAAAAGAACTCGCCGAACAGAACGTTCTCGCCGAAGACTACGGTGGGAAGGTGCCGTTTGTTGAGATCTCGGCCAAGACTGGTCAGGGGCTCCCCGACCTGCTTGAATCCGTGCTGTTGCTCGCTGATGTCGATGCCTCGAAGCTGAAGGTCAACCCACAGCGGCCGGCGGTTGGGACGATCATTGAATCACACGTCGATCCGCAGCAAGGGCCGCTCTGTTCCGCGTTGGTCCAGACTGGAACGCTTCGCGTCGGGGATGAAATTATCGTCGGCAATGTCTGGGGTCGGGTCCGGTCGATGAAAGATGACCATGGTAAGCCGATCACGATCGCTACCCCGTCGACTGCCGTCCAAATCCTTGGACTCAAAGCTGCACCGCAGGTCGGTGACGTCTTCCGTGTCGATGCGAAAGCCGCGCAAGAGATGAAAAAGAAGACGAAGTCTCATCAGATCGGGATGCACACTCGGACCGTCGTCGGAAAACGCACCGCCTCAACCGCCGCGGCTGAACAACAGGAAGGCCAACCTGAGGTCCAAAAACTTTTTGTCATTCTCAAAACGGACACGCTCGGTTCAGCCGAAGCGATCCTCGAACTCCTGAAGAAGATCCAGCATCCGGAAGTCGCCGTTGAGATCATCCAGCGTGGGCTCGGGATCATTTCCGATGCTGACGTCCTCCGCGCCGAAGGCGCCAAGGCAATCGTGACCGGATTCCATGTCCCGATCTCTCCGAAAGCTGATCAACTCGCCCGAAGTAAGGGGATCGTCATTGAATCGTTCGACATTATTTATAAACTCGTCGATGCTATCACCGAAAAACTCGAAGCGATGCTAAAGCCGATCGAGGTTGAAACCGTCACGGGTGTTCTCAATATCTTGGCTGTTTTCCGCACGGAGCATAGTTTCCAAGTAGTCGGCGGCAAGGTATTGTCCGGAAAGATGGTCCAGGGTGCGAACGTTCGTCTCGAGCATGGTGAAAAACCCATCGGCAACGCACGCATCGCCCAACTTCAGAGCAATAAGGCGGCGACAAAAGAGGTTGGCGAGGGAAATGAATGTGGGATGAAGCTCGAGGGGGCGAGCGGCCTCGTCGTTGGCGACCGCGTCAGTGTCATTCAGACCGAGCAAAAGAAACGGAAATTATCCGATCCAATCACGTAATCTATGGCCGACATCCAACCTGCCGGCGCTCCTGAATCAGCGAGCCACCGACTCGAACAACTGAACTCGCTCCTCGTCCAGGAAGTCTCGCAACTCGTTCGCCGGGAGGTCGAATTTGAGGATGGAGTATTCGTCACGATTAGCCGCGCAATCGTCGCTCCAGACGCTGAAAGTGCGAAAGTCTTCGTCTCGGTCTTTCCAGACGAGAAAAGCGAGGGAGCACTCAAGGCGATTACGGACCGGATTATGCACCTCCAAGGACTTCTGAATAAGCGGCTCCATATGAAATTCGTGCCGAAACTGGTCTTCGCTCTCGATCATGCCGAAGAAAAGGTGGCGTCGCTCAACGCCCTGCTTGATGCGGTGGAAAAAGACCCGACCCTGACCCCGCTGCCGAAGAATGGGTTGCTCCCGCCCGAGGAAACGACGGTGTAACGCCAGGTCGATGGCTGGTCTTGACAGCGGGCCGATTTTTGGCTAGAGTCGCCTGTCATCTATGTCGACCGCCCACCACCACGCCCATCGCTTTCGGCAGGCTATCAACACGGCCGACCGCATCCTGCTAACCAACACAACCGGCTTAGATGGTGACAGCCTAGGAGCCCTCGTCGCGACCGGGGCGATTTTAGATCTGCTCGGGAAGAAATGGGTCGGCTATGTACCGGAAGAAGTGCCGGCCATGTTCGCCTATCTGACGAAACGTAAGCCCATCATGCGGGAAATGGAAGACACGATCCATGATTACAATGTCGTCGTCCTGTTCGATACCGGCGACGTCAAACGTACGCCGCTCGTAGAAGAGTTAAAGAAGCGTGATCGAACGAAAACGCTGGTCATGAACATCGATCACCACCCGACCGTCATTGAGCACGGCGGTCACACGATCGTCGATATCAATCTGGTCGATACTGCCGCGGCCGCCACGACCGAAATGCTGGCGACCATTTTCGAAGATCTCGGCTTACAGATCGAACCGCACACAGCGACCGCGCTCCTGACCGGTATCTTGACTGACACGAGTCACTTCGCCAATCCGAATACGACACATGATACGATCGCCGTCGCCGCTCGACTGATGGCGAAGGGCGCCGATCACCGAACGATCACGAACGCGACGATGCGGAATAAATCGATCGGTGCCTTGAAGCTCTGGGGGCGCGCCCTCTCCCGTCTCGCCTACAACCCAACGTCTGGTGTCGTTTCGACAGTCATCACCCTGAAAGACTATGAGGAATGCGAGGTTGGCGACGACGCGACGGAGGGCATCGCGAATTTCTTGAATTCACTGTCGGATGGCAAGGTGGCACTCGTCTTAAAAGAAGATGTTGGTGGCTACGTCAAAGGAAGTTTCCGGACCACCTCCGAAGTGAATGTCGCTGACATGGCCAAAAAGTTCGGGGGCGGGGGACATGCGAAAGCTGCCGGTTTTCGGATCAAAGGAAAGCTGGTCGAAACAGGCCTTGGCTGGCACGTCGAGAAAGTTTAGATTAGGATATGCTACACTAGCGATATATATGACCAAACCCTCCACCAACCAATTCCTCATCCCGACCGTCATCGAAAAGACGAACTACGGCGAGCGCGCTTTTGACATCTACTCCCGGCTGCTGAAGGACCGGGTCATTTTCGTTGGCGATGCGATCGACGATCATGTCGCAAATTTGATCATCGCCCAACTCCTCTTCCTTGAGAGTGAAGATGAGAAGAAGGACATCAAGATCTATATCAATTCCCCGGGTGGCTCCGTCACCGCCGGCCTCGCCATCTACGACACCATCCAGCACGTCAAACCGGATGTCTCGACTATCTGTGTCGGCATGGCGGCATCGATGGGTGCGATTCTCCTGGCCGCAGGGAAAAAGGGAAAGCGCTTCGCTCTCCCGAATGCTGAGATCATGATCCACCAGGTCATGGGCGGCGCCGAAGGACAGGCCTCGGATATCAAGATCCGCGCCGAGCGCATCCTGAAGATCCGCGACCGGCTGAACGAGATCTTAGCGAAGCACACCGGCCAGCCGCTCAAGACGATTGAACGCGATACGGACCGCGATTTCTTCTTCGATCCGCTCGACGCGAAGAAGTACGGCCTGATCGACGCCGTCATTACCAAGCGGCCCTCCTAAAGCGCGCCTGCAGCGCGAAGTACAACCACCGGATCGAGCCATCCGGAAAGTTCACTCTGCGTCGCGACATAGCCTCGATACGTCAATGTTGTCCCACGAATGAGACCGAAGTGGAGATGTTTTCGTTCACCGCTTGTCTCACTTGAATAACCGGTCCCGAGTACCCCAATGACTTGGCCGACGCTGACTTTATCGTCTGATTTGACCGTGAACGAACTTGCCCGCAGATGACCGTAGACTCCGATCATTTGCTGCCCATCAATCGAGTGCTGAATCGCCATGAAACCACCATACCCATCGACAATCCGGGCTAATAGAACCGTTCCGGCGGCAACGGCACGAATCGGTATGTCCATGTTTGCTTCCGACGCTGATGTTTCAGCGTCTACGGCCGTATGATACCCACTGAATCGCTCTGGTTGGACCGGCGATGTCGCTGGATCGATCTTGATACCGAACGGTTTTTTGGTCACCCGTGACCAGAACCCATCGATCGGTATGACGACCGTCGGAACCGCTTGATTTGTGTTCACCGATGGAACAGAAATCGACTCGTTTCGTACCGGTAGGAGATTTGTATTCAGGTTTTGCGTTGGCGAAGTCTTCGGTTCTGTATTACGCAGCACCAACATTGCCCAGGCTACACCGAGGACAATAAAAATTGTTAGGGCAAGCGCACCAGCCCACGAGGGGAAAGGTCTCACCGCGCCTGCAGATCCTGAATTGAAGCCGGCGCGGTCTCGTCGCGTGTCACATTGGTCAGGAGACTCCTATTCCCAGCGGCATCTTGTACCCCCACCGCATATCGAACACCTGATTCGATATTCAAGAGCGAGATAATATTGAACGACGCCGCGACCGAGGCAACGACCGTCAACGTATCTGGGTCGGTCGATGGTACAATGTCGGTATCGCTCGCATAGACCTTGAGTGTCGTTGCATCCGGCGAGCGCCCATCACCGTATACAGGCTGGATAATGCCGTTGGTCCCGCTGACGGACATATTTGCCGAGGTCGGAGCAAGCGGAATGGTCTCATCAATCGAACTGACATTAAGGTCGTCGAGTTGAACGCGAGAACCGCCGATGACGCGCCATTGGAGATACCCGGCGGTCGGAATAACGGATGTCAGCTGACCATCAAAAACAAGTACGTTGTTAACTCGCAGCGTTAAGGTATTACCGCGTAATCGTACTGACACCTCCTGCCAATCAGTTCCACCGAGCGATACCGGGTTCGTTGAAGTCGTTTCTGTCACGACATCGTTGTTGCCGATCCCGACTAATGGACTGTTGACCCGTTGCGCGATCGTCACTTGGTTCGCCGCTCCATCAAATTCCAACCGCAGATACTGTTGGACGGTTTCCCAGTCATCGCTATCGACATCGACGGTTCGGAAGTAGGTCCGGAATTTACGACCCGCGATCGTATCATCAAGAAAGCGGAACTTGAAGGAGTAATCCGCATCACCAATGACATCCGGCGGAATGACGGATGGCGTGTTCCCTGAACGATGCCAGGGTGTACTATCACGGCGACTCCGTGATGGCCAATCATAGTTCGTCGATCTGAGGTCGAGTGCACCAGATACCGCTGATTGATCAAGTGGTGGGTATTTATCGTAATTGTGCAGATAGAGTTCGGGCAAATATTTGTCATCGAAATTCTCGTCGACGAGTGTCCCGTGTTCGATCCCGTACATGTCAAATGCTTGCCCCGCGGTTATCGTCACGACGGCGCTGGAACGAACCAGGCTGAGCGGGATCAAGCCGTCGCCTACCTGAGCCGTGACCGGCGAGGGGAGGAGTAGCCGAATTCGACTTGCATCGGCACCGGTCACTGATACGACTGTCCCCATCGCACTGACCGTCACCGGTTGCATCCCATCGAGAGTTTCGAGTATCGCTTGAGCGCCACGATTCACGGTCCGACCTTGTTGTACGACGAGTCCGGTCACCGTGTTATTTTGTTCTCGGACGATCGTGACCTTCGCATCAGTCGTGATTGTTCCGTCAGTAATTGTACCGCTGGTCGCAGTCCGCCAGAGAACGGTATCGGTCATCCCATTCGACCAGGTGATCGTGGCTTTCGTGCCGTTGGTGACAGCCGAATTCGTGACGACCGGCTTTGTCGAGCCATTCGGCGTCGGAATCAGCAGATGCAGGAAATTTGGGTTGGCGGTGTTGCTCGCCGTGATCGTCAGACGCTTGTACGGCTGGGGCCAGATATTTCCGGCGCTCCAATCTTCTACCGCATGGGTCGTTGTCGACGGTGTGACCGTGTGAATGTCGAGTGTTGCTTGATTCCGAGCGCCGGTGACCGTCGCGACCGATCCTGTCCGACTAATGGTGTTCCCGGGACCGGTCGAGAAGTACCATTGGTACGAATGGTTGGCATTGTCTTTCTTGATGTCATCAGCGATGACCAGATAGGATGATGGGCCACCATTCACCATCGTGAGGTACCGCTGATGGTGGTCAACGTATGGCGTCGCGGTGAGTGACCATGCTCGGGTGAGCTCAGCGGTCGCGGTTGACGCTCCATCATTGAGCGCGACGTTCTTCAGATAGGAAAACCCACCATACCGAGGGGTCGTCCAATCCATCCCATATATTCCACTCGCGTTGTAACCGCCACCATCTATTCCAACGGTATTGTGATCATAAAGGTTTGCACCGCTCCCAACATCTGTTTGATACCCCGGGTCGATTGCCCAGTCTTCTTGATTCGAGTAGAAGGTGAATGACCCTGAATCGCCCTGGTCATGCTCTGACTGATGATTATGGTTTGATGCAATAAGAGAAACGAGCGCGGCATTCGTATTCGTCGTATCAAATTGATCGGTCCGGGCATACATCATATCGCGACCGCGGAAGAATTTCGTTTTCGGCCAGTTCGGAGTTGGAAGCGTTGTGACTGGATAGGACGAAACAAGTGCATCATTAAACCAAAGTGCTTCTCGCCAATCTAATACTTGTCCATATGGCTTGATCGTTCCATTCGCGTTTCGATAATACTTCCCCCACGCCCAGAGATACCGTTGACCATACCCGTCAGGATCGGTTCCGTATTGTTTTGTTCCCCACACCATCAACCGACGCAGCCATCCCCGGTATCCACCAACCGAGCTTGGATGATCGATCCAATTCTCACCCCAGTTGCCGGAATCGGACAGCATATCGAAACGATGGCCAGCGTAGGCACCAGCTGTGTTCGGTAGCCGTTGATAGAGAAGCATGTCGACCGCTTGTTTTAGATCCTGATTCTGTCCGTAATCGACACCGAGATCTCGCTTCACAATTTCGATCAGATCGAGCACCGTTTCCGTAGCGGCTCCAGTGTAGGGGTGAAGACCGCCGGTATAGGAGCCACCACGCCAATGATAATTCAGGTGATATTCAAGGAAGGATCGGCCGGATGATCTCCAGACATCGGTCCGCGGGACGATGGTATAACTCACATAGTAGGTCGAGCCTGGGGCTGGTTCCGCACCGGCCGGTGCCCAATCAAGACATCGATCGCCTTCGACCGAACTGGTACACGTTGTGAAGTCGATCGGCGACGTAAACATGATCGGGCCACCAGGCGTCGTTCGCACGGTCATGTTCGTGATGTTTCCATTATGGGGGAGTGCGGCGGCACGACTATTCGCAGCGCCCATCGAGAGCGCATGATCCGTCACCGTATAGGTCCGATTTTCTCCATCTAGCATGACGGCCGAGGCATATTGGCAAAGTCCCCACAGACCGTTGATGTTTCCCGGACCCCAAGCTGGGTTCGCCATGTGGCACTTCAGTCCCTGCTGAATGATCAGGTTATATACTTGTTGTCGCTCGGCTTCGGAAAAGCGATCGTAGGCAAAATCAAAATTGAGGAGCATGTCTCGATACCGCCAGAACCCCAATTCGTAGTTTGCGACCGAGGGCGTGTATATCGTCCCAGTGTTCACGTAATTCATGACCGCGTCATGCGCCCGTTGCCCGTAGGTCGCGTTTCCGGTCACCCAATAAAGGATCCCCGCATCAGCGTAATGGTGATTATTGGCTGAGGTATTCGCTGACTGGTTGTATGTCACAAACTGTGACCAGGTCGCGGCTGAGACCGTGCCACTCGTGGTCAGTTTTGTGATGAGCGCCGATTTCTCGGCATTCGTGACCATCAAGCGTGGATGCTCCCCAGCCACCCACTCGCGTGAACGCCCATCCGGAACGTCGCCCGAAAAGAAGATCAGGAGGAAGACCGGGAGAAATAGGGTGGGGCGTTTCATCGGTATTTGTTCAGTCCATGTATTATATATGGAGTCCAGGAAATTAACCATTTTCCGCTAATCCTTGCCGAAAAAGGGACTCCATGGTAGGCTCATTTTCGTTGTTATTATTCATTCCCAGCCCGTGACTGCCGTCGTTATCACCATCGCTGCCACCTCGATCACGTATCCGGTCAACACCGGGACAGCGTTCGTGTCACCCAGCGCGGCTGGAGTAATTCATTCCCCGTATGTCCATTTCCGCAATTTGGGCGTTGATCGCGTTGGTCGGGATTCCGGCCGGGATCATCGCCGGGTACTTCCTCCGTCGCGCCTGGGCGGTTCGTGAAGCTCAGTCAGCTGAGGCACGCGCGCAAGTCATACTCGACGAAGCGAAGTCGAAGGAACGTGAGATCCTGCTGAAAGCGAAGGATCAGTCTTTAAAGATCCTCGATGAAGCGAAAAAAGAAGAGGACGCGCGTCGCCGCGAGGTCCAACATACTCAAGAACGCCTTGAAAAGCGTGAGTCTTTGTTCGATCAGAAACTGATGGATCTCGAAAAGCAGAAACAGGAGACCGAGTCTAAGGCTACAAAGCTTGAGACCATGAAGACCGAGGTCGCGAAGATCCGCGAAGAACAGTTGGCGAAACTCGAGAAAATCGCCAGTCTCACGACTGATGACGCGAAAAAAGTCTTGATCGAGAACACCGAGCTCCGGATGAAGGATGAGCTCCTGGCTCGCATTCGGAAAGTCCAGACCACCGCCGAGGAAGAAGTCGATCGGGAAGCGAAGAAAGTACTGGCGACGGCGATGCAGCGTCTGGCTTCATCACTCACCACCGAATCCTCGACGACTGTCGTCGATTTGCCGAATAACGAGATGAAGGGACGCATCATCGGGAAAGAGGGTCGCAACATCAAAGCCCTCGAAGCTCTGACTGGTGTCGAAATCGTCGTCGATGATACTCCTGAATCAATTGTCATTTCTGGCTTTAATGGTATTCGCCGACATTTGACGAAGCGCGTCTTGGAAAAATTGATGGCCGATGGCCGGATCCACCCCGGTCGCATCGAAGACACCGTTGAATCGGTCAAAAAAGAAATGGCGACCGATATGAAAAAGGCTGGTGAAGAGGCGGCTTATGAAGTCGGCGTCGCCGGTCTCGATCCGCGACTCCTACAAATTCTTGGTCGCTTGAAATATCGCACGAGCTACGGTCAAAACCAGCTACGTCACGCCGTAGAGGTCGGATTACTCGCAGGGCTTCTCGCTGAAGAACTCGGCGCGAATGTTGCAGCCTGTAAAAAGGGTGGACTGCTCCACGACATTGGAAAAGCCCTCGATCATGAAGTCCAGGGTGGTCACCCGCAGATCGGGTATGAGGTCATGAAGAAATACGGTCTACCGGAACATATCGCCTACATGGCCATTTCCCACCATGAAGACGAATATCGCACGATCGAAGATTCGATCGTGAAGTGTGCTGACGCAATTTCTGGTGCCCGACCAGGCGCCCGGAAGGGAACCTATGAGAACTATGTCCAACGCCTCGAGGAACTTGAAGGCGTCGCGAAGTCATTCCCGGGGATTGATCGGGCCTTCGCCATCCAAGCCGGCCGCGAGATCCGCGTCTTCGTCAAATCTGAACAGATCGACGACTACGCCGCAACGAAGCTTGCCGCCGACATGGCCAAGAAGATCGAAGCGGAACTTCAATACCCGGGTGAAATTCGCGTGACCGTCATCCGCGAGAAACGAATCATCGAGTACGCACGCTAATCATATGCGTCTCCTCTTCATCGGCGATATCGTCGGGAAGCCAGGCCGCCGGGCGGTCCAGGCACTTCTCCCCGAACTTCGCCGTGACCTGGAGATTGATGTTGTCATCGCCAACGTCGAGAATCTCGCCCACGGCAAAAGCTTGACCCGTTCGACGCTCGACGAAGTGCTTTCGGCCGGCGTCGATATTGGGACCGGCGGAAATCACACCTTCGCGAAGCCGGAAGCTTCGGTCCTCTATGAGGATCAAAAACTGCCCCTCGTTCGGCCGTTCAACTTACCGAACACGACAGCTGGGGTAGGCATGAAAACCTTTACGGTTAGCCAAAAAAAGGTCACCGTGCTAAACTTTCTTGGTCAGTACGCGATGCCCTTTGAGCCGACCGGAAACCCGTTCGCGATCATGGCCGGCCTGATCGAACACGGACTCCCCGAGTCCGATGCGATCATCGTCGATTATCATGGTACGGCCACGAGTGAGAAGGTGGTCATGGGCCATTTCCTGAACGGCCACGTGACTGCGGTCGTCGGCACTCACACCCATATCCCGACCGCCGACACTCGGATCCTGTCACACGGGACCGGCTACCAGACCGATCTCGGCATGGTCGGACTCCGTGAATCGTCGCTCGGCGTCGACTGGCATCAACCGCTCGAACGATTCCTCCACGATGCGCCTGGTGCATGGGAAATTCCCGATCATGGAACTGTCGACTTCAATGCTGTCTTGTTCGACATCAAAGATGGACGGACGACATCGATCGAACGGATCGCCAGACAAGCTGACGTTTAACACATCATTCAATCAGAATATTTGAGAGGGGGTGAGCATATGAACAAGGTCGAACTCGCAGACAAGATCGCCGAAAAGATCGGCGTCACGAAGAAGCAGGCCGAAGACATGCTCAACGCCTTCGAAGAAGTCGTTACGACGACGCTTAAAGAAGGGATGGAAGTGACGTTGACGGGTTTCGGAACTTTCATGGCCAAACGCCGTGAAGCACGCATGGGCGTCAACCCACAGAAACCGGGAGAGAAGATCCAGATCCCGGCCGTCACGGTCCCGAAATTCAAAGCCGGCAAGTCCCTCAAGGACGCGCTCAAAGCTGGAATGTAAAGCATTCAAACACCACAGCGCCCCTCCCGGGGCGTTGTTGTGGTACGACGACACACATGAAGCTGTATCGAAAAAGCGACCCCGGTTGAGCGGAGTGCGCGATCACGTGTGGTGCGGACGAGAGGACTCGAACCTCCAAGGTCTTGCGACCACTAGCCCCTCAAGCTAGCGCGTATACCAGATTCCGCCACGTCCGCGTACTGGTGCGGGCGGATTGTCCCAAATCTTTTGACTTTTGACAAGGGCTGTACCCCTTGTCGGATTAATCAAGGGCACGTAGAATACGCCCGATTGGACGATTAGCTCAGCTGGTTAGAGCGTCTCGTTTACACCGAGAAGGTCGTAGGTTCGAATCCTACATCGTCCACCATTCATGCTAGAATATTGATATGACCTGGTTCATTGGTTTCATCGTCATCCTTGTCGGCGTCTTCATGGTTGTGAAGACCCGATGGATTTATGAGTTTACTGGCCCCGTCGAGTTTGCTGAACGATTTCTGGGAACTGAGGGCGGAACAATGCTCTTTCTGAAACTTCTGGGGGTTGCCGCGATCATTCTCGCCTTCCTGGGTATGACGGGAATTCTCGGGGGCTGGGTTGTAACATTCTTCGGACCGGCATTTCAATAGGTTCATGGGCCCTTAGCTCATTTGGTAGAGCGCCGCGTTTGCAACGCGGAGGTGACCGGTTCGAGCCCGGTAGGGTCCACCATTCCGAATTTGTTAAAGAAGTTGCCTCGGGGCTTCGCCCCTCGGCATTGGTTTCCGCCAAGAAATTCCAGGGGGTTTTGAATTCCGCCAAAAGAATTCCCGCCGAAAGTCGGCGGTTCGAGCCGATGGAAACAAGAAAATCTCTCATCCTTGAGGGATTTTCTTGTTTATAGAGATTTACGGCTTGGTTGGCTTCAATAATCCAGTTTCGCATGAGTTCGAGCCAATGATTACCTTTCCGTTCAAAATCCGATAATCTCTCCTCATTTGTTTTCTTTTCCGCCATTAAAATATTTTTTCGCTCTTGATATTCCGCAAGTTCCAACGCCTCGGCTAAATATGCGTCAGTTAGTCGTTCCAACTTTTCTTTAATGGCGGAAATATTATCGCGGAGATTTTGAACGAAAAGGTCTGATGTGTGGCGAGATTCCATACTTTCATTTTCAAGTTTTGTTAAAAACTTTTCTCGCCACTCATCAGGCAAAGAAACTTTTTGACAAAGATTTTTCACTTGTTCGATTAAAACTTCCTCCCGCAAAAAGCGATTTTCAGTGCAAGCGATAGTTTTGCTCTTGTGGGTGCAACGATAATAAACAAATTTCAAACCACTTTTTTGATATGTCTTTCGGCGGTTATGGCATAGCCACAAATCCCACAAGTAGCAAAACCTAAATACTGAAAATTCTTTGGTCCTCGCTTTTTGCGGGGTTTGCCATTTTGAACAAGTGCAATCTGTATCTTGTCAAAAAGTTTCTTTGAAATCATTGGCTTATGCGAACCTTGATGCACTTCGCCTCGGTAAGAAAAATATCCATAATAAAAAGGATTTTTCAAAATATGTTCCACCGAGGCGAGTGCAAGAGGTTTACCACTTCGGGAGCCAACCAAGCCAAGAGAAAACATTTTGCGTTGAATTGCTGTGAGCGTATATTCGCCAGTAGCAAAAAGCTCCAATACTTCCTTTACTTTACTAAAAGTTTTTTTATCAGGCTCAATCGTTCGTAAGCGAGGTTCGTTAAAATAACCGATTGGAGCTTTTGCCGATAATTCACCACGGCGTATCTTTTGCCGAATACCGCGCAAAATGTTTTCTCTTAAATTGTCGGTGTAATATTTGGCTTGACCGAAAGCGACACTTAACATGAATTTTCCTTGAGGTGTCGCTTCAAACCAAAATGTCGGGAATTTTAGCGCAACAATTTTTAAAGTGTCCACAAAATAAATAATCTTGCCACCGTCAATCGAGTTTCTCGCCAAACGGTCTGGATTCCACGCTAAAATGCCCGAGGCAACACCTTTTTCAATTTCGCCAAGCATATTGTTAAATATTTCGCGACCAGGCTCTTTTGCCGTCTTGCTCTCGTAATACTCGCGAACGACAAATAAACCCTGTTGCTTGGCGTATTCCCGAAGCTCCGTAAGTTGTGCCTCAATACTCAAAACTTGGCGTTCTTCATCTTCACTTGATTTGCGACAATATATAAAATATTTGATCATAGCTTCGGGAATTAAATTGATAAAAGGTTTTGCATTACACCGATAATTTTAAAATCTCTATTCATCGGCTCTTGTGCCTTTGGCACAATCCAAACTTTGTTTGGGAACCGCCGACTTTCGGCGGGAATTCTTTTGGCGGAATTCAAAACCCCCTGGAATTTCTTGGCGGAAACCAATGCCGAGGGGCGAAGCCCCGAGGCAACTTCTTTAACAAATTCGGAATGGTGGTGTTTGTTTGAAAAAGTCAGAACCCATTTTGCGGAAAATCCCAACGAATGAAACGGAAACAATGCGGACGAGGCAGGGCAAACTATTTTTCTGGGGTTTTGGATTTGCCCTGCCTCGGCTGATTTCCCGCCCGCAGGAGGGGTCTGGGGAGGAATGCGGGCGGGTTTCGGGCTGGGGGTTTTCGGAAAAAAATTCTCGGCTACAAAATCAGAAATTAAAAGTTGAATAAATCTATTATTTATGCTATCCTTATTTTGTGAGCAAAGAAAGTAATGACTCATATTTCTATACTATCAATAGTAGCATACTATGTCAACAATATCACAAAATATAAAACGAGTGCGAACAAAACAAGGCTTAACGCAAGATGACTTGGCGAAAAAAGCCGATATTAAATATTCCACGCTTACAAAAATTGAGGGTGGTGTCGTTACAAAACCAAGCGTTCAAACAATTCAAAAAATCGCCAAGTCGTTAGGCGTTCCTATGGAAGAATTATTAAAATAATATGGAAGCAATTTTTAATGAAATTTTAAGAGCACTCGGTTATCTGCTAATTGCGGGCGTTGCTTTGATTGCTTACAACATGGCACGCGACAACGCAAAAGGTGGAAAACTAAAAATGGTTTTATGGAAAGGACTTTTGTGGTGTGGGGGAATAGCTTTTTTTGCAAGTATCACTTTGGGAAATCCAACTTGCGAACAGCAGTCCGACCCTGTTTATGGAGGTTGTGAACAATACGCTGATGACGGCTACGAGCCGACCACAGAACAAAGAGCTGCTAGTTTCGCTTATTTTCTAACTCTGTTATATATTCCCGTTGTCTTCGGAGCTTTTAAAGGAAAAGATGAACAATTATGATAAAATATAAAAACATATGTGGATAATTATTGTCATTGTCGGTTTAATTTTCGGACTCTTTGCGTTTAGCCAAATTGTCTATCCTTTAGTTTCTGCTTGGCCACGAGCAAAGAAATTGGAACGAGAAGGAAAACTGAA
>Ga0209172_10000229_pt1 | contig 166597 bp, 143 predicted proteins | sample LarsenN4metaG_FD_184113 | JGI IMG/M metagenome (GOLD analysis project Ga0209172, IMG submission 184113) | Hot spring sediment bacterial and archeal communities from British Columbia, Canada, to study Microbial Dark Matter (Phase II) - Larsen... ...
GGGCTGGCTGGCCTGTCCAGCGCCTCCTGACCGACCAGGGGTACGAGTATCGGGCGGCCTTCGATCAGGCCTGCACCGACCGACAGATCCGACACACTCGCACCAAGCCGCGGCATGCCTGGACCAATGGCTTCGTCGAGCGACTGCAGGGAACGATCCTCAGCGAGCTGTGGCGGGTCGAGTTCCGTCGGCGCTTCTTCACCCATCCGTCCGCCCTGCAAGCCGCCCTCGATCGCTACCTGCACTTCTACAACCATCGCCGGCCGCACCATGGCTACCGCACCCGCGGCCGCACCCCCGCGGAGATCTTGCTCGTCAAGATGGGCACAACTGACAAGGCCAGGAGGCGCTAAAGTGTCAACACCCATGCGGTATAGGACACGCTAGGTGGTTCGGAACACCTTGGCAGCGGCCTCGGCCTGCCGCGCGTCGATCGGGATCATGAAGCAGAACAGGCTGCCCAGGCCCTCCTTGCTTTCGGCCCAGATCTGCCCGCCGTGCATCTCGACCATCGCCTTGGCGATCGACAGGCCGAGGCCCATCCCGCCGTGCTTGCGTGTCAGGTGCGACTCGACCTGGTAGAACCGCTCGAAGACCCGGTCGATCTCCCCCGCCGGGATGCCGATGCCGGTGTCGACGACGAAGACCCGCGCGTAGCCGCCCTCGCTCTCGACCTTGACCCCGATCTGCCCGCCGCGGTCGGTGAAGGCCAACGCGTTGCGGATCAGGTTGCTGAGCGCCACCTCGATCTTGTCCCGGTCGCCGTGAACGACGATCGGATCGTTGGCCGGGACATCGCAGCCGATCTCGATCTCCTTCTCGTTGGCCGTCTTCTCCATGCGGCGCACCATGTCCTGCGCCAGTTTCGAAAGCGAGAACGGCGCCCGCCGTACCCGCGACTGACCCTCCTCCTTGTGGGAGATCGTCGACAGGTCTTCGATGATCTCCTTCAGGCGCATGGCGCTGCGGATGATGACCTCCATCTGCTCGCGGTAGTCGGGCGGGATGATCTCGGTCAGGAAGGTGGCGTGCCCCAGGATCAGGCCGAGCGGCGTGCGCAGTTCGTGCGAGGCGATGGCGATGAAGTCCGACTTCATGCGGTCGAGCCGCGTCAGCTCGGCGTTGGCATCCTGAAGCTTGGTCAGCAGGCGGGCGTTCTCGATCGTGATCGCCGCCTGGGCGGCAAGCGTCTCGAGGATCGCCAGGTCGTCTTCGGTATAATGACGGGTGGGATGCTTGTTGACCGCCTCGATGACGCCGATCGCCTCCCGCTTCACGAGTAGCGGAACCCCGAGGATCGAGCGGGTCTTGAATTTCAGGGCGCTGTCGATCTGGCGGTAGACGCGGGCGTCGGTCGAGGCGTCCTGGACGACCATCGGCCGGGTATGCGTGAAGACCCACCCGGCGATGCTGGCATCGAGCGGAACGCTCATCGTGCGCAGGGTGTCGTGCCCCGCGCCGGAGGCGGCCTCGAAGCGGAGTTCCCCGGCCGCCGGATCGTACAGCAAGATCGACGCCGCCTCGCTCTGGGTCAGCTCGGCGGCGCTGTCGACGATGGTCTGCAGCAGCAACGGCAGGTCGTGCGTCGAGGTCAGCCGGCGGCTGATCTCGAGCAGACGCTCCAGGTGCTGCGGTTTCGTGGGCGACGTTGGCCGATCAACCGGCATCGGGCGCACCGACCATCGCCGGCGATTCTAGCATAGCCGCGTCGGACGCCGCGGCACCGTTCGAGGGCGGCGCGCCCGGCCGGAGTCCAGAACGAAGCAGCCGGCCCGTCACAACGGGAGCGGCGACCACGGCGCACGGCAGGAGGGCCGAATGCCAGGACGCAAAAAGGTGCGGGTGGCGATCATCGGGGTGGGAAACTGCGCCTCGTCGCTGGTGCAGGGGGTCACCTACTACCGCAACGCCAAACCGGGCGACGCCGTTCCCGGATTGATGCACGTCAATCTCGGTGGCTACCACGTGCGCGACATCGAGTTCAGCGCCGCCTTCGACGTCGTCAAGACCAAGGTCGGCAAGGACCTGAGCCAGGCGATCCACGCCTACCCGAACAACACGGTCCAGTTCGCCCAGGTGCCGCGCCTCAACGTGCGGGTCCAGCGCGGCATGACCCACGACGGCCTCGGGACGTATCTGGCGTCGGTCGTCGAGAAGGCCGAGGGCCCGACCGATGACATCGTGCGCATCCTCAAGCAGACCCGCACCGACGTCGTCGTCAACTACCTGCCCGTCGGCTCGGAGATGGCCACCAAGTGGTACGCCGAACAGGTGTTGGAAGCCGGCTGCGCCTTCGTCAACTGCATCCCGGTGTTCATCGCCAGCTCGGACTACTGGGCCGGCCGTTTCCGCGAGCGCAAGCTGCCGATCATCGGCGACGACATCAAGAGCCAGGTCGGCGCGACCATCGCTCACCGGGTCCTGACCAATCTGTTCAACGACCGCGGCGTGCGCCTCGACCGCACCTATCAGCTCAACTTCGGCGGCAACATGGACTTCTACAACATGCTCGACCGGGGCCGCCTCGAGTCGAAGAAGATCTCCAAGACCAACGCCGTCACCAGCCAGCTGCCGTACGACCTGCCGCCGGAGAGCGTCCACGTCGGCCCGAGCGATTACGTCCCGTGGCTGACCGATCGCAAGTGGTGCTATATCCGTATGGAAGGCACGACCTTCGGCGATGTGCCGCTCAACATCGAGCTCAAGCTCGAAGTCTGGGATTCGCCGAACTCGGCCGGAGTTGTGATCGATGCCGTGCGCTGCGCCAAGATCGCCCTCGACCGCGGCCTGGCCGGGGCGTTGCACGCGCCCTCGGCCTACTTCATGAAGACACCGCCGAAGCAGCATCCCGACGACGTCGCCCGCCAGATGGTCGAAGACTTCATCGCCGGCAAGGCCTCCGCCTGAGTCGGGCCGGGGCGCGGAGGGGAGCGTGCGGGCGCAGCGCCTGGCCCACCCCGGGCCGATCGAAACCTCGCCGCTGAATCTGGAGGACCTGCCGGACCCGGAGCCGGGAGCCGGGCAGGTCCTCCTGCGCGTGCGCGCCTGCGGCGTGTGCCGCACCGACCTGCACCTCGTCGAAGGCGAGGTGGCGGCGAAACGGCTGCCGGTCACCCCCGGGCACCAGGTCGTGGCGGAGGTCGTGCGCGGCGGACCGGGCACATCCCTGCCGGTCGGGTCGCGTGTCGGCGTGGCCTGGCTGGCGTGGGCGTGCGGCGAGTGCGAGTATTGCCGGCGCGGCGAGGAAAACCTGTGCCGCCGGGCGCGCTTCACCGGCCTCGACCACGACGGCGGCTACGCCGAACAACTCGTGGCCGAAGCCGACTTCGTCCTTCCGCTTCCGCAAGGGTTGCCCGACGCCGACGCCGCGCCGCTCCTGTGTGCCGGCATCATCGGCTACCGCTCGCTCCGCAGGGCGGAGGTGGCCCCCGGCGAGACCGTCGGGCTGATCGGATTCGGCGCCAGCGCGCACCTGGCGCTGCCGGTGGCGCTGGCGCGGGGCTGCCGGGTCTACGTCTTCACGCGCGGCGCGGAGCATCGCCGGCTCGCGGCGCGACTGGGCGCGACGTGGGTCGGCGGGCTGGAGGAGGAGCCGCCGTCGCCGCTCGATCGGGCGGTGCAGTTCGCTCCCTCCGGAGGGCTGGTGCCTCGCATCCTCGAGCTCCTGCGTCCTGGCGGAACGCTGGCGATCAATGCCATCCACATGTCGCCGATCCCGGAGCTGTCCTACGACCGCCTGTACGACGAACGCTCGATCGGCAGCGTCGCCAATGCGACGCGGCGCGACGGTCGGGAGTTCCTGCAACTGGCCGCCGAGCTCGGGCTGAAACCGACCACGACCTCCTTCCCGCTCGCCGACGCCAACCGCGCTCTGGCCGAGATGAAGCACAGCCGCCTCGAAGCGGCGGCGGTCCTGCATCCGTGATCCAAGATTCAAGGAAGGCGCAGGCATGATCCTGGCGCGCCCCGTCCCGACGACAGAACGCGTGCCGGCATGATCCGCCTGGGGACGTCGGGGTTCTCGTACAACGACTGGGTGGGGTCGTTCTATCCGCACGATCTGCCGCGGCGGGAGTGGCTGTCCTACTATGCTCGCGAGTTCGATACGCTGGAGTTGAATGTCACCTACTACCGCATTCCGGAGAAGCGGACGGTCGCCGGGTGGGTCGCTCGAACGCCGGAGGCGTTCCTGTTCGCAGTGAAGGCCTTCGGGGGGCTGACGCACGAACGGAAGGACCCGGACTTCGCCGGCTTCGTCGAGTCGCTGGCACCGCTCGAAGCAGCGGGGAAACTGGCGTGCGTCCTGGCGCAATTCCCCCATTCGTTCGCGCCGACGAGGGACAACTGGGAGTATCTGGAGCGCCTGAGCGAAGGCCTGGCCGGCCAGCGCGTCGTGGTCGAGTTCCGCCAGCGGTCGTGGGTGCGGGAGGAGACCTTCCACAGGTTGCGGCGGCTGGGCCTCGGTTACTGCTGCGTCGACGAGCCGGCGCTGGAGGGGCTGATGCCGCCGGAGGCGCGGGCCACCGGGCCGGTCGGATACGTGCGGTTCCACGGCCGGAACGCCGAGAAGTGGTGGGAGCACGACCAGGCCTGGCAGCGCTACGACTACACGTACCGTGAGCCCGAGCTGCGGGAATGGATTCCCCGCCTGCGCCTCCTGGAGGAGGAGACCGAGGTGGTGCTGGTCTACGCCAACAACCACTATCGAAGCCAGAGCGTCGACACGCTTCGCATGCTGCGGTCGATGCTGAGCGAGGCGCCGACCGGCTAAGGGCGAGCCCCGCCCGCGGCGTCGCATGGGCCAGGGGCGCGGCTCGGAGCCGATGGTATAATCCTATCCAGCAGATCGGTGCAGCAGGCGACGAGCTCCCATGTCCGGACATTCCAAGTGGTCGACGATCAAGCGCAAGAAGGCCGCCAACGACGCCAAGCGCGGCAACCTGTTCACGCGCCTGGCGCGCGAGATCGCCCTGGCGGCGCGCGAGGGCGGCGGGGACCCCGAAACGAACTTCGCCCTGCGCCTGGCCGTCGAGCGCGCCCGCGCCGCCAACATGCCCAAGGACAACATCGAGCGGGCGATCAAGCGCGGCACCGGGGAGGACAAGAGCGCCGCCGCCTTCGAACGGATCCTCTACGAGGGCTACGCGCCGCACGGGGTGGCGGTGATGATGGAGGTCGTCACCGACAACCGCAACCGGACGGTGGCCGAGCTGCGCCATACGTTGTCGAAGGCCGGCGGCTCGCTGGCTGAGGCCGGTGCCGTGGCGTGGCAGTTCCGTCGCGCGGCGTACTTCTCCATCCCGGCCCGGGGCGTCGATCGCGAGAAGGTCTTCGAGATGGCCGTGGAAGCCGGCGCCGACGACGTCGTCTTCGGCGAGGACGCCATCGAAGTCTTCGCGCCGGTCGAGTCGTTTAAGGCGATCAACGACGTCCTACACGCCGCCGGGATCCAGCCGGACGAGGCGACGCTGCGCATGCTGCCCAACAACACCGTCGAGCTGCCGACCGATCAGGCGGTCCAGGTCATGCGCGTGATCGAGACCCTGGAAGACCTCGACGACATGCAGCAGGTGTTCTCGACGCTGCACGTCTCCGACGACGCCGTGGCGCTGCTCGAGACCGCCTGAGCGGGCCGCGCGCCGACCGGCGCGCCCGCCTCCCCAACCCCTGCCGGCGCCGCTGGCGTGGCCCGGCCCGACGAGCACAGTCTTGCGCGAGCGTCTCCTCTTGGGCATCGACCCCGGCATGGCCCGCACCGGGTACGGCCTGATCCGTCAGGCGCCCGACGGGGCGTTGCACCTCGTCGAATTCGGCGTGATCGAGACGGAGGCCGGCGAGACGACGGTGACGCGGCTGCTGGCGCTCGAGGCCGGGATCGAAGGCCTGCTGGCGCGCCATCGCCCCGTGTCGGCGGCCGTCGAGAGGCTCTTCTTCGAGCGCAACGTGACGACGGCGATGTCGGTCGGTCAGGCGCGCGGGGTGGCGTTGCTCACCGTCGCCCGGCACGGGATCGCCGTTGACGAGTACGCCCCTTCCGAGATCAAACAGGCCGTGGCCGGCTACGGCGGAGCCGACAAGCGCCAGATGCAGACCATGGTGCGCACGCTGCTGGCGATGGCCGAGGTCCCCCGGCCGGACGACGCCGCCGACGCCTTGGCCGTGGCGATCTGCCATGCCCACGTCAGCCGCACGCGCGAACGCCTGGGAGTCGCCTCGTGATCGCCACGCTGCGCGGTGTCGTCCAGCACGTCTCGTCCGGCGAGATCGTCGTCGAGGTCGGCGGGGTGGGGTTGCGGCTGCTCGTGCCGCGCCCGGTCGTTGAAAGCGGGGCGGCGGTCGGGCGGGTGGTGTTCCTCCATACCTATCTCGTCGTGCGTGAGGACGCGCTGACGCTCTACGGGTTCGCCTCCCCGGAGCAGAGGGACCTGTTCGAGTTGTTGCTCCAGGTCTCGGGGGTCGGGCCCAAGCTGGCATTGGCCGTGCTGTCGCACGTCAGCCCCGACCGGCTCCGCGCCGCCGTCGCCGCCGGCCAACCGGAGGGCCTGGTCGGCGTGCCGGGCGTGGGGCGAAAGACCGCCGAGCGGATCGTCTTCCATCTGAAGGACAAGTTCGCCGCCGTGCCGGGGCAGGGCCCGGCGCTTGTCCCGGCCGACACCGACGTCCTGGCGGCACTGACGGCGCTGGGCTACAGCCTGGTCGAGGCTCAGGCCGCCGTGCAGTCGTTGCCGGAGGACGCGCCGCAGGAAGTCGAGGGGCGGGTGCGCCTGGCGCTGCGCTACTTCGCCCGACCGTGAGGCCGGCGATTCCGGCCACTGAGGACACCGCATGACCGATCCTGGACGCATCGTCTTCGTCGGGCCGGGCGTCATGGCCGAGGCCCTGGCCAGCGGCCTCATCCGTCGCGCCGGGAGTCTCCCCGACAGCATCGTGATGAGCGGCCCGCGGCCGGAGCGGCTGGCCGAGCTGGCCGAGCGCCACGGCGTGCGGAGCGAGCCGGAGTCGCGCCAGGCAGTGGCCGGCGCGCAGACGGTCGTGCTGTCGGTGAAGCCCCAGACGCTGGACGAGGTCCTCCGTCACCTGCGGGGGGCGATCCCGCCGGAAGCGCTCGTCCTGTCGATCATCGCTGGCGCACGCCTGGCCGATCTGACGCGGGGCCTCGACCACGCGGCCGTCGTCCGGTCGATGCCGAACACTCCGGCTCAGGTGGGCGAAGGGGTCACCGTGTGGACGGCGACGCCGGACGTCGACGCTCCGCAGCGAGAGACGGCACGCGCCATCCTGCGCTCGGTCGGTCGGGAAGTGTACGTGGAGAACGAGGACTATCTCGACATGGCGACGGCCCTCTCCGGGACCGGTCCGGCCTACGTCTTCCTCTTCATGGAAGCGATGGTCGATGCCGGAGTGCACCTCGGGTTCCCTCGCCGAATGGCGGAGGAGCTCGTCGTCCAGACCGTGCGCGGCTCGGTGGCGTTCTACGAGAGCGCGCCGCTGCATCTTGCCCGACTGCGCAACCAAGTGACCTCTCCCGGGGGCACGTCGGCCGCCGCTCTGTACTATCTGGAGAAGGCCGGCTTCCGGACGGCGATCTCGCGCGCCATCTGGGCGGCGTACGAGCGGTCGATTCAGCTGGGGCAGGGCCGAAAGAAAGGGTCGATCGACGAAGGAAGTTGAGCCCGCCGATTGTGAACGGGTGGACAAAAAGGATGGTCTCGGTTAACATTCGGCGTCGTCCGGCTGATGGGCCGGACGCGCGCGCTCGGGCCGGCCGCGCCGGCGGTCGAGGCCCGAAGGATCCCCCGTGGAGGCCCGATGTCGGATCTCGTTAGAAACCTCGCCTCCGACCTCGAGAAACGCATCAAGGACTTCAAGCCCGAAGTCCGGCTGCGCGAGGTCGGCAGCGTCCTGGAGGCCGGCGACGGAATCGCCCGCGTCTCCGGCCTGACCGGCGTCCGTTCGCAGGAGCTGGTCCAATTCGAAAACGGCGTCATGGGCATCGCCTTCAGCCTCGAAACGGACTCGACCGGCGTCATCATCATGGGCGAGTTCTCGGGGATCGAGGAGGGCATGCCGGTCTACGGGACGGGACGGATCGCCTCCGTCCCGGTCGGCGAGGCGATGATCGGCCGGGTCGTCAACGCGCTGGGCGAACCGATCGACGGGCGCGGGCCGATCGCCTTCCGCGGATATCGACCGATCGAGCGCATTGCCCCGGGCGTGGTGCAGCGCCGCGACGTCGATACGCCGGTGCAGACCGGGATCAAGGCCATCGACTCGATGATCCCGATCGGCCGCGGCCAGCGCGAGCTGATCATCGGCGACCGACAGACCGGCAAGACGGCGCTGGCCATCGACACGATCATCGCCCAGAAGGGCAAGGACCTGACCTGCATCTACGTCGCCATCGGCCAGAAGCGCGCCGCCATCGCCCGCACCGTGGCGACGCTCGAGCAGTTCGGCGCGATGGACCACACGGTTGTCGTCGTGGCGGCGGCCGACGAACCGGCGGCGCTCCAGTACATCGCTCCCTACGCCGGGTGCGCCATCGGCGAGGAGTTCGCCGAGCAGGGCCGCGATGCTCTGGTCATCTACGACGACCTGTCGAAACACGCCTGGGCGTACCGGCAGGTGTCGCTGCTGCTGCGCCGCCCGCCGGGCCGCGAGGCCTACCCGGGCGACGTCTTCTACCTGCACAGCCGGCTGCTCGAACGTGCCGTTCGCCTGGCCGACAAGTTCGTGCTCGCCCCGGCGGGGAGCGATGGCCCGGTCGAGGCTAGCCAGGCGGTGGACGGGCGCGTCTTCGACGGCCCGCGGGCGCGGCAGGAGGCCGAAGAGGCCCTGCAGCAACGCGCCGACTCCGCCGCTTTGCGCGTGGCGAAGGTCGCCGGCTCGGGGGGCTCGCTGACCGCGCTGCCGATCATCGAGACCCTGCTGGGAGACGTCTCGGCCTACATCCCGACCAACGTCATCTCGATCACCGACGGTCAGATCTACCTCGAGAGCGACTTGTTCTACGCCGGGATTCGACCGGCGATCAACGTCGGCCTGTCGGTCTCGCGCGTCGGCGGCGACGCCCAGACCAAGGCGATGAAGCAGGTCGCCGGCCGGCTCCGGCTCGACATGGCGGCCTTCCGCGAGGTGGCGGCCTTTGCCCAGTTCGGCTCCGACCTGGACAAGGCGACGCAGGCGCAGCTCGCCCGCGGCCAGCGGCTTCAGGAAGTGCTGAAGCAGCCGCAGTACGAGCCGGTCGAGGTCGAGCGCCAGGTGGTGGCGCTGTTCGCCGCCACCAACGGCTACGCCGACGGTGTCGCCGTCGATCGGGTCCGGGCGTGGGAGGAGGCGCTCGTGCGGAGTATCGAGACGGCGCGGCCCGAGATCCTGAAGGACATCGCCGAGCGCAAGTGGATCACGCCCGAGACCGAGACGGCGCTGCGCCAGGCGATCGAGGCCTTCAACCAGGGCTGGCAGGGCTGAGCCCGGGAAAGCGAGTCGACGAACGTGGCCTCCGCCCGCGAAATGCGCCTGCGCATCCGCTCGGTGCGCAACATCTCGCAGGTCACGCGCGCCCTCCAGGCGGTCAGCGCCAGTCGGGTGCGGCGCGCCCAGCAGGCCGTGCTGGCCACGCGACCGTACGCCACGAAGGCCTGGGAAGTGCTGCTGCACCTGGCGTCGCAGCCGGCGCGCGACGTGACCCACCCGCTGCTGACGCAGCGCCCGGTGGTGCGGCGCATCACCGCCGTCGTCGTCACCAGCGATCGCGGGCTGGCCGGGGCCTACAATGCCAACCTCGTGCGCTACTGTCTCGAGACGTTCCGGCAGGCACCGGCCCCGGTCAGCTACGTCTTCGTCGGGCGCAAGGGCCGCGACATGATGACCCGGCGCCGAGTCGATATTCGCGCCGACTTCAGCGGCCTGCCGGCCGAGCCCACCTTCGCCGACGTCTCGGCCATTGGGAAACTCGTGGTCGACGACTACCTGGAGGCTCGCACCGACCAGGTGTACCTGGTCTACACCGATTTCGTGAACCTGTTGCGGCAGGAGCCGACGTCGAAACTGCTGCTGCCGCTGGAGGTCGAGCGGCCGGAGGCGCGGGTGACGACGTTCGAGGCGCGCCCGGCGGGGCCGGCGCCGGCCTACATCTACGAACCGAGCGAGGAGGAGTTGATCGGCGAGATCGTGCCGCGCTTCACCGCCCTCCAGGTGTATCACGCCGTGATGGAGTCGCGCGCCAGCGAGCACGCCGCCCGCATGGTGGCGATGCAGAACGCCACCGAGAACGCCGTCGAGCTCGGAGCGGCGCTGCGGCTCGGCTACAACAAGGCGCGCCAGCAGTCGATCACCAGCGAGATGCTGGACATCGTCGGCGGCGTCGAGGCGATGCGAGGATGAAGCGGCCACGGTCCGCCTTGGTTTCGACGAGCGCTTGCTCGGCCCACAGGAGGTCGACCGGATGACTGAACCGACCGGCAAGGTAGTGCAGATTCTCGGCGGCGTGGTGGATGTCGAGTTTCCGCCGGGCGAGATGCCGGCGATCTACGATGCCCTCGAGGTCGACCGCCCGGATCAGGCGCCGCTGACCCTCGAGGTCCAGCGGCACCTCGGCGACCGTCAGGTCCGCTGCGTGGCGATGGACACGACCGACGGGCTCCAGCGCGGCATGCCGGCGCGAGCCCTCGGCGGCCCGATCTCCGTCCCGGTCGGGGAGGCGGCGCTCGGGCGGGTCTTCAACGTGCTCGGCGTCCCGGTCGATGGACGGGGCAAGGTGATGGCGACCATCCGCTACCCGATCCACCGCCCGGCGCCGTCGTTCGAGGAGCAGTCGCGCCGGGTGGAGGTCTTCGAGACGGGTCTCAAGGTCATCGATCTGGTGGCGCCGTTCACCAAGGGAGGCAAGACGGGCATCTTCGGCGGCGCCGGCGTCGGCAAGACGATCCTGATCCAGGAACTCATCCGCTCGATCGCCACGGTCCACAAGGGCAACTCGGTCTTCGCCGGCATCGGCGAGCGCACCCGCGAGGGCACGCAGATGTATCGCGAGATGATCGAGGCCGGCGTGCTCAAAGACACCGTCCTGGTTTACGGCCAGATGAACGAGCCGCCCGGCGTGCGGCTGCGCGTCGGGCTGACGGCCTTGACGATGGCCGAGTACTTCCGCGACCAGGGCCGCGACGTGCTGCTGTTCATCGACAACATCTTCCGCTTCAGCATGTCGGGGGCGGAGGTCTCGGCGCTGCTCGGCCGCATGCCGTCGGCCGTCGGCTACCAGCCGACGCTGGCGACGGAAATGGGCGCCCTCCAGGAACGCATCACCTCGACCCGCACCGGCTCGATCACCTCGATGCAAGCGGTCTACGTCCCGGCCGACGACTACTCCGATCCGGCGCCGGTGGCGACCTTCACCCATCTCGACGCCACGATTGCCCTCGAGCGCTCGATCGTCGAGAAGGGCATCTACCCAGCGGTCGATCCGCTGGCCTCGACCTCGCGCATCCTGGACCCGCAGGTCGTCGGCGAGGAACACTACACCACCGCCCGCGAGGTCCAGAAGGTGCTGCAGCGCTACAAGGACCTGCAGGACATCATCGCCATCCTGGGCATCGACGAGTTGAGCGAGGACGACAAGCTGCTCGTCGCCCGGGCGCGCAAGATCGAGCGCTACTTCTCCCAGCCGATGCACGTGGCGGCGCAGTTCACCGGCCGCGAGGGGCGTTACGTGCCGCTGCGCGAGACGGTGCGCGGGTTCCGCGAGATTCTCGACGGCAAACACGATGACCTGCCGGAGCAGGCCTTCTACATGGTCGGTTCGATCGACGAGGCGGTCGAGCAGGGCCGTCGGCTGGCGGCGGCCTAGGGCGCAGGCGGGCGATGCCCATTCAGTGTGAGGTCGTCAGTCAGGATCGTCCGCTGTTCAGCGGGCCGGTGGACATGGTCATCGCGCCCGGCGCCGAGGGCGAGATGGGCATCCTGCCCAACCACGCCCCGCTCCTGACCAGTCTGGGATTCGGCTTCCTGCGGCTACGCCACGCGGGCCGGGAGGAAGTCTTCGCCATCAGTGGCGGGGTGATGGAGGTTCGACCGACGCTGGTCACGATCCTGGCCGACGTCGGCGAGAACGTCGACGAGATCGATGCCGCCCGCGCCGCGGCGGCGCGCGCCCGGGCGGAGGAACTGCTCCAGAAGGGCCCGCCGCCGGATACCGACGAGTACCTGGCGATCGAAGCCGCCTTGCGGCGCTCGAACCTGCGCCTGGAAGCCGTGCGACGCTACCGGCGCGGGGGGCGGCGCATGCCGGGCCCCGGCGAAGACTAGATGGGGCTGTTCGGCAAGGACTTGGGGATCCACCTGGGGACGGTCAACACCGTCATCGTCGACGGCGACGAGGTGGTGCTGCACGAGCCGACGGTCGTCGCCATCGACACCGAAGAGCTCAAGATCGTCGAAGTCGGCCAGGCGGCGCGCGAGATGGACGGCCGCACGCCCGAGATCATCGAGGTCATGCGGCCGATGCACGACGGCGTGATCGCCGATTTCGAAGTGACCCAGCGCATGCTGGGCTACTTCATCGAGAAGGTCTGCGGCCCGGCGCGCCTCTTCAAGCCGAGGGTCATGATCACTGTCCCCGAAGGCGCGACGAGCGTCGAGCGGCGGGCGGTGCACGAAGCCGCGCTCCAGGCCGGCAGCCGCGAGGTGCATCTGGTCCAGGAGCCGCTGGCGGCCGCTATCGGAATCGGTTTGCCGATCGCCACCCCCTCGGGGAACATGGTCGTGTGCCTGGGCGGCGGCGCGACGCAGGCGGCCGTCCTGGCGATGAGCGGGATCGTCACCGCCAACACCGTCCGCAGCGGCGGGACCAGGCTGGATGAGGCGATCGGGTCCTACGTCCGCAAGAAGTACGGCCTGGTCATCGGCGCCCGCACGGCGGAGGAAGCCAAGATCCGCATCGGGGCGGCCATGGCGCAGGACGACAACCGCACGATAGAAATCCAGGGGCAGGACCAGGTGACCGGCCTGCCGCGCCCGATCACGCTGACCACCGACGAGATCGTCGAGGCGATCCAGGAGACGCTCCAGCTCCAGATCGGCGCCGTGCGCTCGGTCCTCGAGCGGACGCCGCCCGAGCTGGCGTCGGACATCATCGACCGCGGCATGGTCATCGCCGGCGGGGGCTCGCTGCTGCGGGGGGTCGACAAGTGGTTGACGCGCGAGACGGGCGTTCCGGCCTACCTGGCCGAGGAGCCGGTGGCGTGCATCGCCAAGGGCGCCGCCCGCGGGCTGACGATGCTCGACCGTCTGCGGCGGCATCTGCCGCAGGTGTAGCCGGCAGCTCTCCGCCGTCAGCGTTCCGACGTCATCTGAAAGATCCTGTTCGAAGGCCGAGGCGCCCGGGGGAGGGCACCGTCGAGCCGCTCCGGGCGCGCCTTCAAGGCGCTTGTCGATCGGGGTGAGTCGTGGAAGCGGAGTGCCGATCGCAGACGGCTGGCGCCTGCTTCAAGGAAGATAGTACGTCATCCGCTGCATGTGCAGCACGGGGTCGATGTACTGCACGTGCACGTGCCGCGGCACCTGGATCGAGGTCGGCGCGTAGCACAGGATGGCGCGGATGCCGGCCTCGACCAGGCGGTCGGTGACGGCCTGCGCCGCCTCCCGCGGCACCGCCAGCATCGCCATGGCGATCGCCCGCGCGCGGACGACCTCCTCCAGTCGGGCGGCATCTTCCACGATGAACGGACCGATCTGGCTCCCGATCTTGCGCGGGTCGTTGTCGAACACCGCCACGATGCGGTAGCCGCGATCGACGAACCCGCCGTAATGGGCGATCGCCCGGCCCAGGTCGCCGACGCCCACCAGCACCACGTCCCAGACTCGATCGACCTTGAGGATCCGTCGCAGCTGGTCCGTCAGGTAGCTGATGTTGTAGCCGGTTCCCTGCTTGCCGAACTCGCCGAACTGCGACAGGTCCTTGCGAATCTGCGCCGAGGAGATCCCCAGCCGCTCGCCAAGCTCCTGCGACGAGGTAATCTCTTTCCCGCTGGCCGCCATCTGGGTGAGCGCCCGGAGGTAGAGCGGCAACCGCCCCACGACGATGTCCGGAACGCTGGATGCCGGCATGACCTCCTCCGAACGGGGAATCGAGCGGGAACTTTATCACAAGTGGGGTGGGGGTGCAAACAGACGGCGATTCGAAGGGCCGGCGATGCCGCGCGTGCCGGAGGTGAGGCGCGTCAGGTCGAGCGAAGCGCCGTCGGCGGAGAGGCGCGCGAGTCGACGCGTGCCGTCGGGTCCGGTGGGAACGGGCGCGGGCTATAATCCGCGCCGGTATCCCATGTTCCAGGACGAGGCTCGCATCGAGGTCGTCGCCGGAAAGGGCGGCGACGGGATCGTGCACTTCCGTCGCGAGAAGTACGTGCCGCGCGGCGGGCCGGACGGAGGCGACGGCGGGCGCGGCGGCCACGTCGTGCTTCGCGTGCGCCCGACGATACACGGGCTGGGTTGGTACCGCGGCAAGGAGCGGTTCCGCGCCGAGGCCGGGGGCAAGGGCGGGTCCTCGAACAAGACGGGCCGCCGGGGAAAGGACCTGATCCTGCCCGTCCCGCCCGGGACGCTGGTGCGTTTCGCACCGGCGGGCGACATCGTCGCCGACCTGACCGACGCCGGCGACGAGGTCATCGTGGCGCGCGGCGGACGTGGCGGCCGAGGCAACGCCCGCTTCGCCACCGCCCGCCGCCAGGCACCGCGCCTGGCCGAACGCGGCGAGCCCGGCGAACAGCGCACCGTGCTGCTCGAGCTGCGCCTGATCGCCGATATCGGCATCATCGGCGTCCCCAACGCCGGCAAGTCGACCCTGCTGGCGGCCCTGACGCGGGCCCGCCCCAAGATCGCCGACTATCCGTTCACCACGCTCTCGCCCAACCTCGGCGTCGTCGAGCTCGATGACGGCCGGCGCCTGATCCTGGCCGACATCCCCGGGCTGATCGAGGGTGCGCATCGGGGCGCCGGCCTCGGCGACGCCTTCCTGCGCCACATCCGCCGCACGCGGGCGCTCATCCACCTGCTGAATGGCTTGTCGGCCGACCCCGTCTCCGAGATGGACAAGGTCAATGCCGAACTGGCCGCCTACGATCCGCGACTCGCCGCCAGGCCGCAGGTGGTGGCCATCAACAAGATCGACGACCCGCTTGCCCTCGAGCGGTCCGCCGTCTGGAGGCACGAGCTCGAGCGCCGCGGCCTCCGGCCGCTGCTCGTCTCGGCCCTGGCGCCATCCGGCCTCGAGGCGCTGCTCCAGGCGGCGGACGGCGCGGCGTCGACGGCCGTCGAAGAGCCGGAACCGGAGGCCGTGCCGGTTCATCGCCCGGCGGATGCCGACGGTTTCTCGGTGGCGCGAGACCCCGACGGTTCGTGGCGCATTTCCGGCCGCGCCGTCGAACGCGCCGCGGCGATGACCTACTGGGAACACGACGAGGCCGTGCGTCGCTTTCAGCGCGCGCTGGAGCGCATGGGCGTCGATGAGGCCCTGCGACAGGCGGGCGTGCGCGCCGGCGACAACGTCCGGGTCGGAGAATTCGAGCTCGTATGGGAAGACTGATCGGGGTCTTCGGCGGGACGTTCGATCCGCCACACCTCGGCCATCTGATCCTGGCCGAGCAGGCGCGGGAGGCGCTCGACCTCGAGAGGGTCCTGTGGGTGCTCACGCCCAAGTCGCCGCTGAAAGCCGATGGGGACCGGACGCCGCCCGACGTCCGGGCGCGGATGGTCGAGGCGGCGATCGCCGACGCGCCGACCTTCGCCTTGTCGCGCGTCGACCTCGATCGCCAGCCGCCCTACTACGCCGTCGGCACACTCGAGCGGTTGCGCCTCGGGGCGCCCGAGGATTCGTTCGTCTACCTGATCGGCTCCGACTCGCTGGCCGACCTGCCGCGCTGGCACGAGCCGCAGCGTCTGGTTGGGCTGTGCGCCGCCATCGGCGTCATGCAGCGGCCCGATCATCCGCTGGACTTGCCGGCGCTCGAGCGAGTGATTCCTGGCCTGTCGGCGAAAGTGCGGGCGTTCCCTGCGCCCCTGGTCGAAGTGTCGGGCCGCGACCTGCGGGCGAGGGTCGCCTCGGGGCGATCGATCCGCTATCTCGTGCCGGACGGCGTCCGCCGGATCATCGACGCCGATCGCCTCTACCGCCAGCCCGGGGCGCGCTAGCCCGGCGCCGGGGGCTGCGCCGGTCGCGGGGCGGCCTTCTGGAGCTGCTTGAGGGGGACCTTGTTGACGGTCCGACAGCGCGTGCAGCGGACGTCGTAATGGGCGCCGCCCTTGGAAAGCGTCGTCTCGAGGGCGAATTCGACCTGCTCCCGGCTGAGCGAGAAGCTCCAGCCGCAGCGGTAGCAGCGAAGCTGCACGAGGGCCTCCGTCGGCCGCGGCGTCGTCGCGGGCGAACCCATTGTACCCAAACCCGACGACCAACGCGCGCCGCGGCCCGATTAAGATAGTTCGCTTGACAATATCCGGCGCGCCGGACTACAATGCCCATACCCGCGCTGGTTCGCGAGGACTTCGTCCGCAGGAGCGCGGTTCATCCACGATCGCGCCGCCCCGGGAGGATACCCACGATGGCTTTCGAGTTGCCGCCTCTGCCGTATCCCTTCGACGCGCTCGAACCCCACATCGACGCGCGGACGATGGAAATCCACCACGACAAGCATCACGCCGCGTACATCAACAACCTGAATGCCGCGCTCGAAGGCCATCCGGCGCTCCAGGGCAAGTCGATTGAAGACCTGGTCCGCGACCTGTCGGCGATCCCCGAGGCGATCCGGACGGCGGTGCGCAACAACGGCGGCGGCCACGCCAACCACTCGATGTTCTGGCTGCTGATGGGCCCCGGCCAGGGCGGGTCGCCCTCGGGCGACCTGGCGAAGGCGATCGACAAGGCCTTCGGAGGTTTCGACGCGTTCAAGGATGCGCTGTCGAAGGCGGCGATGGGCCGCTTCGGAAGCGGATGGGCGTGGCTGGTCGTCGACAAGGGAGAATTGAAGGTCCTCTCGACGGCCAATCAGGACACGCCGCTCAGTGACGGCCAGACGCCGGTGCTCGGGCTCGACGTCTGGGAGCATGCCTACTATCTCAAGTACCAGAACCGCCGGGCCGACTACGTCGCCGCCTGGTGGAACGTGGTGAACTGGGCCGAAGCCGATCGCCGCTACCAGGCGGCCCGCGGCTGACCGCCCCGACGCCCGAGTCCCACCCTCACGGAGGATCCCAGCATGACCCACATCATCACAAGCCTCTGCCTGCGCGACTCCGGCTGCGTCGACGTCTGCCCGGTCGAGTGCATCGTGCCCGGGAAGCCGGTCGACCAGTGGCCGTGGTTCTACATCGACCCGGATACGTGCATTGACTGCGGGGCCTGCATCCCGGAGTGCCCGTTCGAGGCTATCTTCACCGAAGACGAGGTGCCGGCGGCCTATACCGCCAAGGGCGGCGAGCGCCTGAGCATGCCGGCCGGGACGCCCGGTTTCGATCAGCCCTACGACGGCAAGGACCACCACGGCAACGACGTTCATCTCGATCACACCCGCGTCTTGGCCGCCGGGGAGGTCGTCGACCTCAAGCCGGACATCAAGCCGAATTACGACTATTTCAAGACCGGGCCTGGCTACAAGGCGCTCGAGAAGTAGCCGGGGTGCAGGCCGGAGAAGCCGAGAGGGAGCCGACCGGCTCCCTCTCTTCGTCCAGGTGCGAGGCGGAGGATCGATGACGACGCCGGCGCCCACCCGCCGGGAACGCGATTCGCTGGGCGAGGTCGAGGTCCCGGCCGACGCCCTGTACGGCGCCCAGACGGCTCGCGCCGTGGCGAACTTCCCGATCAGCGGCCTGAGGCCCTACCCGGCCTTCATCTGGTCGATGGCGACGATCAAGCGCGCCGCGGCCGAGGTCAACGCCGACCTGGGCCTTCTCGACCGCGGCACGGCGGAGGCGATCGCGCGCGCCGCCGAGGAAGTGCGCCGCGGCGAATGGCAGGCGCACTTCGTCGTCGACCCGTTCCAGGCCGGGGCCGGCACCAGCCACAACATGAACGTCAACGAGGTGCTGGCCAACCGCGCCACGCAGCTGCTCGGCGGCCGGCTGGGCGAGTACCGCGTGCATCCCAACGACCACGTCAACATGGCGCAGTCGACGAACGACACGATCCCGACCGCCATCCGGCTCGGCTGCCTGTGGCGCCTCGACGAGCTGCTGGGCGTCGTCGGCGACCTGGCGCTGGCGCTGCAGCGCAAGGCCTCGGCTTTCGATGACATCGTCAAGTCGGGCCGCACGCATCTCCAGGACGCCGTCCCGATTCGGCTGGGGCAAGAGTTCAGCGGCTACGCCGTGGCCGTGGCGCGCGACGCCGAACGTATCCGCCGCGCCGCCGACGGGCTGCGCCGCCTGGGGATCGGCGGCACGGCCGTGGGAACGGGGCTCAACGCGCACCCGGAGTCTCACGGGCGCATGGTGCGCCGCCTGTCGGAGCTGACCGGGCTCGAGCTGCAGACGTGCGACAATCTGTTCGAGGCGATGCAGTCGATGGCCGATGCTGCCGACTTCTCGGCCTCGTTGCGCACGCTGGCCATCACCCTGACGCGCATCGCCAATGATGTCCGCCTGCTGGCCTCCGGCCCGGCGACCGGGCTGGACGAGATCCGGCTGCCGGCGATCCAGCCCGGATCGAGCATCATGCCGGGCAAGGTCAACCCGGTCCAGGCCGAGATGTTGAACATGGCGATGTTCCACGTCATCGGCTGCGACACGACCGTGGCGCTGGCGGCGCAGGCCGGCCAGCTCGAACTGAACGTAATGATGCCGATCATCGCCCACAACCTGTTCGAGATGATGCAGGTCGTCATCGGGTCGGTGCGCTCGTTCACGACGCGCGCCGTCGAGGGCCTGCAGGCCAACGCCGCGCGGGCCGCCGGCTGGCTGGAACGGAACGCCATCGTGGCGACGGCGCTGACCCCGTTGATCGGCTACGCTGCCGCCGCGACGCTCGTCAAAGAAGCGATGGACCAGAACCGATCGATCCGCCAGCTGGCGATGGAGAAAGCGCGCGCCGGCATGCTATCCACGATCGAACCTCGGCCGCGCACCGTGTCGCCGGAGGAAATCGAGAAGGCGATCGGAGACCTCCGGTCGCTCACCGAAGGCGGGATCCACACCGCGGCCCAAACGTAGTCCACGGCTTCAGCCGTGGCCGGACCCAGACGACAACGCCGGTCGCCATCCCAAACGTAGTCCACGGCTTCAGCCGTGGCCGGACTCAGACGACAATGCCGGTCGCCATCCCGCCGTAGTCCACGGCTTCAGCCGTGGCAGGCGCCCGCTCTATCCCATCGGCTCCACCTTGAAGATCAACCCGACGACATACCCGACCAGCGCGCTCACGATCCCGATGAGCGCCATCTCCATCCCGCTCCGGCCCGGGTTGCCGATCGTGCGCCTGGCCTTGTAGGCTCCAACGGCGAACAGCGCCGCCGCGGCGATCGCCAGCGAGGAGGCCATCGCCGAAGCGAACGGCAGGACCACAAACGGGATCAGGGGGATCAGCGAGCCGACGATGGCCGAGAGCCCGACGACGGCCGCCGAGCGGGCCGCGCTGCGGTGGTCGGTGGGGGCCAGACGGAGCTCCTCGGCCATCATCACGCCTACCCACACGTCGTCGTCGGCGGTGATCGTCTCGACAATCCGATCGAGCATCTCGCCGTGAAATCCCTTGCGGGCGTAGATCGCCCGGATTTCGTCGCGCTCGATGGCTGGCACCATCCGCAGGTGCCGGAACTCGCGGGCGCGTTCGCTCTCGTAGTAGTCCTGATCGGCGCGGCGCGAGGTGTAGGCGACGGCCGCCATCGAGACCGACTCGGCGAACGTCGCCGCCATCCCGGCCGCCAGCACGATGCGTGGCTCGCGCGTGGCGGCGGCTACGCCAAGGGCGATGCCCAGCACGTTCACCAGGCCATCCTGGCCGCCGAGGATCACGTCGGAAATGGCCGAAGCCTGATGGTGAGGATCGTGATGGGTGTGGAAGTCCAATTCATGGGGGGCAGGGGCAGGGTGAATCATGTCGACCATTGTCGGCCGTCGTTCGTCGGCTGTCAACGCGCCTCTCGGGGACGGCTGCGGATGCACGCCCGCGCCTGGAAGGTCGTCACCGACCAACGGGACCGATGCCTGCCGGAAGAGGGTCGTTGATTGCTGGCCGGGACGAGCAACCGGGTCGGACTCGTGGCGGCGATCCATCGCCTGAAGGCCCTCGGTTCGCACCTTCTTGGCCGGTTTGACTCGCATCCCGTCGGCCGGCGCGGGGTTTCTTCTCATGATCTGGCCGAGTGGCGGTGCCCGGAGCGGTGCTCGTCGCCTGCCATCGCGATCCGGGGCAGGGTGCGCTCGGCTACCTCGTCGGGGTGGAGGGGCTCCGCGACGCAGAGATCATCGTCGCAGGAGGGTGACCGGCCGCGAAGACGGCCGCTCTCGAGGTGCAACCCTTGGTCGATCGAGAAACCGTGCTGGTCGCGCTGATCGTTCTCCTCGTGGCGTACCTCGCCGGCTCGCTGCCGATCGGGCCGATCGTAGTCCGCCTGGCGAGCGGGAAGAACATGCTGGAAGAACACAGCGGCCGCACGGGCGGGACCAACGCCATGCGGATCGCCGGCTTCTGGGCCGGCGCGCTGACGGCCCTCGGGGATCTGGCGAAGGGGTGGGCCTCCGTGGCGCTCGCCCGGGCGCTCGTCCCGGACGTCCCGCTCGCCCATGCCGCAGCGGGGGCCCTGGCGGTCGTCGGGCACAACGCGTCGATCTTTCTCATCGAACGCGTCGACGGTCGGGTTCGCCTGCGGGGAGGGGCAGGGGGCGCGACCGCCGTCGGCGCCGGAGTGGCGCTGGCCCCGGCCGTGGCCTGGATCATCCTCGTCGGCCCCCTCCTGCTGTTCGGGATCGGATACGCCTCGGTCGCGACGTTGACTTCCGGCGTGCTGATGACGCTCGTCCTGGCGGCGCAGGCCGTGGGAGGGGCGACGCCTTGGGCCTATGTCGCCTTCGGCGTGGCGGCCGAAGGGCTGATGCTGCTCGCCCTCCGGCCGAACCTGGCGCGTCTTCGGCGCGGCGAGGAACGACTCGTCGGGTGGCGCGCCCGGGCGTCGAAGAAACCCCCTCGGCTGTCGGCGCCGGAGGCCGAGCCGGCCGGAGCTCCGTCGAGGCGAGCGATCACGCGGCGACAAGCACGCCCGTGACGCCGATCCCGGCGATGATGCCCAACTCGACGATGCGGCTCGTCGCCAGGCGCTGCCTCAGGTGCGAAACGACGGCCTGAATCCCTACGTACGCCAGCAGTCCGAGCACGAGCGCCGGCTGAATCGCCGTCAGCGGCAGGTAGTACAGCGCCCACGTCAACTGCGCGATCGCCGCTCCGATCGCGGCCGCATACAGCACCGGCCGCGACTCCGGCACACGCAGCCGCAACAGCCGCCATGAGACGGCCGCCGCCGCGGCGAAGCTCAGCGGGACGGCAAAGAACGCCCGCACCCCCAGGCCGAAGAGGGCGAAGAACGCGAACGTCAGCAGCACCTGCGCCAGGATCGTCAGGCCGATCGATGCCGCCAGCCGGCGCGGGTCCTCCGGATCGATGACGACGAACTCGGCCAGCAGCGTCGCCATCAGCATCGCCGCCGCCAGAATCAGGCCGACCCACAGCGCCGGCCCGGCCTCGACGCGCGTCAGGATGGCGCCGGCGGCGAGTGTGGCCAGGCCCGGGATGATCGCCGGCTCGAGGCGGGCTGCGCCGCGCGGGCCGCGCGGGTGGGTGCGGGCCAGCCAGTCGGCGCCGGCGATTGTCACGGCCGATGCCAGGACGATCAGGATGAAGGCGCGGTTGACTTCGATCCGCACGACGAGGCCGGCCAGGCCGAACTCAAGCGGCAGAGTCGGCAGGTCGACGACGCGCACCAGACCGATCGCCAGCAACACCAGCGCGCCGAGCGCGCTCAGGCGGTCCCGGTCCGGACGCGGCAGGTCGGTCACGGCGCGCATTCTAGCATGCGGTGCGGCACCGCCGCGACGCCTATAATGGCCGACTCATGACGTGGGTGCTCGCCGCCGCGCTCGGCTGGGGAGGGGGTATGGCCGTCAACCTGCTCGCCGACTCGCTTCCCTTTCGTCGGTGGCCGGCCCGGCCGCGCTGCCGCGCCTGCGGTGCTCCGCGGCGGCCTTCGGCGTGGAGCGGGATCTTCGAGCGGGTCCGGGGCGACTCTCGCTGCCGATTCTGCGGCGCGCCGCGCGGTCGGCGGCCGTGGCTGGTCGAGGCTCTGGCCGCAGGTTTCGCCGTCTGGCTCGTGCTGCGTTGGCCGGAGCCTTTCGTTTATCTCCCGGGCCTGCTGGTCGGGTTGGTGTTCCTGCTGTTGGCCGTCATCGACGTCGAGCATCGTCTTATCCTGCGGGTCGTCGTCCTCCCTGCGGGCCTTGTCCTGGGCGGCATCAGCGCGCTCCAGCCGATGCGCGGTCCGACCAAAACGATGCTCGGCGGCCTGGCCGGATTCGGGATCGTCTGGGCGATGTACCTTCTGGGCGTGGCCTTCTCGCGCTGGGTTGGCCGTCGCCGAGGTGCGCCCCTCGACGAGGTGGCCTTCGGCTTCGGCGACGTGATGCTCGGCGGCCTGATCGGCCTGGTCGTCGGGTGGCCGGGCGTGATCATCGCCATCGTCACCGGTGTGCTCCTCGCCGGAGTCTTCAGCATCGGTTACCTCCTCGTCATGTGGATCCGCCGCCGCTACCACGCGTTTATGGCCATCCCCTACGGTCCGTTCCTCCTCCTCGGCGCTTCGCTGGTGTACTTCGGAGGGCGGACGGCGCTCGAAGCGCTGGTGCGGTGACTCCGGACATCCGACCCTCCGCATTGGGGGCAGGTACGTTCGCCGCGCCCAAGGACTGCGAGGCGTCTTGAGCCTGACGAAGGGCGTTCGCCCCGCGGGCCGGCGGCTCGCACCCGGGCAGGGACGCGGGGCGCACAAACCGCGGAGGTGCCGGCTGCCGGCCTAGGTTCCGCTTGTTCGGATTCCGTTACAGCCCCGTCTCATGCAGGGGACAGCTCGGCCCGGCTACCCCTTGGGTACTACCTGGTCTCCTCGTCCGACCCCTATAATGTAGGCAGTCGGCTCTTCGCCGGGGACCTGCATGCCGAAGGCAACCTTCCTTCGCCGTCTGCCGCTGATTCGATCCATCCGCTCGCCGCGCGGGCAGAGCCTGGTCGAGTTCACCATCCTCCTCCCGGTGCTGCTGATCATGATCTCGGGGCTGATCGAATTCGGCTTCATGCTGAACTACTACCTTGACATCATCGACGCCTCGCGCGAGGCGGCCCGCTGGGGCGCCAGCGACGATCCCCTGCGTGCCGACGGCACCGGCGCCTGGGCCGAGCCGAACGCCAACTTCTACGGACGCACCTGCACGGTGGCCCAGACGTCGATCAGCACGGGCTCCGGCGGCCAAATCAGCCTCGACCCGACGAGCGACGACATCGTCATCTCGGCCTTTTCCGTCTCGGGCGGCACGATCTCTGCTCGTTGGCCTTCGACCTCCGCCACCGGATGGTCGTGCATGAACCCGCCGCCCGGCGTCGGCAATCACACCTCGGACTTCACGACGGCCGAAGTGCAGGCGCTGCTCGACCCGAGCGCGCCGAACACCGGCGTGGTGCTGGTCGAGATGTGGTACGACTATGACATGATCCTCGGCCTGCCGTGGATCACGGCGTTCGTCCCCAACCCGGTCACCCTGTATGCCTACAGCATGATGCCCAACCCCAATGTGGAACCTACGCCTACGCCCTGACGTCCTCCGTCTCGCGTGGAACCGTCGCCGGCGCGCTTCGCCGGAGGGCGCGGCGCGCGCGCCGCGGCCGGAAATGCAGCGCGGCCAGGCGCTGGTGCTGATCGCGCTGGCCTTCATCGGGCTGGCGTCCTTCATCGGCCTGGCTGTCGATGCCGGAATCCTCTTCATCCAGATCGGCCACCTGCGCCGCGCCGTCGACGCCGCCGCCCTCTCGGCCGCCAACCAGTTCCGCGAGGGACGCACCGTCGCCGAGCTGACGGCCGCCGCCACCGAGTTCATCAATCTCAACAGCGTCAGCACCGGGACGGCCCAGGTCTTCGTCTGCGAGGAGCCGTTCGGCCCCGGGCCCTACTCGCCGGCCCACGATCCGAGCCTGTGCCCGGCGGTCGGCTCGGGCGATCCGTACCGCAAGTTCGTCCGGGTCGAGGGCGAGGTTATCGTCAACTTCGCCTTTCTGCCGATCATCGGCATCTATTCCTTCCCGATCCACGCCAGCGCCGTGTCGGAGGCGGCGTCGGTCGACCTGGTGCTGGTCATCGATACCTCCTCGTCGATGGCCTTCGATCTGTGCCGGGACGGGCTCGACAACGACGAGGACGGCACGATCGACGACTGCAACGGCTTCCCCCAGCCGCAGGTCGGCCCGGCAGCGGACAGCGATCCCAGCCTGTGCAACCTCAACCGCTCGCTCAGCGACGACGTGGTCGGCGACGATCCGGGCGGGCCGGGCGGTCTGCCGGTTGGCATGGGCGGCACGCCCGATGGCGACCGCGAGGACGACTGCCATCCCTTCGAGGAAGTGCGCGCCGCCGCCAACGCCCTGCTGTCGCGCATGTACTTCCCGTACGATCGCATGGCGATCGTGACCTTCTCCAACGTCGGCTCGCGCGAGATCCACCTCGCCGACGGGGACAACGTGACCGACGTCTTCAACGCCCTGGCGGCGCTCCAGGTCAGCCCGGATCCTGGCAACCCGCCGTGCGACTTCAGCGGCGGCGACCCGCGCGGCTGCACCAACACCAACGTCGCCGAGGGCCTGCTGATCGGCGGCAACTACTTCGGCGATCCCAACGCCGACGGCACGGCGTCGCCGGGCGAGATTCGCCAGGAAGCCGTCTGGATCCTGATCCTTCTGGGCGACGGCGGGGCGAATGCTCTGCGCGACACCAGCTATCCGGTTACCGACCGGCAGGGGTGGATCTGCCCCAACACGCTCGGCCCCAACAACCCGACCTGGGTGCAGCCGTTCTGCCGTGACCCGCTGGCCTCCACCCGGCATGCCTTCGGCAATCCGGACTACGACGCCGACGATGCCGCTCGCGACGCCGCCGATTTCGTCGGCTGCCCGGACTCCAACAGCCCGCAGCCGGCGGCCTGCGCCGCGCCCGGGCAGGGCGCCGTGATCTTCTCGATCGGTCTGGGCGACCTGGTCGTCAACAACCCCTGCTGGCCCGGCTACGGCGGCGCGTGCGACCCGGACCTCGGGGAGCGGCTGCTCCGCTACGCCGCCGGAGTCGGCGATGACGGAAACCCGGCGAGCCCCAGCGATCCGTGCAACGGCGTTCCGGCCGGTCAAGACTGCGGTAACTACTACTTCGCCCCCACGGGCGCCGGTCTGCTGCGCGTCTTCGAGGCCATCGCCTCCCGGATCTTCACCCGGCTGACGCAATGAGAAGGAACCGTCCATGAATGCGAAACCCGCCACCCCTCTCCGATCCGCATCGCGCCGGCGCTTCGGCGGCCAGGGCATCGTCGAATTCGCCCTGATCCTCCCGGTCATGCTCCTGGTGATCTTCATGATCATCGAGCTGGCGCGCGTCCTGCACGCCTACCTGGCCATCGAGAACGGGGCGCGCTTCGCGGTGCGCTACGCGGTAACGGGGGAATACAACCCGGCCTACTGCGTCGACGGGCCGGACGCGGGATCGGCGGCCTGCGACGGTCCGGGGGCACGGGCGGAGGAAGACGCCGCCCGCCTGCCGTCGATCGAAGACGTGGCGCGCGGCGCCTCGTCTTCGATCCTGCGGGACGAGAGTCAGATCCCGCCGAACCCCGGGTTCTTCATCATCACGGTCTGCTCCAGCCGCGACTTCGACGGGGACGACCCGCCGACACCGGACTTCATCCTGTGGCCGTCGGACCAGAGTTCGTTCACCCCGGCGGAGTGCGACCCGACGGAGGACGTCGGCGGTCCGGGCGACCGGGTCTCGGTGACGATCGACTTCGGGCACCCGTTGATCACGCCCATCCTGAGTTCGATCTGGCCGGAGCTGCACCTGGTGGCCAAGCGCGAAGGGATCATCGAGCAGTTCCGGACGGCGCGAGTGGTGGCGCTGCCGGCGACGATCGGCGCGCCGACGTTCACCTGGACGCCGTCGCCGACGCCGACCGACACGCCGACGCCGTCCGACACGCCGACGCCGTCCGACACGCCGACCCCGTCCGACACCCCGACGCCGACGCCGACCGACACGCCGACGCCAACGCTGACGCCGTCGCTGACGCCGACGACGACCTCCTCACCAACGCTCACGCCGACGCCGGACTGCAGCCTGCTGTACTCGACGCGCATCTACATCTCGGGCGACGACATCCGCATGGACGTGCGCAACGACAACCCGATGGCGTTCAACTTCCTGGGAGCGAGCTTCTCGTGGACCTCGCTCGCTCCGGGCATGTACGCCAACCTGTCGCAGTACGGCGGCTCGACCTATTGGGGCGGAGACGACTACTCGCCGCCGACGAGCAACTCGGGGAACATCGCGCACCCCGGGAACTCGACTCGGACGTGGCTGACCGACTTCAATGGTGTTCCAGTGGGCGGGCTGCGCGGCTCGTTCAACGTGACGCTCAACTTCACCAACGGGTGTTCCGTCTCGGATTCGCTGAGCGTCGCCACGGTGACTCCGTCCAACACGCCGACGGTCACGCGCACGCCGACCAACACGCTGACCCCGACGCGCACCTTCACGCCGTCGATCACGCCCACCCCGTCGCGCACGTTCACGCCGTCGATCACGCCGACCCCGTCGCGCACGCCGACGCGCACCAACACGCCGACGCGCACTAACACGCCGACGCCGTCGCGGACGCCGACGCGCACGTTCACGCCGTCGATCACGCCGACCCCGTCGCGCACGCCGACGCGCACTCCCACCAACACGCGTACGCCGACGCGCACCCCGACCAGAACGAACATCCCGCCGACGGCGACGCACACCCCGACGCCGTCCCGGACGCCGACGCTGCCCTGCTTCGACTGCTAGTCGGCTCGCGGCCAACGGGCGGCCCCGCAAGGGGCCGCCCGTCTGATTCGGGCCGTTCGTCTCTCGCCCCGATGTTCCCGATGCCGGCTGCTCGGCTGGCCGTTCCCCACGTCGCGCCCGCCAGTCCCCGGCGGCATTGCCGCCCATGTGTTGCATGCGTACAATGCGCGGCATGAGGCCGGGACGTCGTGCGCCAGGGCGCAGGGAAACCCTCGTGGTCGGCGCGGCCGGTCTGGGGATTGCCGCGGCGTGGGCGTCAACCGCGGAGGCAGCCACGCCGGCGATCGCCCTCCTGGCCCTCGGCTTCGTGCGGAGCGGGGCCGCCCTGCTCGCCCTCTCCACCGCCGAGCGCCTGCGCGCCGATCCGGTCGGGCGTGCATGGCGATTCCTCGGGGTGGGCTGGTTGCTGGCGGCCGTGGCGAGTGTTCTCACATCCGTTGTCTGGGCCTTCGACGGCAGATGGCCGCCGGTCCCCTCGTTCCCCAATCTGTTCCTTCTCGCCGGCTCGACGTCGATGCTGTGGGGCCTGGCGAGTTACGGCGCCGGACCTCAGGAACGCTTTGGCCGTCTGCGCCACTGGCTCGACATCGTCATCATCGTCGTCGCCATCCTCGGCCTCGTCGCCCAGGTTCTGTTGCAGCCGGTCCTGGCGGCCGGCATCGCCTCGACGACCCAGGCCTTCTGGGGCCTGCTGTGGCCATCTCTCGACCTGGTGCTGATTACTCTGGCCTTGCGACTCATCCTCATCGTCAGGCCGGGGAGCGAACGCTGGTCCGTTGTGCTGCTCGGCGTGAGCGGGACTGTCGGGCTCGCCGCGGATGTCATCACCGGCTATGCGACGCTGACGGGGGAAGCGCCGGTGCTTCGAACGCCGGTCTCCCTGTGGGCCGCGGGGGCGTTTCTCGCGGCCCTGGCCGCGTTCCTCGCGGCGCGGGCCGCGTCGGCAACATCTGCTGAGGACAAGCCGTCCGTCGGGACCAGCCAGCCCGGGGCGCTCCTTCCCGTGGCGATGACATATGCCGTTGTGGGGTTCACGGCGGTCGACGCCTGGCTGCAAGGAACCGTCGACCCCTTCGGTCTGGGCATCTCGATCGCCCTGACGGTCCTGCTGTTCGCGAGACAGGGCGTCATCGCCGGCCAGTCCGAGATGAGGCAGGTGGCGGCACTCGTCGAAGGCGCCGCCGACATGGCCTTCTTGTGTCGGCCGGACGGGACGATCTCGTTCGCCAATCCGTCGTTCGCGGCGGCGCTCCGCCGGCCAGTCGACTCCGTCGCTGGGATCCCGCTGGCAACCGTCCTCGCTCCCGACACGGACGTGGCCGGGCTGCTCGCGGGCGGAGCGAGAAACGGATGGCAGGGCGAAGTGATGCTCGTCCGGGGAGACGGCTCGAAGTTCCCGGCGCGCCTCAGTCTTCGACCCGTCGTCGTGGAGAGGTCGAACCGTCCAGTGCTGGCGGCGACGGCGGTCGATCTGTCGCTCATCAAGGAGCGCGAGGCGTTGCTGCGTTCGGCGCTGGACGATGTGGCCGCGGCTCGCGTCGAACTGATGGCCCTCAACCGCGACCTGGAGGCCAAGGTCGACGACCGGACCCGCGAACTCCAGCGGACGGTCGACGATCTCGACCGTCTGAACCGGGAGCTGCTCGCCCTCGACCGGCTCAAGAGCGAATTCGTCACGCTCGTCTCGCACGAGCTTCGGGCGCCGCTGACGAGCATCCGCGCCGGGCTGGAGCTGATGATGGCCGACGAGGCAGGCATCGCCGGGACGGCGCGCGAGTCGCTGCGCCTGATCCTGGAGGAAACCGAGCGGCTGGGGCGGTTCGTCGAGGCGATCCTCGACCTCTCGGCCCTCGAGGCCGGGCGCTTCCCGTTGCGCGTGGCGCCCCTCGACCTGGGGCTCGTTGTGCGGGAAGCGGTCGCCCGCTTCCGCGGGGTCTCCGGCAGTGAGCGAATCTCCATCCGGCTGGGCGTGCTGCCTCCGGTGCTGGCCGACGATCGGGCGATGGCCAGCGTCCTGTATCACCTGATCGACAACGCCCTCAAGTACGCTCCGCGCGGCGACATCGTCCTCTCGTCGTCGGCCGAGACCGAGCGCGTTTCGCTCGCGGTGGCGGATCGCGGCCCCGGCATCCCCGAGGCCGAGCGCGAGCGGGTGTTCGACATGTTCCATCGACTCGACTCGAGCGACGCGCGCGAAGTGTACGGCCACGGCCTGGGGCTGCATCTGGTACGCCGCCTGCTCGAGGCGATGGGCGGCGGAATCCGCGTCGAGGGCGATCCGGAAGGAGGCGCGCGTTTCGAGCTCTGGCTCCCGCGGGCCGACCGGTCGCCGCTCGAGCCGGCGGCGGCGGAGCGGCGACCGGAAGGCGGATAGAATGGCATCGGCGCTGCGGGCGCGGCGCCAGGAGAGGGCTTGGCCTCACGACTGCTGATCGTCGACGACGATCCGACCCTGCTGCGGTTCCTGGCCGAGTACTTCCAGCGTGAGGGCCATGCCGTCGATTCGGCCGGCAGCGGGCAACAGGCCCTGCGCCTGTTCTACGCCTCCCGCCCCGACCTGGTCGTCGTCGATGTGATGATGCCCGGTATGGACGGCTGGGAGGTCACCGCCCGCCTGCGCGAACTGGCCGAGACGCCGGTCATCATGCTGACCGCCAAGTCGGCCGAGGCCGACAAACTGCGCGGCTTCCGTCTGGGAGTCGACGATTATGTCACGAAGCCGTTCAGCCTGGCCGAGCTCGGGGCGCGGGTGGCGGCCGTCCTGGCGCGGGCGGCCGCCACCCGCGAGGCGAGCGAGGCCGTCTACCGGGCCGGCCCGATCGCCGTCGACATGAAAAAGCGCGAGGCGCGCCTCGACGGCACCCTGCTGGAATTGACGCCGATGGAGTTCCGCCTGCTGGCCTGCCTGGCGCAGCGGGCCGGTGAGGCCGTTTCCGCCGAGGAGTTGCTCCAGCAGGCCTGGGGGAGCTATCGCCGGGAGAGCACCAGCGCCCTGCGTCGCTACATCCTGTTTCTGCGCAAGAAGATCGAGGACGATCCGCAGTCGCCTAAGCGACTGGTGACCGTCCGCGGCTACGGGTATCGCCTCGAGGCCTGAGCGAGGCCGCGCGGCTGGCAGTACTCCGGGACCAGCCTCGCGCTCGCCATGTAAGAGGCCTGCAAGGTGCGCCGCCCCCGGCTCGGCCTATCATCGAGTCGGTATGAACCACCTGCCGTTCGGGACCTCGCCGATCGAGTCCCGAGAAGGGGACGTTGTGGATGCCGGCGCCGAGCACGCACAGCCGGTCGGCGCGGCGTTGATCGCCGACGACGACAACGACTTTCGCCAGTTGCTGGCGCGCCGGGCGCGGCGGATGGGGTTGACGGTGGTCGAGGCGGTGGACGGGTCGCAGGCGATCGGCTCGCTCGCGGCGCAGGATTTCGACGTCCTGGTGCTCGACGTCTACATGCCGGGGGCGACCGGCCTGGAAGTTTTTCAGGCCGCCCGCCGCACCCAGCCCGAGATTCAGGCGATCCTGCTGACCGGCAGCGCCTCGGTCGAGACCGCCGTCGAGGCGCTGCGCAGCGGCATCTATGACTACCTGACCAAGCCTCTCGAGTCGCTGGCCGTGTTCGAACTGGCCCTGACGCGCGCCCTCGAGCACCGGCATCTGTTGCGGGAGAACGCCCGCCTGTTCCGCGAAGTCCAGCGCCTGGCGATCACCGACCCGCTGACCGGGCTGTACAACCGTCACAAGCTGAGCGACGTCCTCGAGGCCGAGCACGAACGCGCCGTCCGCTACGGTCGGCCGGTGTCGGTGATCATGATGGACATGGACGATCTGAAGGTCGTCAACGACACGCTGGGACACGCCGCCGGGGACGCCGTGCTGCGGGACGTGGGCGAGGCGATCCGCAGGCACATCCGTCGGCTCGACCTGCCGACCCGCTACGGAGGCGACGAGTTCCTGGTGGTACTGCCCGAGACGCTGCTCGGGGATGCGGCACGCGTCGCCGAACGCATCAGCGGGGCGGTGCGCATGGTGCGCGCCGGAGACCGGAGCGTGTCGGCCAGCACCGGCGTCGTGCAGTGGCGTTCCGAATTCCGATCGACGAAGGAGTTCCTCGACGCCGCCGACCGGGCCCTCTACGAAGCCAAGCGCCGCGGCCGGGGCGCGATCGTCATCCAGGCCGACCCTGCGCCGGCCGTGTAGCCAGCCCCTTCGCCAGGCTCAGGACAGGCCCTTCGCCAGGCTCCGGGTCACACCGCGCCTCGAGAACGCGGAGGCGTCCTGAGCCCGTCGAAGGACGCCGCCCCCTGGGCTCGAGGCGCTTCCCCACTCGCCCCTCAGGCGTTCCCTGGCGCTCTCCCCCGTCGCAGCCAGGTGCGCCACTCCCGGTTCTCCCACACGACCAGGATCGGCGCGGCGTTGAAGATCGAGGAATACGTGCCGCTCAGGACGCCGATCAACAACACGCTGACGAAGTGGCGCGTGGTCACGCCGCCGAAGAGCAGCAGCGCCAGCAGGGTCAAGAGGACCGTCAGCTGCGTGTTGATCGAGCGCCCCAGCGTCTGGACGATCGAGTGGTTGACCAGCGTCGCGTAGGGCAGGCGCCGCAGGAGGCGCTGGTTCTCGCGGATCCGGTCGAAGACGACGATCGTGTCGTGGACCGAGAAGCCGATGACCGTCAGCAGGGCCGTCAGGAACAACGCATCGACCTCCCAGCCCAGCAGGTGCCCGAGCAAGACCTGCGCGCTGACCACGACCATGACGTCGTGCAGCATGGCCAGGATCGCCGCCACGCCGTAGCGCATGGCGTGGGGCAGCCCGCGGAAGGCCGCCGTGATGTAGACCAGGATGCCGAGGACGGCCAGCGCCACCGCCCCCAGCGCCCGCTGGGCGACCTCGGCGCCGACCGAAGGGCCGACGTGCTCGTGGCGCAGAACGGTCAGCGGCGCGCCGGCCTCCGCCTGAAGCGCCTCGACCAGGGCGGACTTCTGACCGTCCTCCAGCGGTTTCGTGCGGATCACCAGATCGGTTTCACCGGCGGTCTGCACCAGCGCACCGGTGATGCCCTGCGCCTCGGCCACAGCGACGACCTCGGCCGGGTCCGGCCGTTGGAGCCCCTGGGAGCGGACTTCGAGCAGGCTGCCACCGGTGAAGTCGATGGCCGCTGGCGGCGGTCCCCACAACGCCAGCCCGATCAGCCCGGGCACGATGACGATGGCCGAGATCAGGAAGTACAGGTAACGCCGTCCGACGATGTCGATCACGCCCGCCTCACACCCCGAACCACGCCGGATGCTCGGCCGTCTCGAGGCGATCGAGCGCCAGGTGCAGCAAGGTCCGCGTGGCGACGATGGCCGTGAACATGCTGACCAGCACGCCGATGCCCAGCGTCACGGCGAAACCCTTGACGATGCTGGCGCCGAAGGCGCTGCCGAACCAGAACAGGATGGCGCAGGTGATGAGCGTCGAGAGGTTCGAGTCGCGGATCGAGGGCCAGGCGCGGTCGAATCCCAGATCGGTGGCAGCGCGCAGCGGCCGGCCGTCGCGCAGCTCTTCGCGTAGTCTCTCGAAAATCAAGACGTTGGCGTCGACCGCCATCCCGAGCGACAGGATGAACCCGGCCACGCCCGGCAGGGTGAGCGTGACCGGGATCAGCTTGAAGAGCGCGAACGTGAGCAGCGCGTAGATCAACAGGCCCACCGAGGCCACGGCCCCCGGCAGCCGGTAGTACAGCAGCATGAACGCCACGACCATCGCCAGCCCGATGATCCCGGCCCGGAGGCTCTTCTCGAGCGAGTCCTGCCCGAGCGTCGGGCCGACGGTCTTGCTCTCGACGACCTTGAGCGGCACGGGAAGCGCGCCGTACCGCAACTGGACGGCGAGGCGATTGGCCTCCTGGACGGTGAAATCGCCCGTGATCCGGGCCTCGCCTTCGAGAATCGGCTCCGAGATGCGCGGCGTCGAGAGCACCTGCTTGTCGAGGACGATGGCCAGGATTTCCCCGGCATGGTTCGTGGTGTAGTCGGCGAACAGGCCCCGGCCCTGCGGCGTGAAGCGGATGTTGACGCCGAAGCCGCCGACCGGATCCGAGGCGACGCTGGCGCTCTCCAGGTCGGCGCCGGTGAGGACGGTGTGGAAGACGCGCGGCTCGGCGGAGTCGGGCGCGGCCGGGGGTTCGGTCGGCGGCGCGGCGGAGGCGACGGCGTAGTCGGTCTCGATCGTCGTCCCGACCAGCGCCTGGGCTTCGAGCGGAGTCAGGTCGCTGAAATCGACGAATTCGAGCAGCGCCGTCTGGCGGATCGTCGAGACGGCGTGCTCGGTGTCTTCGACGCCGGGGAGTTCCACCAGGATGCGCCGCGATCCGGCGACCTGCACGACCGGCTCGCTGACGCCGAGCGCGTTCACCCGGTTTTCGATGATATCGCGCGCCGCCTGCAGCTGGTCGGTCTCGACGGCGGTTTCCTGCGGCAGGTCGGCCTCGAGCAGGACGCGCACGCCGCCCTGGAGATCGAGGCCCCGCACGACCTCGATGTCGCGCTGGAAGGAGCCGAGGCGCACTCCGGGGTTGGCCGGCCAGACGACCCACAGGCCGAGCGCGACCAGCACGATGATCAGCACCAGACGATTCGCTCTCACGCCGCGGCTCCGTTCGCGCAAGGCCAGCGCGCGCGACGCGGGCGCTGGCCCTGGAGGAAGGATTATAACCAAACGCGGAGTTCTCAGGGGGCCGTCGCCCGGTCCGGCTCACCGAGGCTGTCCAGCACACGTCGCAGCACGTCCTCGGGCGTCAGAGCGTCGGTGGCGACGAACACATGGCAGTGGACGCGGGCGTGCGCCAGGCGCCGCTGCTGCTCCTCGTACTCGCGCGGCAGCCAGTCGAGGCGCTTGCGCCGGGTGCAGGCCTCGAACGAGGCGTCCAGGAAGACCAAAACCTCCGGCCGTCCGATGCGCCGCCACATGTCGGCGACGTAGGAGTGCTCCTGAGCGATCTGGCGCGCCGGCAAACCCCGTGCCCGGAGCCCCTCGACCAGCGTCGTCTTGCCCGCCGCGCACGGACCGACGACGCCGATGCCTCCGGACGGAGGAGGTTCGGGTGACGGGGGTGTAGAATCGGGTAACTTCACTCCGGACGGCGTCCGCCTCAGAACGGCATGCGCACCGTCAGGCGGCGGATGTCCTGCTCGTGATGGTCCAGAATGGCCGCTACCAGAATCGAGATGTCGTCCGCCGGGCGGCCGGCGTCGAGGTCGAGGGCGCGCGCCAACAGGTCGTCGGCCCAGGCCTCGGGGTCGAGCGGACCGGCGGCGAGCTCGTGCAGGCGGGCCATCAGGTCGAAGGGTCGCCCGGAGCGTTCTCCGGCGTGAAGAAGGCCGTCGGTGAACACGACGGCTGCCAGGCCCGGTCGCAGCGGCGCCTGGTGGATCTGTGGCCGGATCCCGCGACGTCCGCCGACTGGATCGGCCGGCCCATCGAGCGCCTCGACCTGGCGGTCGTGCAACAGGATCACCGGCGCCGGGTTGTTACGCGTGACGACCAGGCTGTGCGTGTCGCAATCGATCGACAGGATGTTGAGCGTCGCCAGGACCTTGCCGCCGCGCTGCGCGTACAGGTGGTCGGAGGCGGCCCGCGCCGCGGCGCCGTCGCGCACGCCGTCGGCCAACAGGCTGATCGCCTTTCGGACGACGATCCCGGCCACGGCCTTGGCCGGCTTGCCCGAGGACTGGCCGTCGGCGAGGACGAACGACAGGCCGCCGGTCGGGCGCTCGATCATTTCGAGCGTATCGCCGCTCTCGGGCGTGGCGTACTTGGGGACCTTGGCGACGGCGACGCTAGCTTCCATCCGCGGCATTCTACCCGCCGCGGCACGGCGAGTCGAATCTGTAAGGCGCTGGAAAGGTCGGCCGCGCGGCGACCTCCGCTAGAGTAGGGGAGGTCCGCCACGGGGCGCGGCCTCGCGCCCGGAGGAGTCCCGTTTGGAGAACGACCGGCGTGGCCCGGTGGACCTGCCCCGCGTCATCGAGCAGGCCATTGATCAGATCTCTTCCTACCTCGGCGAGCGGCCGGTGTCGGTCGTCGCCGAGTACCCGGCGCATCTGCCCGCCGTTCACAGCGACTCGGAGCAACTGGGCCGCGCCCTGGCCGGCCTAATTGCGGCGACGGTGACGCGGGCGCAGCACGGGGAGGTCGTGGTCCGTGCCGCGCTGACGTCGGAACTCCCGGTCGGCGCGCCTCCGAGCGAGGGACCGGGCCCGTGGGCCCTGTTGCGGATCGGCCCGCGCGGCAACGGGCTGACCCGGGCGTCGCTCGAGCGTATGCTCGACGAGAACGGGGCCGGCGCCGAGGGCGATCCGGTCATGGCACCGGTCGCTGCCTGCCGGGCGATTCGCGGCATGGGCGGCCGGGTGTGGGTCGGCGAGGAAAGCGAGGAGGCGCCCGAGCTGCGGCTCCTGCTCCCGCTGCGCGTCGCCTCGGTGGCGGCCGACGTCTCACCCTTGCGCCGGACGCTGGGCGAGCACCTGCCGCGGCCGGGGCAGCCGCGCCGCCGCCTGTTGATTCTGGTCGATGACGACCAGCTGCGCGGCGTGCTGGCCTCCGAGTTGTCGGCCGCCGGGTATCAGGTGGTCGCGGCGCGCGACGGCGGCGAGGTGCTGTCGCTGGCACGGGCCGAGCAACCGGACGTCATCCTGCTCGACATCCTGGCCCGTGAGCCGACGGCTTTCGACATCGCCATGGTGCTCAAGCAGGACCGGCGCCTCGCTCGCATTCCCGTGTTGTTCATGACCTCCGTGACCGATCCGGAGGCGGGCATGCGCATGAGTGCCGTCGACTTCGTCGTGCGTCCGACCGGGACCGGAGCGCTGATCACGGCCATCGAGTCGGCGTTGACCGCCGTTCGGCAGCCGGTGGGGCGCGTCCTGGTCGTCGAGCCGAAGGACGCGCTGCGCGAGACGATGGTGCTGATGATTCAGTCGCAGGGCTACCGCGTGACCGAGGCCGCCGGGCCGGAAGAGGCCCTGGTGTTGGCCGAGCGCGTCACGCCGGGGCTGGTGTTGGTGAACGCCGCCGTGGCACAGGAACGCGACTACTGGCTGCTGCGCGGCCTGCGCCAGCTCTCCCCCGACATCCCGGTCTTCGTCCTGGCGGAAGCGTTGACGGATGCCGAGGGCAAGGCCGCCGTGCGCCGCGGCGCGTCGGGGTACACCAAGACCGACAAGTTGCCCGACCTGCTGCACCGGGTGCGCACCGGGAAGCAGCGCCCGTAGGCATCCGGGCGAGGCGCGCCCGTCGGGGCTCCCCGTTCATCCGTGAAATGTGGATCGCCTCGGGGCCGGCGACACCGCCGGAGGCTTGGCCGTGGGGCGGACAACACGGAGTCGAGTGGGGCCGCCGAGGCGCGCCCTCAATACACGACGACCGTCGTGCCGTAACCGAGACGCAGCCGGTCGCCGACGTCGGCCTCCGGGGTCGTCCAGCGGTAGAGCCACTTGGCTTCTTCCGGGCGCATGTTGACGCAGCCGTGGCTGCGCGGCAGGCCGAAGTCGGTATGCCAGTACGTGCCGTGGAAGGCGACGCCGGTCTCGTGGAAGAACGACACCCACGGCACGCCCGGGAGCTCGTAGGCCTCGAGGTCGGAGGTGATGTGTCCGTCGCCCATGTGGCGCATCGGCGTCTTCTTGGTGACGTGGAAGACCCCGTCCGGCGTGATCGTCGGCACGCCGTTCTCCTTCGGGCGCGCGTCGGGGATCCCGCTCGAGATGCGCGTGCGCAGCACCAGGCGATCTCCTTCGAATGCCAGGAGCTCCTGGCGCGAGAGCGAGACCTCGATTCGCTTCTTCGCCGCCGGGACATCCGGCGAGATCGGGGCGAGTTCTTCCGGCAGGACGCGGCGGAAGTGCTCGGCCGGCGCGTAGTAACGGATGTACAGCACGTCGTCGAGGATCTGAACCCACCAGCGGCCGTCGGCGCCGGCAACCACCTTCTCGACCCAGTGTGTCGATTGGTAGTAAAGGCGGTAGATGGGATCGGCGGCCGGATCGGGTTGCCGGCGCGTCCGTGTGTAGGGGACGCTCGTCTCGAAGAGAGCGCCGGTCTCCGGCAAGTCGAGGCTCGGGGTCTGCGGGAGCCAGCGGACGAGTTGAAGGTTGCCGGAGTGCACGTAGCCGTCGTCAAGCCGGAACCAGGCCGGGTTGTGTCGTGGGCCCTCATCCGCCGTCACCTGCCCGCGAAGCGTGATCAGCTCGTCGCGGAACAGGCGGTGGAGACGCCGGGAGCGGAACGCCGGCTCGGCGTAGGCGCCGATCCAGGTCGTGGAGACGCGTGCCAGACCGGGGCCGTCGTCCCCGCCGACAGGTGGAACGGGGCGCAACGCTGTTGCCGCCGCGGACGCAGCCGCCAGCTTCAGAAAAGCCCTGCGTCCGATGGGGTGTTCCACGCAGCCATTCTAGCGTCTGACGGCTGGCCCTTCAACCAGGCCCTACGGGGGAGCGCGCCGTCGCAGGGAAACCAGGCAAACGGCGCCTGCCGAGCCCGCGGGTATAATCCGCGGCGATGCTGCCCGAACCGCAGCGGGTGCGGCTGGACGGTCTGGACCTCGCGTATCGAACCGTCGGGGAGGAAGGCGCCCCGACGGTTGTGTTGCTGCACGGGTGGGCGTCGTCCCTCCGCATGTGGGACACGACGCAGGCCAGCCTCGCGCCGCGCTTCCGCACGATCGCGCTCGACCTGCCCGGCCACGGCGCCTCGTCCAAACCCGAGTGGACCTGGTACTCGATCCCGAGGTATGCGGAAGTCGTCGCCCGGTTCGCCGATCACTTCGCTCTCGACGGCATCGCCGCCATCGGCCACTCGATGGGTGGCACGATCGCCCTCGAGTTGGCCAGCGGAGGCGGGATCGATCTGCGCCGCGTGATCGTCGTCAACCCGGTGGTGACCGGCCGCGTCTACTCCCACAACATCCTGATCAAGGACACCTGGGTCGACTCGGCGGTGCGCGTCTCGCGCCGGCTGTGGCCGGCGGCCTCGCGACTCCTGAGGCGGCCGCCGAACGGCCTGCGCCGCGCCATGCCGGACTACGTCGTGCGCAACCGAGAAGACCTGGCGATGACCACTGCCGACTCCGCCCTGGGCAGCATGCGCGCCGTCCTGACCTGGGACCTGCGGGAGCGGCTGCCGGCGGTGCGCACCCGGACGCTGGTCATCGTCGGCGAGGCCGATCGCGTCGTAGCGCCATCGGAGGGGGAGGTCGCCGCGCGGAGTATCCCGCGGGCGCGGCTGGTGCGCCTTCCCGCAGGCCATCACCCCTACGACGAAGTCCCGCAGGCGTTCTTCGCTGCGATCGAGTCGTTCCTGCGCGAGGAGACCGCCTCCTGAGCGGCGTGCGCGCCTTCTTCGCCGTTAACCTCCCCGGCGAAGTCCGATCCCGGATGGCGCAGGTTCTGGCGACCGTCCGCCCCCCTTTCGGCGGCGAACCGATCCGCTGGGTCGATCCAGCGGCCATCCACCTGACGCTGCGATTTCTGGGTGCGACGACGACGGTGCAAGCCGACGCCATCCTGCGTGAGGCGAACCAACGCGCCCGATCGTGGCTTCCGTTCGACGTCGAGTTGACCGGGCTGGGTTGCTTCCCGGACCTGCGACGTCCACGCGTGGTATGGATCGGCGCCCACGACGGCGGATCGCTGGCGCGCATCGCCGCCGACCTTGAAGCGATCGCCCGCCGCAACGGGTTTGCGCCCGAAGGCCGGCCCTTCTCGTCGCACCTGACCGTGGGGCGAGTCAAGGGCCGGCTGACGACGGCCGGGGAGTCGCGCCTGGCGTCGCTGATCGGGGAGTCGGAGCGGTGCTCCTTCGGCACGTTCCGGGTCGAGACGGTCGACCTGATGAGGAGTGACTTGCGGCCGGCGGGGCCGATCTACACCCGAATGGCGGCCGTGCCACTCGGCCCGGGAGGGGCGGCGAGGTGAGGACGAGGTTGATCAGCGTCATCGGCAGCTCGACGGCGACGCCGGAGGAAGCGGCGTTGGCCGAAGACGTCGGGCGGCGCGTGGTCGAGGCCGGGTTCGGCGTGGTGTGCGGAGGCCGGGGCGGCGTGATGGAGGCGGCGTGCCGGGGTGCGCAGATGGCGGGCGGAGTGACGGTCGGGGTCCTGCCCGGCGAGTCGCCGGAAGAGGGGAACAGCTACCTGTCGATCGCCCTGCCGACCGGGATGGGCGAGGCGAGGAACGTCGTCGTCGTGCGGGCCGGGGAAGCGGTCATCGCCGTCGGGGGCGGTCTGGGCACTCTGTCGGAGATCGCTCACGCGCTGCGCCTCGGTCGGCGAGTCGTGGCCCTGGCCTCGTGGGAGGCCTCGCTGCCCGACGGGACGCGGCTCCCGGTGCGCCGCGCGGCGACGGCCGCCGAGGCGGTGACGGCGGCGCTGGAAGGGATGGCGTGATCGAAACCGCGGAAGACCGCGCCCTCGACTTGGCCCGCGCCATCGTCGATGTCCTCGACGAGCACAAGGGCGAGGACATCCTTCTGCTCGACCTGCACGGCGTCTGCACCTTCACCGACTACTTCGTCCTGTGCAGCGGTGCCAGCGAGCGGACGTTGCGGGCGCTGGCGGACGAAGTCATGCGGAGGCTTAAGCGGGATCGCCGCCTGCACCCGCGCGGCCGGGAGGGCGAGCCCTCCAGCGGGTGGCTGCTGCTCGACTACGGCGACGTCATCCTGCACCTGCTCTCGGACGAGCTGCGCCGCTACTACCGGCTGGAAGACGTGTGGCGCGCCGGGAAGGTCGTGCTGCGCGTGCAGTGAAGTCGAGGGCCCGGCAGCGATTCCAGGAGGCGTCGAAGACCGACGCCTTGGGACCAGGGCGGGGCAGGGAACTCCCCCGCCAGGCTTCTCGCCTTATCTGCCCTCGAACACCCACCGATCCAGGTCGCGGTCCCAGCTCACGATCTCCTCGGGTCGGAACCATAAGGCGACTTCTTGCTCGGCCGTCTCCGGGCCGTCGGAGGCGTGCGTCAGATTGCGGCTGATCTCGAGCCCGAAATCGTGGCGGACTGTCCCCGGCGCAGCATCGGTCGGCCGGGTGGCACCCATCGTCTGGCGGACGGCGAGGACGGCTTGCGGTCCTTCCCAGACCATGGCCATGACCGGCGCCGACGTGATGTAGTCGACGAGCCCGGGATAGAACGGCTTCCCCCGATGGACGGCGTAGTGACGTTCGGCCAGGGCGCGGTCGACGCGTTGGAAGCGAGCCGCCACCAGCCTGAGCCCGCGTCGCTCCAGCCGGGCCGTGATCTCGCCGATCAAACCACGCTGCACGCCGTCCGGCTTGACCAGCACCAGTGTCCGTTCCACGATCACCTCCGGGGTGAATCATAAGGACTCGGGACGCCCCGAGTCCTCGCGGTGCGATGCCTGGGCGAACACGTTTCAGGCGGCGGCGATGCCGCGCTCGTAGGCCGCGATCGCGTCCTGCAATCGGTCTTCCTTCATGTACGCGTCGCCGAGCGCCTGCCACAGCGGCCCGGCCTTCGGATAGCGATCGAGCGCCAGCTCCAATTCCGAGGTCACCTGCGCCAGGTTGTACTTCTTCTTGATGACCGCCGAGTATGCGCCGGCGGCGCGCCGGAAGTCGCCCGTCGCCAGCGCCTGGCGTGCCGCCTCGAGACGCTCTTCGAGTGACGGCTGCGTGGCGGCCTTCGGACGCGGCGCGCGCGCCGGGGCACGGCGGGCCGAGGTCGCGGCCGGGAGCGGAGGCGGGACGGGCACCCGGCTTCGCACCTCGGTCACGTCGCTCAGCGGCGACGGCGCCGGTCCTGCTTCGACGGGCATTGCCGCAACCGGTTCGACGGGCTCGGCGGGGGCTGCCGGTGGAGTCGGAGGCGGGACCGAAACGACGGTCGGCGCGGGCTCGGGCGCCTTGACGGGGACCTGGGCGACCGGCGTCGGGACCGCCGCACGTTGCGGCGGCGGCGCGGCGAGCCAGTCTGGAATCTCGAGTTCCTCGACCGGCTCAGGCTCCTTGGTCGTAGGCTCGGGCTCGGCCCTCGCTGCGCGACGCGGCGCGGGCGTCCTCAACCAGTCTGGAACCTCCTCGAGGACGTCTGTCTTCGGCTCCTGATATCGATAGGGCTGCTCGACGACCGGTTCGGGCACCGAGGCTGGCGTTTCTTCGGCCGCCGTCTCCGGAACGGGCGCAGCCCGGGCAGCCTGCTCGACGGGAGGAGGCACGGCCTCGGTCGGCGAGACCTGAACCTCCTCGCCCGGCAGCTGCTCCCACGGCGGCACCCACGTTTCGGCCAGTTCATCGATCGGTTCGACTTCCGCTGCGGCCGCCGCTTCGACGGACACCGGAGGAAGCGGGGGCACCGTCGGCTCGTCCTCGGCCGGCTGCGGCGTGACCATCCATTCCGGCAGCGACGGCCAGGTCTCGGCGGCGGGCGAGGCGGGTTCTTCGGCGGCGGGCTCGGCGACCGGAGTTTCGGCTACGAGTTGTTTGAGCCAGTCCGGAACCTGCGGCGAAGGCTCGGCGCGGGCCGGCGCGGGTGCCGTCGGCGCCGAAGGAGGCGGCTCGACGGCGGGCGCCGTGGGCGTAGCCGCTGCGGCGGGGACGGAAGGCACGGTGGGAGGAGCGGGTTCGACCTCCGCCGCTGCGGGCGTGCCCTGCGCAGTAGCGAGCTCCTCCAGCCACTTCAGCCCGGCCTCGGGCTCCTCGGGTATCTCCGGAGCCGGCTGCCTGATGGGGGGCGCAGGGGCAGGAGTCATCGGGGGAACGCGCGCCAGCGGAGGCTCAGCCGTGATGGCTTCGGGAGCAGGGATCCCCTGCTTGGCGGCCAGCGACTCGAGCCAGTCGAAGACCTGCGCGTCGTCCAGTTCGCCGGCGGACACGGCAGGTGTGGCGGCGACCGGCGGTGCGGTCGGCTCGGCCGGCGGCGGCCCGCCTTCCTCCTTGAGGAGGCGCATCCACTCACCGGTCGAGACGCTGTCGGTTTTCGATTCGGGAGTCGCGAGCAGATTGAGCCATTCGCCGGCCTCTTCTGGAGCGGGACCTTCGGGCGCGGGCGCGGCCTCCTGAGCGGCAGGCTCGGCGATCCCGCGCAGCCAGTCCATATCGAGCGTGTCGCCGGTGCCCGGCTTCGACTCGGGCTCGGCGATCCCGCGCAACCATTCGGGGCCGGCGGACCGGCCCAGGGCGGCGCGTGACCCCTCGGTCGGCTCGGCCAGCCACGACGGAGCCGGCATCTCGGGAGCCTCGGAGGCCGGGGTAGGCGGCTCGGAGGCCGCTAGTTCGCGTAGCCAGCCGAACGATTCGGAGCCGATTTCATCTCCGGCAGCGGCGCGCGCCTCGGGTTCCGCGGGAGGGCGCGGCAGCCATTCCGGTGCGGTTTCGGCCCGCGGCTCGGCGCGAGAGCCAGTTTCGCTGCCAGCGATCGTCTGGAGCCACTCCGGGAGTTCCGCTGGCTGTGCCGGCTCCGGCTCGGGTCCGCTCTCGGGATACATGCCGGTCGTGATCGGTCTCCGGTCGATCTCCTCGTCCCCCCAGGAGAACTCTTCCGGAGCGAGGCTTGTTCCGCGTGCCGCCGCCTCGGCCACGCCCGACAACCATCCGGGGGGCTCGGTTCCCTGCGGCCCGGGTTCCGCGCCAGGCGACGGCGCGGCTTCGCTCAGCCACTCGGGGAGAGTCGCCGGCGCGGGTGGGGCCTCTTCCGGTTCGGCAGGCAGCGCGGCCTCGGGGGCCGCCGGTTCGGGCTTCGTTCGATCTCCCAGCCAGGTCACGATGGTCGCCGTCGCGCCGGGCGCCTCTTCCTCCATCCACGTTGGGACGGCGGGGGATTCGCCGGCCGCTGCGCGCAACCAGTCGTCATCGTCGGAGGTTCCGGCCGCGGGGGCGTTCCAGCCAGGGGGCAGATGCGGTTCGGAGAGGTCGGCCCTTGGCGTGGCCGCCGGCGCAGGCGTCTCCTCCGCGGCCGCGGCAAGTTCCTCGACGTCCGGCGGGGCGACGTCCTTCAGCCAGTCGGGGATTTCGGCGCGGGCGAGCCCGCCTTCCGGTTCAGGTGCCGGTTCGGGCGGCAGCATTCCAGCCTCCAGCGATCGAAGCTCGTCGTCCGAGAACGAGACCGGTCCTTCCTTCGTTTCGCCGGTCCCGGGAACCCAACCAGCGGCCTGCATCCAATCCGGGATCGGTGACGGCTCGGCCGGCGCGGCTTCGGCCGGCGTCGGCTCGGACAGCGGGGCCGGCGACGCGGTCTCGGGCCCGGCCTCCGGCTGCCGGGCTTGCTTCTCGGCGGCGGCCGTCGCCGCGCTGAGCGAATCCAGCCAGCTCGGCCGGGCGGTTGGCCGCGCCGTCTGCACCGGACGCGACTCAGCGCGCACGCCGGCCGACCACTCGGCCGGGCCGGTGTCGCGGCCGAGGGGCTGGCCGGGCTGCCACATCAGCTTTTCGATGCGGACCGCGTTCGGATCGACCTGCGACGGGTCCTCCTGAATCGAGGCCACAAGCGCCGAATACGGGTCGAGCGCCGCCACGCGGCGGTGATAGGTGAGGGCCTCTTCGGTGCGCCCCTGAGCATGGAGCGCGGCGGCCATGATGCGGTTGGCCTCCCGGCAATTCGGGAGCGATTCGAGGATGGCGGTTGCCACCTCGGCGGCCTCCGCCCGCTGGTTGGTGCGCCAGTACATTTCGGCCAGCAGGACCTGGAGGTCGGGGCGATGCGGGTCTTCGGCCAAGGCCGCGCGCAGCTCGGCGATGGCCTGGGGATAGAGTTCGCCGTGCGCGTACATCCGGGCCAGCGCCCCTCGGGTCAGGCGGACCTTGTGCGGTTCGAGACCGTCGCGCTTCCCGATCAGACGACGCAATTCGCCCTGGACGGCGGCATTCGACGGATTGGTCTCGAAAGCGCGCTCCATGTGCCAGATAGCGGCGTCGAGGTTGCCTTCGTCCTCGCGCACGATCGACATGCCGACGTGCGCCACGAAATCGTCGGGCACCGCCGAGAGAACGCGCTGAAGAATGTCGGCCGAGTCGCCGTAGCGCTTGGCCTCGAGGTAGGCCTTGCCGAGCAGGCGGTAGGTGTCGAGGTGGCGCGGGTACGTCTGGAGGATGTGGCGCGCGTGGGCGATCGCCTCGTCGAGCTGTTCGTGCTCGATGAGGTCGTCGACCTCCCGGATATAGGCGCGCAGACTCGTCTCAGCCATCGCTGCCGTCGCGAGCCCGGTTCACGCCGGGCGGTCCGCCGCGCCGAGGCCCCTCGGCCGGCGGGCCGATGGCGATCCCTTCCGGACGCCCCGCAGCGGGAACGGAGGGCGCGCGGTCAGAGTATGCCGCACTTGGGGGGAACGCGCAAGCATCGCTTAACATATGCGCGTACGACCCACGGTCCGCCTCGTCCGGCCGGTCTGGCCGAAGCGCGGGGTGCAAGAAGAGTGCCGGTCTACAGATTGTGGAGGCCACGCACGGTGCGGAGGATCGGAGCGATGTCCGGGGAGGGATAGGGCGCGGGGCCGAAGCGGTCGGAAGGCGCGGGGGCGCCGAGGCACGAGGCAAGCGTCGCCAGGATCCCCTCCTGAAGGGCGGGCGGATCGTAGCCACCTTCCAGGACGAACAGGATCCGGCCGTCGCACACTTCTCGCGCGATCTCGATCAGGGAACCGGACAGGCGGCGGAACCCGCGCGTGGAGAGCTGGAGGCTGGCCAGCGGGTCGCGCCAGTGCGCGTCGAACCCCGCCGAGACGAGAAGCAGCCCGGGTCGGAATCGGCGAGCGAGCGGCGCGACGACCTGCTCCAGGATCGCCTCGAACCCCGCGTCGCCTGTCCCGGAGGGAAGCGGCACATTGACGGTGAGACCGATCCCGGCGCCGCGGCCGCGCTCGGTGATGGCGCCCGTCCCGGGGTAGATGCCTTCCTGATGTGTCGAGATGTACAGGACCGTCGCGTCGTCGTCGAAGACCGCCTGTGTGCCGTTGCCGTGATGGACGTCGAAGTCGACGATCATCACGCGCTCGATTCCGGCGCGCTGCGCGCGCCGGGCGGCGATGGCGATGTTGTTGAGCAGGCAGAACCCCATGGCGCGGTCGGCCGTGGCGTGGTGGCCGGGAGGGCGGACGGCGGCGAAGCCGGCGGCCGCCCGGCCGTCGAGCACCGCCTCCAGCGTGGCGAGCGTGGCGCCCGCGGCGTGGAGGGCGTCGTCGAGCGAAGTCGCCGTGACGTAGGTCGGGGCGTAGTCGATGATGGCAGGCGCCTGCTCGCAGGCGCGTCTCAGGAACTCGAGATGAGCCGCAGGGTGGACCGCCAGGATCGCCTCCTGCGGGGCGGATACGGCGGGCACGACGAGGAGTGAAGGCCCGAATGCCCTCTCGGCCGCCTCGGCCAGGCCCTCGAGGCGTCGCGGGTGCTCGGGGTGCGACGGGTCGACGTGCTGCGGAGAAGGGAGGAGGGCGAAGGCGAGAGGGTTCAAGGTCGTCCGGACGCTCCCGAAGAATCAAGCTCAGCGGCACGGCGTTGTTCGAAGCGTAGTCTCCCGCCGGGAGCGGATAGAGGCGAGAGCGGCGGCATCGCGCAGCACTCCAGTCCGTGGCATCGGCGTGCGTCGGCCCATGTACCCCACAAGGAGAACACTCGCAGTGTCGGCAGCAGCATTCAGGATCAGCGCGAGGCCAGGGCGCGAGCCCGGATCGAACAGGGCCGCCAGCCCGGCCAGGATCATCGCCATGAGAGGCGAAGACGTTCCCAGCACCTTCTCGCCCGCCTGGAACACAAAGCCTGCCCTCCCCGCAAGATTGGCTGCATAGCGACACGTGAGGTAGGCGTCGTCGACCGGGAGGGTCCCGGCCGCGACCCGCCAGACGAATGCCAGGGCAGCCGGCGAGGTGGGGCAGGCACGCGGCACGAGTGGGGTTTGCCGGTTCTCGAGCATGGGTTCTGGCCAGCGAGGGCGGCCGTCGCGACGGCGGGTATCACGGCTCTCCCGTATCATTCACAGACGAGACGATAGAGGACGACCTTCTCGTCTCGGAACACTTCGTCCAGACAGCGAGGAAGGAACTGCTCCACAAGGAACGACGCCGCGCTGGCATGCGACCCCGCCGGATCATGCGCCAGCATGAAGCCGAGACCCTCGTGATCAAGCAGGAGGTGAGTCGCGCCCAGAAGACGCAATCGCCAGGCGACCTGCTGGACCGACGGCCCCGCCAGAACGAGCTGCACCCACCGCGACTGCTCGGCGTCCGGCAGGCAGCGTTCGTCGCAGTAGTAGCCCTGACCGTCCCACGCGAAGTAGACCCTGGCGTCGAATGGAAGAGACTCGACGACGTAGCGCATCGCCGGATAGTCGTAGACGGCTCGACGGAGGAACGCCTCCTTGGACTCGAGTCCGACCACGACGGGCAGGGGTCGGGCATCGACCCAGTAGATGACCTGGTACGCTAGCGTCACGCCAACGAAGCCGCCGATGACGCCGTACGCGATCGACGACGATCGGCGGCCCGCGCGCGGCGAGGCCAGCCAGCTCTCGAGGACGGCGCCGGCCAGCACCGCCAGCACGGGGTAGAGGGGCAACAGGAAGCGCGTCTGTTGCGACCCGGCGGCCCAGGCGGCGAAACGCACAAGCGAGATCCAGCCCAGGGCGCCGACGATCGGGGAAGCCCTGCGAACGGACGGCAGCGCCAGGGCCAGCAGGAAGAGCGGGCTGGGAATGTCGATCCGGCTCATGAACGTGCCGAAGGCGTCCCTCCGCAGGAAGAGCGAAACCGGAAGGAGGAGGTAGTCGCCAACGGAGCGACCGGTCCCGAAGGACTGGAGGTACGCCATCAGCATTTGCAGGCGCTCCGGAGGCCAATCCATGCTGCCAAACACGAAGGGATAGATCGGATTGCCTCCCAGGAGGAGGTTCTTGAGGTACCACGGCGCGGCGACCAGAACGGCTGCGCCAGCGAACAACGCCGTCGACCTCAGGCGAGCCTGCGGGGAGCCGGAGGCGCGGTCGAAGAGGATGGCGAAGCAAAGGATCGGTAGCAGGGCCAGGGCCGGATACTTGGAGCCCATGGCCCACCCGAGCATGGCGGCCGACACCACGAGCCACGCGCGCCTCCGGTCTCGGCGCCACTCGAGATAGGCGGCGATCGCCAGGACTTCGTACAGCGCCCACGCCATGTCGGCGTAGGCGAGGCTGGCCCAGACAGGGAAGACAGGGACTCCGAGCAGGATCCCCGCAGCCATCCACCCCGCGCGGTCCCCCACGTGCCGACGCGCGACGGCGAACGTCGCCAGGACCAGCAGCGCGGCGAACGACAGGTGGACGACCTTGGCTACCGCGTCGCTCTCGAAGGCCACGCCGACCAGGTACAACATCTCGGCCAGGAGGGGGCCGTTCGCCTGCCACAAGTCGGGGAGCAGCACGATCCGCCCGGCTCGCAGGAACAGTGCCGGCGCCTGCAAGTGATACATCAGACCGTCGTAGTCCCAGACCGGAAGGAGGGCGTGGATCAGGCTCGCCCCGAACACTACGACGGCGGCGGCGCATCCGGCCCACATCCCAGGCGACGCCGGTCGGATCGCGCTCCACAGTTCACTGGCCGGCGGACCGCGACGGAGGCCTTCCAGGTACGCCATGGCCCCCGCGAGGACCAGCCACACCAGGACGGACTCCGGCGCGAGCCATCCCAAGAGACCAAGCACCAGGACTCCGTAGGCGACGATCGCCAGCCCGGTCGCCGTCGAAAGTGTGAGGTCGAAAACCGGGTCGGTAGGGAGGAGAGCCGCGAGGCGCAGGCACATCCGCCCCAGGCCCCGCGCCGTGTAGAGAAGGAGGACTGTCAGTCCGAGGGCAAAGGTTGTGTCGGCCAGCGCCCGAAGCCCGACCGCGTCCGGAGGCCGTTCCGGGATCAGGATGCGGAGCGTCGCCAGGCCGGCGGCGAGAAGTGGAGGCCAGAGCCTGGCGATGGATTGGGCTGCCGCCGTCACGGCTCGCACGCGATGCGCCATACACCAATGCCCGTCGGGCTTTCCCACCGACTCCCAACGGCACAGCCATCCGGAAGAACTGGTGACGGCCGGGGCCTTGGCTCGGATACCGACTGGGTCATCGCGTGAGTCGCCGTGTACGGCTGTCGGTACACAAACCAGCAGCCCGACGTGCATCGAGACGGCGAAGGCCGAGCCGTCTTCAGAAAGCCGGGTTCGTAGTAGGTGCTCAGGGGGAGGGCCAGTTCGGGCTCCGAGAGAGCCAGGGATGCCGACTGGGCGCCGGCGGAACGAAGGTAGTCGGCCAGTCCTCGCCAGTCTTCCTTGGCGAACTTCGGAGCGACGAAGACGGTCGAGGCCGAGGTCGCGGCGACGAATGCCCCCAGGACGAGCCACCGGGAAGACGTCCCCCTCCGGAGGGACGACCACAACCTTCCTGCACCGACGGCGACGGCACCTGCCACAAACGGCATCAGGACGACGAAATAGCGATCGACATAGACCGCTCGACGTTGGGAGATGATCCAGACGGCGAATAGCGGCGCCACGATCCCCGCCCCCAGCAGCGGGACAGAGGGCGAGGCGCGGCGCAGCCCCGAAAGGATCAGGGCGACGACGGCGACCCCGAAGAAGGTCGATGGGATATCGAGGACACCGGCGTAGCCCGAGGCCAGGTTCCAGGCCGTCGCCGGGAGGTCCGGCAGGACCGGCGTGCGGATCCACCCGATCCCGAGGGACGTCGCACCGCTCGAGAAGAACCATGCGAGCCAAGCGGCGAGCGGAAGCGTTGCGGCAAGGGTCAGCGTCGTCCAACGTCGGAAGACGCCCGGCGCGTGGCGGAGGTCCAGCAGTGCCAGAAGCGCGAGCGCCGCGGCGAGAACGAAATAGAAGTAGTGGGTCAGCAGGCCGGCGGCCAGGGCGACGACAGCGATGGCCGCGGCGCCGGCCGAAGAGGTCGTGCGAAACCGGAGGAAGGCCGCCGTCGCGACCGCGGCGAGCGAAGCGGCGAGGGCGTACGGGCGGGCATCGCGGGCGGCCCAGAGCGTCAACGGATGCGTCGCCCAGAGCAGCCCGGCGGCAATCGCGCCGGGTCGACCGCCGAGGGAACGCCCGATGAGGATCGCCGCAGCGATGCCGAGTCCATGGGCCGCGACTGACGGTGCACGGAGAGCGGCTTCGACCGCGGGGCTTCCGCCGGTCAGGAGCCGGACGAGGAGGTAGTAGAGGGGAGGGTTGACGGCGTCAAGCCGCGCCGCCCGGAGCATCTCGTCCCAGCCGAGCTGGGCGAACCACCAGGTGTACGTCTCATCGAGCCACAGGCTCTCCCGGCCCAGCCGAAACGCGGCCGCCGCCATGCCGGCGGCGATGAGGGCCAGCGACGCAGCGGCGAAGCCGCGATCGTTCGGTCGGGGTGAACCGGCGCCCATCGCGGGGGATTGTACAGGTTCTGGCGGCGCGCCTGGGGAGCTGCGCGGCTGGGCGAGACACCGCCCGCAAGCCACGGCAACGGCGAGGTTTCGGTGGACGAAACCCTCGGGCCTCGGAAGGACAGGGACGTGCTCCCCCACTCCTTCCGAGGCCCGAGCCGTCAGGCCGCCGCTGAAGTCCTGTTGCCGGGGACGGGATTCCCGCAGGGTCCCCCGCCGGTCGGCGGGGTCTAGCGGCTCGGCACGACTGCCGGCGCCTCACGCTTGCTCTGGCGGATGGCCCACGTCAGCCCGAACAGGGCGACGGCGATCACGGCCCAACCCACCGGCCCCAGCACCTGATAGCCGACGACGATCGGGGCGATGATCACCGACACCAGGTTGACCACCTTGATCATCGGATTGAGGGCCGGCCCGGCGGTGTCCTTGAACGGATCGCCGACGGTGTCGCCGACGACGCCGGCCTTGTGGCGCTCCGAGCCCTTGCCGGTGTTGCGAGCGGCATCGCGCGGCTCGTCCTCGATCAGCTTCTTGGCGTTGTCCCACGCCCCGCCCGAGTTGTTGAGATACACCGCCAGCAGCTGGCCGGAGACGATGATGCCCACCAGGAACCCGCCGAGCGCCTCGACCTTCAGCCCGAAGCCGACCAGGATCGGCGTCAGGACGCCGAGCATGGCCAGCGGGATGAGCTCCTTCTGGGCGGCGACGGTCGAGATGCCGACGGCCTGGGTGTAGTCGGGCTGGACCTTGCCTTCCAGCACGCCGAGACGGAACTGGCGGCGCACTTCCTCGACGATCAGCGCCGCGGCCCGCGCGACGGCCTGGATGGCGAACGACGAGAAGAGCCACGGGATCGAGGCGCCGATCAGCACGCCGATGAAGACCTGCGGGGCGTCGACGCGGATCCCGGTGACGACCATCAACTCGCTGGCCGCGGCGCCGAACGACTCCTGGGCCCGCGAGACGTCGACCAGGAACGACCCGAAGAGCGAAACGGCGGCGATGACCGCCGACCCGATGGCGACACCCTTGGTGATAGCCTTGGTCGTGTTGCCGACGGCGTCCAGATCGGCCATGATCCTGCGCGCCGCCTGGGTCTCGGGGTCGCCCATGCCGTGCCACGACATCTCGCCGATCCCGTTGGCGTTGTCGGAGATCGGGCCGTAGGAGTCCATGGCCACGTTGTTGCCGGTCAGGGTCAGCATGCCGATGCCGGTCATGGCCACGCCGTACAGGATGTACTGCGCGCTGTGGGCCGGATCGACGCCGCCGAAGATCAGGATCGAGGCCAGGATCGAGCCGGCGATGACGAGGATGCCCCACACCGACGACTCGAACCCGACCGATGTCCCGGCCAGGATCAACGTCGCCGGCCCGGTGTCGGCCGCCTTCTTGATCGAACGCACCGGCGCGCCGTGCGAACCGGTGAAGTACTCCGTCACCCGGTCGATGACGATCGCCAGGACCACGCCGACGCTGACGGCCAGGAACGGCCGCCACCAGCCGCCGGGCAGGTCCTGGAGGTAGAAGTAGGCAATCAGGCCGAACAGCACGACCGAAATCCCGGCCGACGACAGGAAGCCGGTGAAGATGGCCCGCATGGCGTCGCCGGCCTTGCCCGGGCCGCCCCGCACCAGGTAGGTGCCGATGATCGACGACAACACGCCGATGCCCCGCACGAGCAACGGGAAGATGATCCACTGCAGGTGGCCGGTGAGCAGCGTCAGCGCCACGCCGAGGATCAGCCCGGAGACGATCGTCACTTCGTACGACTCGAAGATGTCGGCCGCCATCCCGGCGCAGTCGCCGACGTTGTCGCCCACCAGATCGGCCACCACCGCCGGGTTGCGCGGGTCGTCCTCCGGGATGCCGGCCTCGACCTTGCCGACCAGGTCGGCGCCGACGTCGGCCGCTTTGGTGAAGATCCCGCCGCCGACGCGCATGAAGAGCGCCACCAGCGTCCCGCCGAAGCCGAAGCCCAGCAGCGCGTCCGGGGCCGCCGCCCCCATGAAGATGAAGATCAGCGTACCGCCCATCAGCCCCAGGCCGTCGGTCAGCATGCCGGTGATCGTCCCGGCGCGGTAGGCGATGCGCAGGGCGTCGCCGAACGAGCGGCGCGAGGCGGCGGCGACTCGGACGTTGCCCTGCACCGCCATGCGCATGCCGAGCTGTCCGACGGCCAGGCTGAAGGAGGCCCCCATGAGGAACGCCACCGCCCGCGCCAGGCCGAGGACGATCGACACCTGCGCGCGGTCGAGACTGGCGAAGCGATGGAGCGCCTCCGGAGTCGGCGGGACGAGGTAGACCGAGAAGAACATCGCCAAGGTCAGGACCACCATCCACGGCAGGATGCTCCGCAACTGACGCCGCAGGTACGAATCGGCGCCGACGCGGATGGCGTTCCACACCTCCTGCATGCGGGGCGTGCCCTTGTCTTCCTTGAGGATCTGCCAGCGCAAGAACCAGGCGTACAGCAGGCCCAGGAAGGCAACCCCCAAGACGGCGTAGATCGCCGTCGCCTCGAACGTCGTCAGGCCCTCCATCTCGAACATGGTCGGTTGAGCTCCTTCGATGAGTGTCCAGCGGGAAGCGGGGATTCTACAGAGCCGAAGAGAGGGTGTCAAGCGAGGCGGGCACGCGACATAAGGAAACGGTGAGAACCCCATCCTGCCTGTTGACTTCGACTGCCGACTTTCTGTATAGTGATGCGCTGAACGAGCAAGGATTCCCGGGCCGTCCCCGAGAGCACGTGCCGCCTGTGCCGTGCTCTTTCTTCGCCTAGCCCGAGCGCGTCACAAAGCCGATGATACGAACCGTCGGACTGACCAAATACTACGGCGTCCATCTCGCCATCCGCGGCCTGACTTTCGAGGCCGCGCCCCGAGAAGTGCTCGGATTCCTCGGCCCCAACGGGGCGGGGAAGACGACCACGATGCGCATCCTGGCCGGCTTCATGCCGCCCAGCGAAGGCCGCGCCGAGGTGGCCGGCTACGACGTGGTCGAGGAGTCGCTCGAAGTCCGTCGGCGCGTCGGCTATCTCCCCGAGACCGTGCCGCTGTACCCGGACCTGTCGGTCGTGGAATACCTGACGTACATGGGCTCGCTGCGCCGCGTGGCCGACTTGGAAAAGCGGATCGAGGACGTGCTGGCGGAGGTGGGGCTGTTGGAGCGCGCCGAGTCCTACATCGGGAACTTGAGCAAGGGGCTGCGGCAGCGCGTCGGGCTGGCGCAGGCGCTGCTGCACCAGCCGCAGGTCCTGATCCTCGACGAGCCGACGATCGGCCTCGATCCGGCGCAGATCATCGAGGTACGGCATCTGCTCCAAGAGCTGGGGCGCGAGCGCACCGTCCTGCTCTCGACGCACATCCTGTCCGAGGCGCAGCAGCTGTGCGATCGGGTGCTGATCATCAACCACGGCGCCATCGTGGCCGAGGACACGCCGGCCAACCTCCAGGCGCAGCTAGCGGGAGCCGAACAGCTCGTGGTGCGCCTCGGAGCGCACGACGGGTCGCTGCTCGAAGCGCTGGGGCGCCTGCCCGGGGTGGCCCGCGTGCAGGCGGTCGGCAGCGACGAACTACGAGTCGAGACCCGGCCGGGTCACGACGTGCGCGCCCGGCTGGCGCGGACGATCGTCGAGCGCGGCGTGGACCTGCTCGAGCTCCGGCCGGCCGGCGTGGATCTGGAGGCGATCTTCCTCCAGCTGACACAGGACGCCGCGCCGACGGGAGAGGGCGCCTGAGCCATGCACAACGTCTGGATCATCGCCCGGCGCGAGTTCCAGCACTACTTCGTCTCGCCGCTGGCGTACGCCGTCGGGATCTTCCTCTACCTGGTTCTGGGGATCGTGTTCGCCGGCAATATTCTCAACGGAATGCTGACCGGGCAGATCTCCCCCGACGCTCGCGATGTGCTGGGGACGATGGTCTACCTGCTGCTGTTCACGACCCCGTTCCTGACGATGCGCCTGATCGCCGAGGAGGCCGGCAGCGGCACGCTCGAGCTCTTGATGACGGCGCCCCTGCGCGACTGGCAGCTCGTCCTCGGCAAGTGGCTCGGCGCCATGGGCTTCCTGGTCTTGTTGCTCGCGCTGAGCTGGCTCTATCCCATCGTGTTGCACCGGATGACGTCGCCGGGAATCGACCAGGGGCTGCTGGTCAGCGCGTACCTGGGCGTGCTGTTGATGACCGGCGCCATCGTGGCCATCGGGGTGATGATCTCGTCCGTGTTTCGCAATAGCCTGGCGGCGGGGTTCACCACGCTGGCGGTCATCGTCGGGTTATGGGTGATCGGGTTGCTGGCGACGGGCCTGGGCGGCACCAGCGAAGTCGTGCGCACCTTGAGCTTCGTCGGCCATCTGGATAGCGCCTTCCAGGGCGTCATCGATCTTGCCGACGTCGTCTACTACCTGAGCATGACGGTGTTCGGCCTGTTCGTCGCCAGTCATCTGGTGGAGTCGCGCCGATGGAGGTGAGGCTTCCGCGGCGAACCCTGATCCTGGCCGCCCTCGCCGCCGGGATCCTCGGCCTGGTCGTGGCCGCCGTCCTGGTGGCTGTCGGCCGCATGGACGACACCGTCGCCACCGTCGGGGCGGGGATGGCCGTCGTCGGGTTCGTGTCGGCGATGGTTCTCGGGCGCGAGGGGTTGGTGCGCGCGGCGCGCGGTCGCCAGGCGCGCTACGCGTCGAACGCCGTGCTCGGCACGTCGGCACTGCTGGGGATCCTGGTCCTGGCGAATGTGGTCGTGTACCGCAATCCAAAGTCGTGGGACCTGACCGAAGACCGTCAGTACTCCCTGGCACCCGAAACAGTCGACGCGCTGCACGCGCTGTCGAGCGACGTGCGCCTGATCGGTTTCTACTCGCTGGAACGCGCCGCGGCGCGCGATCAGTTGCGGCCGCTGCTCCAGCGATATCAGGAGGCCAGCGACGGGCGGGTGACGTTCGAGTTCGTCGACCCTCGGGCCGAGCCGTTCCGGGCTCAGGAGTTCGGCGTGACGCGCGACGGCTCGCTCGTGGTGGCGATGGGCGGGGCCTCGGAGGTCACCACCTTCGCCTCGGAGCAGGAGATCACCGGCGCCATCATTCGGCTCTCCAACCCGGGGGAGCGGGCGGTCTACCTGCTGACCGGCCACGGGGAGCGGGATGCCGAGGCCACCGACGAGCTCGGCTACAGCCAGTTGCGCCAGGCCCTCGAGGCCAAGAACTACACCATCGAGACCCTCAGTCTGCTCGTCTCGCCGCAGGTTCCCGAGGACGCACGGGCCGTGGTCGTCGCCGGGCCGACCGAGCCGCTCTCGGAGGCCGAGATCGGGGCGCTGACGGCCTACCTGGAGAACGGCGGAGGACTGGTCGTACTTGCCGACCCGTTGCCCGGGATGTCGCCTGCCGCTCCGGACCCGCTCGTCGAGTACCTGGCCAGGGAGTGGGGCGTCACCCTCCGTCAGGACGTCGTCTTCGACCTGAGTTCGTCGCTGCCCTACGCCGCCATTTCGGCCTCGTACGCTTCGCATCCGATCACCGAGCGATTGCGGAACCTGGCGACCTACTTCCCGACGGCGCGCAGTCTGGCGGTGGCCGAGTCGGACGACAGCCGGACGCGCACCGAACTGATCCTGACCGGTGCCGACTCGTGGGGCGAGACAACCCTCGAGGGGCTGACCGAGGACAGTGTGATCGAGTTCGACGAGGTCGAGGACGCGCCGGGTCCGCTGGTCATCGGGGCGACGGTCGAGGATTTCGCCGCCGGAGCGCGCATCGTCGTCATCGGGGATTCGGATTTCGCCGCCAACGCCGACTTCTTCGGACTGGGCAACGGCGACCTGCTGGTCAACAGCGTGGACTGGGCCGCCGGAGAAGACGACCTGATCAGCCTCACGCCGAAGCAGACCACCGATCGCTTCGTGTCGCCGCCGACGCGCGGGATGGCGCTGCTCGTCGTGCTGGTCGCCATCCTGCTCCTGCCGGGCGCGTTCATCGTGCTGGGGATCTCGACCTGGCTCCGGCGTCGGGCGAGGGCGTGACCGATGGTCCGACGATCGACGTGGTTGCTGCTGGCGGCGCTGGCGGTGTCCATCCTCGGGTACCTGGCCTGGCAGCGGTCGGCGGAGACCGGGTCCGACATCCAGCCGGAGTCGCCCCCGGAGTTCGTGTGGTCCGTCCTGGCGGAAGACGTCCGCGCGGTGCGCGTGGTCGACCTTGTCGCGGGGCGCGTGTTCGTCGTCCGGCGGGAGGCCGAGACCGGCTGGCGGATGGTGGCGCCGGCCATCGCCGAGGCCGACGCCGGTCGGGTGGAGGCGGCAGTCGCCGGTGTCCTTTCGCCATCGATCCGCCAGTCCCTTCCGGAGAGCGACGACCTGGCGGCTTACGGCCTCGCGCCGGCGGCCTACCGGGTGTCGCTCTTCCTGAGCGACGGGACGGTGAAATCGATCGACGTCGGCAGCCTCGATCCGACGGGATCGGTGTACTACGTCCAGGCGCCCGGCGACCCGAGGATCCTGATGATCACGCGCTTCAGCCTGGAGGACCTGCTCGGCCTGGTCGCCGAGCCGCCGTTGGTGGAGCCGACGGCAACCCCCATGGACGGGACTGTCGTGCCATGAGAGCGGCTCCTGTGGTGGTTTCGTTGATTTGGTAGGGAATCGCTGTATTCTGGGGTGGAAGATGGCCAAGAAGACGAATGAAACTCCCCGGGGACGGGGTAAGAAGAGCGAGGCCCGCCGGTCGGCCAAGAAGGCGCTGGTCGAGGAGCCTGTGCTGCCTGTGGAGGAAACCCTCCAGGCGGAAGAGGAGAACCCGGCGATCGAGAAGCTGATCGAGCTCGGTCGCGAGCGGGGCTTCGTCACCGTTGATGACATCCTGGCCCTGTTCCCGGATGCCGAGCGTGATATCGACCAGTTGGAGGAAGCCTACGCCGCGCTGCTGGCGGCCGGGATCAACTACGTCGATGCCGTGGCCGAGCCCGAAGTGGCGGCCGAGGACGATGCGGCGGACGACGACTCGGCCGAGGACGAAGCCGACGACGAGGCCGCCCTGTCGAGCCTGGATGCCGACGACACCGTCGGCCTCTACCTCAAGGAGGTCGGGCGGGTGCCGCTTCTGACGGCCGAGCAGGAGGTCTCGCTGGCCAAGCGCATCGAGCGCGGCCGCAAGGCGCGCGAGATCATGGCGGCGGGCGCCGTCTCGGCCAAGCGGCGGCGCGAGCTGCAACTGTTGATCGAGGACGGCTGGGCGGCGCGCGAACACCTGATCACGGCCAACTCGCGGCTGGTCATCAGCGTCGCCAAGAAGTACATGGGTCGCGGGGTGCCGTTCCTCGACCTGATCCAGGAAGGCAACATCGGGCTGATCCGCGCCGCCAAGAAGTTCGATTACCGCCGCGGCCACAAGTTCTCAACCTACGCCACGTGGTGGATCCGGCAGGCGGTGACGCGCGCCATCGCCGATCAGGGCCGGACGATTCGCGTCCCGGTCCACATGGGCGACCAGATCAACAAGCTGCTACGCATCTCGCACCAGCTGACACAGCGCCTCGGCCGCGATCCCTCGACCGACGAACTGGCAGACGCGCTGACCGTGACGCCGAAGAAGGTCGAGAACATGATCCAGGTCGCGCGGCGGCCGCTGTCGCTCGAGACGCCAACCGACGAGGAAGAGGATTCGGTGCTCGGGGACTTCATCGAGGACGAGGAGTCGCCGGCGCCGGCCGAGACGGTCACCCAGAGCCTGCTGCGCGAGCACCTCCAGGAGGTGCTGAACACGCTTCCCCCGCGCGAGGTGCGTATCCTCCAGCTGCGCTACGGTCTGCTCGACGGCCAGAGTTACACGCTGGAGGAAGTCGGCCGCAAGATGGGCGTGACGCGCGAACGCGTGCGCCAGATCGAGGCGCAGGCGCTCAGCCGGCTACGGCATCCGAGTCACCGGCGCAGGCTGTCGGACTACCTGCGCGAGTGAGGCCGATCCGCATCACGGCACACCGGCGCCCTTCGACAGGCTCAGGGCGCCGATGTCTTTCCATGGGCACGCGGCACGAGCGCGGAGCCCGCCTGCCCTGATCGCAGGGAGGAGTCGAAGCGCACCTGCCTCTGCGTTGGCAGGCGAGCCGATCAGCGCGACCCGGCTCCGCGCGAACGACGCGCCACCAGCCCTTCGAAGACCCGCGTAGCGCCAACTCCCCCCCACAGGCAGACCAGCGGGACGAGCGGGATGACGTACCGCTGGAAGGCGAGCGGGACGGCGATCACGAGGGCGGCCGCCTGGACCGCCGTCGTGCCGAGTGCGATGGCGGTCGCGCGTCGTTCCTCCAGACCGGCGGCGCGGCTCCTGGCGACCGCCAGGCCGATGCCGAGAACCGTCAGCCCGAGCATGACGGCGCCGCCGGCGACGCCACGCAACAACTCGTGCCCCGGAACCACGAGGTAGGCGGCCTCGGAAGCGGCCGTCTGTTCGAGGTAGTTCGCCGCTTCGGCGAACTGCACCGGGGCCAGGAACAGGTGCACGATCATCGTCGCCGCCCGCTCGGCCGGAGTCGCGGGCACGGCCCACGGCATGACGCGCCTCGTCGTCTCGACCTGCGAGGCGACCAGATCCTGCCGGGCGCGCCACATCGCGCCCAGGGCGCCGGGAGGGTTTGCCCACAGGACCGGGTGCAGGGCGACCGTGACGGCGACGGCCGAGGCGGCGTAGGCAGCCGCCCGCCTCAGAGACCCGGCCCACGAACGCGACCGCCGCCCGCCAGGCAGAACGGCCGCCATCAGCCCGATCGGGATCCAGACTCCGGCCGACGTCTTGGCGGCGAACGCGAGCGCGGTCGCGGCCCCCGCCAGCCCGGGTCGGCGGGCGGCGTGCAGCACGCCCAGCGTCGCCAACGCCACTCCGAGGGTCAGCGCGCCCTCGGCCATCGCCCGCCGACCGTGGAGCAGCACCAGCGCGTTCGTCCCGAGCAGGATGGCGGCGGCCAGGCCGGCCGCGCGACCGCGCAACGTGACGCCCGCGAAGTACAGCGCGACCATCGCCGGGATCAGGAGCGCGGCGCTGGCGGTTCGGGCCGCGCCCAGCAATCGTTCCGGAGGCAGCGCGCCCGCGGCGACGTTCTGCTTCCAGTCGTCCGACCACGACCAATCGACGGCGACGGACGACGACGGGAAACCGGCGGCGAGACGTCCTAGGCCCAGGACATACTTGGCCAGCGGCGCATTGAGCAGGCGATAGTCCATCTCCACCGTCGGCTCGGCCTCCGACCTCCAGGCCAGCGAGAGCGGCGCCGAGAAGAGCAGTTCCAGATCGCGGCTCTGATACAGCCAGGAGGTTTCGTCCGGATGGAAGGGGACCAGGCGTGCCCCGCTCACGGCGAAGATCGATACCGCCAGCAGGAGAGAGGCGTCGATCCACCGCCGGGAGCGGTCGCTCACCGCGCCTCCATCCGCTGAAACACGAGCAGGCCCTGGCTGCCGTAGATGTCGGTGGGCAAGCTCTCGATCCGTCGATAGGAGTGCAGGAAGAATGGATCCCGCAGGACGGTCCGGCGGCCGTACACCTCGAGGAGCACGACGTACTCCGGTTGTTCGTCGCGGATCGCCTGCGCCGGGACGGCGTAGTTGATGACGTAGGCCTCGTCCGGCAGCGGGTAGTACGCGACGACTTGCGGTGACACCAGGCCGACCAGGTCGAGGATGCGTGCGCCCGAGGTGTAGCCGAGGGCACCCACGTCGCCGGCGGCAATCGTTTCCGTCGGGCCCACCCTGCCCTTCAGGCGTCTTCCCAGGTCGGCATAGAGGTCCTCCAGGCCGACGAAGGCCATCTCCGGCGCCGGGCGGCGCGGGCCGGTATCGGGTGCGAGCGTCCAGGCGTTCAGCGACAGCGCGACCGCGAGGCCGCCCAGCGCCCACACCAGCCCCGGTCGCCGCAGGTCCCGCGCGAGGCGCGCGACACCGAGGAAGATTCCCAGGAAGTACATCGGCAGCGGAGGGGCCAGATACCAGCGGAAGATGAGCGGGTTGGCGGCGGAGAACGTGGCGAAGTAGAGCGGCATGTACGCGAACTGCGGCCACCTCTCGACCCTGTGCCGGATCGAATCGAGGGCGCCCAGAGCGTACAGGATGGCGTACAGGACGAGGCCCACGGCGATCCACGGCGTGCCGAAGACGTCGTGCTCGTGGAACGGGGTGGCGAAGTGTTGAAGCAGCCGCACGAGGCCGGCTTCCGGCGGCAGGTGATAGGCGGCGGCCTTGGCGAGGATCGAGTGTGGCAGCGGCGAGCCGTAGGCCGGCCAGGCGAACGCGCCCCACGCCGCCGGCGCCGCGGCGAGAGCGACGACTTCCTGGAGGCCGACCCTGGGATAGCGGGGGTCGCCACGCCGTGCCTGCCGCGCCTGACGAGCCCGTTCGAGAGCAACGAGGCCGACGACCAGGACGGCGTCCGGTCGCGTGACCAGGCTCAAGCCGGCGGCGAGCGCGGCGGCGACGGGAGCGCCAATCGAATGGAAGTACAATGTCGCGGTCGTGAGCAGAACGAAGACGCTTGTCTCCATGCCGCCGACGGCGAATGTCACTGACATCGGTGCCACGGCCCACACCACCGCCGCCAGGATGCCGGCCGGACGACGCGAGACGTCCCCCGCAAGGCGGATCAGCAGGACGCAGGTTGCAGCGTCGGCCAGCGCGGAGACGCCGACGGCGAGGGCGGGGAAGGGCGCGTTCGGCCGGCCGGTGACGGCGCCGAGCGCCACCAGGATGCCGGCGAAGAGCGGTGTGGTGATGCCGAACACCGGCTCGCCCGGGTTGAAGACCAGGCCCTGGCCGGCGAGCACGTTCTGGGCGTAGCGGAAGATGATGTAGGCGTCGTCGATGATGCGCGGCCCCGGGACCAGCCGAAGGGCGATCGCCAAGAGCGGGATCCAGACCTCCGGTCGGAGCGCGCGACGCCACCCCACGGGCGCATTATAGCGATGGGGCGCGGCCTGGCCAAACCGCCGCGCCGTGCGAACGCCGCGCCGCGGCAGTGCGCGACCCGGCGCGGGATCGGCCGCCCGGATTTGGCGTACGCGATCGCGGCCGGAGTCGGAGGCAACCCGCGCCACGGCGTCGCCACGCCCGCGACCGACGATGTCGGCCACGGTCGGGCCGCGACCGTGAACGCGCCTCGCCGCCACAGGACGGGCGCGGCGCCTTCGACCGATCGATTCTGGCTCGCCGTCGGCGGCGTCCTGCTGCTCGCGCTCCTCTTCCGCCTGGGGCTCCTGTCGCTCGACGCGTTCCCGTTCAACTCGGACGAGGCGATCGTCGGCCTGATGGCCCGGCATATCCTCGCCGGCTCCTGGCCGACCTTCTTCTATGGGCAGGCCTACCTGGGGAGCCTCGATGCCGGTCTGGTCGCCGCGGCCTTTGCCGCGTTCGGCGAGTCGGTGGCCTCGATCCGCCTCGTGCAGACCTTCCTCTTCCTGGCGATGATCCTGACGACGATGCTCCTGGCGCGCGCGGCCGGGCTGACGCTGGCGGCGTGCGGCCTGGCCGGCGCGCTGTTGGCCGTGCCGCCGGTGAACGTCACGCTGTACACGACGGTTTCGCTCGGAGGCTACGGGGAGGCCCTGGTCCTCGGGAACCTGATTCTGCTTCTGACGCTGCGGATGCTTCGCCAGCCGGGTTCGGTCGCCTACCACGTAGCCTGGGGCGCCCTGGCCGGGTTCTCGTTGTGGGTCTTCGGGCTGACCGTGGTCTACATGATTCCGGCCGGGGCCGCCCTCGTCGCCTCCGTGGTCGCCGGGCGCAGAGCGACGCGTGCCGTCGCGCTTCTGGCGGCGATGGCGTTCGGCGCCGGCCTCGGCGCCGCCCCGATGCTGGCCTGGGCGCTGCGCCACGGCGGCGATCCCCTCGTGAGCGAGTTGTTGGGTGCCGCCATCGCCGGGGCCTCGCCGGCCAGTCTCCCGGCCGCCGTCGCCGGCCGCCTGGCGAACCTCCTGCTGTTCGGGCCGACCGTGGTCTTCGGCCTGCGGCCGCCGTGGAGCCTCGCGCCGCTCGGCATGCCGCTGACCCCGGTCGCCGGCATCCTGTGGGTGATCGTGCTCTTCTTCGGCATTCGACGCGGTGCCTGGCCGGTCGGCGTCGGCGGGCGCAACCTCCTGCTCGGAGTCTGCCTGACGCTGATCGTCGGGTTCGTTCTCACTCCGTTTGGAGCCGATCCTTCGGGCCGCTACTTCCTGCCGCTGGCCGTCCCGCTTTCGATCGTAGCCGGCGCAGGGGTGAGCCAGGCGGTCCGCTCGCCCGGCCGGCGATGGCTGACCGTGTGCGCCGCGGTTCTCCTCGGGTTCCACCTGGCGACGAATCTCCTGGTCGCCATCTCCTCACCCGGCTTCACGACGCAGTTCGATGCGACCACCGTCTACGACCACGCCTTCGACGACGACCTGGTGGCGTTCCTGCTGGAGCGGGGCGAGACCTCGGGCTACACGACGTACTGGGTATCCTACCCGCTGGCGTTCCTGAGCGCCGAGCGGCTGGTCTACGTGCCGCACCTGCCCTATCATTCCGACTTCCGCTATACGAGTCGCGATGATCGCTATCCCCCGTACCGCCAGATCGTCGCCGCCGATTCGAGCCCGGCGTACGTCACGGCGCGTCAGCCATGGCTCGACGAAGCCCTGCGCCGGGGCCTGGCCCGCCTCGATGTGTCGTTCGATGAAGCCGCCATCGGAGACTTCCGCGTGTTCTACGCTCTGAGCCGGACGGTGCGCCCCGCCGAGCTCGGACTCGGGCCGGAGGCCGTGCGGTGAGGTTCCGTACCCTGATCCTCATCGTGCTCGTCGCCGGCGTGGCGGCGATGGCCGTCCGGCCGTCGTTCGACACCGATACCTGGTGGCACCTGCGAGCCGGCCAATGGATCGTCGAGAACGGCCGCGTGCCCACGACGGATCCCTTCTCGTCCACCATGCGCGGCGGCCCATGGAAGTATCCCGGGTGGTTGGCCCAGGTCGTTCTGCTCGGGTTCTACCGAGTCGGAGGCCTGACCGGACTGACGCTGTTCACGGCAACCTTCGTGGCGATGGCGATGATGTTCCTCTGGCCAAGGCTCGAAGGCCCTCTGGTCCTGCGCGCGGCGGTGATACTCCTGGCGGCGGCGACCTCCGCCGTCTACTGGTCGGCGAGGCCCCAGATCATCTCCTTTGCGCTCGCCGCCGTCTTCCTGTGGGCGTTGGCTTCGTGGCGCGAGCCGGGCCGGCGCTGGCGAGTCTGGGCCCTCCCGGTGGGGATGGCGATCTGGGTGAACGTCCACGGCGGATTCGCCATTGGATTCCTGCTCGTCGCCCTAGAGCTCCTGGCCGAGGTCCTCGATCTCCTCCTCGGGCTGCTGGCCCGTCGTCGGCCGCTGGTCGAAGCATGGGCCCGACGCCGTACTGGAGTCATGACCCTCGCCGCCGTCCTCGGGCTGTGTTTCGCGGCTGCGGCGGCCAACCCCTACGGGCCCGGGATCCTGAGCTACCCGCTGCGGACGGCCTCGATCCCGGTCCTCCAGGAGCGCATCCAGGAGTGGCAGCCGCCGGACTTCCAGAACCCACAACTCGCTCCGTTCCTGGTTTCCCTGCTGACGCTTCTGGCGCTCCTAGCCGTGAGCCGCCGGCCGTGCACGGCCTCCGCCGTCATCCAAACCGTCGGTTGGACGGCGATGGCGCTCCTCGCCGTGCGGAATGTTCCGATCTTCGCCCTCGTCGCTGCTCCGATCCACTCACGGCATGCCGGGGCGACGATCGAGCCTCTGGTGGAGACCCTTCGCTCACGCCCCGCGGCGCCCGAAAGGCCGCGGCTGAACTTCGCCCTCGGCTTGGTGCTGACCGCAGCCGTCGGCGTCTGGATCGCCGTTCAGACCAGTCCGTCCCGCAACCGGGATCACCTCGCGAGTCTCGTCCCGCTCGAGGCGTTCGGGTACCTGAAGGCTCACCGGCCGGCGGGAACGCTGCTCAACGACTACAACTGGGGCGGTTACGTCCTGTGGGACCTGTATCCGACCTACCCGAGCTTCGTCGACGGCCGGACCGACGTCTTCTCGGAGGCGGTTTTCGACGACTACCTGCGACTGTGGACCGCCGGCGAGGGCTGGGAGGCGGCGATGGCCCGTTACGACATCGGTGTGGTCCTGCTCCCGCCCGATTCGCCGTTGCTCGACGCGCTCCGACGCGCCGGATGGCGCGAGGCGTTCCGGGAGGACGCGGCAGTTGTGATGGTGCGCGACTCGAACGGACAGCGCGCCCCGTGGGCGGGCGTGAGGTCGTGATGAGCGCCTTCGCGCGAGTCGTCGGCCGGTGGGCGATTCCCTTTGTGCTCGTCGGTCTCGGGGCTGGACTCGTCGCCGCCAATCTGCGGTATGTCGAGGCCGCGCCGGCGGACAACGACTTCGTCGCGCGCTGGGAAGGCGCCCGGGCGTGGATCCGCGAGCGGCTTTCGCCATACGATCCTCAGGTCAGCCAGCGGGCGCAGGAACGTGTCTACCGTCGGCCGGCGAACCCGGCGCGCGGCGAGGATCCGGAGCACTTCCTGTATCCCTTCCCGGCGATGGTCGTTCTCGGGCCTCTTGGTCTGCTCGAATTCGACGCGGCGCAGGCCGTTTGGATGAGCCTGATCGAGGTATCGCTGCTCGCTTCGACGATCCTGTGGATCGCCGCCGCCGGGTGGCGGGGTTCGCCGTGGCTGCTCTTGTCGAGCGCGGTCTTCTCGCTCCTGTGGTTTCCGGCTTTCGCCGCGCTCGTCGGCGGGCAATTCGCGGCGATCGAAGCGCTCCTTCTGGCGGCGGCGCTGGCTGCTCTGCGAGGGCACCGCGAATCGCTGGCGGGGATCCTGTTCGCCGCCGGCCTCTTCAAGCCGCAGGTCGGCGTTGGCCCGTTCGTGTACGTGCTGGTGTGGGCGCTGCTCACCCGGCGGCGTCAGTTCGTCGGCTGGCTGATCACCGGGCTCGTGCTGTTGGTCGGCGGCAGCCTGATCCTCGAGCCTCGATGGCCGGCGGGGTTCCTGCGCCAGGTCCTGGAAATGGTGAGACTCCCCGTGAGCCAATCGCCTCTGGCGCGGCTCTCGGCCGCGCTCGGCACCGGCACCGTCGGCACCTTCGGCTTCAGCGGCGCTCTGCTGGTGTACCTGCTGTGGGAATGGAAGGAGTCGATTGCCGGCGACGAGCGGCGTTTCCTGTGGACGCTCGGGCTGACGCACATCGTCGTCGTGCTCGTCGCGCCGTTCGGCATCGCCGCCAACATGACGGTGCTGATGCTGCCGGTGGTGTTGATCCTCGAGGCCTGGCACTCACGCCAGGGACGAATGGTGGAGGCGCCGGCGGCGATCGCCCTCCTTGTCCTCGGGGGCCTGACCTGGCTCGTGTCCGTCGGCGGCCTGGCCGGCGGCGAGCCGTCTCTGTGGCTGCTCGTCGCCGTTCCGCTGTTCCTGCTGCTCGGCCTGCTGTGGGTGCGCTGGTGGGCAACCCGCGCTCGCATCTGGTCCGAGCTCGGCACCGGATTGTCCTGAGCGTGCGGGCGATGGACAGGCCGAGCCTGCGCCGTGCAATCCGGGCCGGGGCCGCCGGGCTGATCCTGGCGGCGGTTTTCGGGCTGCTCACCGTCGGCCTGCGCGAGACCTTCACGCGTCGCGTCCCCGGGGGAAACGACCTGTATCCGCGATGGCTTGCCGGCTGCGCCTGGCTCCGGGAGGGAGCCGACCCCTACGACCAGGCAACGACGCTGCGGATTCAGCGCGGCATCTACGGTCGACCGGCCCTGCCCGGCGAAGACCAGGCGGCTTTCGCCTACCCCGCATTCACCGTCGTCGTCACGTGGCCGCTCTGTCTGACGCGGGACTTCGCCACGGCGCACGCCGCCGCCATGGCCGCGCTTCTCGGAAGCATCGTTCTGACCGGGGCCACGGCACGCCGTGTCGTCGGCTGGGAGGCGGCACCACGCCTCTGGATCTGGACGTTGTTCTGCATCGTCGTGATGTACCCGAGCGCCCGCGGCCTGTTGCTCGGTCAGCTCGCCGTCGTAGTCGCCCTGCTTCAGGTGGCGGCACTCGAAGGCCTGCGTCGGGGCGCGGACGTCGCCGCCGGCGTCCTGCTCGCCCTTTCGACGATCAAGCCTCAGATGGGGGTTCTCCTGGTCCCTCTGATCCTCTTCTGGACCCTGTCGCATCGCCGCTGGCGATGCGCCGCCGGCTTCGTCGGTGCACTCGTCGCCCTGGTGGCCGTTCCCATGCTCTGGCTGCCGGGCTGGGTCGGCGACTGGCTCGGCCAGCTCCGTGCCTACACCTCGTACACCGAGTTCGGCTCGGTGACGTGGATTCTGACGACATACTATCTGGGCACTCCGCCAACTCTCGAGATTGCGCTCACGGGGGCATGGCTAGCCTGGTTCGGCTTCGAGGCCTGGCGAACGCGGCGTCAACCGTTCGAGTCGCTCTTGTGGGCGGTCTCGCTGGCGGTCGTTCTCACCCACTTCGTCTCGCCGCGAACCGCGACGACCCACTTCGGGACGATGCTGGTCCCGCTCTTCCTGGTGTTTCGCGTCGTGGCCGCCCGACGCCCGAGTCGCGCCGGCCTCGTTCCGGCGTTGGCCATGCCCGGGATCGCCATCGGTTCGTGGGCTCTCTTCCTGCTGACGGTCGAAGGCCGGCAGGAGAGCGCCATCAACTATCTGCCGATTCCGATCGCCGCACTCATCACCCTGCTGTGGGCCCGTCGGCCCTGGCGGCGGCTGGCGGGTTTTCGAACGTGAGCCGCACGCGAGACTCGCTGCCCTGGTTGGCGCCCGTTGTGGCCGGCCTCGGCGTGCGCCTGGTCGGTCTCCAGGCGCGTCCGATCTGGTACGACGAGGCCTTCAGCATGCTCCTGGCGGCGCGACCGCTGCCGGATGTGCTGAAGGGCACGGCGGCCGACACGATGCCTCCGCTCTACTACATGCTCCTGAAAGCCTGGCAGGTGCTGGGGTCGGCGATCGCGGTGCAGCGCCTGCTCAACGTGCTGCTCGGCGTGGCGCTGATCGGACTGGTGTTCCGGCTGGCACGCGAGCTGTATGGCCGGCGCGCCGGGGCTTGGGGCGCCTGGTTGACGGCGGCGTCGCCGCTGCTGATCTACCACGCGCAGGAACTGCGCATGTACACGCCCCTGGCGCTGACGCTGGGCGCCGCGGCCTACTGCTTCGTCGTCGCGCGGCGAGCCGCCTCCGAGACGAGATGGTCCGCGGCGTGGGTTGGTTTCGTCGCCGCCGGCGCGGCGGCGATGTACACCCATAACCTGGCGCTCTTCTCGCTGGCGGCGTTCGATCTGTATCTCCTTGCGCGTCGCGAATGGCGGACCCTCGGGCGTCTGCTCGGCGCCCAGGCGGTGATGGTGCTGCTTTTCCTTCCGTGGCTGCTTGTCGTCCCGGGGCAGATCGCCAAGATCCAGTCGGCGTTCTGGACCCCGCGTCCGGGGCTTCTCGAGGTCATTCAGGCCATCTTCGTCTTCCATGCCTGGTTGCCGCTGCCGGAGGCGTGGTTGCCCCTCGGGCTTGCCGTCTCGCTGCTCGGGCTCGCGTTGACGGCGTACCTCTCGGTGCGCGGAGTCCTGCGCGCCTCGGGCGACAGAATGCTGTTGACCCTGATCGTCGGCCCGCCGACCCTCCTGTTCGTTGCCTCGTATCTGATGCGCCCGCTGTTCGTGCCGCGCGCCTTCCTGCTCTCCCTGCTCGCCTACCTGGTGCTGGCCGGGCGGGCGATCGCCGAGGCCCGGCCGCGCATCCTGGCCATGCTCCTGGCGGGAGCGTTCATCCTGTCCTCGATTATCGGGGTGTCGGCACTGCTGTCGCACGACACATTCCCTCGTTCTCCCTTCGGCGAAGCGGCAGCCTATCTCCGGTCGACCCGGGTTCCGGGCGACATTGTGGTCCACGACAACAAGCTGAGCTTCTTCCCGATGCACGTCTATGCCCCCGAGCTGCCGCAGGTCTTCCTGCCCGATGAGCCCGGGTCGCACAACGACACGCTGGCGCCGGCGACGCAGTGGGCGCTGGGCCTGACGCCGGCGGCCGACGTCGAGAGCGCCGTCGGCGGGGCCGATCGCGTGCGCTATGTCGTCTTTCAGCGCGCCCTCGACGAGTATGTCTCGACGCCGGCCGGTCAGCCTCCGGCGCTGACCTGGCTCGAATCCCATGCCACCGGGGCCATTCGGGTCGCGTTCAACGATCTGTGGATCTATGACTTCGATCTCTGAGCGCCGTAGGCTCGCCGCCCTGTTCGGGGCGGGCCTGATCGTCTACGGCCTGGCAGCCGGACGGATCGAGGCCCCCGGCTACATGGATGCCGAGTACTACTTCGCCACCGGGCTCGGGCTGGCGCGCGGCGATGGCTTCACCGAGCCGTTCGTGTGGAATTACCTCGCCGACCCGGTCGGGATCCCCGCACCGTCGCATGCGTACTGGCAGCCGCTGGCCACCGTTCTCAGCGCGCTTTCGATCCTGGCGTTCGGCCCGACGTTCCGGGGAGCGCAGGCGCTCGGCGTCGTCCTGGCCGCGTCCCTGGCGCCGCTCTCGGCTCGCCTGGCGTTTTCGCTCGGCGCGCGGCGCGGCGAAGCATGGATCGCCGGAGGCCTTGCCCTTGCGCCCGGTTTCTTCACGCCGTACTTCGTCACGACCGACACCTTCGCCCTGTTCGCGGCGATCGGCGGGATCCTGCTGTGGCAGCTCGACGAGGCCGCCCGAACCTCGGCCGCCTGGCGCTGGGTTGGCGCGGGAATGCTCGTGGGGCTTGGGCACCTGGCGCGCGCGGACGGGGTCCTCCTGTGGGTGGCCGTGCTTGTCGCCCTCGGAGCATCTAAACGGTCCCGGCGCCGGAAACTCGCGCTGTCGCTCGCCGGGTACGTCGCGCTGATGCTCCCCTGGTGGGTGCGCAACCTCGGGGCGTTCGGCGCGCTCTACGACCCCGGCGCGGCGCGTGCCCTGTGGCTGCTGGAGTATGACGAGTTGTTTGCCTACCCCGCCTCGACCCTGTTGACCTTCGCCCGCTGGTGGGCGGCGGGACCCGCCGCGCTTGTGGGGCACCGCCTGGCGGCGTCGGCGGCGAATCTTCAGTCGGTCCTGGCGGTCAACGGCTATGTGCTGCTGCTGCCGGCGATGATCGTCGGCGGGTGGTTGCATCGGCGAAGCGCGACCGTGCGCGCCGGCGCGGCGTTTGGGATGGCGTTGCTCGGCGCCATGACCCTCGTCTTTCCCTTCGCCGGCGCGCGCGGCGGGTTTTTCCACTCCTCGGCGGCGCTGATGCCGCTGCTGTGGGCTCTGACCTCCGTCGGCCTCGGGGACCTGGCCTCCCACATGGCGCCGCGCCTGGGGTGGGACGCCGGGCGAACCCGCGGTCTGCTGGCGTTCGTGTCGATGGCGCTGGCTGGCGGGCTCTCGACCTGGGTCCTGGCGGGCAAGGCCGGCGTCATCGGTGAGGTGGAGTCGTTCTCGCGCGCGCGGGATACCTACGTACGGGCGTCCGAGGTGTTGCGTTCCTCGGGTGCAGAGCAGGCGCTGGTCGCCGTCATCGATCCCCCGGGATTCCATGTGGCCAGCGGATACCCGGCGATCGCCTTGCCGTTCGGTCCGGAATCGACGTTGCGAGACGTCGCCATCCGCTACGGGGTCGATTGGGTCGTTCTCGAATGGGATCATCCCCGGCAACTCGATCGCCTGTACCGCGAGCCGTCGGCGAGCGCGTGGCTCTGTCTGACCGACACCTTCGACGACCCGGCGGGACGACCGGTTCGGATCTTCCGTGTGCTCGACGGAGAGGGATCGTGACCATCCGCCGCCCGACCTTCGTGCTTCTGCTTGTCGCGGGGGCCGCCTCCGTCCTCGGTGTCGGCGCGTACCTGAGGACATCGCAGGCGACCCTCGGCCTCGGGTTCCCGCTGGACGACGCGTGGATCCACCAGACGTACGCGCGGAACCTGGCGGCGACGGGCGTGTGGTCGTTCGTGCCGGGCCGGGAGAGCGGCGGGTCGACTTCGCCGATGTGGACAGCGCTCTTGGCCGTCGGTCATCGCCTCGGCTTCGACCCGCGCTGGTGGGCCTACGTCCTCGGCGCCGGCGGCCTCGCCGTAACGGCCGCGACGGCCGGTTCGTGGCTGACCCGCAGGACGGGAGCGGGAAACCCGGCTAGGCTGGCGGTGGCCCTGCTGGTCGCCCTGGAATGGCACCTGTTGTGGGCGGCGGCCTCGGGCATGGAGCTCATCCTGCTGCTCGCGCTGTCCGTCGTGATCTTCCGACTGTCGGAAGACCCGATCCCGAACGCGGTTCGCCTCGCTCTTCTGGTCGGCATCGGTGTGTGGATTCGGCCGGACGCGGTCACGCTTGCCGTCGTGCCGGCGCTCGCGGTTCTCGTTGCGCCGGGGCCGAGCGCGCGCCGTCGGCTTCTCGCCCTCGGCTGGATGGTCGCGGCCATCGCCGTGCCGTTCGCTCTCTATCTTGCGTTCAACCTGAGTACGGCGGGCAGCCTGTGGCCCAGCACGTTCTACGCCAAGCAGGCCGAGTATGCGGTGCTTCGCGAACGGCCGCTCGTCGACCGCTTCTTCTCGCTGGCCTTCGATCTGCGCTCGGGCGGACCGCTCGTCGGCCCGGGCCTGCTCCTCCTGCCGGCGGCATTCGTGGCGCTCGCGGCGGCGATCCGCCAGCGCCGCTGGATCGGCCTGGCACCGGCCGTCTGGGCGGTAGGGTATCTGGCGATGTTTGCCCTTCGCCTGCCGGTGACGTATCAGCACGGGCGCTATCAGATGCCGGTCCTCCCGGTTTTGCTCGTGTTCGGCGCCGAGGGGATCTTGCGGGTCTGGGAAGGGAGGCGAGGCCGTCTGCGGCTGCTGGCCGTGGCGTGGGCGGCCGCGACGGGGGCGGTGACGGCCTCCTTCGTCGTCCTGGGCGCGCGGGCTTACGCGCAGGACGTCGCCGTCATCGAGAGCGAGATGGTGGAGACGGCGCGCTGGATTCGGACGAACACCGAACCGTCGGCGCGGATCGCCGCCCACGACATCGGAGCGCTCGGCTACTTCGGAGACCGCGAGGTCCTCGACCTGGCCGGCCTGGCCGATGCCTCGGTCATCCCCCTTCTGCGCGACGAGCGCCGGCTGGCCGAGCTGCTTGTGGCGCGCCGCGCTGACTACCTGATGACGTTTCCGGGATGGTATCCCCGGCTGGCTGCCTGCGGCGCGCCGGTCTACGCCTCGCGTGGCACGTTCAGTGCAGCACAGGGCGGCGAGGCGATGCACGTCTACCGCTGGCCGCCGGCCGTTGATGCTCCGAAAGGCTGTATGCTATACTCGCCCCGACCATCCGGGGACGATCCGCAGGCGCCATGAGCGAGATCTCGGTGCTCATCGTCGATGACCATCCCCTGTTTCGCGAGGGGGTGCGCAACGTCATCGACGCCGAGGATGAGATGCGCGTCGTCGGCGAGGGGACGCGGGGCGATCAGGTGCTCGACCTGGTGCGCATGCATCGGCCGACGGTGGCCCTGATCGATGTCAACCTGCCGACGATGAACGGCATCCAGGTCACCCGGCTGATCACCGGCGAACGGCTGGGGTCGTCGATCGTCCTGCTGACCGCCTACGACGACGAACAGCAGATCTTCCACGCCTTCAGCGCCGGCGCCTCGGCCTACTGTTCCAAAGACATCGAAGCCGGCAAACTGCTCGACGTCATCCGCCAGGTGGCGCGCGGCTTCTACGTCGTCGGCGACCAGGTCTACGACGAGTCCGGTCTGCAGCAGTGGCTGTCGCGCGGCGTCGAGAGCCACCGCCGCCCCCACCTGGAGGGCGACGTCGATGCCTTCGCGCCGCTGTCGCCGCGTGAGATGGAGATCCTCCAGTTCGTGACCCGCGGCCTGAGCAACAAGGAGATCGCCTCGCGCCTGGGCATCTCCCATCAGACGGTCAAGAACCACATGACGGCGATCCTGCACAAACTCGACGTCGAGGACCGCACCCAGGCGGCGGTCTACGCGCTGCGCCACGGCTGGGTGCGCCTCCAGGACACGCGCAAGTGAGGCCCCGGCATGGCTGACGCCAAGTCCGAAGAAGCCGCCAGCCCCCTCGAGGCGTTTCTCGAATCGGCGCGCGCCGAGCTGGCCCAGGTGCGCAACCAGACCCAGGAGATCTCGCTGCTGGTCGAGCAGAGCCAGGGCGAGGTCGAGAAGCTGGTCCAGCGGAACGCCGCCATCACCGCCCAGCTTCACCAGATCCAGGCCAACTTCGACACCGTGCCACGCGAGGACATCCGCACCGCCTACGAAGCGGCGCAGGACGGGCAGCAGCGCCTGTTCACCATGCGCGGCCAGGTGGAGAAGCTCCAGAGCGACCAGGTCAACCTGAAGCGTTACGCCGATTTCCTGGCCCGCACCATCCAGCTGCTCGAAGGCGGGGCCAAAGTCGAGAGCGCCGACTCCGGCGGCGTGGTGCCGGCGACGGACCTGGTCGAGCAGCTGATTCAGGCGCAGGAGGAGGAGCGGCGCAAGATCTCGCGCCAGATCCACGACGGTCCGGCGCAGGCGCTGTCGAACTTCATCCTGCAAACCGAGATCGCCCTGCGGCTGTTCGATAGCGACATGGAGAAGGCGCGCGAGGAGCTCTCGAGCCTCAAGGCGTCTGCCTCCACCACCTTCTCCCAGGTGCGTGATTACATCTTCGATCTGCGGCCGATGATGCTCGACGACCTCGGCCTCGTCCCGACGATCCGCCGCTATACCGAGGCGTTCAAGGACAAGACCGGGCTCAACCTGAACCTGGTCATCACCGGGTCGGAACGCCGGCTCGAGTCGCACCTGGAGGTGCTGCTCTTCCGCGCCGTCCAGGAACTGTTGGGCAATGTCCGCGAGTACGCCCAGGCGACGCAGGTCAAGGTGACCCTCGACATGGACGACAGCCAGGTGCGGGCAACGGTCGAGGACAACGGCAAGGGGTTCCGGCCGGAGGCGCTGCAGCCGAAGGACGGGGAAGGGCGAGGGCTGCTGACGCTGCGCGACCGGGTCGGCCAGGCCGGCGGGTCGATCGAGTTCGACGCCGAGCCGGGCCGCGGCTCGCGCATCGTGGTCGTCGTGCCGACCCATACCTGAGAGCTGTAAGGCGACCGTAAGGCGGGCGGAGGGCGCCTCGGACAGAGGTCCTATTGTTTGGTGGGCGGGGGCGCTTCCATAATAGGGCCGCCTGAGACAGCCACGCAGTCGATTCCTGAAGGAAAGGAGGTGAACGGAATGCTGTACGCTCCGAAGGAACGAGGTCAGGGTCTGGTGGAGTACGCGTTGATCCTCGTCTTGGTCGCAGTCGTTGTCATCGTGATCCTGGCCCTGCTCGGACCGGCCATCGGCAACGTGTTCTCGAACATCGTCAGCGCCATCTAGCGCCGGATTGCCGATGGGTGGCGGCCGAGGCTGGCCACCCGAGACCGAATCGGAGCCCTATCGTCGATAGGGCTCCGTTTGTCCTGACGGCGCACTTCGTCGCCCGCCGGGGCCGGAATCTGGCGTGCGCGGGGCCGTGCGCTTGACAATTATCGCGTCCACGGTATGATACCGGCGCTGGGCCGGAGCCTTCGTTCGAACGGTCTGTCCCGGAAGGAGGCGACATGCGTCGCGGCCGAATCCTGATCGTGGTGGCCCTGATCCTCATCCTGTGTGTTGTTGCCGCCTACTTCGTCACCCGCGGGATCACACCACCGACGACGGAAGGGACGCCGCAGGCGCCGGATGTCGCCTTCATCGTGATCGCCGCCCAGGACATCCCGCGCGGGGCGGAGATCGTCCCCGACGCCGTCGTCTCGGCGCCGTTCCCTGCCGACTCGGTCGTCGAGACAATGCTCACCGATCCGGGCCAGGCGATCGGCTTTCGCGCCCGGCTCGACATCGCCCGTGGCCTGCCGATCACCCAGAACATGCTGACCCAGGAACCGGGCGACGTCCTGGGTTCCGGGTCGGAAGCCGCCATCGCCATCCCGCGCGGCCTGACGGCGATCGCCGTCCCCATCACCCGGTTGTCATCGGTGGCCTACGCCATCCGCCCCGGCGACAAAGTCGACGTCCTGGGCACCTTCCTGATCGTCGATCTCGACCAGGACTTCCAGACCCGGCTGCCCAACGACACCCTGATCATGCTCGGCACGCAGGGAGAGAACCTGACGGCCTTCGTCTGCAACGACCTGAAACAGGGCGAACGCGGGCCCGAGTGCCTCAACCCGGTGCCGCCGCCGTTCGGCAAGTTGATCAACGAGGAAGTCTCGCAGCAGCCGCTGTACGCCAAGCCGCAGGAACCGCAACGGCCGCGGCTCGTCACGCAGCGCCTGATCGACTACGCCACCGTGCTGCACGTCGGCACCTTCACCCTGGAAGCGGAGGAGGAGGCGGCGGCCGCCGCCTCGGCCGCCATCGCCTCGCAGGGCACGGTGCCGCCGACGGCCGGCGGCCAGGCCCAGCCGGGCGTGACGACCGTCGTCCGGCCCGATATCGTGACGCTGATCGTCAGCCCGCAGGACGCGCTGGCCCTGAACTGGGCGATCAAGGCCGGCGCCGACCTGGTGCTGACCCTGCGGGCCCCGGGGGACACCTCGGCCGACGAAACCAGCAGCGTCACTCTTCAGTACCTGATCGAAAACTACGACATCACGGTGCCGTCGCGCCTGCCTTATGGCCTCGAGCCGCGCCAGGATCGGATCGTCATCCCGATCCTGCCCAACGACACGAGCGCCCCGGCGCCGAGCGGGCCCTGAGCGATTCGTCTGAGGGTTCCGGATGCCCGACGCGTCCAGCGAGACCATTCGGTTGCTGATCGTCGACGACATCGCCGAGACGCGCGAGAACCTCCGCAAACTGCTGCAGTTCGAATCCGACATCGACGTCGTCGGCGCGGCGCGCACCGGCGAAGAAGCGCTGCAGATGGCGCGCGACACCCAGCCGGATGTCGTCCTGATGGACATCAACATGCCCGACATGGACGGCATCACCGCCACGCAAGCCCTGCTGCGCGACGTGCGGCATGCCCAGATCATCATGCTCTCGGTGCAGACCGACGCCGACTATGTGCGCCAGGCGATGCGCGCCGGGGCGCGCGACTTCATCGCCAAGCCTCCCTCCAGCGACGAACTGATCTCGACCGTGCGCCTGGTCTATCCGCGGGCCAAGGAGCTGCGCAGCGAGGCGGCCGTCATCGTGCCCTCCGGCCCGGCCGGCGCCGGACGGGCGCCCGGCGGCCAGCGGCCCGAGGGCAAGGCGATCGTCATCTACAGCCCCAAGGGCGGCGTCGGCTGCACGACGCTGGCGACCAACCTGGCCATCGGGCTCAACACCGACGAAACGCCGACCGTGCTGGTCGACTCGAACCTCCAGTTCGGCGACGTCTCGGTCTTCCTCAACCTGCAGGTCAAGAACTCGTTCCTCGACCTGGCGTCGCGCGCCGAGGACATCGACGACGACCTGGCCGAGGAAGTCCTGATGCGGCACGACAGCGGGCTGCGCGTCCTGGCCGCGCCGCCGCGGCCGGAGCACGCCGACGAGGTCACGCCGGACCAGGTGCGCAAGGTGCTCCAGTACCTGAAGCGCAACTTCGTCTACGTCGTCGTCGACACACACAAGGCGATCGACGACGTCGCCCTGGCCGTGCTCGACAACGCCGACCTGTTGATGCTCGTCGCCACGCCGGACATCCCGGCCATCAAGGACGCCCGCCTGGTGTTCGACCTGCTGGGGGCGCTCGATTTCCCGCGCGACCGGGTGTTCTTCGTGCTCAACAAGATGGACCGCAAGAGCGGGATCACGGCCGAGGCCGTAGCCGAGAATCTCAAGCGGCCGGTCGACGGCGAGATCCCGGCCGACGAGAAAGTCGTGTCGGCGGCGATCAACCGCGGCGTGCCGCTCCTGGTTTCCGACCGCACCCGGCCGCCCGGCCGGAACATGCTCGACCTGCTGGCGACGCTCAAGCAGCGCTTGTTGACGGCCCACACCGAGGAGCAGGAAGCCGAACCGGAACGACCGCGCCTGTTCGGCCGATGAAGCCCAGGGGCGGTCTCGGGGACGGTGGTGAGGAGGTAGGCCCGTGTCGCTCTTGAAACGAATCGAGCAGGGCAGCGCGCAGCAGCAGCCCGCCGTGCCGGCGGCGCCGGCCGGCGGCGGGGCGTCGGCCGCGTCGGCCGCGCCGCCGGTCTCGCCGACCGCCGGCACGGCCCGCATCGGCGGGCTGTCGACCCGGCGCGTCTCGGCGCCGGGCGGCGACCAACGCGACCCGTATCACGGCCTGAAGTCGCGCGTCCAGAACAAGTTGCTGGCCGAGCTCGATCCGTCGATGGACGTCAGCCAGACGGCCGAGGTCCGGCGCACCATCGAGGAACTGTTCGAGACGATCCTGGCCGAGGAGAAGATCGTCCTCTCCCGGCCGGAACGGCGGCGCCTGTTCGAGCAGATCGTCGCCGAGATCCTGGGCCTGGGCCCGATCGAGCCGCTGCTGGCCGACGACAGCATCACCGAGATCATGGTCAACGGCGCCCGCAACATCTACATCGAGCGCCGCGGCAAGATCACCCGTGAGCCGGCGGCCTTCGAGAGCGACGACCACCTGATGCGCATCATCGACCGCATCGTCTCACCGCTCGGGCGACGAATCGACGAGGCCAGCCCGTACGTCGACGCCCGCCTGCCGGACGGGTCGCGCGTCAACGCCGTCATCCCGCCGATCTCGCTCGTCGGCCCGACGCTGACCATCCGGAAGTTCGCCCGCAACCCGATCACCGTCGATCAGCTCATCGAGTACGGCACGATCACCGCCGAGGCGATCGAGTTCCTTAAGGCGGCGGTCATCGCCAAGATCAACATGGTCATTTCCGGCGGCACGGGCTCGGGCAAGACGACCTTGCTCAACGTGCTGTCGCAGTACATTCCGCCCGACGAGCGCATCATCACCATCGAGAACGCCGCCGAGCTCCAGCTGCGCCAGGAGCACGTCGTGACGCTCGAGTCGCGTCCTCCGAACATCGAAGGCCGCGGCGAGGTCACGATCCAGAACCTGGTGGTCAACTCGCTCCGCATGCGCCCCGACCGCATCATCGTCGGCGAGATCCGCGACGAGGCCGCCCTCGACATGCTCCAGGCGATGAACACCGGTCACGACGGGTCGATGACCACGGCCCACTCCAACAGCCCGCGCGACACGCTGGCCCGCATCGAGACCATGACCCTGATGGCCGGGATGGATCTGCCGGTGCGTGCCATCCGCGAGCAGATCGCCTCCGCGCTGGAACTGGTCGTGCACCTGGAGCGCTTGCGCGACGGCAGCCGCAAAGTGACCCACATCGCCGAGATCCAGGGCATGGAAGGCGATGTCATCACCATGACCGACATCTTCATCTTCGAACAGACCGGCTTCGAACAGGGCCGCGTCATCGGTCGCCTGCGGCCGACCGGCCTGCGGCCGCGCTTCATGGATAAGATCGAAGCCTCCGGGCTGCACCTCCCGGCGTCGATCTTCGGCGTCGGGGAGCGGATGCGGTACTAGGCCGCGCCGCGCCGGGAGGGTTGCACGATGCCTCTGCCGAATCTCATTCTGCTGCTCGGCGGCGGGCTGGGCCTGCTGCTGCTCGTCGTCGGAGTGGCGGTGACGGTCTTCGGCAGCCGCTCGGTCGTCGAGGAACGGCTGGGGCGCTACGCCGAGTCGGGCGGCCTGGTGACCCCCACCGTGCAAGAGACGGCGGCCGAGGCCGAGCGGCCCAATCCGCTGCTCGAGTACTTCAATCGCCTCGGCGAAGGCACCAACCTGTTCGCCGGAATCTCGGCCCGCTTGGCCCGGGCCGACCTCAAGCTGCGGCCGGCCGAGTACCTGGGCCTGATCGTCGCCTCGATCCTGGTCTGCACCGGCCTGGGCCTGATCCTCGGCCGTTGGGTCGTGTTCGCGCTGCTCTCCGGCATCTTCGGCGCCTTCCTGCCGGGGATGTACGTCAAGCGGGCCGAGAAGTCGCGCCTCAAGAAGTTCGACAGCCAACTCGGCGACATGTTGAACCTGATGGTCAACGGCCTGCGCGCCGGCTTCTCCACCCTCCAGGCGATGGAGGCCGTCAGCCGCGAGTTGCCGGCGCCGATCTGCGATGAGTTCCGCCGCGTCGTGCAGGAGATGCAGCTCGGCCTGTCGATGGACGACGCCCTCGACCATCTGCTGCGCCGCATCAAGTCCGAGGACCTCGACTTGTGCGTCACGGCGATCAACGTACAGCGCGAGGTCGGCGGCAACCTGGCCGAGATCCTCGACACGATCTCCTTCACGATCCGCGAACGGGTGCGCATCAAGGGTGAGATCGCGGCGCTGACCGCCCAGGGGCGGGCCACGGCCTGGGTCATCTCGCTGCTGCCGATCGCGCTGGTGCTGATCCTGTACCTGGTCAACCGGCCGTACGTCATGGAGTTCTTCAACCCCGAGACGCGTGCCTGCGGCATCCCGTTGCTCGTCACCGCCGGCCTGATGATCGGCAGCGGCTTCTACGCCACGCAGAAGATCGTCACCATCGACATCTAGGCCGCGGGGAGGGATCGCGCCATGCTCGGAACCTTGGGACTCCTGCTGATCTTGGCGGTCATCCTGGCCGTCGTGCTCGTCATCGTCGGGATGCGGGCGCCCGAAGCCCGCGATCCGATCCAGGCCCGCCTGGCCGAGTTCGGCGTGCGCGACGAGCCACTGTCGCTGGAGGAGATCGAGCTCTCGCAGGGCTTCTACGACCGTATCGTGCTGCCGTTCTTCAACCGCGTCGGCAAGATCTCGCAGCGCTTCACGCCGCAGGCGACGCTCGAGAGCACTCGCCGCCGCTTGGAGATGGCCGGCAACCCGATGCGCATGGACCCGGCCTTCTTCCTGACCCTGCGCTTCATCCTGGCGCTGCTGTTCGGCGGGACGATCTTCGTCGTCTTCCTCGTCTCCGGCCGGAGCTGGAGCCAGGGCCTGCTGCTGACGCTGGTCTTCCTGCTGGTCGGTTTCATGTTCCCCGACCTGTGGCTCTCGAGCCGCGTCTCGCGCCGCCAGAAGAGCGTCTTTCGCGCCATGCCGGACGCCCTCGACTTGCTGACGGTCTGCGTCGAGGCCGGGCTCGGCTTCGACGCCGCCATGGCCAAGGTCCAGGAGAAGTGGGACAACGACCTGGCGCTCGAGTTCGGCCGGGTGATCCAGGAGATCCGCCTTGGGAAACTGCGGCGTGACGCGCTGCGCGACATGGCCGAGCGCATCGGGGTGGCCGAGCTGACGAGCTTCGTGGCGGCCGTCATCCAGTCGGAACAACTCGGCGTGAGCCTGGCCAAGGTGCTGCGCATCCAGTCGGACCAGATGCGCGTCCGCCGCCGTCAGCTGGCGGAGGAAGAGGCCCACCGCGCGCCGATCAAGATGATCTTCCCGATCGCGCTGCTGATCTTCCCGTCGATCCTGATCGTCCTGCTCGGCCCGGCGGCGATGCTGCTGATGCGGTCGACGCTGGGCGCGTTGCTGCTCGGCCGCTAACCGAACCTTCCGGGCCCCAGGGGGTAAGGCCCCGGCTGTGTCCCCGGCCACGCCGGTCGCGCGCAGGGCGCTGCGCGCCGCGACCAGCGCCCTCCTCGAACTCGTCTTCCCGACCCGCTGCGTCGGCTGCGGCACGGCGGGCACGATCTGGTGCGCCGCGTGCCGCAGCCGGCTCGTGCCCGCGCCGGCCCGGGTCTGCCTGTCGTGCCGGACGCTGCTCGACCTCTCCCGCCGCCACGCGTGCCCCGCCCATGCCCCCTGGGCTGTGGCGTTCGCCGTCTATCGCTTCCCGCTCGATCGCGCCCTGACGCATCTGAAGTACCGCCCGGACGCGCGGCTGGCGCGGATTCTGGGCGACGGATTGTTGGCCGCGCTGCGGCGGCATCCGGTCGAGGCGACGCACGTCGTGCCGGTCCCGCTGGGCGCGCGGCGGCTGCGGCAGCGCGGGTATAATCAGGCCGAGCTGCTGGGCCGTGCCCTTGCCGAGTCGCTGGCGCTGCCGCTCATCCCGTTGGCCGTCGCCCGAATCCGGGAAACCGAATCCCAGGTCGGCCTCGACCCGGCCGCGCGCTGGGCGAACGTCGCCGGTGCGTTCCGCGCCGACTCTGCGTTCGTCGGGGGCCGGTCGATCTTGCTGGTCGACGACGTGCACACGACCGGCGCCACGCTGGCGGCGTGCGCCGAAGCCATGCTCGCCGCCGGCGCCGAGCGCGTCGTCGGACTGACCGTGGGACGGGCGTGACGGCCGGACGGCCGATCCAGGAGGCACGATGACCGTGCGAGTCGAGATCCACGTCCAGAACTTGGAGCTGAACGAGAGACTCAAGGACTACGTCACGAAGAAAGCCTCGAAGCTCGACCGGTACCTCGACACGATCGACCAGGTCCAGGTCGACCTGGGCTACCGCAAGTCGGCACGCTCGGCCGGCGACCGCCATGTAGCGCAGGTCACGGCGCGCGGCCGCGGCGTCCTGCTGCGGGCCGAGAACCGGGACGAGGACGTCTTCGCCGCGTTCGACGCCACCCTCGACAAGATCGAGCGCCAGGCGGAGCGCTACAAGGGAAAGCACTGGCGCAACCGAGGCGATGGACGGTCTGCCGCCAACGTCGGCCTGGACGCTCCGGCACCGGAGCCGGAGACCGGCGACCTCGGGCCGGCGATCGTGCGCCGCAAGCGGTTCCCCCTGGTCCCGATGGACGAGCGCGAAGCCGTCGAGCAGATGACGCTGCTCGGCCACGAGGACTTCTTCCTGTTCCTCAACGCCGCCACGTCACAGGTCAACGTCCTGTACCGGCGGCGCGATGGGAACCTGGGCCTGATCGAACCGGAGATCGACTAGGGACGATGGCGGGCGCAGGCGGGGCGATCCCGGCGGTCGTCTTCGTCCCGCCCGCCGGAAGGACCCCGGCCGAGCGGTGGATGGCGGCGGCGCGCACGGCGGCCGCCGCCGATCTTGTCGAGCGGCTGGCGGCCGCCGGCTGCGCCGCCGTGTACGTCGCGGCTGCCGACCCAGCCGACGGCGAGGGCCTGGCCTCCCTTGGCGCGACGCTTCTTCCGACGGAGGCAGAACCCTTTCACTTCGGGCGCGCGCTGGCCTCGGTGATCGAAGCGCGCGGGTTGGACGCCCTGGCGTATTTCGGCGCGGCCAGCGCGCCGCTGGCGACGGCCGAGCGGCTGTCGGACTGGCTGCGCCGGGGCCGCGAGCTGCCGCGCAACGCGGCGCTGGTCAACAACCTCCACTCGACGGACTTCGCCATTGTGCGTGACGCGCGGCAGATCCTCCCGCTGGCGGATCGGTTGCCGACGGATAACCCGCTGGGCTGGGTGCTGCGCGAGCAGGGCGGGGCGGTCGTCGAAGCGCTCCCGCCCGCGGCGGCCACACGCGCCGATTTCGATACCCCGGCCGACCTGGCGATGCTGGCCGGGCACCCGGACCTCGGGCCGAACCTGCGCCGCGCGCTCGAACCCCTGCCGGAGTCGCTCGGAAGGCGTGCCGCCGCGCTCGGTGAATTGCTGCGGACGCCGGCCGCCTCGTTGGCGTTGATCGGCCGGGTATCGGAGGCGGCGTGGGGCGAAGCCGTGCGCCGGTCGCAGACCTGGATCCGGGTCTACGCCGAGGAGCGCGGCATGCGCGCCAGCGGACGACTGGCGCGCGGCGAGGTGCGGTCGCTGATCGGCGAGCTGGTGGGGCGAGACGGCGCGCCGGCCTTCGTCGAGCGGCTCGCCACGATGGTGCAGGGCGCGATCTGGGACACACGCGTGTGGATGGCGCTCCGCGGGCCGTGGCCCAGCGCCGCCGATCGGATGGCGGCCGACCTCGGGCGAGTCGAGGACGTGAAGGATGTCGCGCTGCGAGGGCTTACGCAGGCCGTGGTCGAGGCGCGGATTCCGATTCTGACCGGCGGGCAGGGCGTCGTCGCCGGATGTTTGATGGCGCTTGTGGAGACCCTGTTGCCGTAACCCCCACTCCCGCCTTCGGCCGGGTAGGCGCCCGTTACCACCCGTCCAGGTAGGGGCGCCACTCCTGGTTGGCCTCCAGGAGCGGCCCGAAGAGGTAGGCGATCGTCGCCTGCGGCTCGCGCGGCGGGCGCTGGAGCGTCATGCGCGCTTCGCTGAGCGTGCGGCCGCCCTTCCGGAGGTTGCACGCCGGGCAGGCCGTCACCAGGTTGGACCAGATATGCTCGCCGCCGCGATGGCGCGGCACGACGTGGTCGATCGTCAGGCGCGGGGCGCGCTGGCCGCAGTACTGGCAGGAGTAGTTGTCTCGGCGGAACAGCTCGCGCTTCGTCAGGCGGACCTTCGGCCGAGGGCGCTTGATCATGCGATCGAGGCGGATGACCGACGGCCGGGGGATCGTCAGCCGGACGGTGTGGACAGTGCCGCGACCGTTGGCGAGCATCTCGGCCTTGCCGGCCAGCAGCAGCCCCAACGCCCGCCGCGTCGTGCATACGTTGAGCGGCTCGAAGTTGGCGTTGATGACCAGGACGGGTTCGTTCATCGTCGGCCCGGCAATGCGGCGGATTATATCATTCCGTCCGGACGGCGGCCGGCGGCCAGGGCAGCACGCGGACGCAACGAGGGAGGGCCCGCCGGCCCGCTAACCCGGCGGGGAGAAGATCAGACGACCTTCTCGCGCATGTACGAGCTGAGGTAGTCCATCGCCGCCACCACGACGGCGATGGCCAGCATTTGCGCGCTGGCGGCGCGGTAGTTCAACAGGTTAATGTTCTGCTGGAGCAGGAAGCCGATGCCGCCGCCGCCGGCGAATCCGATGATCGTCGACATCCGGACGTTGATATCCCAGCGGTACATCGTGAACGAGATGTAGGGCGGGATGATCTGCGGCACGACGGCGTAGACGATGGTCTGCAGCCGCGTGGCGCCGGTGGCGGTGATCGCCTCCAGCGGCCCGGGCAGAATGCTTTCGACCTGCTCCGAGTACAACTTGGCCAGGGAGGCGACGCTGTGCAGCGAGAGGGCCAGCACCCCGGCGAACGGCCCGATCCCGACCCACACGGCGAAGACGATGACCATGATCAGGGCTTCGATCGAACGCAGGGCGTTGAAGATCGTGCGGGCGATGGTGTAGACGACCAGGCCGATGGGGAGGCTGCCGCGGCCGCCGAAGCGCAAGGCCAGCCCCAGCCCGGCAACCGCCCCGAACATGGCCGGGATGAGCAGAGTGGCGCGCGCGTCGGCGATCTCGTAGAGCCAGCCGATGGCGGCACCGATCCCGGCGAACAGCACCGCGCCCGCGGCCGCGGCGACGACGAACTCGGCGAGCCGCAGCGCGACTCCCGGCAGGGACTGCGTGCCGAGTCGGCTCAGTCGGCCGGTAAGGCTGACCACCACGCCGGCGCCGACGAGTGCCGCTCCGGCGCTCAGGCCGATCTGGAGGATCTCGCCGAGGTTGAAGATGAAGTCTCCGAGGAAGGCCAGGGCCCCCAGCGTTGCCGCCAGCTGGCGCCCGGCCTGGAGCAAGAATTCGGCCAGGAAGACGAGGCCGAACAGTGCGACCGCCGCCGCCACGACCAGCACCACGGCGCGGGCGGCCCGCAGCAGGAGCGACGGCTTCGCCGTCTCCACCGGAGGCAGCGCCCAACGGGCCGCGGCGTAGACGACGAGCGGCGAGACGGCCGCGCCCGCCAGGTTCATTGGAATCCCGACCGCCACCGTCGGGCCCCACGTCGCGGCGAAACGCGCCGCCATGGTGCCCAGAGCCGCGCCCAGCGGGATGGCCAGGATCGAGAGCGAGATGCCGAGCAGCGGCGATCGAATCCCGATCATCAGGTTGCGCGCCGCCAGGAAACTGAGGGGAATGGCGATGACCGTGCTCAGCGTGGTCGCCAGCAGCGCCAGGAACACCGTCTCGACGATCTTGTCCCACGTGTCGGTGGCGGTGCGCGTCAGGCGCGGCAGCCCGACGTTCTGCCGGACAATGACCCGGATCGTCTGGACGCTGTCGCTCGAGCGCTCGGGAAGCTGCACGCGAATCGTGAATCGGCCGGACGAATCGGCGATGACATCACCCAGTTGGAGCAGGACGTTGCTCGGTGGGACGAGGAAGACGTTGCCGCTGCTGCCGGCGTCGAAGTTGAACCCGTCGATCGTCACCATGCCCCCGGGCTCAATGCATCCCGGGCGGACCAGGAGGTACGGCCGCAGGGGATCCGGCTCGTGGAGCTGGGCCGGAGTCGGAGGGCAGGGCATGAAGAAGGGCGCGTTGACGGTCAGCTCGGCCTGCCGGAACTCGAAGATATCGGGGCGGGCCAGGGCGCGTAGGATGCGGACGAGCTGCGTCTGCCGTCGCTCAGAGCGGGTCTCCTCCAGGTCGACCCGCGTCACCTCGAAGCCGTAGGCGTAGATGATGACCGCCAGCACCACCGCCGCGCCCAGGAGCAGCGAGCGCAGCCAGCGCGGCAGGCGGCCCGATGGCTCGGCGCTCATCCGACGCGCTCGGCCTCCTTGCCGTAGATCTCCTTGAAACGGGCGTCGTCGATCTCCTGGGGCAGGCCATCGAACACCAGTCGCCCCTCGTTGAGGGCGATGGCGCGGTCGGCGTAACGGTGGACCAGGTCGAGGAAGTGCAGGCTGCACAGGATGGTCACGCCGTCCTGCTTGTTGATCTGTTCCAGGTACTGCATGATGCTGTGGGCGAGCACCGGGTCCAGGCTGGCGACGGGCTCGTCGGCCAGGATCAGGTCGGGGTCCTGCATCATGGCGCGGGCCACGCCGACGCGCTGCTGCTGACCGCCGCTCAGCGCGTCGGCTCGCTGGTTGGCCTTGTCGGCGATCCCCACCCGTTCGAGCTGACGATAGGCCTTCTCGACATCGGCGCGCGGGAAGCGGTTGACCAGACTCCACGCCGGACTGATGTAGCCGAGGCGTCCGGCGAGGACGTTCGTCAGCACCGAGGATCGGTGCACGAGGTTGAAGTGCTGGAAGACCATTCCGATACGCCGCCGGATCCGGCGCAGCTCGTCCTGTGGCGCGGCGGTGATGTCGATGTCATCCCAGACGATCTGCCCGGAGGTCGGCTCGACCAGCCGGTTGATGCAGCGCAGCAGGGTCGACTTGCCGGAGCCGCTCAGGCCGATGATCGCCAGGAACTGGCCCTTGGGGACGTCGAAGGAGACGTCGCGCAGCGCGACCACGCCGCCTTCGTAGATCTTGGTCAGGTTGCGGACGTACAGCACGAGGTTATGGCCGAGGGGCCCGCAGGTGAGATCGGCGGCCCCGGAGTCGTCCGGGGCCGCCGATCGATTCGTCGCGGCCTACTGTCCCAGGTCTTCCAACGTCAGGCCGGTCGCCGCCACCATCTGGCGGATGAAGTCGTACTCCTCATCCGTCGCCGGGGAGATGCCGGTCCAGTTGTAAAAGTCCTGGCTGCCGATCGAAGCGCCCCACTCCTCGGTCTCGGCGAAGGCGACCAGCGCCTCTTCGATCTGGGCGCGCAGGTCGGCCGGGAACTCCGGACCGAAGGACAGCGTGTCGTTCGGGATGGGCGGCGAGATCGTCAGGATGCGGATCTTCTGGATGACGTCCGGCGCCGCCTCGCGGATGTTGGCGCGCGCATCGCGCACGCGGTAGTTGCCGCAGACCAGGTTGCCGTCGGCGTTCAGGCCGCAGCTCGCCACCAGGTCGGCCGGGATGTCCGGGTCCTGGCCTTCCTCCCAGGCGACGGCGCCGGTGTCGACCAGCGTCGGCGGGGAGTAGAAGGTCGTGGCGAAGTCGACCTCGCCGTTGTACAGCGCCTGCACCGACTGGTTATGGCCGCCGGTCTGGACCTGCTCGCCGGGCGTCACACCGGCCTCGTTGAGCATGACCAGCGGGACCATGTAGCCCGAGGTCGAGCCCGGATCGCCGTAACCCCACTTCAGGCCGGCGAGGTCTTCGAGGCTGTCGATGTCGCTGTCGCGCGCGACGAGGAACTGAGCCCAGTAGACGTCGAAGCCAAACCGCACGGCCTTGAACGCAACGTCGACGCCGCACAGCTGGCTGGCCAGCGCGTAGCCGAGGCCGGGGATGAACCCGATGGTGTCGGCCGGCGAGGCGCACATCTCTTCGATCGTCGCCGCGTACGAGGTCGGGACGCTGACCTCGAAGGTCAGGCCGGTCGCCTCCTCGAGGGCGGCGTCCATGATCTCGCCGCCGGCGACAATCTGCGCGACGTCCACCGACGGGACGAACAGGACCTTGATCGGATGCTCGGGGGTCCCGATCTCGGGCATCGGCTCGGCCGTCGGCTCGGGGGGCGGGGAGGTCGGCTCGGGGGCGGCCGTCTCGGTCGGCGCCGGCGTTCCGCATGCTCCCAGGGCGAGGGCGGCCATCACCAACAGGCTCATGCCCAGCAACAACGTTCGCTTACTCATGGTTCTTCTTTCCTCCTGAGGATGGGACTGGTGAGAGGCGAACCACGACCCGTCTGGTCTGAGTACACCTCCTCTCCGGAAGGGGGATGCCCGAATGATAGCGCGATTCCGGGAGCCTCGCAACCGCGGAGCGTGTCGCGCCAGACACGTCTTGCCGCGCAGCGCGGCGGCGGTTAGAATCGGCTCGCTATGTCCGCCAACGGGTTCGCCGAAGCGCTCGACTACCTGTACAGCTTCGTCGACTACAGCCAGGAACGCTCCTACCGCTACTCGCCGGACGTGTTCGACCTGGCGCGCATGCGCGACCTGCTCGCCCGGCTGGGGGACCCGCAGGACCGCACTCCGACGATTCACGTTGCTGGCACCAAGGGCAAGGGTTCGGTCAGCTCGCTGATCGCCGCCAGCCTGCGCGCCGCCGGGCACCGCACCGGGCTCTACACCTCGCCGCACCTGCTCCGCTTCACCGAGCGCATTCGCGTCGATGGCGAGGAGATTCCCGAGGCCGACCTGGTGCGAGCCGTCGACGAGATGCGGCCGCACGTGGCGGCGGTCCCCGGGCTGACGACGTTCGAGCTGACCACGGCCGCTGCCTTCCTGTACTTCGCGCGCCGCCAGGTCGAGGCGGCGGTCATCGAAGTCGGGCTGGGCGGGCGCCTCGACGCGACCAACGTCGTCACGCCTCGCGTCGCCGTCATCACGTCGCTGTCGTATGACCACATGCACCTGCTCGGGGAGCGGCTGTCCGATATCGCCGGCGAAAAGGCCGGGATCATCAAGCCCGGCGTGCCGGTCGTCCTGGCGCCGCAGCAAAGCGAGGCCGAGCACGTGGTGGAACGGGTGGCCGCCGAGCGCGGCGCGCCGCTGATCAAGGTCGGCCGCGACTGGCTGTACGCGCCCGGCGGGCGCGACCTCACCCGGCAGAGCCTGTACGTCTGGTCGGCCGAGGAGCAGCCGCTGATGGACGCCTTCGTCGAGTCGGGCGGTGGCGAGGAGTGGGCGCCGCCTCGCTTCGACATCCCGCTGCTCGGTCACCATCAGGTGGTCAACGCCGCCGTGGCGTACGCCGCGCTGCGCGAGTTCCGCCGTACCGGCCTCGATGTGCCGGAGGCGGCGATCCGCGAGGGCTTCCGCCGGGTGGAGTGGCCGGGCCGCTTCCAGGTCTTGTCGTCGGATCCGGCGGTGGTCATCGACTCGGCGCACAACCGCGATTCGGCGCTCAAGCTGCGCCTGGCGCTCGACGACTATTTCCCGGGCGCACCGGTGACGCTGATCTTCGGCGCCTCGTCCGACAAGGACATCCCCGGCATGCTCCACGAGCTTCTGCCCCGCGTCTCGCGGCTCATCCTGACCCAGGCGGTCCATCCCCGCGCCGCCGACCCCGAGCAGGTCGCCGGCCTGGCGCGCGGTTTCGGGGCGCGCACGCAGGTCGTCGTCCCGGTCGAGGCTGCGCTGCGCCGGGCCATCGAGCGGGCGCGGCCGGGCGAAGTTGTCGTCAGCGCCGGCAGCCTGTTCGTCGCCGGCGAGGCGCTGGCCGCCTGGGACCGACTGCGCCAGTCGGTCAGGAGGGAGGTGCGGGCATGACGGCACCCCGGCCGGACGCTCAGGCACGGCGATGAGCGGGCTCTTGGGCCGCTGGCCCCACCTCCCGGCGGATTTCGGCGAGTCGCTCAACCGCCGCGCCGACGAGCTGTACGAAGTCGACGACGCGCCGCTCGACGCGCAGGGCCTCATCGAGTGCTCCGTCCTGCCGCTGCGCGACGTCGTGCTCTACCCGAACATGGTCACGCCGCTGTTCGTCGGCCACGAGCCGACGCGGGCGGCGATCGAAGACAGCGTGCGGGCGCGCGAGACGATGATCGCCGTGGCGCAGATGGACGCCGACCTGGAAGCGCCCGGCGCGGACGACCTGTACGCCGTCGGCACGGAGATCGCCGTCGGCCGGCTGATGCAGCTCCCCGACGGAACGACCTCGGTCCTGACCCAGGGGCGCCGGCGGATCCAGATCGTCACATACCTGCCCGGCGGCACGTACCTTCGGGCGCGCGGCCGCCCGGTCGACGACAGCACGCCTCGTACCAAGGAAACGATGGCGCTGATGCGCGCCGTCCTGACGTTGTTCGAGAAGTGCGTCCAGCTCAATCGATCGCTGCCCGACGAGGCCTACGTCTACGCCGTCAACCTGGAAGACCCCGGTTGGCTGGCCGACCTGATCGCCTCCGCCCTCAGCCTGAGCGTCGCCGAGCGGCAGGCGGTGCTCGAGACGTTCGACCCGATCACCCGCCTGCAGCGCATCAGCATCCTGCTCGGCCGCGAGCTCGACGTTCTGGAACTGGAAGACCAGATCCACAACAAGGTCCAGACCGAGGTCGATCGCTCCCAGCGCGAGATGTACCTGCGGGAGCAGATGAAGGCCATCCAGAGCGAGCTGGGCGAATCCGACATCTGGACGCAGGAGCTGGGCGAGCTGCGCGAGCGGATCGCCCATCTCGGTCTGCCGGAGGAGATTCAGGCCCGCGCCCTGAAGGAAGTCTCGCGCCTGGGGCAGATGCCACCCATGTCGCCCGAGGTCGGCATCATCCGCACCTACCTCGACTGGCTGATCGAGTTGCCCTGGACGGCCTCGACGCCCGACAACCTCGACGTGGCGCACGCCGCGCGCGTGCTGAGCCGCGGCCACTACGGGCTGAAGAAGGCCAAGGAACGCATTCTCGAGTACATCGCCGTGCGCAGCCTGGCGGCGGAGAAGCAGCGGCAGCCGATCCTGTGCTTCGTCGGCCCGCCCGGCACGGGCAAGACCTCGCTCGGCAAGTCGATCGCCGAAGCGCTCGGGCGCAAGTTCGTGCGCATGTCGCTCGGCGGCATCCGCGACGAGGCCGAGATCCGCGGCCATCGCCGGACCTACATCGGGGCGCTGCCCGGGCGCATCCTCCAGGCGATGCGCCGCGCCGGGACGATCAACCCGCTGGTCATGCTCGACGAGATCGACAAGCTGGGCAACGACTTCCGCGGCGACCCGGCGGCGGCGCTGCTGGAAGTGCTCGACCCGGAGCAGAACAACGCCTTCTCCGACCACTACCTCGAGGTGCCCTACGACCTGTCGCGCACGCTGTTCATCACGACCGCCAACACCCTGAACTCGATCCCGCCGGCGCTCGTCGACCGGCTGGAGGTCATCGAGTTCCCGGGGTACATCGAGGAAGAGAAGATCGCCATCGCCGAGAAGTTCCTGATCCCCCGCCAGCTCGAGCAGAACGGGCTGACCTCCGACGCCGTCGTCATCCGGACGGAGGTTCTCCAGGCGCTGATCCGCGATTACACCTGGGAGGCGGGTGTCCGGAACCTGGAACGGGAGATCGCCACGATTTGCCGCAAGGTGGCGCGGCGCAAGGCGGAGGGGCGTCCGATGTCCCCGGTCATCACGCGCGCCGGCCTCGCCCGCCTGCTCGGTCCGGCGGAGGTCAACCCGCGCGAAGCCGAGAAGCAGGATCAGATCGGCGCCGCGATGGGCCTGGCGTGGACCGAGAACGGCGGCGAGACGATGGCCGTCGAGGTGCTGCTGGTCGAAGGGAAGGGCGGGGTCCAGGTGACGGGGCAGGTCGGTGAGGTGATGCAGGAGTCGGCGCAGGCCGCCGTCTCGTACATCAAGTCGCGCGCCAAACAGCTCGGCGTCGACCCCGAGACCTTCGAGAAGTCCGACATCCATATCCATGTGCCGGAAGGCGCGATTCCGAAGGATGGGCCGAGCGCCGGTATCACGATGGCGACGGCGCTCGCTTCGGCGTTGACGCGCCGTCCGGTGCGGCGTCAGGTCGGGATGAGCGGCGAGATCACGCTGCGCGGGCGGGTGCTGCCGATCGGTGGCGTCCGGGAAAAGGTCCTGGCGGCGCACCGCCTCAAACTCAAGACGGTCATCATCCCGGCGCAGAACCGGAAGGACCTGATCGATGTGCCGCGCAAAGCGAAGCGCGAGCTCGACCTGCGCTTCGTCCGCCACATGGACGCCGTGCTCGACCTGGCGCTGGCTCCGCCGCGCAAGGGCCGGCGTTCCTCCGCCGCCCCGGCCAGCACCAAGCGGCAGGACGCTCCGGCCCGCCCCGGCGCGGCGGCGTAACCGCCCGCCGTTTCGCGAGACGACCTGTGAGGATGTCGCCCGACCGCCGTCGTGCCCCGGGTTCGGTGCCGGCGGAGCGGTGGTTTCTGGCGGCGATGCTCGCCGGCTCGGCCGCGCTGGCGTGCAGTCGGGGAACGATCCCGATCGTCCCCGGTGGGCCGCTCCTGCCGTCGACGCTGACCGCCGCGGCGGCGGTCACGCGCACTCCGCTGTATCAGTTCACGCCGGGCCCGGGCTTTCAGTTTCCTCACGCCGTCTTCGGAGTGCCGGCGGGCGAGACGTTGACTGTGCGGCAAGTGGCCGGCGTCGCCGGCAGCGACGTCGGCCACCTGCCGCACAACGCCCGGGGTCTGTCGCTCACCGGAAACGCCACCAGCCTCGGCAGCTCGGTGTGGGTCGAGATCGTCCGTCCCGAGGGCGGCACCGGCTGGGTGCCGGCGGTTCAGATCACCCAGGATGTTCCGCCGGAGGCGTTCTGCGGCGACGCGCGCATCCCGGCGCTGCTCGACGCGCTCCGCGCCAGCATCGCGGCACGCGATGCGGCGGGGCTGCGCGCCCTGGTCAGCCCGAGGCGGGCGCTGACCGTGCGCCTCGACTGGTGGAACCCCGAAGTCACGTTGCGCGCCGACGCGCTGGCCGACGCCTTCGGGAGCGACGACGCCGGGACGTGGGGCCAGTTGCCGAGCGGCGCGGCGATCACCGGCACCTTCAAGGGCGTCGTCCTCCCGCTGCTCGATCGGGTGGCCGGCGACGACGTCTCGTACACGTGCAACCAGATCGTGATCGGGTCGTCATTGCGGGAGGCGCGCTGGCCGAGCGAGTACGTGAACCTGAACTTCTACTCGCTCCATCGCCCCGCCGGTCCGACCGAGAGCGAGTTCGCCTGGTCGACGTGGCTCGTCGGCGTCGAGTACGTCGACAACCAGCCCTATATCTCGCACTTGGTTCAGCTGCGCGCCGGGGTTTGATGCGGAACGACCCGTTGGGGGGAGCGGGACGGGTTGTTCGACCGACGGAGGCGGATCCCTGGAAAGCCCGGTCGCCCTGATTTCGGGCGCATCGTCCGGCATCGGCGAAGCCGCGGCGCGGGCCTTGGCGAGGCGCGGCTACGGCGTGGCGCTCTGCGCCCGGCGCGGAGACCGCCTCGACTCGATACGCGCCGACCTCGAATCGCAGCATTCGCCTCAGCAGTTCCTGGCGCTTCCGCTGGACGTCCGGCGCTACGCCGACATCGAACGCGCCGTTGCGCGCTGCCTGCAGTCGTTCGGCCGTCTCGACGTTCTGGTAACGAGCGCCGGCATCGGTGTGCTCGACTTCCTCGATCGCCTCGATCCCGCCAACGGGATTGCGGCCCAGATCGAGACGAACCTGACCGGGGCCATCCTTCTGGCGCGCGCCGTGCTCCCGCACATGATCCGCCGGCGATCGGGCTCGATCGTGCTCGTCGGCTCGCTCGCCGGGCTGATCGCCATGCCCTCCTACAGCATCTACGCCGCAACGAAGTTCGGGCTGATGGGATTCGCCGACGGCCTGCGGCGAGAGGCCGGCGTGTGGGGCGTGCGGGTCTCGCTCCTGCTCCCCGGAGCGGTGGCGACGGATTTCGCCGCGCCCTCCATCGCGCGCCGCCGCAGCCGCTGGCGAACACCGCGGGCACTCCTGCTCTCGACCGCCAGCGTCGGCGAAGCCGTCGCCGACCTGGCGGAGCGGCCCCGGGCGATGCGGATCATTCCGGGATGGATGGCACCGATCCTATGGCTCGGTCGGGCCGCGCCGTGGCTGGTCGACCTCGTCGCCGACCGATTCTTCGTGCGGCGCGAGCGCGCCGCCGAGCTCGCTTCAGCGGCCGAGGTCCGACAGCCGGACGAGAGACCTTAGCAGATCTTCCAGCCGGCCCTGCCACTCGCCGGCGCGGGCGATCCACAGCCCGCGCTTGCTTCGGCGCACCTCCGGCGGGAAGTCGCTCGACCGGTAGCGCTGATCCGCTCCGGGAAGGCGGACCAGGATCTGCCCGTTTTCGACCCCCACGCCTTCGACGCCCGCCGACCCCGCCAGGAGCTTCATCCGGAGCAGGAACAGCAGGCTGTCGACCTCCGCCGGCGGCGGGCCGAAGCGATCTTGGAGTTCGCGGCGTACTTCGTCGATGTCGTGCTCGCTCCGTAACGTCGCCAGGCGTCGATAGAGCCGGAGACGCAGGCCTCGGTCGGCGATATAGTCCGGCGGCAGCGACGTCGTCAGCGGCAGATCGATCTCGACGGGCAGGGGCTCCTCGGCCCCGGGCAGTCCTTCGACCTCGGGGAGCGGGCCTTCGGCCGAGGCGCGCAGCCGCCGGACGGCCGCCGCCAGCAGCCGGGTGTAGAGATGAAAGCCGATGGCGGCGATGTGGCCGTGCTGGCGGGTGCCGAGGATTTCGCCGGCGCCGCGCAGCTCGAGGTCCTGCATGGCGATCGTGAACCCGGCGCCGAGCTGGGTGTGTTCGGCGAGGATCTCGAGGCGTCGCAACGCTTCCTCGCCGGCGCGCAGCCGGCCCGGGCGGAACAGGTAGGCGTGACCGCGGGCCGCGCCGCGGCCGACGCGCCCGCGCAGCTGGTAAAGCTGCGCCAGGCCGAAGGCGTCGGCGCGGTCGACGATCAGGGTGTTGGCGTTGGGAATGTCGAGACCGGACTCGATGATCGACGTGCTGACCAGGATGTCGATCTCGCCGGCGGCGAACCGATCCATGACCTGGGCCAATTCGGCCTCCGGCATCTGCCCGTGGGCGACCGCCAGCCGGGCCTCCGGCAGGAGCCGCTCGAGCCGTCGCTCGACGGCGTGGATCGAGTGCACCCGGTTGTGGACGAAGAACACCTGACCCCCGCGGTCGAGCTCGCGCAGCACGGCCTGGCGCACGACGCGCGGGTCGTACGGGCCGACGTGCGTGGCGACGGGCAGTCGGGCCTCGGGCGGGGTGTTGATCGTTGAGATGTCGCGCGCCCCGGTCAGCGCCAGGTAGAGCGTGCGCGGGATCGGCGTCGCCGTCAGCGTCAACACGTCGACTTCGGTGCGCAGCCGCTTGAGGTGTTCCTTGTGCGTCACCCCGAAGCGCTGCTCCTCGTCGATGATGAGCAGGCCCAGGTCGCGGAAGGTCACGTCGCGTTGCAGCAGGCGGTGCGTTCCGATGACGATGTCGACCGAACCCTCGGCCATCGCCGCCAGCACGGCGCCGACTTCGGCCTTGGTCCGGAAGCGGGAGAGCATCTCGATCCGCACCGGGAACGCCGCCAGGCGCTGCGTGAACGTGCGGTAATGTTGCTGCGCCAGGACCGTCGTTGGCACGAGCACGGCGACCTGTTTCCCGCCCAGGACGGCCTTGAACGCCGCTCGCAGCGCGACCTCCGTCTTGCCGTAGCCGGCGTCGCCGCAGATCAGCCGGTCCATCGGACGCGGCCGCTCCATGTCGGCGAAGACGGCCTGCACCGCCTTGCGCTGGTCGTCGGTCTCGACGTAGGGGAAGGAGGCCTCGAGCTCCTGCTCCCAGCTCGTCGGCGGCGGGAAGGCGTGGCCGACCGCCGTCATGCGCCGGGCGTACAGGTCGAGCAGGTCGCGGGCGACGGCCTCGACGGCGCGGCGCGCCTCGGCCTTGTGCCGCTCCCAGTCGGCGCTGCCGAGCCGCGACGGGACGATCGCACCGTCCTCCGCGCCGAGGTAGCGCATCACCCGGTCGGCCTGATGGATCGGGACGTAGACCTGTCCGCCCTCGGCGTACTCGATCCACAGGTACTCGCGCCGTACTCCGTCGAGTGTGCGCTCCACCAGATCGAGGTACCGTCCGATGCCAAAGTCGGTGTGGACGACCCAGTCGCCAGGGCTCAGGTCGGCGTAGGCGGACTCGGGCGAGCGCGCCGGGGGCGCGGCACGCACGCGCGGCTGAGGGCGACCCCAACCGAAGACCTCGGCGTCCGTCAGCAGATGCAATCGCTCGGCCGCGCCGGCGAGCGTCCAGCCGTCGGTCAGCGAACCGCGCACGAAGGCGACTGTGCCGGGTTCCAGTTCGGGCGGCACGCGATCCTCGACGGTCGTCGCGCCGGCCTCGGACGAGCAGACTTCGGCGAGCCGGTCGGCCTGCCGGCTGACGACAATCGCCGACTCGTGGGCGGCGCGGACGGCAAGGAGGTGATCGGTCAGGCGGTTCAACTGGCCGGCAAAGCGTGGCCCGGGCGCGAAGCACGCCTCGAGCGCCGACGGCTCGTCCGCCGTCGAGGTCAGGTATCCCAGATCGACGGCGTGCCATCCGCGCAGCGACTCGCGCAACTCGTCCAGCGGGACGTAGGGCTCCGCCAGGCCCGGCGGGAGCCGCCGTTCGCCGCGCAGCTGCCGCAGCAGTTCGATCGCCTGCTCCTCCAGCTCGGTCACGGCCTCCTCGACCGCCGCCAAGTCGTCGACCAGGACGAACGAGCCACGCCGCAGGTAATCGAGCAGCGTGGCCGGCTCGGCCGACATCTCGGCCAGGAAGAACTCGTAGCGCGCTTCGGCCTCGGCGGGCGTCTCTGGCAGATAGCGCCGCCAGGCGGCGCGGACAAGCGCCGGGAGGCCCTCCCGTGCCGGAGGGATCGAGAGGCGGTCGAGCGGCTCGAGCGATCGCTGCTGCTGCGGGTCGAAGAGCCGGATCGAGTCGACCTCGTCGCCGAAGAACTCGAGGCGCGCCGGCCGCTCGAGCGAGGCTGGCCAGACGTCGAGAATCCCGCCGCGGCGGCTGAACTCCCCCGGTTCGAGCACCAGCGACGACCGGCGATACCCGACGTCGGCCAGATAGGTCAGCAGGCCGTCGAATCGAACGGTTTCCCCGCGGCCGATGTGGCGGGTATGCTCGCGGAATTGCGACGGCGAAAGGGTGCGCGTGATCAAGGCCTTGGCCGCCGTCAGGACGACCTGCGGGCGAGAGTTGTGGCCCGGATCGGAGGCGAGGCTCGCCAGGACTTCGACGCGCTGCTGGATGGTGCGCGTCCCCCAGGGCTCGGTGTCGTAGAAGAGGGGGGTGGGGCTGGCGAAGGTCAGGACGCGGATCGACGGTGCCCAGGCGCGGATCTCTTCGTCGAGCGCCAGCAGCCGATCCGGCCGGGCGGTCACGACGACGACCGGCCGGTCGACATCGGTGGCGAGGGCCGCGGCCACCAGCCCGCGCGCCGAACGCGGGAGCCGGGCCGAGCCGCCGACGGGCGAGGGTTGGCGCAGATCGCGGACGAACGCGCGATACGCCGACCGACGACGCAGGATCTCGACGACCGCCGAGAGGTCCACCGGGCTAAGCCTCCGCGGTGTTGAAGCGCGTCATGGCGCGCTCGAGGCCGAGGCGGACGAAATCCTGGAGGCAGTCGACGGCGCGTCCGATGGCGCGCTGGACGGCCTCGGCTTCGTCGGGATGGAAATCCTCCAGGACGAAGTCGGCCGGATCCATCCGCCCAGGGGGGCGGCCGATCCCGAGCCGCAGCCGTGGAAAGGCCTCCCCGCCGAGCGACTGGAGAATGGATTCCACCCCGCGGTGCCCGCCCGACCCCCCGCCGCCGCGCAGCCGCAGCGACCCCAGAGGCAGATCGAGATCGTCGTACACGACGACGAGCGAGGTCGGGGGAATGCGGTAGTAGCGGGCCAGCGGTCCGACGGAGTCGCCAACTCGATTCATGTAGGTCTGGGGCTTGGCGAGGTAGACGTGCGCCCCGTCGATGCGGCCGTCGGTCAGCAGGGCCTGCGATTGATGGCGGGTGAAGCTCGAGCCGACCTGGCGGGCGAGGGCGTCGACGACCATGAATCCGATGTTGTGCCGGTTGTTGCGGTAGCGGCGTCCGGGATTGCCGAGGCCGACGATCAGGTAGGAGGCGGTGGATCCGCTCACGGGCGGGCGCGCCGACGTCGCTGGTCCTGGCGCAACACGCGACGCATCCGAAGGTCCCCGGCCCACAGCGCCAGGCCGCGACGCAGCGGAAGGTAGACGGCCAGCAGCACGAGAAACGCCGCCGCCGTGAGACCGCCGATCCCGACCGAGAGCAGCACCGGATCGGCGGAGGATGCGGCCTCGGCTTCCGACGGGAACGGCAGCGGTGTGGCGGTAGGCGTCGGCGTGGGCGAGGCCGTCGGGCGCGGGCCGGTCGCAGGAGGCGTGACGGTCGGCAGGCCGACTCGCAATCCTCCGACGGTATGTTCCAGAACCGCCCCGTTGTCGAGGAAGACGCGCAGGCGAAGCTGATACGTTCCGGGGCTAAGGTGTTGAGTGTCCCACAGGCCGAGGGTGCCGCGCTGGACGCGAGTCGCCGTCGGCTCGCCGAGGGGGAACCACGTGTCGGCGGCCAGCGGATCGTAGGCGAACGCCAGATCGTAGCGATCGAAGGCGGGATGGTCGGCGGTGCCGATGATCGTGACCAGGCCCTCGAGCGGCGCGCCCGGTGTGGGCGTGAGGATTTCGGCGAAGCCGGGCGCCTGCGCGAAGGCGCGCGCCGGCGGCAGGCCGAGTAGAGCGAGCAAGAGTGCCAGGGTGGGAGCAGCCGTCCGAGTTCGCACCGGTGTCACCGGCTTGAGCGCAATCGGTCATTCTAACATCCGCCGCGCCTGCGGTCAAAAACGCGGGGCCGATCCCGCCGTTCGAGGGAGCCCGGCAAGGAGCACGAGCACGCCGTCGGCGGTGAGGGGGGCGGATCCGGACCGGCGTTTGACGGGCCGAGGCGCGGCGATTAGAATAGATCGGTTTCGCCATTCCGTTCCCCGCGCGAGGAGCCGATGGACCAGACGCCGAACGTGGAAGGCCTCGACGAGATCGAGGGCGAGGTCATTCATCTCGATGGCGGCACGGTCGAGACCGTCGAGGCGGTGACGGTGCGCATCCAGCAAGGCGGCGCCAACCGCGTCCTGGCGACGGACGTCGAGTTGAACACTGCCGCCGCCGGCCGGGTGGACACCGAGAGCCTGGTGGCGCAATCGTCGGCGATCGTGGCGGCGCGTGGCGATGAGATCGCCACCGAGCGCAGCGCGTTGGGCGCGGTCATCGCGCAGGATGCCCGCGTGCACGCTTCGAACGTCGGCCTGGTGGCCGCCGACACGGTTCAGGTGGAGCACAGCCGCGTGGTCGTCCTCCTGGCGCGGGAACTGCACGGCGACGTCGAAGCCGTGCTCGACACCCGCGGCGCGGCCCTGGTCGGCCTGCTGGCCGGTGCGGTTCTCGGGTTGGCCTTCCTCGGCGGAAGTCTCTTGCTGCGACGGAAGTCGTAGCACGGTCCGGTTCACAGCGGGGCGAGGGTAGCCCGGCACGCGGGTGAGAGGCGCCCCGGGAGAGAGCGCGACAGCATGACCGAACGAGTGATTCAAGCGCAGGTTCGAACGCAGAAGGGCAAGCGCGTCGGCGCGTTGCGGCGCGCCGGCAGGCTGCCGGGGATCCTCTACGGGCGCGGCACCGACCCGGTGGCGATCGAGATGGAGTTCGGCGCCGCCACACGCGTCCTGGAGCAGGCCAGCGCCTCGACGCTGCTCGACCTGCAACTCGACGGCCAGACCCACAAGGTGCTCGTGCGCGAGGTCCAGCGGCATCCGATCCGGCGCACGCTGGACCACGTCGACCTGATGAAGGTGGCCCTCGACGTCGCCATCCGGACGACCGTGCCGCTCGAGCTGGTCGGCGAGGCGCCGGCGGTCAAGACCTTCGGCGGAGTGCTGGTGACCGGCGTCGACGAGATCGAAGTCGAGGCCTTGCCGCAGGACTTGCCGTCGCACGTGACCGTCGATCTGGAATCGCTGGCGACGATGGAGGCCCGTGTCACCGTCGGCGATTTGTTCGTCGGGAAGGGTGTGCGCGTGCTGACCGATCCCTCGGCCGTCGTCGCCCGGGTCATCTACCAGGTCGAGGAGAAGCTCGAGGAAGAAGTGGCGCCGGTGGCCGGCGTGACGGCCGAGCCCGAGATCATCGGGCGGGGCAAGAAGGAAGAGGAAGAAGAAGCCGAGGAGGGCGCGCCGGCGAAGGGCGCCGCCCCCAAGCCTTCTCCCTCCAAGAAGGAGTGAGGAAACACCAGCGTCCGGTGCCTGCGGCGGACGGCTCATCGAGGAGCGGCGCAAGCCGCTCCTCTTCTTTTTATCCGCCGCGCCACAGGCCGAGCAGGCGCAGCAGGTCGACCGTGATGCGCGCCGATGCGCCCCACAAGACGTGACCGTGGAACGGGAGGTAGCTGAAGACTGGGATCTCGGGCCCGCCGCCGAGCGGAGGCCGGCTTCGCGTTTCGAGGTTGACGGGGTCGGCAAGCCAGGAAAGCGGGATGGTGAAGACGTCGGCGACTTCGACCGGATCGGGGCGTAGCGGGTATGGCCAGGGGATGATCCCGACCACTGGCGTGATCAGGTACTGAGTGACGGTCATCAGGGAGTTCATCGGCCCGACGACCTGGACGTCTTCGGGTGCCAGGCCGACCTCCTCGTGGGCCTCGCGCAGCGCGGCGGCGACGGGGTCCGTGTCGCCCGGTTCGAGGCGGCCGCCGGGGAAGGAGACCTGGCCGCGGTGCGTCTCGACGTTGTCCGTCCGGCGCGTGAGGAGCAGGTGCCACGCACCATCCTGGCGGAGAAGAGGGACGAGGACGGCCGCCGGCCGCGCGACCCACTCGGCGACGACCCCGGGCGAGCGCTCGGCCAGGGCGCGACGCAAGCGGGACGGCAGATCGTCGGAAGCGTCGGTGGGCATGGAGGTCAGACCGAGTCGCCGCCCGGCCACTCGCCGTCCGGGGTGCCCGTGCCTTCGGCGAGGGGTCGGGCGAAGACGAGGTATCCGGTGTGGGCGACCATGCGGTCGAGGGGACGCAGGCGCTGCGGCACGGTCTTGTAGAAGCGCAGCAGGATCTCGCACACCTCGACGAAGGCGAAGCCGCCGGCCTCCAGGCCGCTGAGCAAGGCCGCCACTTGGTTGGCCGTCGGGAGGATGGCGCCGAACGGCGAGCCGGGACACAGCGCCTGGCGCGCCGCCGGCAATGCGACCTGCGGGTCGGGGAGATCGAGAAACAACGCGTCGACGTCCGATTCGAGGAAGCCGTCCTCGGCTGGCCGCTCGTGGAATACGACCCGCGCCTCGAGGCCGAGGCGCGCCAGGTTCCGACGGGCGATGTCTTGCATGTCGGCACGGCGATCGTAACTGTAGACGCGGCCTTCGGAGCCGACCATCCAGGCCAGCGCCAGGGTCAGCGCCCCCGAGCCGGTGCCGGCCTCGATGACGCGCGCCCCCGGGCCGACCGAGAGCCGCAACAGGATGTAGCCGAGCTCCTTGGGGAAGACGATCTGCGACTGGCGGGGCAGGTGGAGCAGCAGGTCGTGCAGGGTCGGTTGGAGCAGGTAGAAGGTCTGGCCGAGATGGCTGGCGATGCGCGACCCCCAGGCCAGCCCGGCCAGGTCGTCGTGGCGGACGACGCCGCGGTGGGTCTGGAACTCGTGCCCGGGTTCGAGGCGGAAGATGAACGGTTTGTTCTTCGAATCGATCAGCAGCACGAGATCGCCGGGCCGCGTCACCGAACGAGCGTCCACGGCGTCATTCTAGCATGCGGGGGGCGAGGAGCTCCGAGGGCGCACCCGCGTCGTGCGCATGGGTGTTTCCCCGCAGCGCGCCGCTCCTGCATCTTCGGCGTCCTTCGAGGGGCTCAGGACGCCTCATGGAAAACAGGCGCGCCGTCGGCTCGGCACGGTCCCCCGGCCAGCGCGACAGACTGGGCCGACCTGCGCTGGGGGGCGGGTCTTGCTAGGCCTCGGCGACGATGTGGAGCACCGACGCGCCGGGGACGTCGACCGACTCGAACCTCGCGCCAAAGCCTGCCTCCACGAAGGGTGCCAGCCACCGCTCCTCGAGCGCCCGCGACTCACCGGTGAGACTGTAGAGCAGCCTCGTCAAACGCTCCCAGACGAATCGCGGACGGATGTGGACCATCAGCACGACGGTCAGCCGGGCGCCGGGCGCCAGGACCCGGCGCGCCTCGCGTAGCGCGGCGCGATCGAGGATGACCTCGCTCGGGAACGTCGCCACCTCAGCCTCGAAGCATCCCGCCGGAAAGGGAAGCCCCTCGAGACGCGCACGAACGGCGACGGCCGGCAACCCGAATCGACGCAAGCGGCGGGCGGTGATGCGCGCCATCTGGCGCGAAGCGTCGATCCCCACCGCCCGATCGCCGCGCGCCAGCGCCTCGCGCAAGAGGTGGCCCGTGCCGTACCCGATCTCGAGCCAGCGAGCGCCGGTGCTGACGCGATCGAGCCCGGTCCGGCGCCACCGCGACCATTGGCCGAACGAGCTGAGCCAGGCCACGGCGTCGTAGGCCCAGGCGATCGTCGTGTACAGGTGGGCGAAGAACCAGCGCAGGAGCGAGGCCACCCGGGAGGTGCGGGACAGGCCGCCGCGACTGGGATCGGATGGGCCGGTCATGGGACCGATCCGTTGAGCCGCACGGGAAGCACCCGGCGCGCCGCCGATCGTGCGGTTTCGGCCTGGCTCATGTGCGTCTCAGATCTGGCTGAGGACGAATCCGGCGATCGAGAAGTAGATCAGCAGACCGCTGGCGTCGACGAGCGTCGCCAGAAGGGGAGCGGAGATCACCGTCGGGTCGATGCCGATGCGGTCGGCCAGGATGGGCACCATCGAGCCGATGACGTTGGCCCACAGACAGACGGCCAGGATCGCCATGCCGACGATCAACGCCATATCCGGCCCGAGGCCCCACAGCTGCACTCGCAGGTAAGCGACGATGCCCAGCGCCAGGCCGAGGAGCAATCCGGTGAGCGACTCGCGCGCCAGGACGCGGAAGGCCTCCCGCCGTGAGACCTGATCGAGCGCCAGGGCGCGGATGACCGTCGCCACCGTCTGCGATCCGGCATTGCCGCCGGTGCCGATGATCAAGGGGATGAAGAAGGATAGGGCCAGGACGGCGTCGAGCTCGGCTTCGAACATGCGCAAGACGCTGCCGGTCAGGGTTTCGGTGGCGAACAGGAGCAGCAGCCAGACGAAGCGCGAGCGGAAGACGTCGCGGATGCGCTGCGACCAGTACGGCTTGTCGCTCAGAGGACCGGCCTCGATGGCGCCCTGATGCAGCACGTCCTCGGTCGTCTCCTCCTCGATGACGTCGATGACGTCGTCGTGCGTCACGACGCCCTGGAGCACGCCGTCGTCGTCGACGACCGGCAGGGCCGCCAGGTTGTAACGGGCGATGAGCCGAGCGACTTCCTCCTGGTCGGTGCGGGTCGTGACGCGCACGACGTCGCGGTTCATGATGGCCTCGGCCACCGTGTCGGGCGATGCCGCGATCAGCTCGCGCAGCCCGACGACCCCCAGCAACTTGCGGTTGCGGTCGACGACGTACAGATAGTAGGGGGTCTTGCGGTCGACGCTGACCTGGCGCAGGAAATCGAGCGCCTGGGCGGCGGTGGTGAAACGCCGCAGCGCGATATAGTCGGTGGTCATCAAGCCGCCGGCCGTCTCGTCCGGATGGCCGAGCAGCGGCAGGACTTCGTCGGCGTCCTCCATCTCGGCCAGGGCGCGCGCGGCGCGCTCGGGCGGCAAGTCGCCGAGGATGTCGGCCGCTTCGTCCGGATCCATCTCGTCCAGGACATCGGCCAGGCGCTCCGGCGGCAAGAACTCGGCGATGTCGGCCGCTTCCTCGTCCTCGAGTTCCTCGAGCAGATCGGCGGTTGCCTGGACGTCGAGGCGCGGCAGCAGGGCCGCCTGGTCGTCGTCCGGCAGATCGGCGAAGGCCTCGGCCCGGTCGGCCGGCCGCAGGCGGATCAGCGCGGCGATCGCCTCTTCGACCTTGTCGGCTTCGAGGGCGTGCCGAATCCGGTCGAGCGTGGCGTCGATGTCGGTCGGTTGCACGGTGCGACCTCAGCCGATCGGGATGACTTCGATGCCCTGCGCGTGGAGCCAGGCCATGGCCCGCTCGAGCTCATCGTCCGAGCCGTCGGCCTGAATCTCGAGCCAGCCTTCCTCCAGCGTGATCTGCGCCCGCAAGATATTGACCGACAGATCGAACGAGCGGATCAGCTGGTGAAGGATCGGCTGGCGAAGCAACGCGGCCGGGTAGTTCAGGCGCAAGGTACGGCTGGGCATCCGTCCTCCAGAATCGCCGGGGCCTGAACCTCTCGGCCGCGAGATGAAAATCGCCCGGGACGCATTCTAGCACCCGGGCGGTGGGCTGTCAAAAAGATTGAGGCCGCGCCTCGGTGGCGGTCGGCGTCAACCCGTCGGCCGGCTGCCGAGGACGACGTGGACTTCGATCGTTCTCCCCCCGCGTCGGACTTCCAGTCGGATCGAGTCGCCGGGCTGGTGTTCGAGCAGCGCATTGAGGAACGGTCGGCTGTCATCGAGGGCGACCCCATCGACGGCGGTGACGAAATCGCCGGGGCGAAGTCCGGCGCTGGCCGCCGGCGTCCCCGAGGAGACCTCCGTCAGGTACGCGCCGTAGACGGCCGGCAGGCCTCCGCGCGCGGCGACCGTCGGCGTCACCCATTGCCACAGGACGCCCAGGTACGGCCGCGGATACGCGCCGTCGGCGATGATCGCCTCGGCCACGGCCCGGGCGCGCGCGCTCTCGACGGCGAACCCCAATCCCTCGGCAACGCTCCCCAGGGGGCTGCCGCGCACGATCAGGGTGTTGATTCCGACGATCTCACCTTGCAGGTTCACCAGCGGCCCGCCCGAATTGCCCTGATTGATGGCGGCATCGGTCTGAATCAGGTCTTCGATGCGATAGCCCGGCCAGGCCTCGATCGAGCGGCCCCTGGCGCTGACCACGCCGGCGGTGACGGTGTTGGCGAAATCGCCAAGCGGCGAGCCGATGGCGATAACCGTATCGCCGGGTGCCAGCGCCTCCGAGTCTCCCCATACGGCGAAGCTGGGGACGGGAGCGTCAACGCGCACGACGGCGATGTCGGCGAACGGATCGCCGCCGACGAGTTCGGCCTCGGTTCGCGTTCCGTCGGCGAACACGACTTCCAGCTGGGCGGCGCCCTCGACGACGTGGTTGTTGGTGACGATGTAGCCCTCGGGAGAGATGATCACGCCCGATCCCGAGGCGGTCCGATAGCCGCTCCCGCTGGCCAGGTGGTTGAGGAGCGTGACGACGGCCGGGCCCACTCGGTCGACGGCGACGGCGATCGAAGTGTCGCCGCGTGCGGGCGCCGTTGCGGGTGGCGGCGGCGGTGTGGCCGGCGCAGGCGTCGGCCGCGATCCGAGGAGCAGGTAGGCTCCGCCGAAACCGACTCCGGCGCCGAACATCGCGCCGACGGCCGCCAGGCATCCGGCGGCGGCCAGCGTCTTCCACGGCCAGGCAGTGCCGGATCGCATGTTCCACCTCCCGCGGGGCTTTCGCCCGCGTGGTGGAATCGTGAAGCCTCGAAGTTAGTCGCGCGTAAGACGGGGATGAGAGACGGCTGAATCCCTCGGCGGTCCGTCGGCGGCAAAGGGCAGGCCCGGGACGACGGCCGACGGCGAGAGCAGAAGCTCGATGGCCCGCTCGAGCTGCGGATCGCGCTCCGCAGCCAAGTCCTCGTCGGTGAATGGGACCTCGACGTCGGGCCGCAAGCCCCCGTCCTCGATCGACCGTCCGTCCGGCGTGAACCACCGGGCGATCGTCACCCGCACGGCGCCGGCGTCGTCGCGCAGCGGGTGCCAGTTCTGCACCGAGCCCTTGCCGAAAGATGCCTCGCCGACCAGCCAGCCGCGGCCGTGGTCCTGGATGGCGCCGGCGACGATCTCCGACGCCGAAGCGCTGCCGCCGTCGATCAGGACGACCAGCGGAATGTCGAGCGCCAGACCGTCGCCGTTGGCGCGGTAGACCTCCTCGCGCCCGTCGCCGAAGCGCTCGATCAGGACGACGCCGTCGCGGATGAACTCCGACGTGACGTCGACCGCCGAGTCGAGGTAGCCTCCGCCGTTGCCGCGCAGATCGAGGATCAGACCGGCCGGATCCTCCGCCAGCAGCGTCCGCAAGGTGCGCCGCAGATCGCCGATGGTCTCGGCGCCGAACGACGAAAGCTGGATGTAGGCCACGCCGGACTCGAGCATTCGGCCTTCGACGCTCGGTACGCTGATCCGCCCGCGGGTGACTTCGACGTCGAACGGTTCCGCCGCGCCCTCGCGTCGGATGGTCAGCACGACCGCGGTTCCTTCCGGGCCCATGACCCGGCGGATGACGAGCTCCGCCGGGACGCCGGTCATGTCTTCCCCGTCGACGGCGATCACTTGGTCGCCCGGGCGCAGGCCGGCGCGTTCCGCCGGCGAGCCCTCCATCGGGCTGATGATCGTCAGGTACTCGCCCTCCGTGTCGACCCAGGCGCCGATCCCCTCGTACGAACCCTCGAGCGGGATGTTCGCCTGACCGTACTCGTCCGGGTCCATGTATCCCGTCTGGTCGTCACCGAGGGATTCGAGCATGCCGCGGATCGCGCCCTGCATCATCTTGACGTCGTCGACCGGCTGGTCGACGAACTCGTCGTGAACGATCTCCCACGCCTGCCAGAACGGCGCGAACAGGTCGTCGGCCGAGGGCGATTCGGCGGGGAGGTCGGCGGGCTGGGCGGAGAACCAGCTGTCCGGAAGCGGGCCTGCCAGCCAGTCGGTGACGGCGGCGGCCGCCTCCGGCTGCAGGCGCGGCAGCAACAAGCCGACGGCGGTGCCCCCCAGCGCGAACAGCGAGGCGGCGATCAGCACGGTCTCGAGCACGACGACGATCTTGATGACTCGCGGCATCATCGGCGACTCCCCGAACGAGCGCTCGACCAACCTTAGCACATCCGGTTAAGGGGCGGGTGAGAGGCAACCGGCGGGACGGCACTCAGCCCGCGGCCGCCCGGTCGGAGACCTCGCCCTGGCGGCGCGCCAGCTGCGGCACGGCGAGCAACAGGTCGGCGGCGCGGGAGATGACGAAATCGACGCCCTGGCTGCGCTCGCGTCCGACGAGCACGGTACCCATCCCGAGCTCGGCCGCCGGCCGGAGGTTGCGAATCTGGTCGTCGACGACGAGGCAGGCGCGGGGATCGGTTTGGCCGCACAGCCGCATCGCCCGCCGGTAGGCCTCCGGCTCGGGCTTGTTGACCCACTCCAGTGCCACGATGTCGACGATCCGGGGAACGAGATCGTCGACGCCAAGGATGCCGAGCACGCGGCGGGCGTGCGCCTGATCGGCGTTGGTGAAGACGACCGGCGGGACCGCCAGCCTCTCCAGCATCCGGCGCAGGTCGGGATCGGGAGCCAGGTAGTGTTCCAGCCGGATGTCGTGAACGTAGCGCAGATACTCGAGCGGGTCCGCGCCGTGCAGCCGGCGGAGACCGTTGAGGCTGGTTCCGTACTCGCGGAAGTACATCTGCCGCAGGCGCGGCGCCTCCCCGGGATCGATGCCGACCCGCTCGACCATGAAGGCGTTGATGCGTTCGCCGATCGCCTCCCACACTCCGCTGTCGGCGGGGTAGAGTGTGTCGTCGAGATCGAGCAGCAGGGTTTGGAAGCGTCGCATCGTCAGAAGGGATCGTCCTGGGTCCAGACGCGGATGTGATCGTCGGACGGGGGCGGGAGTCGACGGCCGGCGACGAACCACCAGGTCAGCGTGACGACGACCGCCACCGCAGTGGCCACGGCGAGCTCGTCCCAGGCCTGGCGATAGTCCGCCCAGCGCCACGCCACGACGGCGACGACCAGCGGGATCAGGTAGAGCGCGCGTCGACGACCGCGACGGACGCTGCGGATCAGGCCGATCGTCAGGCCGGCGAAGACCACGGACAGCGCGGCGATCGTCCACGGGTTCATGGCGAGCAGTATAGGGCGCGCCAGGCGGGGCGTCAACGAGAGCGAAGCGGGGGAGGAAGGGCGATCGCCCCGGGATCGCACGGCTATAATCGCCGGGCCGCGGGAGGTGCCGTGCCCATTCGCGTTCTACCCGAGGAGGTCGCTTCGGCGATCGCCGCCGGCGAAGTCATCGAGCGACCGGCGTCCGTCGTGCGCGAACTGATCGAGAACGCCCTCGACGCCGGGTCCGCCCGGATCGAGGTGCGCATCGAAGGCGCCGGCCAGTCGCTGATCGAGGTCGCCGATGACGGCGCCGGGATCCCGTCGGGTGAGATTGCGCTGGCGCCTGCCCGCTACGCCACCTCCAAGCTCGACGACGCGCAAGGCCTGTTCGCCATCCGCACCTTGGGCTTCCGCGGCGAAGCGCTGGCTTCGATCGGCGCCGTCTCGCGCATGATCCTCGTCAGCCGGACGGCCGACGAGGCCTCGGCGGCGCGCCTGGCGGTGGAAGGCGGAACGATCGGCCCGGTGGCCAGGCAGGGCGCCCCGGTCGGTACGACCGTCACCGTGCGCGACCTGTTCTTCAACACGCCGGCGCGGCGCAAGTTCCTCAAGGCGGAGACGACCGAGCGGCGGAAGATTCTCGAACTGGTGGCGCGCTACGCCGTCGCCTACCCCGGAACGCAGTTCCGCCTGACCTCCGAAGGCCGCACCGTGCTCGAAACGAGCGGCCGCGGCGATCCACGCGAGGCGATGGCGGCGGTGTTCGACCTGGCGACGGCCCGCTCGCTGATCGAGGTCGTCGCCTCCCCGGACAGTCCGGTCTCGGTCTCCGGTTTCGTCAGCCCGCCGGACATCCACCGCGCCTCACGGCGCGAGTTCACGTTCTTCGTCAACGGCCGTTGGGTGATCGACGCCGCTCTGAGCGCGGCCGTCGTCCAGGCCTATCACGGCCTGTTGATGGTCGGGCGGTACCCCCTGGGTTTCCTGCGCATCGAGCTCGACCCGGCGGAGGTGGACGTGAACGTCCATCCGGCCAAGGCCGAGGTTCGCTTCCGCAGGCCGGAGGTCGTCGTCGCCACCGTCCAGCGCGCCGTGCGCAGTACGCTGCTGGCGCAGGCTCCGACTCCGGGGATGTCGTTTCCGGCGGAATGGGGGGCGGCGCCGGCTGTCGAGTCGACCGCACGGACCGAGGGGCCGGCGGCGACGACCTGGGAGGTCTCTCCGGCCCGGCCGGCCCGCCTGCCGGCGGGTGGCGCGGTGCCTCTCCTGCGGGCCGTCGGTCAGGTCGGTGCGGCGTACCTGGTCGCGGAGGGGCCGGATGGGTTGTACCTGATCGACCAGCACGCGGCCCACGAGCGGATCCTGTTCGAGAAGCTGACCGAGGCACGCGCCGCCGCCTCCATCGAGACCCAGTCGCTGCTCGACCTGAATCCGATCCAGCTCAGCCGCAGCGAGGCCGACCAGCTCGAGGGCGTGCTCCCCGCGTTGGCGCGGCTCGGGTTCGACGTCGAACCGTTCGGTGGAGGCTCGGTCCGCGTGCGCCGGATACCGGCGTTGCTGGCCGAACTCGGTCCGGCGCAAGCCCTGCGCGCCGCTCTCGGGGATTTCGCGGAGGACGAATCCCCGCTCCAGGGCGAAGCGGAGGCTCGACTGGCGGCCCGCGTCTGCAAGCGGGCTGCGATCCGCGCCGGCCAGGTTCTGTCGATGGCCGAGCAGGAACAACTCCTGCGCGATCTCGAGGCCTGCCGCTCTCCCCGCACGTGCCCGCATGGCCGGCCGACGATGATTCACATCTCGGTGGAAGCGCTCGAGCGGCAATTCGGGCGGAGGGGGTAGCGCGGCCGGCGTCCTCGCTGCCCGTGCGCGCCGCCTCGGGCTGGCGGTGCGGTCTTGTGCCTGAAGCTCGCCCGACGGGTGCGACCCCTCGACGGCCGAGGCGCTGGTCAGGTTGAGGCGCGCAGCGGCCGGGTGTCGGAGGCGAGCGACGAGCCCGACGGAAGCCGCATGCAGAACGTGGTCCCCTGATCGACCTCGCTCTCGACGGTGATCGTCCCGTGGTGCGCCTCGACGATGCGTCGGGCGATCGCCAGACCGAGGCCGGTTCCGCCGACGCCGCGTTCGGGATCGGGGAGGCGGTAGAACCGCTCGAAGACGCGCGGCAGGCTTTCGGCCGGAATCCCGCGACCGGTGTCGCGGACGCAGGTGACGGCCTCCGCGCCATCGAGCGCCACCGTCACGTGCACGCTGCCGCCCGGCCGGTTGTATTTGATGGCGTTGGTCAGGAGGTTCAGCAGGACGCGCTTCAGCCGGGTGCGGTCGCCCTGGACTGGCGCCAGCGTCGGTGCCGATTCGCTCTCGATCGTGATGCCCTCGGCCTCGGCCTGCGGCCGCACGATTTCGATGCACTCCAGCACCAGGCCTCCGAGGTGGACCGGCTCGCGCACCATTCGCCCGCGGCCCGATTCGAGCCGGGCCCATTCGAGAAAGTCCGTCGCCATCTCGTTCAGCCGCACGACTTCCTTGTAGACCGTCTGCGCCAGCCGCTGGCGCTGCTCTTCGGGAAGGTCCGGGCGCCGGATCAAGTGCGACGCGGCGGTGAGCGCCGCCAGCGGCGTGCGCAGCTCGTGGACCATCTCGGCCACCAGATCGCTCTGCTGGAAGAGCCGGGCGTTCTCGATGGCGATCGCCGCCTGGGAGGCGAGCGCCATCAGCAGCCGTTCGTCCTCCTCGAGGAAGACGCCGCGCACCTTGTTGACCGCTTCGATGACCCCCAGCGTCTTCTCCTGGGTGCGCAGCGGGACGCACAGCACGGTGCGGGTCTTGAACTGCGTCAGGACGTCGACCTCGCGGTAGAAACGGGCGTCGGCCATGGCGTCCTCGACGGTCACCGGTTGGCCGTGGGAGAAGACCCAGCCGGCGATGCTGTTCTCCATCGGCACGACGATTCGTTCGCCGCCCGAGAGAGCCGCCCCGGTGACGGCCTCGAAGTGCAAGTGGCGCGTCGCCTCGTCGTACAGCAGCAGGGAGGTCGCCTCGCACTCGGTCAGCTCCTTGGCGGCTTCGACGACGTTCTGGAGCAGGCTGTCGAGATCGAGGGTCGAAGCCAGGCCGACCGAGACCTCCAGCAACCGGGCGTAGCGGCGCACGAGCTGAGGGTAGTTGCGGATCGCCGAGCGCTCGCGCTCGATTTGGGAGCGCCCGTCAATCACCGAGCACCTCCGCCGCCACCGCCGGCAGGGCCTCGACCAGGTCGTCGCGCAGCACCACGTCGGCGCGGTCGTCGAGGTAGGTCGGCTCGCGGTTGACGATGATCAACCGCGCCCCGCCGTCGAGCGCCAGGCGCGGCAGGAGCGAGGCTGGCGTGACCTCGAGCGACGACCCGGCGACGAGCACGACGTCGGCTTCCCGGCACCGGGCGGCGGCCGCGTCGTAGGCCTGGCGCGGCAGCTGCTCGCCGAACAGGACGACGTTCGGCTTGAGCACACCGCCGCAGGCCTCGCAACGCGGCACCAGGCCGCGTTCGACGAAGGCCAGCAGGTAAGGTGCGGCGTCGACCTCGCGGTAGCAGGCGATGCACGTCGCCCGACGGATGCTGCCGTGGACCTCGACGACCTGGCGCGAACCGGCGCGCTGGTGGAGTTGATCGATGTTCTGGGTGATGACCGCACGCAGTCGTCCGGCGTGCTCGAGGCGGGCCAGCGCGACGTGCGCCGCGTTTGGCAGGGCGGCCAGGATGTGCCTTGCCAGCGGGCGCAGGAAGCGGAAGAAGCCCTCCGGGTCGTAGCGAAAGCTCGTCAGCGACGCGACGGCCATCGGGTCATAGCGCTCCCACAGGCCGCTGCCGGCGGAGCGGAAGTCGGGGATGCCGGAGGGAGTCGAAATCCCGGCGCCGGTCAGCGCCACGGCCCGCCGGGCGCCGCGCAGGGCATCCGCGGCCCTTCCCACGACGCGCGACTCGGCCGAGGCGGAGGTCATCCGGGGGACAGCTGGAGGTTCTCGGCGATGTGCTCGGTCAACTTGTGCAGTTGATCGGCCACCAGGCTTTCGGGATGGCTGACGACCAGCGGCCGGCCGGCCTGCGCCGACTGGTGCGCCTGCTCGGGGGCCGGCGAGACGATGCCCGACAGCTCGAGCCCCAGATCGGTGGCCACCTGGCGCCACGGGATCTGGAGGCTGGTCCGCTCGCGGTTGACGAGCGCCAGATGAATCTTCTGAGTTCCGACCCCGTCGCGTCCCAGTTCGTCGACCAGGGCGCGGGCCACGACGTTCGACGGGTAGATCGGCTCGGTGACCAGGATCACCCGGTCGACGAGACGCAACACCGGCTTGGTGTAGGGGCGGATGCCGTCCCCGAGGTCGACGACGACGACCGTCGCCATCGAGGCCAGGTTGTTGAGCACCGCCTCCATCTGCGCCACCGCCTGATCCAGATCGGCTTCGGCCGGTTTCGGCGACGACAGCAGCAGACGCACGCCGGTGCGGTCGCTCAACAACTCGGACTCGACCGACCGCAGGTGGATGTCTTTCATCGGGCGGTGCAGCAGGTTCGACAGCCCCGACGGCTCGCGCACCCCCAGGATCAGCCCGATCGAGCCGCGCCCGGGGTTGAGCTCGGCCAGAATGACGTCCTGGCCGTGGCCCTGGAGCGATACGCTGACGTTGAGCGCCAGGGTCGTCGTGCCGACGCCGCCCTTGGCGCCGATGAAGGCGACCATCTTCGCCCGATCGACCGGCGCCGCCCGGGCCTGGGCCGTCCGCGACAGCACCGCCTTGACGTGCGCCGTGAGCTCGGCGGGGTGCGTCGGCTTGGTCAGGTAATCGTCGACGCCGGCCTCGAACCCGGCCACCTTGTCGTCGACCATCGTCTTGGCGGTGAACATGATAACCGGGATGTGGGCCAGCACCGGGTCGGCCCGCAGGCGCCGCGTGACCTCGTACCCGTCGAGGTCCGGCATCATGACGTCGAGCAGGATGAGTTGGGGGTTTTCGGCGGCGGCCTTGCTCAGGCCAAGGGCACCGTTGTTGGCGACGGCGATCTCGTAGCCCTGGCGCTCCAACATCAGGCCGACGAGCTTCAGCGTGTCGATATCGTCGTCGATGATGAGGATTTTTTCCGCCATAGGCGACCGCGCCGCCGTGGCGCGACTGGGTCAGTCTAGCACAAGGAGCACGGCGCGGCAAGGCGGGCGGAACGCGGTGCTATAATCCGCCCGACGTGGCACATCCCCGCCGGATGCCATGATCGTCGACCTCTGGGGCCTCACCGACGCGTTCGGCCTCGGTCTTCCGCTTCGCTGGTCTGGCTTCCTCGTCCTCGGGCTGGAACTTCTCCTCGTCGTGCTGACCCTCGTCGTCCCGCGACGTCGCCCGCCGGGTGCGCGCGAAGCCGCCCGGCCCGCGCCGTCGGCGCTCGTCATGCTCGGAATCGCGGCACAGGCGGTTTTCGTCGTTCGCTTCCCGTCGCCCGGTGGCCTCGCTACTCCCGGCCTGCCGCTCCAGCCGTCCGGCCCGGCGGCGCACTTGCTCGGGGTCGGCCCGTTGATCGTCACCGCCGGATGGTTCGGGCCCGGCCTGGCGGCGGCGGTCGGGTTCGCCGCCGGCATCGTTCGTGCCGGTTGGACAACTCACAGTCTGCTCACCCCGCTCGACCTGGCGCTGGTGGGCACCCTTGCGGCGTGGATGGTCCGCCAGTCCTACGGCGACCCGCTGGGGAAGGTGGCCCGCAGACCGGCCGCGGCGGCCTTCGTCGCCGGGCTGGTCTACGGAGTGCTGCGCTGCGTCGGGCTGTTCGTCTACAGCGGAGGGAGCACGCTCGACGGGCTGGAGTACGTCGTCGCCCAGGGGGAGTCGGTGTTCCGGGCGGCGCTGCTCGAGGCCGTCGTCGGCGGACTCGCCGGCGAGGCGGCGCTCTTCCTGGCGCCGGCCCGCTGGCCGCGGCCGGCGCGCCTGACGCCGGCGCCGTACCAGCGGTCGCTCGGGACGCGTATGGTGGCGTATTTCCTGCTCGTCGGCTCGATCGCCGGGGTCGTGCTCCTCGTCGGCGACTGGGTTCTGGCGCGCGCCTCGGCCCGCGACCTCGTCGAGGACCGCATGGCCCAGACGGCGGTGCAGGCCGGCAGCGGCGTGCCGTTTTTTGTGCAGACCGGGCGTTCGTTCCTCCAGCAGGCCGCGGCGCAGCTCGAGCCGGCGGGAGGGCCGATCCCGGTCTCGGTCGACGGTTTGCGCCGACTCCTCGTCTCGTTTCCCTTCTTCCAACAAATGGCCGTGTTCGACGCGTCGGGGGTGTTGATCGTCGAGGCTTCGCTCCGCGACGAGCCGTCGGTCGAGATCGGGCTCGACGAGGAGGCGGCGCTGGCGGCGGCGCTGGTCGGCGTGCCACAGGAGGTCAGCCGTGCCACCGACACGCTTCCCCCCACGTCGCAGGTCGTCTTCCTGGTCCCGGCGGAATCGTCGGACGGGTCGTCGGTCATCGGCGTCCTGGCGGGGTGGACGGATCTCGGCACCAATCCGCTGCTGCAACCCGTGGCGGCCATCGTTGGGAAGGTGCCGGAGGGATCGGCGTCGCTCGTGGCAGACGACGGGACGATCCTGTTGCACAGCGATCCGTCGCAGGTCGGTCGTCGCACGACGATGGGCGAGGCGGTCGCGGCCGAGGCCGTCCTGCTGACGGCGCCGGACGGGACGTCGAATCTGGCCTACGTCTACCCGATCCCGGGTTCGGCGTGGACGATTGTCCAGACCGTGCCCGCCTCGGCCGTCGACCGCCTGGCGATCCCGATCGCGGCGCGCCTGTTCACCGTGATGGGCGCCGCTGGCCTGATCGTCGTCCTCCTGACCTACGCCGTCAGCCGCGGCCTGACCCGGCCCCTGCGGCAGATGACGCTGGCGGCGGAAGCGATCGCCCGCGGCCATCTCGACCGCCCGGTCCCTGGGGTCGGCGAGGACGAAACCGGGCGCCTGGCGGCGGCGCTGGATCGAATGCGCCGCAGCCTGAAGGGCCGCCTCGACGAGATGGATCTGCTGCTCCGAGCGACGCAGCGCATGGTGGCAAGTTTCGATCTGGCCGAGGTCCTGCCGCCGATTCTGATCGGCGTGCAGGACCTGACGCAGAGTGACCTGGTGCGGGTGGCGCTTGCCCCGCGCGACGACGAGGCGGGGGAGCTCGAGACGTTCCAGGCCGGCGTCGATCCCGGGGGCTGGGCCACGCTGGATTCGCCGTTGCTCGGGCTCTGTCGTGAGCGCGGGCGGCTGATCCTCGAGAATCCGGCCCGCGCCCGTGCGCTGCTCGATCTCCGCCTGCTGACCGAGCCGCTCGAGGGGCTGCTGGCGCTCCCGATGCGGAGCGAAGAGGAGTTCGTCGGCACGCTGTGGATCGGCTACCGCCGGCCGCACCTCTTCACCTCCGACGAGACGAGCCTGCTGACGATCCTCGCGGGCCAGCTCGGTGTGTCGGTCGCCAACGCTCGTCTGTATCAGCGGGCCGAGCAGGAACGCCTGCGTCTCGGGGCGACACTCGAGGCAACGCCCGACGCGGTCCTGCTGCTCGATCCCCGGGGTGGCGTCCTGCTGGCCAATCCGGCAGCCGAGATGGTGTTGCGGGTCAGCCCGGAACAGGCGCGGCGTAAGGCGATCGGGGAGGTCCTGGCGGTGCCGCGCCTGGTCGAGATGTTGCGGGAAGCCGGTGAGGGTGCCGCCAGCGGCGAGATCCCGCTTCCCGACGGTCGGGTCCTGTTCGCCTCGGCCCTGGAGATCGAGAGCGTCGGGCCGCATCGGGGCGGGCGGGTGTGCGTCTTGCGCGACATCACGCACTACAAGAAGCTCGACAAACTCAAGTCGGAATTCGTGGCGACAGTGTCGCACGATCTGCGCACGCCGCTGACCATGATGCGCGGTTACGGGACGATGCTGTCGATGGTCGGCGCGTTGAACGATCAGCAGAAGGACTTCGCCCGCAAGATCCTCGACAGCGTCGATCAGATGGGACGGCTGGTGGACGGCCTGCTCGACCTCGGTCGGATCGAGGCCGGCGTCGGGCTCAGCCTGGAGACGGTGCAGCCGGCGGCCATTCTGCACGACGTGGTGCAGACCTATCGACCGCAGGCGGCCAACAAGCGGGTGGCCCTGACCCTCGACGTGCCGGACACGCTGGCGCCGATCGAGGCCGACCCGACGCTGCTGCGGCAGGCGGTCGCCAACCTGGTCGACAACGCCATCAAGTACACGCCGCCGAACGGACGGGTGCGGGTGAGCGCCGAACAGACCGACGGCGTGCAGCAGTTCCGCGTCGAGGATTCGGGCGTCGGCGTGGCGCCGGCCGATCAACCTCGTTTGTTCGAGAAGTTCTTCCGGCCCCGGGCGGGGGAGGGCGGTCGCGAGCGCGGCTCGGGTCTGGGGCTGGCGATCGTCAAGTCGATCGCCGAGCAGCACGGAGGGCGCGTGACGGTCGAAAGCCGGCTGGGCTCGGGTAGCGTGTTTGTGCTGGAAGTGCCTGTGCACCAGAAGGCGCGCCGGGCGGAGGGGAACACGCCGGCGGGCGAGCAGGGAACGTGAGGATGGGGGGGTCGGGGCGGCGGCGGAATGAAGTTGGGGGCGACCCGTTCCTCGGACTGTAGCAAGCGAAGCGCGCGCCCTTGACAGATCGGCGAACCGGCTTAAACTAAGACCTACGATTGGCGTCAAACGAAGCCTGAAGTCGAGCAGCGCTTGAGGGAACGGGCCCTCAGGCGCTGGTTTTGCTTTGCCAGGTAAATAGCACGTTTGTTCCATTCGACTCAGCCCGTTTGGGGGAGTCGCGGGCGATTTCACTCGGTTGGAGGCGGACACGCGTGGAAGCCAAGGGATTTCGGGCGCTGCGAATCAGCCTGGCCTCGCCGGAAACCATCCTGAGCTGGTCGTATGGGGAAGTCACCAAGCCCGAGACGATCAACTACCGCCGCCTGCGGCCGGAGAAAGACGGGTTGTTCTGCGAGGCGATCTTCGGCCCGACCAAGGACTGGCAGTGCTACTGCGGTAAGTACAAGAACATCCGCTTCAAGGGAATCACCTGCGAGAAATGCGGCGTCGAAGTGACCCGCTCGGCGGTGCGCCGTGAGCGCATGGGGCACATCGGTCTGGCGGCGCCGGTGGCTCACGTCTGGTACACCCGGCGCGTCCCGTCCTACCTCGGTCTGCTGCTCGACATCTCGCGCCGCAACCTCGACCGGGTGCTGTACTTCGCCCAGTACGTCGTCACCCACGTCGACGAAGAGGCGCGCCGCAAGGCGATCAAGCGCATCGAGGAGGAGGCGGCGCGGCTCGAGAAGGAACAGTCCGACGCCATCAACCAGCGCATCGCCCATCTCAAGGCCGCGCGTAAGAAGCGCCTCGACGACCTGGAGAACCGGGCGCGCGAGATCCGCGAGTCGTTCGACGAGCGGGTGGCGGCCGAGATCGATCCCGTCATCCAGGAAGGCCAGCGGCTGGAGGCGACGCTCACCGAGCGCCTCGGCAAGCCGACCCGTGCCCCGATCGTCTTCAAGGCGACCGACACCGTCATCGCCGAGAAGGGCGAGGAGATCGGCCGCGAGCACCTGACGCGCGTGCAGAGGTCGGTCAAGCAACAGCTGGATCAGATCGAAGCGGCGCTCAAGGACCGGCGCGACCGCGAGTTGGAGGCGATCCGCCAGGAGGTCGAACGCGTCAAGGCCGAGAGCGACCTGGCGATGGTCGACCTGCGCGGCGGCGTCGACGAAGGATCGTCGGAAGCCGTCCAGCAGTTGCTGGCCGAGCGCGAGGAGCTGGCGTCGATCCGCCCGATGATGTTCCTCGGCGAGTCGGCCTACCGCGATCTGAAGGCCCGCTGGGGTCAGGTCTTCCGCGCCGATATGGGGGCGGAGGCGTTCTACGAGATCCTGCGCAACCTCGACCTCGACGCCCTGGCCAAGGAGCTGTGGGAGGAGATTCGTCTGACGCGCAGCAAGCAGCGGCGCAAGAAGGCCACCAAGCGGCTCAAGGTCGTCGAAGCCTTCCGCCGCTCGGGCAACCGCCCGGAGTGGATGATCCTGACGGTGCTGCCGGTCATCCCGCCCGATCTGCGGCCGATGGTCCAGCTCGACGGCGGCCGCTTCGCCACTTCCGACCTGAACGACCTGTACCGGCGCGTAATCAACCGCAACAACCGTCTGAAGCGCCTGGTCGAGCTCGGGGCACCGGACGTCATCGTGCGCAACGAGAAGCGCATGCTCCAGGAGGCGGTCGACTCGCTGATCGACAACGCCCAGCGCGGCAAGGCGCTGTCGCGCCGCGGCCGGCGCGAACTCAAGTCGCTGAGCGACATGCTCAAGGGCAAGAAGGGCCGCTTCCGCCGCAACCTGCTCGGCAAGCGCGTCGACTATTCCGGCCGCTCGGTCATCGTCATCGGCCCGCACCTCAAGCTCTATCAGTGCGGCCTGCCCAAGACGATGGCCCTCGAGCTCTATCGGCCGTTCGTCATCTCCAAGTTGGTGGCCTACAACTACGCCGCCAACGTCAAGGGCGCCAAGCGCATCATCGAGCGCGAGCGGCCCGAGGTGTGGGAAGTTCTGGAAGAGGTCATCCGCGACCGGCCGGTGCTGCTGAACCGCGCGCCGACCCTGCACCGGCTGGGCATCCAGGCCTTCGAGCCGTTGCTGGTCGAGGGCAAGGCCATCCAGCTTCACCCGCTGGTGTGTTTTGCCTTCAACGCCGACTTCGACGGCGACCAGATGTCGGTGCACCTGCCGCTCTCGACGAAGGCTGTCGAAGAGGCCCGCCGGCTGATGCTCTCGGCCAAGAACCTGCTCAAGCCGGCCGACGGCGAGCCGGTCGTCGGCCCGTCGAAGGACATGGTGCTCGGCGTTTACTACCTGACGATGGCCGTCTCCAACCGCCCGCACCGCGGCCAGGGCCGCGCCTTCTCCGACATGGACGAGGTCGAGATGGCGTACGGCCTGGGCCAGGTCGAGGTCCACACCCCGATCCGGCTGCTGACCGAGACCTGGTACGACGCCGAGAACCGGCGCATGGCGCAGCCCGAGCGACGCCTCGTGGAGACGACGGTCGGACGCGTCCTGTTCAACCGCGTCCTGCCGCCCGAGATGCGCTTCGTCAATCGCGTGCTCGACAAGGCCGCCATGCAGGACCTGGTGGGAGAGGTCTACCACCTGCTGCGGGAGGAAGGGACGCCGGCGGTCGTCGACGCCATCAAGGACATCGGCTTCCAGTACGCCACGCGCTCGGGGACGACGATCGCCGTCTCCGACATCGCCGTTCCGCCCGAAAAGGAGGCGATCATCGCCCGGACGCTCGAGGCGGCGGAAGCCGTGCGCAGCGATTACCTGCGCGGCCTGTTGACCGAGCAGGAGCAGACCGAACGCATCATCGAGTTGTGGCAGCAGACGACGGCCGAGGTCGCCGCCGCCGTGCGCCGCGGGATGGACCCGGCCGGCAGCCTGAGCACGATGGCCATCTCCGGCGCCACCAAGGGCGGTTTCGGCCCGATCTCGCAGCTGGCCGGGATGCGCGGCCTGATGGCCGATCCGGCCGGGCGCATCATCCCGCTGCCGATCCGCTCCAATTTCCGCGACGGCCTGAGCACGCTCGAGTACTTCATCTCGACCCACGGCGCGCGCAAGGGCCTGACCGACACCGCGCTGCGCACGGCCGACGCCGGCTACCTGACGCGCCGGCTGGTGGATGTGGCGCAGGATGTGATCATCAGCGCCAACGACTGCGGCACGGAACACGGCATCTGGATCCGCCGCGCCGACGACGTCGCCGGGCAGGACTTCGGCGAGCGGATCGTCGGACGCATCCTGGCCGACAAGGTCGTGCATCCGCAGACCGGCGAAGTGTTGCTCGAGCGGGGCGAGATGATCACCGTCGAACGCGCCCAGCACCTGGCGGCGATCGGCCTCGAGCAGGTTTACGTGCGCTCGCCGCTGACCTGCGAGTTGCCGTTCGGGATGTGCGCCGAGTGCTACGGGATGGACCTCGGCCGCGGCCAGATGGTCGAGCTCGGGGCGACGGTCGGGATCGTCGCCGCCCAGTCGATCGGCGAGCCCGGCACGCAGCTCACGCTGCGCACCTTCCACACCGGCGGCGTGGCCGCCGGCGGCGACATCACCACCGGTCTGCCGCGCGTCGAGGAGTTGTTCGAGGCGCGCAAGAAGCCGAAGGGCGAGGCGATCACGGCCGAGATCGCCGGCACGGTCAAGATCCTGCACGGGGTGCACGCCGAGGGCCAGCGGGTGGTGCAGGTCATGAACAGCCAGCTCATCCAGGACGAGTACAACGTCCCGGGGAACTGGTCGCTGCGGGTCGAGGACGGCGCCGAGGTCAAGGCCGGGGACGTGATCGCCGTGCGCGGCGAGGCGCAGATCTCGGCTTCCCACGGCGGACGGGTGCGGATCGAAGACCGCAAGGTCATCGTCGCCTACGACCAGATCGACGAGGCGGTCTACGAGGTCGCGCCGAGCAGCCGCATCCTGGTCCGGGACGGGGAGAAGGTCGTCGCCGGCCAGCAGATCACCGAAGGCTCGCTCAACCCGCACCGCATCCTGCGCATCAATGGGCGCGAGGCGTGCGAGCTGTATCTGCTGACCGAGGTCCAGAAGGTCTATCGCTCGCAGGGACAGAACATCAACGACAAGCACTTCGAGGTCATCATCCGCAAGATGCTCTCGAAGGTGCAGATCACGCATCCCGGCGACACCGACATGTTGCCGGGCGACTTGGCCGATCGGCTGTTCCTGAAGGCGATCAACGAGCGGTTGCTCAAGGACGGCAAGCAGCCGGCGCGTGCCGTGCCGGTGTTGCTCGGGGTGACCAAGGCTTCGCTCAGCACCGAGTCGTTCCTGTCGGCCTCGTCCTTCCAGCACACGATCAAGGTGCTGGCCGGCGCGGCGATCGAAGGCAAGGTCGACTACCTGCGCGGCTTGAAGGAGAACGTAATCATCGGCAAGCTCATCCCGGCCGGCACGGCCTTCCCGGGCGAGCAGGCCATGCTGCACGACGAGCGGCTCAACCCGACTCCGCCGGCGGGTGAGATCGCGCAGGAGGCGACCGTCGCCGCGGAGTAGGAGGCGAGGCGCAAGCCGCGGCCAGGGTCGGCCACCGTCGGCGGGCCCAGCGGGCCCAGCGGGCCCCTGGCCGTCGTCGGATTGACGGCCCCGAAGGCATCTGTTAGCATGTCCTTTCGCCGCCCCGCGCGCGAAGACGGGGCGGATGGTTGTCGACCCCTTCCCCTCGGATCGGGCGCCGGGCGCGCCGGGGACGAGGCGAAGCGAAGCGGGAGGAAGCCGGAACATGCGTTATGCCATCGTCGCCTCGGGCGGCAAGCAGTACATCGCCCGCGAAGGCGAGACGCTGGAAGTCGATCGCCTCTCGAAGGGAATTGGGGAGCCGGTCGAGATCGATGAGGTCCTGCTGGCCGCCGACGGCGACCAGGTGCTGGTGGGGACGCCGACTGTCCCCGGCGCCACCGTGCGGGGGACGATCCAGCGCGAAGTCCGCGGCGAGAAGATCATCGTCTTCCGCTACCAGCCGAAAAAGCGGCGCCGCCGCAAGCTCGGTCACCGGCAGAGCTACAGCCGGGTCCTGGTCGAGCGCATCGAGGCGCCGGGCCTGACCCGCAGCGAGGCGGCGGCCAAGGAGAAGAAACCGGCGGCGCGCCGGAAGGCCGCGCCGGCGGCCAAGCCCGCCGCCCGGAAGACGCCCGCCCGGACGAGCAAGTCGGCGGCGAAGAAGAAAGGCTGACGAAACGAGATGGCACACAAGAAGGGCGGCGGTTCGAGCCGCAACGGACGCGATAGCCGATCGCAGCGCCTGGGCGTCAAGCGGTTCGGCGGCGAGCGCGTGCGGGCCGGCAGCATCCTGGTGCGGCAGCGCGGCACGCGCATCCATCCGGGGCGTAACGTCGACCGCGGCAGCGACGACACGCTGTTCGCCACGATCGACGGCGTCGTCGTCTTCGAGTTCGGGCGCGGCGGGCGCCGTCGCGTGAGCATTCAGCCGGCGGACTAGCACGGCGCGGCCGGTGCACCGCTGAGTCCGACCCGAGCCGCCCGGGGGGCGCGCTCAGCGGATCAGCGGTTTGCGGCCGCGGGGAGGAACGGCACCGATGAAGACCGGGATTCATCCCACCTACTACCCGAACGCCACGGTCACCTGTGCCTGCGGCAACACCTGGCACACCGGTTCGACCGTCGAGTTCATTCACACCGACGTCTGCTCGAATTGCCATCCGTTCTACACCGGCGAGCAGCGCATCGTCGATACCGAAGGCCAGGTCGACCGGTTCTACAAGAAGCTCCAGGCGCGTCAGGAGTACCTGGCCGAGCAGGAAGCGCGCGAAGCCGCCCGCACGTCGCCCGAGCTGCCGATCGCCACGCTCGAACTCGGCAAGCGCGCCGAGGATGCACTGGCGCGCGCCGGGATCACCCGCGTCGGCGAGGCGCTCGAGCGCCTGGCTCGCGGCGACGCCGCCCTGCTGGCCGTCGAAGGGTTCGGCCAGAAGAGCCTGATCGACCTGAAGCGCCGGCTGCGGCAGCACGGTTTCGAGCTGCCCGAGCCGCCGGTGGTCGAGCCCGCCGGCTGATCGTTCGTTCGCCTGGTGTACACTGGGGGCAGGTGCCGCGGCATCTGCCCCGTTTGCTTTCTTCCTGGCGGAGGTGCCTCGCATGGGATCGGCCGCTCCCGGCGTCGAAGTCATCACCGGTTCGATGTTCAGCGGCAAGACGGACGAACTGATCCGCCGCCTGCGCCGGGCGCGCATCGCCCGCCAGGCGGTGCAGGTCTTCAAGCCGAGCCTCGACACGCGCTACGCCGCCGGCAAGGTCACGTCGCACGCCGGCACCGAGTTCGAGGCGACGCCCGTCGAACGGGCGGCGATGATCGGCGCGCTGGTGCGGCCGGAGGTGACGGTCGTCGCCATCGACGAGGCGCAGTTCTTCGACGACGACCTGGTGGAGGTGACCCAGGCCCTGGCGGCCAGCGGGCGCCGCGTGATCGTCGCCGGCCTCGACACCGATTTCCGCGGCGAGCCCTTCGGCCCGATGCCACGGCTGATGGCCCAGGCCGAGCAAGTCGACAAGCTGCACGCCATCTGCATGATCTGCGGCGAGCCGGCGTCGCGTACCCAGCGGCTGATCAATGGCCGGCCGGCCCGCTACGACGACCCCGTCGTCGTGGTCGGCGCCAGCGAGTTGTACGAGGCCCGTTGCCGGCGTCACCACGAGGTCCCCAAGGACTGAGCGATGCAGGACTACCGTGATTTCCTGGCCGAGATCCTCATCCCCGAAGAGCGGCTGCGCCGACGCGTCGCCGAGCTCGGCGAAGAGATCAGCCGCGACTACGACGGGCTCGACCCGCACCTGGTGTGCATCCTGCGCGGCGGGGTGATGTTCCTGGTCGACCTGATGCGGGCGCTCACCGTCCCGCACACCGTCGATTTCATGGCCGTCACGTCGTACGGCGCCGGGGCGCGCGAATCGACCGGGCAGGTGCGCATCACGCTCGACCTGACGGCGGTGATCGAGGGCCGCCACGTGCTGCTGGTCGAGGACATCATCGACAGCGGCCACACGATCGCCTCGGTGCTCGAGCTGCTGACGGCGCGGCGTCCGGCGTCGCTGAAGGTCTGCGCCCTGCTCGACAAGGCCGAGCGGCGCGAGGCCGTCGTGCCGATTCACTACCGCGGCTTCACCATCCCCGATCGATTCGTCTTCGGCTACGGCCTCGACCTCGACGAGTATTACCGCAACCTGCCCTTCGTGGGCGTTGCCCTGCCCGACAAGATTCTCCACCACGGCTGACCGCATGGCGCCCGGCATCGGCCTTCCGGAAGCGGTGCGCAGGGTCTTGCCGGCCCTCGGCCCGGAACCGGTGTGGCTCGTCGGCGGCAGCGTGCGTGACGCATTGCTCGGCCGGCCGACGACCGACTTCGACTTCGCCGTGCGTGGCGACGGGGTGGCGCTCGGCCGGAGGCTGGCGAACGTCCTCGGCGCCGACTACTTCGACCTCGACCCGACGCGCCGCACCGGCCGCGTTCTGCTGACCCTCGAGGCAGGGCGCCGCGCCACGTTCGACTTCGCTTCGCTGCGCGGCGCCGACATCCTCCAAGACTTGGCCGGCCGCGACTTCACGCTCAACGCCATGGCCCTGCCGCTCGTTCCGTCGGGCGAGGTCGGCGCGTTGATCGATCCGCTCGGCGGCGCGGCCGACCTGCGCCGGCGCGAACTCCGCGCCTGCTCGCCGAGCGCCATCGCCGACGACCCGATCCGCGCCGTGCGCTCCGTCCGCCTGGCCGTCGACCTGGAATGTCGCATCGAAGACGAAACCCTTCGGCAAGTGCGCCAAGCACGACCGCTGTTGGAGCAGGTCTCGCCGGAGCGGGTCCGGGACGAGTTGTTTCGCCTGCTGGACATGCCGAAGGCCTCCGCCGCGATCCGCTTGCTGGCGGAACTCGATCTGAGCGGGGCCCTCGTGCCGGAGCTGGAGGCGCTGCGCGGACTCGAGCAGCCACCGCCCCACGCGTTCGACGGGCTCGAGCACAGCCTGGCGACGGCTTCGCACCTGGCCGACCTGATCGCTCTCCTGACCGGGCGGGCCGGCACGGCCGAAGCGAGGCACCTGGCGGAGGCCGAGGCGCTGACGGCGCTCGCCGCGCACAGGAGTCGGGGGATCGAATACGTGGACTTCGCTCCCAGCTTCGGCCGGCCGCGCCGGGCACTCCTGCTGTGGGCGTCGTTGCTCCACGATGCGGGAAAGCCGGCGACGCGCGTCGTCACCGAGGGCGGCGTGCGCTTCCTCGGCCACGAGACCGTCGGCAGCCGGCTGGCCGTGGAGGCGAGCCGGAGGCTGCGGTTGAGCACCGTGGAGCAGGCCGAGGTCGAACTGACGGTGTTGCACCACATGCGGCCGGAATGGCTCGAGTCGGAACCTGACCTCACCCGGCGAGCCGTGTATCGGTTCTTCCGCGCCGTCGAATCGGTCGGCCCGTCGGTCGTCCTGCTGTCTCTGGCCGACCTGCTGGCGCGCTACGTCCCGCCGATTCCGATCGATGTCTGGCGCCGACGGCTCGGGGTGGCCCGGAGGCTGCTGCGCGCCTGGTTCGAGGAGCGGGAAGAGGTCGTCTCGCCGACGCCGCTGCTCACGGGCGAGGACGTCATGCGGTCCCTCGGGCTGCCATCCGGTCCGGAGGTCGGCCGCATCCTCGATTTGCTGCGCGAGGCTCAGGCGGCGGGCGACGTGACCTCGCGCCAGGAGGCGGAGGCGTTCGTTCGGAGTGCGGCGGGAGCTCGGTGACGACGGAAGGAAGAAGCCGCGCGGTCGCGAACTTCGGCCCGGTCGGCGACGCCCCGGTAGGGCCGCCGACCGGCCACGGCCAACGCCGCGGAAGACCTTCCGGCGATCGGGCCGTCCGGGATGATCCGTGCTTCTTCCGCGGCGAAAGGGCCTACGGGTAGATCTCGACCAGGGCCGGCTCGTAGAAGCAGCGACAGCCCTGCGGGTGCGAGCAGCCGGGGACGGGGAGGGACGGCACCCTGTCCTTCGCCAACTCGCCTTCCGCCGAGCGGCAGGCGGGACAGGCGTCGTCACCCACGATCAATCGGATCCGGCTGACCCGGTCGTTGGCCTGAAGTCGGCGCAGGGCGACGGCCGTCTCCGAATACGTCGACAGGTCGGCGCCGCAACGGGCGCAGACGGAAGCCGTGTCGGGCGATGGAGCCCGGCAGACGGTGCAGGTGCGCAACGTGACCTCCTCCCAACCGCGGGCCGATTGTAACGGCGCACCTCGGAGTGTCAACCTGCCATGAGGCGCCCCCGCACGATCCTGCACGTCGACCTCGACGCCTTCTTCTGCTCGGTCGAGGAACTCCACGACCCCGCGCTGCGCGGGAAACCATTCGTCGTCGCCGGAGATCCGCGCGGCCGCGGCGTCGTGGCCTCCGCGTCGTATGCCGCCCGTCCGTTCGGCGTCCGCTCCGCCATGCCGACCGGTCGCGCGCTGCGGCTGTGCCCGGGCCTGCGTGTGGTGCGGCCGCGGCATGCCCTGTACGCACGCATTTCCGAACGCGTCATGAGCCTGCTGCGCGAGGCGGCGCCGCTCGTCGAGCAGATCTCGATCGACGAGGCGTTCCTCGATGTCAGTGACGACCGCCGCGGCGGGGCGGCGGTGGCCGAGGCCCTGCGGCAGGCCATCCGTGATCAGTTCTCGCTACCCACCTCGTGGGGCATGGCGACCAACAAGCTCGTCGCCAAGGTCGCCACCGAGGTCGGCAAACCGGGCGGCCTGATCGTCGTGCCGCCGGGGGAGGAAGCGCGATTCCTGTCTCCGCTGCCGGTCCAGATGCTGTGGGGCGTCGGGCCGAAGGCGCGCGAGCGGCTGGAGGCCTTCGGCGTCCGGACCATCGGCGACCTAGCCCGGCGCGACCGGGAGTGGCTCCTGACCGAGTTCGGCACGTCTGGCATCGAACTTGCAGCACGCGCCCGTGGAGAGGACGATCGACCGGTCGAGGAGGGCCGCGACGCTCGCTCGATGTCGAACGAGACGACCTTTGCCCGCGATATCGCCGACGGCGCCGTGCTGCGCCGGACGCTGCTCGATCTGAGCGAGTCCGTCGGCGCCCGGCTGCGCGAGGCCGGCCTGGCCGGTACCACGGTGCGGCTCAAGCTCCGCTGGTCGGATTTCACCACGATCACCCGCCAGGAGAGTCTCCCGCAGCCGACCGACCACGACGGCGAGATCTACCGGACGGTGCAGGGCCTGTTCGGGAAGGTGTGGAAGGCGGGCCGACCCGTGCGGCTGATCGGCGTCGGCGTGGCCAACCTCGGGCCTCGGCTCCGCCAGCTCTCACTGTTCGATCGGAAGTGGCAGGCCGACGAGAAGTTGCTGGCGGCGATCGACTCGATTCGCGATCGCTACGGCGCCGGCGCCCTGCGCCGCGGGCGCTCCGCGCGCGACGGCCAGGACTAGGACGGGAGGAACGGATGCCGCTCAAGGGGAAGGGGTACTTCCTGTGGCAGGTCCTCAAATGCGATGGAGGCGACCCTTCCCGCATCGCTGCCCGCGCCCGAGCGGCGCGGCTGACGCACGTCATGATCAAGATCGCCGACGGCGCGAATTGGATCTACAACTACGACGCCGCTCGCAAGATCGACTACATCCCGCCGGTGGCCCAGGCGCTCCGCAACGTCGGGATTCAGGTCTGGGGATGGCACTACGTGCGCGGCGACGACCCGCTGGGCGAGGCCCGGCTCGCCGTCCAGCGCATGCGCGCCCTCGGCCTGGATGGCTACGTCATCGACGCCGAGCGGGAGTACAAGCAACCGGGCAAGAAGGTCGCGGCGCAGCGCTTCATGCAGGAGCTGCGCGCCGGACTTCCCAACCTGCCGATCGGCCTGAGTTCGTACCGCTATCCGCAGCTCCATTACCAGCTCCCGTACAGCCAGTTCCTCGAGCGTTGCGATTTCGCCATGCCCCAGGTGTACTTCGAGTTCGCGCACAACCCGGAGGAGCAGCTCGAGCGGTCGGTGGCGCAATACCAGGCGCTGCAGCCGGCGCGGCCGATCCTCGTCACCGGGCCGACCTACAACCACAATGCCTGGCGTCCGACGGCCGACGAGGTCGTGCGCTTCCTGCGGCGATCACGAGAGCTGGGTATCGCCGCCGCCAACTTCTGGGCCTACGACTTCGCCACCCGCTCGACGCTGATTGATCTGTGGGACGCCGTCGCCGGCTTCGAATGGCCGGTGGACGGTCAGGTGGCGGATATGCCCGAGCGCCTGGTCGGCCGGCTCAATCAAAAGGATCCTTCTCTGATCGCCGGCCTGTACCTGGAGAACGCGGCGCACGTCACCGGCGAGCGCACGATCGTCGGACGGGAGGCGGTCCGCCGGTGGTACGAAGTTCTGCTCCACGAGGTGCTGCCCAACGCCGAGTTCGCCGTCAGCGGCAAGAGCGGCAGTGGCGGCACGCGGCAGTTCACCTGGACCGCCCGCAGCGACCGCGGAAGCGTCCTCGACGGCAACGACACGCTGGCCATCGTCGACGGCCGGATCCTCTACCACTACACTTCGTTCTCCTTAAGCTGATCCGCGCGCCCCGGCCGTGCGAATCGCCCCACCGGGAACCGGCCCCGCGGTAGACTCGGCGCGCGGCGCTCGCCGCCTGGCCGATGACGATCGATCAGACCGTCTCCTGGGTCGCCTGGACCTTGTTGCTGACGTCCGTCGTCGTGGCGGCGCTGGCGGTGCGGCAGGTGTTCGTCGCCGGGCGGCTGCGCTACTACCTGCTGCGCCGTGAGCACGCCGCCGCCGGGTGGCGGCTTCTGCTGTTGGCGGCGGCCATGGGAGCGGCGTCGGCGGTCGTCTTCGCTTTCGGTCGGCCGGCCGCCTACGTCGTCTTCCCCCCGACGCCGTCGCTCACGCCGACCCCGACGCCTTCGCGAACGCCGACGATCACGCCGACCCCGACGATCACCATCACGCCGAGCCTATCGCTGACCCCGTCGATTACGCCGACGGCCACCGCCACGCCGACGCCACGCCTTCCGGACACGCTGCTGCTCGCGTTCCAGGATACCGTCACGCCTCGGCCGGACGCGGTCCTCAGTCCGATCCTCGTCGCCGAAGCGCTGACCAGATTCAACATCCCGATCGACCCGCAGGAAGTTTTCGATAATCCGGTCGGGCGGCTTTACGGGGCTTTCAGCTACGACAACCTGAGCGACGGCGTCCGATGGTCGGCCTTGTGGTATCGCGACGGTCAAGCCATCTGTTTCGAGACCAAGCCGTGGGATGGCGGGACGGGCGGCTACGGCTATACCGACTGCCTCCCCGAAGGCGGCTGGCCGGAAGGCTCGTACGAGATCCAGATCTTCATCGGGACGCAGTGGGAAGTTTCGGCCCGCTTCGAGATTCGCGGCGCGCCTCCAACGCCGACGCCGACGCGCACGCCAACGCCAACCCGCACGCCGACCATGACGCCCTTGGCGACCTCGACGCCTTGAGGGTGAGCCCGGAGTTCTATGGAGAGGCGTTAAGGTTTTGCTGTATAATGCGGTGCGAGGCAGCCCAGGTGTTCGTGGCTGCCGTCGCGTCCCCCGGGCCCGGCACGCATGAATTCGCCAACCATCCTTCTGATCGAGAGCGGGCGGGCGAGCGCGCCGTCGCTTGCGCCGGTCCTGGAGAAGAAGGGCTACCGCGTGACCGTCCAGCACCGGGCGGACAGCGCGCTGAGCGCGGCGCAGAAAAACGAGCCCGACCTGGTGGTCCTCGACGCGGCCTCGATGCAGGCCAGCGGCGCCCGCATGAGTCGGGCGCTGGGCGCCGGCCTGAACGGGGTCCCGATCCTGCTGGTCTCCCCAAAGGGCACGGACCCCGAGAGCATCACGGGGCCGGACGTCGTCCTTGTCCACCCGTTCACGCCGCGCAAGCTGATCAACCGGGTGGCGCGCCTACTGCCCGGTGATTCGCGGGACCTCATGGAAGTCGGGCCGATCCGCCTGAACCTGGCCCAGCGCACCGTTCGCTGTCTGGGTCGCGAGTCGCGCCTTACGCCCAAGGAGGCGCGCCTGCTGGAAGTGTTCCTCCAGAACCCGGGCAAGCTCCTGACGCGCGCTTCGCTGATCCGACAGGTGTGGCACACCGACTACACCGGCGACACCCGCACGCTCGACGTCCACATGAGCTGGCTGCGCCGGGCGATCGAGCCCGACCCCGAGCACCCGCGGTTCCTGACGACGATCCGCGGCGTCGGGTACCGGCTGGACTTGCCCGCCTAGCGCTCCCGACTTAAACGATCGAGCATGGTTTCGCCCGCGGTCGCTGCGACGGGTTGGCGCGGCGCGAACCACCTTGCCTTCGGTCGCCCGGCGTCGCGTTCGGAGATCCCTGGGAAAACTCATTCCACCTGCGCAAGGGCGTCGGCCTCACCGCCGCCCCCCTTCGGCCTGGGGCTGGCTTCCGCAGGGCCGACGGCGGCGGAGGGGCGGGGAATCCAGCGCCGCGGGCGTCTGGCCTCCCGTCTCTTGAGCGAGACGGCCTACCGGGTCCCTTCGGCCAGGAGCGCTAGCGCGTGCGCGGAGAGAGGTGTACGCCGACATGCACTTTTCAGCATCCTGCCGGGCGCGTGACGGAGCCGCGCCTCACGTCCGAACGGATCGAACGGCGAGGTAGATGTTGCCGGAGGAGTCCCCGGCGCGCACGGCAACGCGGAACGTGCCGCGGCGCGGGAAGCGATGGATGAGGGGCGGCAGGGGCGCGGTCGAGCGCCACGGACGCGCGGCGCGCGCGCGGCTGCGGAAGTCGCGCCCGTTGTAGCGCCAGTCGGCCTCGATCCACTGAAACCGTGCGTGCGATCGGAGTCGGACTTCCACTCGCCGGCCGTCGCGCGTGATGTGCAACGCCCGGGCGAGGCGGCGAGTCGAAGGCCGGTCTTCGAGCAATCTGAATCGTTCCCCCGGGCATTCGAGGAGCAAGCGTCGGTACGTCACGGCGCAAGCCAGCCGCGAGGCATCGCATCCCAGCCAGCGGCGGCCGGCGCGGGCGGCGGCGACAAGCGTCGTCCCCGAACCGCAGAAGAAGTCCGCCACCAGGTCGCCCGGCCGGCTCGAGGCGCGCACGATCCGTTCGAGCAGGGCGAGGGGCTTCTGTGTCGGATAGCCGGTGCGCTCGCCGTGGAGGCGGGCGACCACCGGGAAGAACCACCAGTCCTCGGGGACCTTGCCGCGCGCCAGGTCGGGCACCTTTCCGAATCCGGCCCGTCTCGATCCGGCGAAGGTCTTCCAGGTCGAGGGATCGTAGGGCACCCGCACGGCGTCGGCGTTGAACGTGTACCGCGCCGATTTCGTATAGACAAGGACCGTGTCGTGCTTGCGGGAGAAGGCCGAGCGGATGGGAGACGGACCGTGGTAGACCCAGGCGATCTCGTTGAGCAGCCGTTCGGGGCCGAAGATCTCGTCGAGCAGGACGCGAACATACGGCGCCGTGTGCCAGTCGAGATGGACGTAGAGGGTTCCGGTCGTCGCCAGGAGACGATGGATCATCTCCAGCCGCGGCTTGAGCATGTCGAGGTAGTCGGCCAGGCCCCGCCAGCGATCGTCGAAGCCCCGGCGGGTCCTCCAGGTCGCCGGGCGTCGGGAGTCCTCCCCCGCGCCGACCCGCGCGGGGTAGGCTTTGCCGGAAAGGAACGGCGGGTCGACAACGATCAGGTCGACCCGCCGTTCGAGTTCCGGCAGGAGCGCCGCCATGACCGCCAGGTTCTCGCCGCGGATCAGGCGATTGCGCGCGGAGCCGCCGCCCGGCCCGACGGTCGCGGTGACGTAGAGGCTGGCCGGGGCAGGCGTGCGAGGGCGTTGGCCCTCCCAGGTCAGGCGGACCGGACTTGACCGGCGGGCCATCGCCGGTTCGGGCTAGGTCTTACGGCCGAACCGCTCGGCCAGGATGTCCTGGAGCGACGGTTGGCCGATTTCCTGGAGCTCGTAGCGGATGCGTTGCACCGGCTTGTTCAGGTCGAGCAGGCGGCCGAGGTCGATCGGCGTGCCGATGAGCACGAGGTCGGCCGGCGAGTTGTTGATCGTTTGTTCGAGCTCGCGCACCTGGCCGTCCCCGTAGCCCATCGCCGGCAGCACCGGTCCGGTGGTCGGGTACTTGGCGTAGGTCGCGGCGATGCTGCCCACGGCATACGGCCGCGGGTCGATGATCTCGGCGGCGCCGAAGCGCCGGGCGGCGACCCAGCCGGCGCCGTAGGCCATCTCACCGTGGGTCAGGGTCGGGCCGTCTTCGACCACCAGGACACGCTTGCCGCGGATGGAGGATGGCTCGTCGACGAAGATCGGCGATGCCGCTTCGACGACGATCGCCTGTGGATTGAGCCGGGCGATGTTCTCACGGACTTCGAGCACCCCCTCGGCGGAGGCGGTGTCGACCTTATTGATGACGATGACGTCGGCCATGCGAACGTTGGCCTCGCCGGGGTGGTAGGCCACCTCGTGGCCGGGCCGATGCGGATCGACGACCACGATGTGCAGGTTGGTGTGGAAGAACGGCAGGTCGTTGTTGCCGCCGTCCCACAGGACGATGTCGACCTCCTGCTCGGCCAGGCGCAGGATCTTCTCGTAATCGACGCCGGCGAAGACCAGCACGCCGCGCGCCAGATGCGGTTCGTACTCCTCCCGCTCCTCGATCGTGCATTCGGCGGCCTCCAGGTCGTCGTAGCTGTCGAAGCGCTGCGCCGCCTGCCGCTTCAGGTTGCCGTAGGGCATCGGATGGCGGATGGCGGCCACCGTGTGGCCCAGCCGGCGCAACACTTCGGCCACGCGCCGGCTCGTCTGGCTCTTGCCGCTGCCGGTGCGCGCGGCGCAGACCGAGACGACGGGCTTGGCGGACCGGAGGGCGGTGCTGTTCGGTCCCAGGATGCAGAAGTCGGCGCCGGCGGCCAGCACCTGCGACGCCTTGTGCATGACGTAGGCATGCGAGACGTCGCTGTAGGCGAAGACGACCTGATCGACCTGGAGCTCGCCGATCAGCCGCACCAGATCTTCCTCGGGGTGGATCGGGATCCCCTTCGGGTAGCGCGGCCCGGCCAGTTCGGGCGGGAAGACGCGATCCTCGATGTTCGGGATCTGGGTGGCGGTGAACGCCACGACCTGGCTCCCGGGATCGTCGCGGAAGACGACGTTGAAATTGTGGAAATCCCTTCCGGCGGCTCCCATGATCAGCACGTTCTTGGGTGGCATGGCGGTCCTTTCGGGTGAGGGTAAGTTCCCGGCCTTACATCTGGTCCGGTGTGGCGATCACCAGCAGCGCCAGCGCGTTGCGCAGCGTCTGGCGCACGGCGGCCGTCAGGTGCAGGCGGGCGCTGCGGATCGAAGGCGCCGGCGCCTGAAGCACCGGCACGCTGTGGTAGAAGGCGTGGAACGCCCGCGCCAGCTCGTAGGCATAGTTGGCCACGACCAGGGGCTTGTACTCGTCGGCGGCCTGCTCGACAATGCGCGGGAAGCGGGCGACGAGGTCGATCAGACCGACCTCGTGCGGGGTCAATTCGTGATCGAAGGTCGGTTCGGGCGGCAGGCGGCCGGCCTTGCGCAGGATGCTGGCGGCGCGCACGGCAGCGTTCTGGATGTACGGGCCGGTTTGCCCGTCGAAGCTCAGCGCCGTGTCGTAGTCGAAGACGATGTCCTTGGTGTTGTCGACCGACAGGAGCGCGTACGCCAGGGCTCCTAGACCGACCTGCGCCGCGACGGCCGGACGCTCGGCCGCCGCCATCTCGGGGTTCTTCTCGCCGATCACGGCCTCGACCCGACGGATCGCCTCGTGGTAGACATCGAGGAAGTAGACGACGTTGCCGCGCCGCGACGACATGGCGCCCTCGGGCAGGGTGACGAAGCCGTACGCCAGGTGGTAGCACTTGGCCGCCTGCGGGAACCCCCACAGTTCGAGGATCTTGAACGCCTGCTGGAAGTGCAGGCTTTGCCGGACGTCGACGACGTAGATCGAGCGATCGATGCGGTAGCGCTCGAACTTCTGACGGGCCAGCGCCAGGTCGTTCGTCAGGTAGAGGGCGGTGCCGTCGGAGCGCAGGATCACGGCGGTGCGATAGCGTTCCTTCTTCAGTCCCAGCCGCTCGTCGATGCGGACGATGACCGGTCCCTCCGGACGCTCGTCTTCGGCGATGCCGCGGGCGATCAGCTCGTCGACGATCTCCTTGGCCGGGCCGGCAGCCTCGCTCTCGAAGAAATAGACGTCGATCTTGATCCCGAGCAGGGCCAGGATCGCCTCGAGTTCGTCGAGGCTCCAGCGGCGGGTCTTCTCCCACAGCGCCCGCACCTCCGGATCGCCCTGGTCCCATCGCACCAGCATCTCTCGTCGTTCGCGGTCGTAGGCCAGGCGTTGCGCCCGCTCGGCCTCGCTTTCGTCGGGGCGCTCCGTCACCAGGCGATGGGCCTCGGTGTAGATTTCGGCCAGCCAGCGGCCGCGCTCGAAGACCCCCTCCGGTTCCTGCCCCAGGTGGAAACGCTCGTACGCCCAGACGCAGGTGATCACGCCCAGCCCGATGTCGCCCGGGTAGGAGGCGCGCACCGTCGGGAATCCGGCGAAGGCCATGAGGCGCGCCAGCGACTCGCCGAGCAGGGCGTTGCGGGCGTGGCCGATATGGAAGGAGTGATGCGTGTTGGGCTGAGCGTACTCGACCATCACGCGTTCGGACCGTTGCGGCCCTCGCCCGTAGTCGTCCCCCGCCTCTTCGACGGCAGCCAACACCCGGCCGGCGAAGACCGACGTCTCGAAGTAGAGGTTGATGTAGCCTCGATCGGCTTCGACCCGGGCGATGCCGGGCGGCGGCACGATTCTCGGCGCGACCTGGTCGGCGAGCTCGGCTGCGCGCGGCGGCACCGCGCCGCGCCGTCCGTTGCGCGATTCCTCGGCCGCCGCCTGAAAACACACCGGGCTGCCGAGCCCCCAACGGCCGGCGTATGGAATCGGCGCGAAGTGAATGGTCCCTGGGGCGGGCGCGCCGCTTTCCGCCAGCGCCCGCCGCAGTTGCGCCTCGACCTCGGCCAGTTCCGCTTCGAACACGACGCCTCTGAGAAGGGCGGGATTATAGCCGGGCTACAGCAGAAGGACCACGACCGCCTGCACCGCGGCCGTGGTCCCCGGCGAACGCGTTCGGGGCGACGTCTACTTCCCGGCCGCCTGCAGCTGAGCCAGGCGCTTGTGCAACCGGCTCTTCCGGCGGGCGGCATTGTTGGGATGGAGGACGCCTTTCGATACGGCCCGATCGAGCTGGCGGATCGCGGCCTGCACCGCGGCTTGGCTGGACGGGGCCTCGCCGCTCTCGATCGCCTTCCGCGCCGCGCGAACGCTGCTGCGCGTCCGGGTGCGGATTCTTGAATTGCGGACGCGGCGCCGTGCCCCCTGACGGATCCGCTTCTTTGCCGACCTGGTGTTAGCCAACCGTTCCTCCCGGCCACGCGCGCTGCGGGCCTGCGAAACGTCATTCTAACGGGGGCGAGGGCGCTTGTCCAGAAGCCGCCTGGACGCTCCAACGGGGCTCCGCGCCTCGGGCCGGCGACCCCGCATCCCGGTCCGGCCTGGGTGATCCTCCACGGCGGAGCCAATGCCGAAGCCCGGGATGGCGCCGCGGCTTACGGCACGGGCAGCACCCCGCCGCAGTTCGCAGCGTACCAGTCCGCCTCCTGCGCCCGGTTGGCCTCGGCGAAGGCCGCCGCCTCGTCGCCGATCCGGTCGGCGAGGGCCAGATTCACGGTGGCGGTCGGACTCCACGCCCGCGGCAGCACCATCAGCGGATCGTCGACGGCGGCCTCCGCTTCGCCGAGCGGGATCCAGTCGAAGAGCAGCGGCCCGCGCGAGTAGGCGGTGAATCCCCCCCGATAGCCCTCGTCGCGCGCGATTTCCACTGCCCGGCGGGTGAAATTCCCGCCCGGCCAGACGAAGGCCAGCGGCCGCGATCCGAAGTGCTCGACCAGAACCGGAATCGATCCGGAGATCTCGCTGCGGATCTCGTCTTCGGTCATCTGCTCGGTGATGAAACGATGCTGAAATCCATGCGACTGGACGTCGAGGCGCCCTCCGGCCGCCAGGGCCTCCATCGTCTCCCAGAGGGCGGGGCCGGTGTCGCCGATGATCCAACCCAGGGTCACCGTCCAGTCGAGCGGCGCGATGACCGGGAGGATGTACTCGCTGACCGTGCCCGGCCTCCGGTCATCGACGATGATCATCATCGAACGATACGGGATGAGGGCGTTCTCCTCGAGGAAGCCGATCAGCTCGGCGGTGGTGATCGTCTCGTAGCCGAGGGCACGCGCCGTATCGACCGTGGCCTGGAAGTATTCGGTCGAGACCGTCACGTTGTCGTTCAGCATCTGGGACGGATGTCGGATCGAGTGAAACATGATCGGCTGGACGACCGTCCCCGGCGGACTGCGTTGCGGGTCCCAGCGCAGACTCAGCCAGCGGCACGCGTCACCGAGGTACGAGTGGGGCCGGACTCCCGGACGAAGCTCGGTCGAGGCGAACGGCGGTGGCGGAGATGTCGTGGGGCGGGCCGTCGGCGACACGCTCGGCGTCGGCGTCGATGAGGGGAGTGCCATGACCGAGGCGGTGGCTGACGGCCGAGCCGTGGGCGTGGGCTGAGGCTTCGCGCCGACGCACCCCCCCAGCCCCAGCGCTGCGACGGCGGCGACAAAGAGCCAGCGGGACCGACCGGGGCGGGGCGATGCGGGAGGTAACCTTGCGGCGCGGCCGGCCGAGGCCAGGATCCTCTCCGAAGCCCTAGCTGACCTCTGGGGGAAGGCCATCGTGACGCGGGGGACGGTAGGGCGGGTCGCCGGCGCGCTCAGGGGGTCGGCGTTCCGGTCGGCGTCGCCGTGCGAGGCAAGGGCGTCAGGCTCGGGGTCGGGCTGAGGGTCGGCGTGCGGGTGGGACCCTCGCCGGTCAGTTCGAGGATGTGAGCCTCGGCCAACGCCTTCGTTTCCGGGCGCGCCTGTTCGACGGTCAGGACCAACCGCCAGTTCGACAGCGCGTCGTTGATGCGCGGGGGGCTAAAGTCTTCGAAGATCGTGGCCAGCAGCGCGTACGCATCGCCCTTCTTCCGGTCGCGCGCCACCGGGTCCTTATCCTGGAGCGCATCGGCCAGCGCCTGGTTGGCGGCCTCGAAAGCCGCCACGCTGTTGCGCAGGCCATGGTAGGCGCGGGCGATGCCGTATTGGATGTTCCAGTTCGACCGACCGAAGCGCAACGCCTGGCCGAAGTCGTTGAGCGCCTCCTGGTGCTGGCCGCGCTCGATCAGCACGTAGGCGCGGACGACGTACGCCATCGACAGACGCTCGTTGAGCGCCAGCGCCTGGTTGGCCGACTCGAACGCGCTGTCATACTGCCCGACTCCCAGGTGCGCCCGCGCCAGGAAGGCGTAGGCGATCGGATCGTCGGACCGGTAGAGCAGGTAGGTCTGCAGCGGCCATAGCGCGGCGTTGTAGAGCTCGTTCTCGACGTAGGCCTGGCCCAGCACCAGGTAGCCGAGTAGATCGGTCGGATCGTTGGCGCTCCCTTCGATGGCGTTCTCGAGCGCGGCGGAGTAGAACGTCCGATTGAGCTGGGCCTCGGCGCGGCGGATGAAGACTTCCGGTTCGGTCACCCCGGCGGCGATGGCCTTGCCGAGAATCTCGTCCGCCTTCTCCCACTGACGCCGGTCGGCGTAGTAGGCGGCGGCTTCGAGGTAGGCCGGCGCCAGCCGCGGATCGGCCTTCCACGCGTTCTCGTAGTCGACGGCGAAGCGGTCCGGCTGGTTGGCCTGCACGGTGCGCGCCCGGCCGAGGTAGGCTGGCGCGAAGGTCGGGTCGAGCAGCACCGCCCGGTCGTAGGCGTCGACGGCCGCGCCCGGCCGCCGCAGGGCGCGGTTCGCCTCCCCGAGGAAGTACCAGGCATCGACGGCCGTCGGCTCGAGATCGATGACCTGCTCCATGTATTCGACGGCCGCCTCGTAGTCGCCGCGCTGGAGGGCGGCGATCCCTGCGCCGTAGGCTTCGTATTGCGGCCGCGGCGTCACGCCCAACATTTGCGTTGGCGTCGGGCTGGCCTCGACCAGGAACGCCAGCGGCGTCCCGGCGAGTTCCGTCGGGACCGGCGTGCGCAGGATCCGGGTTTCGAGGGGGATCGGCGTCAGGGTAACGGTCGGCGTGATGGTCGGCGGAGCCGCTGTCAGACTCGGGGTGGTGAGTGGGGCCAGGACCGGAGCGAGGATGACGCGCGCCGGCCCCGAAACGAGCAGCAGGATTTGAACGACCGCCGCCAGCGCGAAGATGCCCAGCACGATCATCGCCAGCGCCCGCCACGGGAAGGCGAAGCCGCCGCCGCCCTTGGTCGGTCGCACGACGGGCGCCGCCGTCGCCTGGCGGCGGGCGATCTTGATCGCCGACGCCAGCTCGGCGTCCTCCGGCGTGCGCACGCCGAGGATGACCAGCCCGCGCAACGCGGCGCGGTTCGATGGGTCGAGTTTCAGCGCCGACTCGAGGCAGTAGATCTTCTCCCGCTCGCTGTCGACGACCGAGCTCATCCAGATCCAGTACTCGGGATTGGCCGAGTCGGCGCGCAGCAGCTTGGCGAGCAGCTCGCGCGCGCGCGATCGGTCGCCAGCGCGGGCGGCGGCGATCGCTTCGGTCAACGCGGATTGCGAGGCGAGTCCCATGCCAGGCCGACGGCGTAGTCTAGCATACGGACCGGCGAGCGACAACGTCCATGGCCGTTTGGTACAATGCCGCGGCATGCGCGCCTCCGGCCGCGGTTCGCTGTGCGCCTTGTTGTTGCTCGCGGCTTCGGCCTGCCGACCACTGACCGCAGGCGCGGCGCGTCCCGCGACCGCGACCCTGGCACTGTGGCCATCCGCCACGCAGCCGGCGCCCACGGCCACCGCGTTGGCGACGGTTGCCGCCACGGCCGAAGCCGGCCCGTCGCCCACTCCCTTCAAACACGTCGTTCAACAGTACGAGACGCTCCTGGGAATCGCCGCGCTCTACGGCGTGACGCTGGATGCGCTGCTGGCCGTCAACCCAGGTGTCGATCCGCTCGCCCTCAGCATCGGCCAGGAACTGCTCATCCCAGGGCCCGAGGGCGACCCGATCGAGGCGTTGATCCCCACCTCGACCCCGATCCCCCTCGGTTTGCTCCCGCCGCGCTGCTTCCGCCGCGCCACGGGCGGCATGGCGTGCGTCGCCGGCGTCGTCAACCCGACGACTCAGGATCTCGAGAACCTGGTGATCGAGATCCGCCTGCACGACTCGGCGGGCGAAGTCGTCGATACCCAGCAGGCCTTCCCGCCCCTCAATCGTCTTCCGGCCGGAGGGCGCCTGCCGGTCGCGGCGGCCTTCCCCGAGGCCGGCGACGTCGATCACGCGACGGCGCGTGTGCTGAGCGTCATCCTGGCCAACGAGTCCGAGGCGCGCTATGCGACGCCTCGGGTCGAACGATCGGGCGACGAGCGCCAGGAAGGCGGGACGTCCTGGCGCATCGAGGGAACGATCCGCCAGCCGGCGGAGGCCGCGCCGGCGAGCCGTACGCTGCTGCTCGTCACGGCGTACGACGATGGCGGTCAGGTCGCGGGGTTCGCCGTGTGGGAGGCCATGCCGCCGATGGAGCCGGGTGAGACGCGCGCCTTCGACGTCCGCGTCTTCAGCCTGGGCCCGCCGATCGCGCGGTTCGAGCTGCTGGCCGAGTCCTACGCCCTCGAACCGCCCGGCTGAGTCAGCGCCTCGCGGGATAGGCCGAGGCGTACTGGAGCAACGCCCCCCCGAGACCCTGGTCGCCTCGCGCCGACACGACCACGGTGATGATCTCGCCAGGAAGGGCCGAGGGATCTTCCCATTCGAGCGCCGTTCGGCCGTCGCCGTCGGTCGGGGGGAGCTCGTACTCTCGTTCCCGCTGGGCCCCGATCCAGCGCAGGGTGACCGTCGCGCCGGCGACGGGCTCGCCCTGTGCCGTCGTCACGCGCACCGAGAGAACCTGCGCCTGGCCCGGTCGGAGCACGGCGCGGGCGAGCGCCGCCTCGAGGGTGAGCGAACCGGGGCGCCTCGAGGCCACGGCCTCGGCCGCCGGATCGGCCGTCGGAGCGGGATGCTCCAGGAGGTACTCGCGCCCGAGAGCGACGAGCTGCACGGCCAGCTCCGGCGGCAGATCGAAGCGATACTCGAGGACGCCGTTCTCGAAGCGCTGCACAAATCGGTCGCCGTCCAGCACGGCCTCCTCGAGCGGAAGGCCAAGCCAGCTCCGGCCGTCGCGCGCCTCGTAGAAGTCGGCGAACGCCCACCGCACATTGTGTCCGGTTTCCTCGAAGTAGCGGGACCCCGGCTCGGCGGAGGGAGGGGCCGCCTCGGCCGCCGGACCGCGAGCTCGGCCGAGCGGCCGAAGCGCGGCGCCGGCCGAGGAACCGTCGGCAGAGTAGACCACGGCTCTCTCGTACACCTGTTCCAACGCACCGTCCTCGGCGAGGTAAGGCGCCGTCAGTGGCTGGCCGAAGAGAGCCTCACCGCCGAATCTCTCGAGGAACGAGGCGAACGGCCGCGCGTGGATTGGGCCGGGGAGCACGAAGGATTCCGGGTCGAGTCCGAACGAGTCGGCGGGCGGCCGCGTCGTCAGGCCGAGAGCCACCAACCGCGTGTCGGCCGGGCTGGCGTTCTCCGGACGATAGAAGCCGAGGTTCTCGAAGTACTGAACGATCTGTCCGTCGCGGAAGGCGACCTCGCTGATCGGCGCGCCGACGACCGCTTCGCCGCCGAGTTGGCGGTAGAGGCTGGCGAACCCCGCGTACAGGTTGTGCCCGGTCCGCGCGAAGTAGCCCGAAGTCTGCCCGTCGATCGGGGGGACCGGCGGTTCGCCCAGTCCGAGCTCCCATCCGAGCGGCGCCAGGCGCACCGTCTCCTGCCCGTCGGTGTCTTCGTGAACGATTTCCGCCGCGAGGAAGGTCTGATGCAGACGCGTTCCCTCCCGCCAGGGAAGCGAGATCGGCGGACCGTAAGTCGCCAGGCCGCCGCCGCGTTCCCAGAAGGCGCGCAGCGGCTCGGCGACGACGAGGCCTTCCTGGCCGGCCGAGACGGGCGACGGTGCCGTACGACAGGCGGTCAACGACAGCGACAGCAGGAGGAAGCCCGCGAGGAACGATCGGGGGCAGGTCACGACGAACGCCGACTATACCACCGTTCGCCTTCCCGGCGGTTCCTCGTCGCACCTTCCGGTAGAATCAGCCGCAGCGAGCGCCGATGGCCGAGATCCGCCGGCTTCCACCGGAGGAGCGGGCACGACTTGCCCCGCTGCTCAACCCCCAATCGCCGACGGACGCCACCGCGGCCTATTACGCCCTCGATCATCCGGCGGGGCGCACCGAGTTGTTCGTCGAACTGGCGGGCAACGGCGCCCCGCGCGGCTTCCTGGTCCTGGCGCAGACCGGCTTCGACCTCTTCCGCCGCCTGGCCGTCCCGTTCGCCGCGCACCCGCTGGGCCTGGTGAGGCTGTTGCAGGGCGCGCTCCGTCCCGGGCAGCCGTTCCTGTTGATGCTCCCCACCGACCAGGAGGCCTGGATCGACGGACTGGTGGACCTGTCGGAGATGCGGGTCTTCGACATCTATCGGCTCCATACGGCCTCCTTCCAGCCCGTGCTCAACGTGATGGTTGTGGCCTCGGAGGCGCCCGATGGAGGCGCGCGGTTCGACATCCGCGCCGCGTCGGGCGCCCACGCCGCCGCCGGAGTCAACTGGCGCGGCTCGCACTACGCCGAAGTCTACGTCGAGGCCGACGACGAAGCCCGGGCGCGCGGCTTCGCCCGCTCCGTCCTGGCGGCGATGGCCGGTCAGTTGCTGTCCGAGAGGCGCATCGCCCTCTACCGCATCGATCAACTCGATGTCCCGGCGCAGGCTGAGGCCTACGAGGTCGGCTTCCGGCGGACCGGCGAACGGTCGCTGCTGGCGCACGCCGTGCTGTCGCCGGCGGGGAAGGGGGCGCCATGATCCGGGCCACGCATACGTACCCCGCCGGACTCCTTTGGGGGACGGCCACCTCGTCGCACCAAGTGGAAGGCGAGAACGTCAACAACGACTTTTGGGCCTGGGAAGGAACGCCCGGTCGTATCGCCCAAGGGCATCGCTCGGGGAAGGCGTGCGACTGGTGGGGCGGGCGGTGGCAGGAGGATTTCGATCGCGCCGCCGACGGCGGGCAGAACGCGCATCGCCTGTCGGTCGAGTGGAGCCGCATCGAGCCGTCGCCGGGACGGATCGACGCCGCGGCGCTGATGGCCTACCGCGAGATGCTCGAGGGGGCGCGCCGACGCGGGCTGCGACCGATCGTTACGCTGCATCACTTCACCAACCCGCTGTGGTTCGCCGAGGCCGGCGGCTGGACGTCGCCCGACGCGCCGGCCCGCTTCGAGCGCTTCGTCGAAGCCACCGTCGAGGCGCTCGGAGACCTGACCGACCTGTGGGTGACGATCAACGAGCCCAACGTCTACGCCTACGCCGCCTACACCATCGGCACCTTCCCTCCCGGGGAGACTCGCCTCGACCGCGCCTACGAGGTCATGGCCAACCTGGTGCGCGCGCACGCCCGGGCGTACGCCGTCATTCACCGTCGAGCCCCGACGGCGCGCGTCGGCCTGGCTCATCACTACCGCGGGTTCGCCGCGCGCCGGCCCTGGAACCCCATCGAGCGCACGAGCGCCCGCCTGCGGCACGCCATCTTCAATCACGCCGTGCCGGCCGCGCTCGTCGACGGCTGGTTGCGCCTGGGGAGCCGGCGCGTGCGAGTTCGGGAAGCCGCCGGCACCCAGGACTTCTTCGGCCTGAACTACTACACGTCCGAAGTCGTCGAGACCGACCTGCGGCGGCCGAACGAGTTCTTCGGACGCAGCACCTATCCGCCCCGGGCCGACTTGAGTCCGTCGGGGTTCATCGCCAACGCTCCCGACGGCTTCTGGCGATCGCTGGTGTGGGCGCGCGGCTTCCGGCTGCCGATTGTGGTGACCGAGAACGGGGTCGAAGACGCCGGGGACGCGCTCCGTCCCCGCTACCTGGCCGCACACCTCCGGCAGCTGTGGAGGGCCGCCAACCTCAACTGGCAGGTCGAAGGCTACTTCCATTGGACGCTGGTCGACAACTTCGAGTGGGAGCGCGGCTGGACCCAGCGCTTCGGATTGTGGGAGCTCGATCCGCAGACGCAGGCGCGCCGCAAGCGGCCAAGCGCCGACTTTTACGCCGACGTCTGCCGGCGGAACGCCCTCACCTCGGAGGCCGTCGCCCGCTTCGCCCCCGACGCCTTCGAGGACCTCTTCCCTTCGCGCGGCCCCGGGCGGCTGGCCTACCTCCCGGCCTCCGAAGGGTAGGCGGCGGCGGGGATGGCGCGACGAACTCCGGTTCCTGCAACGTCTCCGCTTCTGGCGTTGTCGCTGGTGACGCTCGCTGCGGGCCTCCCGGCCTCCGGCGCGCCTGCCGGCGAGGGCGCCCATCGGTCGGCAGCGCGCACAGGCGAGTTCGGCTCGCCTCCGGAGGCGGCGGCCGTCATCGGAAACCCGGCCGCTCTCGAGCCCCCTCCCTTCGGGCTTCCCTTCGCCGCGCCGCCCGGGCCGGATACATGGCTGTTCACGCAGCCCTACGGCAACACCGTCTTCGCCTTCCGCCAGCGCCGGACGTTCTATGCCGCCGGCCAGGGACTCCATTTCGGGGTCGATCTTGGAGCGCCATGCGGCACGGAGGTCGTCGCCATCGGAGATGGCATCGTCGTCGGAATCGATCAGGGCGCGCACGGCGCCGGCCCGCACAACCTGATGATCGATCATCCGAACGGCTACGCTTCGTTCTACGGCCATCTCCTCGAACGCCCGCCGCTCCGACTCGGCGATGAAGTCCGGCGTGGTCAGGGAATCGCCAGGACGGGCGATCCCGACCTGAGCTGCACCTCGCGCCCCCACCTGCATCTCGAAATCCGCGACGCGCCCGCGCACCGTCGGGCCTTCAACCCGCTGCTGCTCATCGACGCCGACTGGAACCGGATCGTGCTCGCCGGAGGCGTCCCGCTCGGGTTCGCCGTCGATCTCGGCGATCCTCGTCGCTGGCAGCTCCTCGGGGACCAGCCCGAGATCGCCTTCGGCGGACCGCTCCTCAACGACTATGCCGCAGCCTGGCCGCCGCGCTGATCGACAGGCGGTTTGCCTGGCGCTCGCGACGATGGCGTTCGTCGTCGGCTGCTCCTCGCCGTCGCCGCCCCGCGTGGGGTTCTCTCATCCGATCCTCCCGGTCGCCTCGCCGACGTTCCTCGCCCCCGTGGAGCCGACGCTGCGGGCGGAACCGCAGGCGCACCGTTTGACGGAGGCTGGTTGCTGTTCCCGCCACTGGTGGTCGGCCGATGCCTCCCGCGTCCTGTTCCTCGATGACCCGCCGGACGATTCGCCGCTCGGCATCTACGGCGTGCGTCCGACGGGGGGCGAGGTCGAATGGGTGGCGTCACTCGACGGCGAAGGCCTGCCGCCTCCGGATCGCTCTCCCGACGCGCATCCGGAGTGGGGCGGAGACGGCCCTCTGCCCGCGGAGGCTCAAGACATCCGCATCTCCCGCGACGGAACCCGAGCGGCATGGACCACCGGCGGCACGCTCCCGGTCCATATCGATCGCCGGCAGCGCACGCTGTGGGTCATCGATGGCCCGACCGGCTCACCCCGTCGGCTGACGGTGCTGACCGGGGGCGACCTGGTCGGGTGGGCGGAGGGCGACCAGGCGCTGATCGTAACGGGTCGCACGTCGAGCACGGCTCCGGCCGGGATCTGGAGGCTGCCGCTCGACGGGTCGCCGCCCTCGCTCCGCGCGTCGGTGGACCGACCGCGCGGGCTGCTGGTCTCGCCGAGCGGAGGGTGGTTGGCCTACACCGTCGCGTTCGACCCCGAGCCGGGCCGCAATGGCCTGTGGGTCGTCGGCACGTCGGGCGGCGAGCCCCTCCGGCTGCCGGATTTCGGGTCCTATCGCTGGGGGGAGGAGGGGCAACTCGTCTTCGTTCCCTATCGTCCGACTGCGGGCGAGTTGTTGCTCGAGGTGTTCGACGCCGGCACGCGGCGGCTGTGGGTCGTCGCCGAGGAGGCGTTCCCCGGCGGGGTGGCCAACAACGACTGGAGCGTCTCGCCGGATGGGGAATGGATCGTCTACCGGGCGGCGGAAGATGCGGCGCTGTGGGCGTTCCCGATCGGCGCGCGGTAGAGTCGGCATGCTATAATCCGCCCCCGACCTCGAGCTCCATGCTCACGGAGAGGTAGCGTAGTCCGGTCTAACGCGCGCGCCTGGAGAGCGCGTGAGCCGAAAGGCTCCGTGGGTTCAAATCCCACCCTCTCCGCCATCGACACCGCGGCCGCGGTGTCGTTCGTTCTCGCCGCCGCCCGCGAGCCGTCTGGTATACTGCGCCGCCGTGCATCGCCTGCGCTCGTGGATCGCGAGTCACCGCGCGATCTCCCTCCGCCTCGCCGCGCTGGCGCTCGCCGCGCTGGGTCTGTGGCTCGTGGCTGCCGCCGCTGCCCGGCGCGTGACGCTGGTCGTCGACGGGGAGCGGCGCGTGGTGGCGACGCACGCGCGCCGAGTCGGCGGGCTGCTGCGCGAGGTCGGGCTGCGTCCGACGGCCGAGGACTTCGTCGTACCGCCCCCCGATGCACCCCTGCGCGACGGAGCCGTCGTCGAGGTTCGCCTCGCTCACCTCGTTCGCCTCGAGGTCGACGGTCACGTCGACGCTCTGACGACGCCCGCCGATCACCCGGAGAACATCCTCTTTCAGGCAGGCGTACGGCTGTTTCCGGGAGACCGCGCCTGGGTCGATGGGCTTCCGCTGGGCGCCGCCGCCCTGCCGGCGCGCGGCGTGAGCCGAATCCGGGTCGAGCGGGCCTATTCCCTGAGTCTGCGCCAGGGCGGTGGGAATCGCCCGCTGCGTTCGGCCGGCGCGACGCTGGGCGAGGCGCTGTGGGAGGCCGGGATTCCGCTCCGGGCTGCGGACGAGATGTTTCCCCCGGCCGGCACGTCGCTCGAGGGCGGCACCGGCGTCCGCTACGAGCCAGCGCGGGCGATCACCGTCGAAGCCGACGGCACGCGCCTCCGGTCGTGGGCGGCGGCCGAGACGGTCGGCGAGGCGCTCGCCGCGGCGGGCGTGGCGCTCGTCGGCCTCGACTACGCCGTCCCGGCTGTCGCGTCTCCGCTGCCCGACGATGGCACGCTGCGCGTCGTCCGCGTGACGGAGTCCGTCGAGCTGGATCGCACGCTCCTGCCGTTCTCGTCGCGCTGGGAGCCGGCCCCGGAGATCGAGATCGACCGTCAGCAGTTGATCGACGCCGGCGAAGCCGGCGTCGTCGCCAGGCGCGCCCGCGTGCGCTACGAGGATGGGGTGGAGGTCGGTCGGACGACGGAACCGGAGTGGGTGGCGGTCGCACCGCGCGACCGGGTGATGGGCTATGGCACCAAGATCGTCATCCGCACGTTGAACACGCCCGACGGCCCGATCGAGTACTGGCGGGCGGTGCCGATGTATGCGACGTCGTACTCGCCGTGTCGCCTGGGCGTCCCGAACTACTGCAGCACGACGATGGCCAACGGCGAACAGCTCCAGAAAGGTCACGCCGCCTTCATCGTACGCTGGTACCGCGTGATGCGCGGCCAGTACGTCTACGTCCCGGGGTACGGCAGAGCCAAGATCTCGGATACCGGCGGCGGCATCCCCGGCCGGCGCTGGATCGACCTCGGCTACAGCGACAGCGACTACGTCTCCTGGCACCAGTGGGTGACGGTCTACTTTCTGACGCCCGTTCCGCCGGAGGGGCTGATCCTGTGGGTTCTGGAGTAGCCCGCATCGGCGCGCCGGACCCAAGCCAGCCTGCGTCGATCACAACCCCGCGGCCCGGATGGTGGCGACGGGCGGCTCGCCTGCTTTCGGGCGACACCGCGCGCCAGGGGTACCTCTCGGCCTTCGATCAGGCCCTGATCAGCCTCACGAACTTCATCGCCTCGGTCCTCCTGGCGCGGGCCGTGACGCCGACTCAATTCGGCGCCTACGGCGTCGGGTTCCTCCTTCTCCATCTGGCGCGCGCCTTCCAGGAAGGTCTGATCATCCAGCCGATGAGCGCCCTGGCGGCGTCGATGTCGGACGACGTCCGGCGTCGCTACCTGACCGGATCGGCGTCGCTCCAGCTCGTCCTGGCCCTCGCAGGAGCACTGGCGTGTGCGCTCGGGGGCAAGGTCCTGACCGACCTCGGGAACACGGTCGCCGGCCCGACGCTGTTTGCCCTGTGGTCCCCGGTGCTCTTGGCGCAGGTCCAGGAATTCCTGCGCCGGGTGCTGTATGTCCGGGGCGACGTGCCGCTGGCCGTGATCAACACGACCGTGACGAGCCTGGCGCGGGTGGTCTTCCTGACGTGGGTTCTGGCAGGCGGGGCGACGTCGGGCACGGTCGGCCTGGCTGCCATCGCGTGGGGAGGCGCAGCAGGCCTGGCGGTCGGCGCGATCCAGACGCGCCGCCTGTGGGTCGGGCGAGGGGCGGAGGTTCTCGGCGCGTGGCGGCGAAACTGGGCCCTGGGCCGATGGGTTCTGGGCGGCACGACGGCCAACTGGGTGGCGGTCGAGGTGTTCCCGATCCTGACGGCGGGACTGGTCAGTTTCGCCGCCACCGGGGTCTACCGGGCGGTGCAGAACGTGGTGGCGCCGGTCCACGCATTGTTGCGCGCCATGGACACCTATTTCACGCCGCGGCTCGCCGACCGGCGCCAGGCCTCCGGGTCGACGGGCGTCGTCGACATGGTGCGCCGGATGTTCGTCGTGACCGGCCCGGCGGTGGCGGTCATCCTCGTCGGCGCGGTGGTCTTCCCCGATCCGCTGCTGCGCGTGCTCTACGGCGAAACGTATGGCGGCTACGGAGCGGCGATGCGCTGGATGGCGCTGTTCTACGCCTGCCTCTACTTGTATTCGCCGATCCAGTCGGCTCTCAAGGCGGTCCAGATGACGCGCCCGATCTTTCTGGGCAGCGCCGCGGCCACGCTCTCGATGTTCACCGTCGGCGTGTGGATGATCCTTCGCTGGGGCGTGTATGGCACAATCGCCGGACAGGCGCTGAGCGCTGCCATCGTGGCGGGCGTCCTGTGGGCGAGTTGGATCGGCTGGCGGCGATCGGAGACGGCGCGGCCCGTCGCCGCGCGCGCGGCGCCGCCCGGCGAATCGCGGCAGGGCGGATAGGCGCCGGGTGGGCTAGCCGCGTCGGGCGCCGGCGTCGGCGGACCGGCGCCGGCCGTGGAGCCAGGCGCGCGGCAGGCGCCCGTTCCAGTTCGGTCGCCAGCGAAGCCACAGGACGACGGCGAAGGCGATCGCCATCAGTTTCAGATCGAACCCGACCCCCGCGTGGCGCAGGTACAGCCGATCGAATCGCAACTTCTGCCGGGGCGTGAGGTAGTAGTGCCCGGCCACCTGCGCCAATCCGGCCAGCCCGGGGGGCAGCGCGTGCCGGTCGGCGAACTCGGGCATCCGTCGCAGGTACTCGGCGACCAGAACCGTTCGTTGCGGCCTCGGCCCGACGAGGCTCATCTGCCCGGCGAGAATGTTGACCAGCTGGGGCAGTTCGTCGAGGGCGGTCCTGCGGAGGAGAACCCCCAGGCGCAGGACGCGCCGGTCATCGCGTTCGGCCCAGATCGGGCCGCTCTCCGATTCGGCGCCCCGCACCATCGTCCGCAGTTTCCATTGGCGGAAATTGCGGCCGCCGCGCCCGACGGAGTTCTTGACGAAGAACAACGGGCCGGGATCCTCGAGCCACAGCAGAAAGCAGACGACGAACGCCAGCGGGCTGAGGAGCAGGAGCCCGGCGCCCGCGGCGGCGACGTCGAGCCAGCGTTTGGCGTGCGGCACTGGCGAGTTGTCGCCGAGGCGGCGCCGATGGGCTGCGAGGACGAACCTGACGGTCTCCGGCGGCGGCGGCGAGTTGTCTTCCCATAGTCCGCCGTCGCGCCACGTAGCGGCCAAGCCTCCGGCAAAGGCGCCGACCACCACGCCCAGCGAGGCTGCAGTCGACGGCCGGCTGTCGTGCGACGCGGCCAGGATCGTGAGGCCGACGACGGCCGCGGCGGCGAAGGCAAGGCGATACGAGGCCGCCCTCGGATGGCCGGCCAGGCCGGCGAAGGATCGTTCGAAGGAGAAGGCGACGACCGAGGCAAGCGCCGCCGTCAGCGCCAGGGATCCGACGAAGGCGAGCGAGTTGTGGGCGTTCCGGACGGCGGGCGCGACCAGGGCCAGGCCGAGGATCGCCAGGGCGGCGAGCAAGGCGAAGCCGAACGCCAGCGCCAGGTTGCGATGCGGGGCGGCATCGGTCAACGGTGCTTGCGGAGCGTGGTGAGTCACGAGGCAAACGCCGGGATCAGGAGGATGATACCGCCGCGTGCGGGGTGGGTCAATCGACAGGGTGCGCGTGGAGTTCGAGGTGGTCCGGTGATCGGTCGCCGCGCCCGCGTGTTACAATGCCGCGGTTCGCCCTGCCGAGATCGCCACGCCCATGCGTATCGCTGTTCGGGGCCGGCCCCTTCTGCTCGCCGCCGCTGTCGGCGGCGTGTTTCTGCTTTCGGTCTTCGCGGCCGGCGCGATCGGGGATCGATTCACGGCGCCCTTGGGACCCGGCCTCGGTCTCCCGACACCGACGCCGGTGGCCCTCGCGGCGTCGGTCGGGGTGACGGCCTCGCCGTCGGGCGGGGCGATCTCAGCGACGCCGCTGGCGACAGCCGAACCCGCACCCCTGTGCGGCGGTCCGCCGACGATGGTCGTTCTCGGCATCGGTGCCGACAGCCGCGCCGACAACTACCTTTACGGCCTGGCCGATGCGATTCGCGTGGCGCGGGTCGACTTCCGCGTGCCGGCCGTCTCTGTGCTCACCCTGCCGCGCGACCTGTGGGTCGAAATCCCGGGCATCTCCGATCACTACGGAATCACGCACGGCAAGCTGAATCAGGCCTACCTGTACGGCAATCCCGGCCTCGGCTACTACGACGGCCCCGGCGCCGGGCCGGGGTTGCTGGCGCGGACGCTCGACCACAACTTCGGGCTGCGCGTCGATCACTACGGCGCGATCAACATGCGCACCTTCGTCCGCCTGGTCGACGCCGTCGGCGGGATCGATCTCACCCTCGACCAACCGGTGGACGGCCGACCGGTCGACGACAAGACCGAGGACATGGGCTACTTCCCTGCCGGACCGCACCACATGGACGGCGAAACGGCGCTGCGCTTCTCGCGCATCCGCAAGGCCGACAACGCCTTCCGGCGCGATGACCGCCAGACCCAGGTCCTGTGCGCGCTCAAGGACAAGCTCCTCTCGCCGGCGGTCATCCCTCAGATCCCGGAGATCGTCGCTGCCTTCCGGGATTCCATCCTGACCGACCTGAGCCCGGCCCAGCTCGCCTCGCTGGCGTGCCTCGGCCCGCTCGTGGCGCCCGAGAATCTGCGCTTTGCCAGCATCCCCGAGGAACTCCTCGTCGGGACGCGCAACGCGGAAGGCTCCTTCGTTCTGGAGACCGACCCGCAGGCGATGCGCGCCCTCGTGGCCGACTTCCTGGCCGGTGCGTGGCCGTCCGAACCGAACCAGCCCTCCTGCCCGTGACCGGCTCCCCGTCGCCGGAGTTTCCCACGCAGCCGATCCCTGCCGACCTCGATCTGGCGCGACGAGAGGTCGTCGACCGTCTGCTGCGGCAGCATCAGGTGCGCCCCGATAAGCGCCTCGGACAGAACTTCCTCGTCGACGCAGCGGCACTGCGCCGCATCGTCGAGGCGGCCGAACTGAGCGGCGACGACACTGTCCTGGAGATCGGAGCCGGGCTCGGAACGCTCACGCAGCGTCTGGCGGCGGAAGTGCGGCGCGTGGTGGCGGTCGAATACGACCGCCGGCTCGAGCCGATCCTGCGTTCGGTCGTCGGCCACGACTCGCGCGTCGAGATCGTGATCGACGACATCCTGCGCCTCGACCTGGGGCGCTGGATGCGCGGCGAAGACTACGTCGTCGTCGCCAACATCCCGTATCAGATCACCTCGCACCTGATCCGGCTGCTGCTCGAGTCCGCCGTGGCGCCGCGGCGGACGGTGCTGACGGTCCAGCGCGAGCTGGCCGAGCGGGCCGTCGCCGGGCCGGGCGAGATGAGTCTGCTGGCGCTGGGGGTGCAGGCCTACGGCGCGGCGCGGCGGATGGGGACGATCCCGCCCGGGGCGTTCGTCCCGAGCCCGCGCGTCGAGTCCGCCATCCTGCGGATCGACGTCCATCGCCCGGCGCGTCTGACGCCGGCGCAGACGAAGGACGTCTTCCGTCTGGCGCGCGCCGGTTTCAGCCAGCCGCGCAAGAAGTTGCGCAACGCGATGGCGGGCGGATTGCGCCTGAGCCCGCAGGACGTCGAGCGTCGGCTGCGGCGGGCGGGCGTCTCGCCGGACGCGCGTGCCGAAGACCTGTCGCTCGAGGAATGGACGGCGCTCGCCGAGGGGTGGGGCGAGGCCGACCTCAGCCGCGCAGACCGCGGTACCTGAGCCAGACCTGCCACACCCGCAGGGCGGCCTCGATCTGGATCCGGAAGGACATCTTCGAGCGGCCGAAGCGACGGTCTTCGAAGTAGATCGGTCGCTCGACGATCCGGGTTCCGAGCCGGACCGCGACGTAGGCCATCTCGACCTGGAAGACGTAGCCGTTGGACCGGATGCGGTCGAGCGGCATGCGGCGCAGGGTCTCCGGCCGCCAGGCGCGGTAACCGCCGGTGACGTCGCGCAGCTCGAGGCCGAGGATCGTGCGCGCGTACCAGTTGCCGAAGCGCGAGAGCGCCACGCGGCCGCGGCTCCAGCGCGCGTCGAGGCGCCCGCCGGCGACGTAACGCGAGCCGAAGACGGCGTCGGCCTCGCCGAGCGCGGCGACGAACCCGGGGATCTCCTCCGGCGCGTGCGAAAAGTCGGCGTCCATCTGGACGATCGCCCGCGGCGAGAGGCGCAGCGCCTGCGCGAACCCGGCGCGATACGCGCTGCCCAGGCCGAGCTTCTCCGGTCGGTGGACGACGGACGCCCGCTCCGGCGAGCGACGCGCCAGGTCCTCGGCGATGCGGCCGGTGCCGTCCGGCGAGTTGTCGTCGACGACGAGCAGGTGCGCTCCGGCCAGCGGCAGCGCCCATAAACGCTCGGCCAGACGAGGCAGGTTCTCGGCTTCGTTGTAAGTCGGGACGACGACGACGACTTCGGGGCCGGCCACGACCGCGCTAGGCCCCTTCCCAAGCGAGGCTGAACTCACACGCCGCATCGCCGCGGGCGCGGCAGGCGCCTTCGACGATGTGCAGGTCGGCCTCGGGGGCGATCCACCGACCGGCGGCTCCCAGAAGCCCGGTGAGCGAAGCACAGATCGGCTCGGAAGCGGAGCGGCCCCAGCAGACCGGGCAGATGGGGAAGCGCAGGCCCAGCCCGGCCGCGCCGACTCCAACGCCTCCACCCATCGCCGAGTCGAGGATTCGCGAGAGCCCATACAGACCGGCGCGCATGCGTCGTTCGAGAGGGAAGGCCTGGAAGGCCGGGTCGCGCATCGCGGTCACGGCTCCCATCGGGCGAACGAACGAGTCGAACGCCGCGGCGCCCATCCGGCGTTCGAGGCCCCGGCCGCCGCGCGCTCCGAGCGTCTCCTCCAGAGCGCCGAGCAGCGCCGAGAGGTCGGCGTAGTCGACGGGCGACCCTCCCGGCGCCTGGCCGATCCAGGCCGCCAGGCCGGCACGACGAAGGACGGCATCGGTGCCGTTGCGCCCGAGCATGTCGACGATGACGTGGAGGAAACCGGCGACGAACGCGCCCGGAAGGGTCCTGCCGCTGGGCGGGATGGCGGCCATGACGGCGGCGCGTGACCTAGAGCAGAGCCGCCAGGTCCTCGGTCGTGCGCCGCATGTCGAGGAAGAGCAGGCCGAGCTTGGCCTGCTGGCGCGCCAGGACCGTCAACACGGCCTCCGTGCCGACCGACATCAGCACGACGTACCCGTTCTCCCCCTTGATGTACACCTGATCGAGGCCGCCGCGGCCGAGCTCGGTGGCGATGCGCTCGCCGAGGGAGAGCATCGCCGCCGACATCGCCGCCACGCGGTCCTCCTCGACCTGGCCCGGGAGCGCCGAGGCCATCGTCAGGCCGTCGACGCTGACGACGGCCGACGCCTCGACGTCCGGCGACGAGGCCGCCAGATCGCGCAGGCGGGCGATCATCTGGTCGGTGCGAGTCTTGGACAAGGCGTCGGCTCAGGCCTCGGGGCGGCCGGACGAAGTGCGAAATCTAGCATGCGGGTTGGATAGTGTCAAGGCGACGGCGCGGGAAAGTATAATCGCCCGATTCGAGTCGTGTCGCCCGAGCGGCGCCCGCGGAGAGGTCGATGCCCGAATGGCTTGAGCAGCAAATCGTCGTCTACCTGACCCAGATCTTCGACACGATTGGCTGGGCCGGGGTTGTGGTCATCATGGCCCTGGAGAGCGCCAATATCCCGATCCCCAGCGAAGTGACCATGCCGCTCTCCGGCTGGCTCCTGGTGCAAGCCCGAGGTGGCGGCCCGTGGGAGGCCGTCCTCCTGGGGGGGTTCTTCGGGGCCCTCGGTTGCACCCTCGGGTCCCTGGCGTCGTTCGCGCTCGGCGCCAAAGGCGGCCGGCCGTTCCTGGACCGCTACGGCCGATACCTAATGATCAACTCGCACGACCTGGAGGTCGCCGACCGCTGGTTCGCCCGCTGGGGAGATGCGACCGCCTTCTTCTCGCGGCTGCTCCCGATCGTGCGGACGTTCATCTCCTTTCCGGCCGGCGTCTCCCGGGCGCGCCTCGTGCCCTTCACGGTCTACAGTTTCGTCGGATCGTTCATCTGGTGCGCGGCGCTGGCCTACGGAGGCTACGTCTTCGGCGCCCACTGGGAAGCGTTGCGGGACGTGATGCGGCCATTCGACATCCCGATCGCCATCGTCCTGGGGATAGGCTTCGTCTATTACCTCGTCCACCACATCCGGCGGGGGCGCCGCTCGGCACACGCCAGTACCTCACCGGACGCCTAGCCCCCGATTCGGGCGCCGCCCGGGCCGAGTCGTTGGGACTCGGCGCGCGAATCCGCCTCGCCTCCCCGGCCCGGACGGGTGCAATGGAGGAGAGCGATTCTGCAAGGAGGCGCCTCTGTCGATTCCCCAGGCGAGGCCGACGACCTTGCAGCCGGTGCGATGAGTTGTTCGAGAGATCTACGGAACGCGTACCTCGTCGGCCTCGGCGGCCCGGAGTATTCTTCCAGCGTTCGCCAGCCCCGTGATCGAGATCATGCTGAGCACGGCGAGGAGCGCCGGTGCAAGCCCGCGCAGGCCGCTCAGCCAGCCCGGCGCCGGCCCTTCGAGGGGGACCGAGGCGATCCCGACGGTGACGGCGGCTGCGTTCCATAGAGCGTGCATCGACACCGTGGCGGCGTATCCGGCGACGAACACGAGGAGGCGTCGGCGTCGGACGGCTTCCATGAGACAGACGCTGGTCACGGCGGCGGTGAAGATGTGGAGCAAGGACGCGCCGACGCGCGCGATCGTCGTCGCCAGCCATGTCTCGCCAGGCTGCGTCAGGAAGAGCGCCTCGAACAGCGCATAGCCGGCACCGCCGAGCGCGCCGCCAAGGAACGCGTAGGGCGGCGCCAGGCCGCGGCGCAGGAACGGCCATACGGCCATCGTCTTCACTGCCTCCTCGATCAGAGGGATGGCCAGCGCGACGTAGCCGTACACCACGGCCAGAGCCACCGGCGATCGCAGCAGCTCCTCGACGACCAGCCCGATGGCCTCCGGATCGGCCGGCGCCACGGCGGACCCCAGGTTGGCCGCCGCAGGCGACGTCAGCATCCAGATGACCAACCCGACCAGGATCGGCAACAGCGCAAGCCCCTCGAGGATCATGGCGGCGAATGGCATGGCCGAAACGCCGACCGTGAAATGCCCCCAGGCCCGCAAAGGCGTCAGGGCGGGACCGCGCCGCAGGACGTACCACGCCAGGGCGAGCACCGGCAGCGTCCCGGTGCCGACCTGGGCCAGCGTGCCGAGGACGAGAGGGCTCGCGCCCCGCGCGTTCGCCATCCAGCCGGCGAAAAGAAGGGGCGGATACAGCAACCCGGCGAGCGCCCACAACGCCGAGGGCCGCCGAGCCGGGGCCGGTTCGGCCCCGAACACGGCACGACCCGACCAGAACACGCCGGGGAGGAGGACCACCACTAGCGTCGCCGTTCCCGCCGCGGACCACAGGCCAAACTGGGCCTCTTCGGTGCCTCCAGAGGTGAGCGAGACGACCGCCAGGATGGCGAACAGGGCCAACACCGCCGTCGCCACGACCAGGGCCAGCAGGGCGGCGATGAAAAAGGCGATCTCGGACCAGCGCGGGCGGCGTGTGGCGTGCGTCATTCGGTAACGATCACTCGCACGCGGCGGACGATCGCCGCGGTCGGCGAGAGCAGATCGAGGCCCGGGTCGCGCGCCGGGAGCGAGGCGAGCAGGTCCAGCCCTTCGACGACGCGACCGAAGATCGTCCGCGATCCGTCGAGCGATGGAAGGGGTTGAAGCGTGATGAAGAACCGGCTCCCGCCGGTTCCCGGTCCCTCGCTCGACATCGCCACGACCCCGGGCGCGCCGAAGGTCAGGCCGGGATCGATCTCGTCGGGCAGGTGGTATCCCGGGTCGCCGAAACCGGTGCCGCTCGGATCGCCGGCCTCGACGAGGATCCCCGGTTCGACGAGATGGATCTCCATTCCGTCGAACCAGCCCTCCGAGGCCAGGAAGACGAAGCTGTTGACGGCGAGCGGCGCGGCCTGCGGCATCAGCTGCACGACGATGTCTCCCGTGGCCAATTCGAGGAACGCCGTGTAGCCCTGCGCCGGATCGATCGTCAGCGGCGGAGGCGCGGCATACTGCCGGTCGGCCAGCAACTCCAGACGCACCGCCGACTCGAAGCTGAGGGGGGTGGGGGAGAGGCGGAAAGGGGTTCCGTTCATCAGGATCGTCGGCACCCCCGGGAGGCCGAGGTCGGTGGCCTCCTGGAAAGCCTCGACCATCAGCGGCGCGTAGCGTCCGCCGTCGAGGTCGGCGGCGAAATCGTCGGGGTCGAGGCCCAATGCGACCGCCTTCTCGTCCAGCCAGTCGCGGAACGACTCGGGAGGCAGCACCGACCACTCCGGGTAGGCGGATACGAGCAGACGCACCATATCCCAGAACCGTCCCTGACGGCCGGCGGCTTCCGCCGCCTGGCCGGCGAGCGAGTCCTTGTCGTATTGCGGCAGCACGGGAAGGTGTCGGAACACGATCTGCACGTCTTCCGGGTGGCGATCGAATGTGGCCAGCAGGTCGGCCAGGCCGAGGGCGCCGTTGGTGGACTGGAAGTCCGAATACACGAGGAAGCGCACCGGCGCGGTGTCGGCGCCGAGCCGCCAGTCGTCGGCGTCGATGGACGGGAGCGGCGCCGGCGTGGGCGTCGGAGGTCGGGTGGGGAGGGGTGTGGGCGCGGTCGTCGAGGTCGAGGTCGGGCCGAGCAGGATCGGCGTGCGCGACGGTGTCGGGAGAGCCGAGCCGGCCGGGGCCGCGGGGGAACAGGCCGACAGGGCCGCCACGCAGGCGACGAAACCGAGGCAGGGGAGCGGCGCCCGCGACGCTCGGATCATCTTCCGAACCATCGCCGGATTGTAACCTCCGGGCGCGGAGGGATCGTGCAGTGGCTGGCTGCGCTCGCGTCTGACTTGAGAACCTTCTCCGTCTCCTGTTATGCTTGGTCCGCGCGGGGGTGGCTGGGTCCCGGTGGGCTCCCCGGTCTTCAAAACCGGCGGCGGGCCGCTCAGCGGGCCGCGGTGGGTTCGACTCCCATCCACCCCCGCCTCAGGTGAGAGATGATCCCAGAATCGACGACGCAGGACATCGGCCAGGCGCTCCTTCCCTATGTCCGTCAGGTGATGGCGGTTCACAGCGTGGTGCGCGCCCCGGCGGGGGCCGAGGCGGCGGTGCAGTTCATCGGCCGTTTGTCGATCGATTCGGAGCAGGCGTACGAGCGGCTGGCTCGAGACTTCGAGCGCTTCGGGCGGACCCTGCTGTTGAGGACGGACGGCGTCGATCAGGTAGCGGTGGCAGCGCCGGGGGTGATCCGGCCGGCCCCGTCGAATCCGTGGGTCAACGTGGCGCTGTTCGGCCTGACGCTGGCCAGCGTGTTGTTCTCCGGGCTGCTCAATGGGGCGAGCTACGTCTTCCCCCAGGCCGCCGGCCTGACGACCCGGCTTCTGTTCCACCCCCGCGTCGTCGGGCTGGGGCTGCTCTTCACCGCGGCGTTCCTGGGGATCCTGGTCTGTCACGAGTTCGGCCACTACCTGGCGGCGCGTTGGCATGGAACGGCCGTCACGTTGCCGTACTTCCTGCCCCTGCCCGGCAGCCAGCTGGGCACCCTGGGAGCGTTCATCCGGCTCAAGGCCCCGCCTCGCAATCGTAAAGTGCTGCTGGACATTGGCATGGCCGGGCCGCTGGCCGGTTTCGCCGTCACCGTGCCCGTGTTGTTGCTCGGGCTGGCTTTGTCCCAGGTCGTGCGGCTGCCTTCGACGCCGGCCGGGTTCCGATCGATCATGCTCGAGGGAAACTCGGTCTTCTACCTCCTGGCCAAGTTCATCGTCCACGGCCAGCTTCTGCCGGCGCCCGCCTCCTACGGCGGCGTGCCCCCTTTGTTGTATTGGCTGCGCTACCTGTTCCTCGGCCTACCGGCGCCCCTCGGCGGCCAGGACATTCTGCTGCACCCACTGGCCTGGGCGGGCTGGACCGGGTTGCTGGTGACCTGCCTCAACCTCATCCCGGCCGGGCAGCTCGACGGCGGCCATGCCCTCTACGTGCTGCTGGGTCGGCGCGCCTCCCTGCTGTGGCCAGTGTTGATCGTTGGACTGGTGCTGATGGGCATGGTCTGGAGCGGATGGTGGATCTGGGCGGCGCTGCTCTTCCTGCTCGGCCGCGTCCATGCCACGCCCCTGGACGACGTCACCCGCCTCGACCCGGGCCGGCGCTTGATCGCCCTGAGCGGAATCGTGCTTTTCTTTCTGCTCTTCACCCCCATCCCGCTTCGCACGTTCGGCTTCTAGGAAGCGCCGTGGTCAGTGGCTCGTGGAGTCCGTTCGGGCGCACAAGTGACTTGCGCGGGAGGTCGTAGCCGTTCGGCATAGGCCGAGCGGCAGCGCTCTTCCCTATCTTTCACGAGCCCTGCTCCGGAATGGCATGGAAGAGGTAACTTCTCTCCGAATCGGTCGCCATGGCAACCCCTGCGGCGGCGGATCATCCCGTTTCGCAGCCTCCTTGAGACCTGCGCTTGGGCCCGGCCACTCCGGTTCTAGCGCCATCATGTCCCCCGACAACTTGGGGTAAGCCTGCCGGTCCGGGACGAAGACCATTGGCTGAAGGGGGAGCAGAGCGGCTGCCCCTCCAGGTCGCTGGCACTTGTTGCCGCCGCTGCAACAAGCCACACCTATGATAGATGCGAGTCGGGGTGGAGGAGCAGCGCGGCGGGCAACATCCCCGCCGAACGGGTGATCTGCAGCCCTCTGACGCTCCACGAGCCAACGCCGGCTCCGTCTTGCGGGAATCGGTCGGACGGTGCTAGTGTGAGAGTGTGCCGATTCTCCACAGGAGGCTTCAACGGTGAGCCCTGGCGTGGAAGACTCCCTCAAAGGCTATGCCCGCCTGCGCCGGGTGGAGTTGTTGCTTTTCCGCGCCGGTGATGAGGGCATTTCGCTGGCCGACATCGCCAAAGACTGCGGCGTGGCTCGCACCACCATTTTCCGCGACCTCCGCAAGCTCGAGAAGGACGATGTGCCGCTGTGGGTGAACAAGGGCAAGTATGGCGTTGACCGGACGCGCTACCTGCCGGCGATTCGCCTCAACCTGCACGAGGCGACGGCGCTGTTTCTGGCGGCGCGCCTGCTCACCCGCTACGCCGATTCGCACCACCCGCATGTGGCACAGGCCATCGAGAAGCTGGCCGCCGTCATGCCCAAGGACCTGATGCAGCGACACATGGCCCGCGCCGCCGACGTGGTGCGCACCCGCCGCGAACAGCCTCACCTGACCCGCCTCCTGGAATGCCTGACGGAAGCCTGGGCCAACCGCAGGCGCGTGCGCCTGTGGGAGAAGGACCGGCCCAACAAGCCGGCGGCCGAACGACTGTTTGAGCCGTACTTCATCGAGCCCTCCGGGGTGGGCTACTCGCTGTACGTGATCGGCTACGACCACCTGCGCAAGGACATCCGTACCTTCAAGATTGACCGGCTGGCGCGGGTGACGCCGACGGAGGAGCCGTTCACCGTGCCCGCCGATTTCGACCCCTACCAATACCTGCACAACGCCTGGGGCGTGAACTGGGGCAGCGGCAACCAGCCGGCGGAGGTACGCCTGCGCTTTGCGCCGGGCACCGCCGCCGACCGGGTGCGCGAGAGCGAGTGGCACTATTCGCAGAGGCGGGAAGATCTGCCCGACGGCGGCTGTATCCTTTCGGTGAGAGTGGGCAGCACGTTGGAGATGAAGCCCTGGATCCGGCAGTGGGGCAAGGAGGTGGAGGTGCTGGCCCCCGAAGACCTGCGCCGCGAGATCGCCGAGGAGATGAGAGAGGCGGCGAGGCTGTACGCGAATGCCTGAATTGCGGGAAGAGCCGCCTACGCCGGCGACGAAAACCGGGCAGACTCGGGCCGGCGCAACACGAGCGGCGAGCGAAAGGGGTGAACATGCACTACCGAGAGTTTTTCCAAACGGCAACCGGCTACTCAGCCTACGATTATCAAGTCCGCTTGGCCGAGGCTGACCCTTGGCCGGATTTGCTGGAAGCGCCGACCGGGGCGGGGAAGACCGAGGCCATCGTGCTGGCCTGGCTGTGGCGCAGGCGCTACGGCCCGGCCAAGGTGCGCGCCGCCACCCCGCGCCGCCTGGCCTACACCCTGCCCATGCGCGTCCTGGTGGAACAGACACAGGAGCGCGTCGGGAAATGGATCAAAGCATTGGGGTGGGAGAAGGAAGTCGGTGTGCACCTGCTGATGGGCGGCGAGACCGACAACGAGTGGGACTTGTACCCGGAGCGCGAAGCCGTGTTGATCGGCACGCAGGATATGCTGCTCTCTCGCGCGCTCAATCGCGGTTACGCGCTGGGCCGCGCTCGCTGGCCCCTGCCCTACGGCCTGCTCAACAACGATTGCCTGTGGGTGTTCGACGAAGTGCAACTCATGGGCAGCGGTCTTGCCACCACCGCGCAGTTGGCCGCCTTCCGTGAGAAGTTCGGCGTGTGGGGCCATTGCCCCACATTGTGGGTCTCGGCTACCTTGCGCGGGGTTTGGCTGGCGACGGTGGATTTTCGAGGCAAGGTGGAAGAGTTGACGAAGCATGAATTGAGCGAAGGCGAATGGAAAGCGAGCGACAGCTCCCTGGCCGCACGGTTGAAAGCCAATAAGACGCTAGCAGCGGCCATGGCCACAGCTGATGAACCCAAGAAACTGGCCGAAGAAATTTGTAAAGCACATCTGACTCTAGCTGAACCCAAGGAACTGGCCGAACATCAGCCCAGGACTCTGACTCTAGTGGTAGTGAACACAGTGAAGAAAGCGGTAGCGCTTTACGAGGCGTTGACCGTACAACCTACCGCGGCCAAACGGGGAAAGAAAGCCCTTGCCGGACAGGCATCACTGGATCCCGCGCCGGATGTGCTGCTGTTGCACTCGCGCTTCCGCACACCGGAACGTCGGGCAAAGATGGAGAAGTTGCGGCAGATGGAAAAGGACGGCGGGATCGTCATCGCCACACAAGTGGTGGAAGCGGGCGTGGATATTTCCGCGCGCAATCTGTTCACCGAACTCTCGCCGTGGGCGTCGTTCGTTCAGCGCGTGGGGCGGTGCAACCGCAAGGGCGAATTCGAACAGGCCAAGGTGTTTTGGATAAATGTGGACACCGCCCAAAAAGACGGCTCTGCGCCCTATGAACCCGATGAACTCGACGCCGCGCGCGAGGCGCTCAAAAAACTGCACCATGTTGGCCCGTGCGCCCTGCACCTAGCCGAACTGGGGGAGAAACGGCTGGCCGGTTTGTACCCCTACGAGGCCAAGTACGTTATCCGGCGGCGCACGGCGGAAGAGCTGTTCGATACCACGCCGGATCTGACCGGCGCCGACCTGGACATCTCGCTCTACATCCGTGAGAACGACGAACACGATGGGCAAGTGTTCTGGCGCAATTGGGAGGGCGACGACCCGAACCGGCCTCAACCACAACCCGCGCCGGCCCGTGATGAACTGTGCCCGGTTTCGCTCAACAAGGAAACGCGCGCCTGGCTGGACGAAAAGAACTGCTGGCGCTGGGATTTCCTCGAAAGCCGCTGGCAGCGCGCCGAGAACATCGTGCCGGGTCAGATCTACCTGCTCCGCGCCGGGGACGGCGGTTACTCCCCGGAGAAAGGTTTTGACCCGGATGCAAAGGAGCCGGTGACGCCGCTGAACGCCATCGGTCAGGCGCCGGAGGGCAACGACGGCGACCCCTATTCCACCGAGCGCAAAATCTGGCAGACCATCGCCGCGCACACCAATCAGGTGGTGGAAGAGCTCGAAAAGATTCTCGATGAGTTGGGACCGTCGCTCACTGAAAGGGAACGCGCCGAGTTGCGCCACGCCGCCCGCTGGCACGATTGGGGCAAGGTTCATTCTGTCTTTCAAAGCGTTTTCTTACAGGCGTCACCGCCGCGCGCCTTGAGTGGTGGCGAAGGCTGGGCAAAATCCAGCGGGAAGGTGCCTCGCTATGAACGTCCCGGCTTCCGCCACGAACTCGCCAGCGCGTTAGGCATGTTGGCGCAGGGGCATCCTGACTTCTTAGCCTGTTACCTCGTGGCTGCCCATCATGGCAAAGTGCGCGTCTCAATTCGTTCTTTGCCCACCGAGAAACCGGCACCCGATGGCCGGCGTTTTGCGCGCGGCGTGTGGGAGGGCGACCGAATGCCGCGCGTCAAACTGGGCGGCGGCGTCACCGCCCCCGAGATCACCTTGTCGCTGGCCCCGATGGAACTCGGCCTGAGCGAGAACGGCCAGCGCAGTTGGGCCGAGCGCGTGTTCAACTTGCTGGAACCCTACGGCCCCTACCGCCTCGCCTATCTCGAAGCGCTGCTGTGCGCCGCCGACCGCCGCGCCAGCGCCAACGCCCGCCCGGAGGCCTCCAATGATTAACGCCATTCGTTTGCCGGGTTGCCGACCGGAACCATTGCTCTCATATCTCAAGGCGCTGGGCGTCTTCCGCCTCGTAGCCGAGCAGGCCGATAAGACCGCCCGCGCCGCGTGGGAGGGCGATGTCTTCGTCCTGCACACGACATTGAGCGAAGCCGACCTGCTGACTTTCTTTGCGGAGCGCTATATCCCCACGCCGATCGTTGCGCCGTGGAATGGTGAGGACTTCTTCAAGATCAGAGAGCTTGACAAGAAGTACGATCCGGCCAAGAAGCCCAAAGGCGCTGATGTGTTTGTCGCGATTCTGAAGTCTAAGACGGAGCGCTTAGCACTTTTCCGGAAGACGATTAGCCAGGCGCTTGAGGTTATGGATCGCTTGAAGATCGTGCGCGAAAAGCCGAAGGAACAAGGCAAAAGCGCAACTCTAAAGATTGAAGGCAAGAAGTTGGGCACAAAAGAAGTCAAGTCTTTACTTGTCAATTCCTTTCACAACCAACTTGAGGACTCTGTTGTGGCTTGGATGGATGCGACCCTGATCCTTGAAGCACGGACAGGATTCAACCCTCTGCTCGGCACTGGCGGCACAGATGGCAACCTTGACTTCGCGCTGAACTTTGCTCAACGGTTGTTGGATATCAAGTTCGCTGATGAGCAGTTAACGTCTCAGTCTGAAAGGTGGCTGAAGAACGCATTATATGGTTTGCCGGTTAGCGGGCTTCAGAAAAGCGCCGTTGGTCAATTTGACCCCGGACGTGCTGGAGGCGCAAATGCCTCGCAAGGTCTGGAAGGCGAGCCGAGGGTGAATCCTTGGGAATATATCCTAATGCTAGAAGGCGCGCTGCTGATGGCCGGCTCGGTAACGCGCCGGTTGGATGTGAACGCGCCGGAAAAAGCCTCCTTCCCGTTCACAGTGAGCACGACGGCGGTGGGCAATGGCGCATTGAATGAAGGCGAGGACTCTCATGGCGAAATCTGGTTGCCACTGTGGCGCAACCCGGCTTGGTTGAGCGAACTGCGCTACATCTTTGCCGAGGGGCGAGCGCAGGTGGGCAGGCGTCAGGCCCGTAACGCCGTGGATTTTGGCCGCGCCATCGCTGGCTTGGGCGTTGACCGAGGATTAACCGGCTTTACGCGGTATGGCTTCATGAAACGCTTTGGTCGATTATATCTGGCTGTATCGCTAAACCGTTTTGAGTCTCGTACTCCAGCAAAAGACGCCGACTTGCTGGCCGACTTGCTGAAGGAATTAGATGCCTGGCTCGACCGATTCCGCGGGGCGTGCGCAGGTGATAATGTGCAGCCGCGCTTCACCTCCGCCCTGCGCCGATTGGACGAAGCCATCTTTGATTACTGCCGCTTCGGCGGCAAGGATCGCTTTGGCGAAATCGTGCGCGCGCTGGGGCAGTGCGAGAAGGCGTTGGCGCTCAACCGCGACAAGCCCGGGCTCATCGGTCAGAGCAAATCCGCGGTCAGGCCCGTGCCGCCGCTCTCGACGACCTGGCTGGCAGCGGCCCAGGAGGAGGACTCGCCGGAGTTCCGCATTGCGCTGGCACTGGCCGCTATGCGCGACACCGACGGTGTAGGCGCACTGCGTACCAACCTTGAAGTGGTCGCGCGCAACAAGTGGGGTTGGGAGTGGGCCAAGCCGGAGGAACGGTACTCCACCGTGTGGTCGGCCACCAGCCTGCCGCGCAACCTGCAGGCCGTGCTGGAGCGCCGCCTGATGGACGGCGCGCGCTTCGGCCTGGAGAGCCTGCCGCTGGAGTCGCACTTCTCCGCCGGCGCCGACGACATCACCGCCTTCCTCGCCGGGCAGGTGGATGACGAACGGCTGGCCGAATGGCTGTGGGGCCTGATGCTGATTGACCTGAGCAAAGCCGGTTGGGAAGACCTAGCTATGCCCAAACGTCGATCGCTGGAGTCTCCCGAGCTGATTGACCTGAGCAAAGCCGGTTGGGAAGACCTGGCCCCGCCTCGGCCCGTGCCGCGCGCCTATGCGTTGCTCAAATTGCTCTTTCTGCCCAGGTATCACGCCTTGCAAACGGAAGGAGGCAAACCCATCAAACCTGAACCGAGCATCCTCACTCACCTGCGCGCCGGGCGACTGAACGACGCCTGCGAGACGGCGGCGCGCCGCCTCCGCGCCTCCGGCTATGTGCCCATGCCCGGCCCGATGTCGGGGCGCGGGCTCCGCCTGGCAAGTTACACCCTGCCCCAGCCCATGCAGGCCCGGCTGGCGGCGGCCCTGCTCATCCCAGTCTCTCAACCGGAGCAACTCCAAGAGTTGGTGTTGCGTCCTTCCTCGGAGCCTGCAATCGAAGCCGTTTAGCCCGCTTCTCGGAAAGGAGATATCCCCATGACCGCGCTCGACTCTTCCTCGCTCAGAAACGAACACCGCCTGCTGATGCAGGCCGAGCTCAAGCCCCTGCAGGGCGAGCGCTTCCAGCCCACCGGCTTCCCGGATTTGGGTGCGGCCCGCTACACCCTGGCTGACGGCACCGAAATGCTCACCGTCGAATCGGCGCAATCGGTGGCGAACCGCATGGAGGCCGCCGGCTGGGATGATTCCGTTGACGACCTCGCCGCTTGTCTCAAGGGCTTGCCGTATATCAAAGTGGTAGACGGCACGGGCCGATTTCTAACCGCTTCGGTGCTGGAAGCCCATCGCCTCAACTCGCCCTACATCCTGGAGAGCCGCGATACGACCTTCCTCGATCTGCTGAAGAAGGAAACCGGCGACGGCGAAGGCCCCGTGAGTATTGCGGGCCTGGCGAAAGTGGTCTGTAAATACGACACCAACGCCGTGCTGCATGGTGTGTTCATCGCCAAGAGCAACCTGGCCGGCGGGCGTTTGCGCCTCACCCGCGCGCTTTCCGGGTTCATCGAAGCTCGCAACGTGCGCCCGGCGGAGAACGGCGGAGTAAAGAACGACCGGGTCAATCCGTCCGGCGATACACGGCAGGGCTTCGGCAACGTGCCCTTCCATCGCACCGAGTTCGTGGCCGAACATCTCACCGCCTACTTCAATCTCGATCTTGCGCTGTTGCGCGGCTACGGCCTGCCTGCCGAAGCGGTGGATTTGCTGACCGCGTTGGCGGTCTTCAAAGTGCAGGGCTTCCTAGCGCGCGGCCTGCGCCTGCGCACCGCGTGCGACCTGGAAACGAAAGGCCCGTTGCAGGTAACGCGCCCGGCCGGCTTCGTTGTGCCTGGTTTGGCCGAACTGGAATCCGCCCTGCCCGGCCTCATCGCCGCCTGCGCCAACAAGGGCCTGTTCGCCGAACCGCCCGTCACGACCGTCAAGTACGTTCCCAAAAAGGGGCAGGGCGATGAGGGTAAGTAGCCTTTCGCGGCGGTTGGTCCGGGCGACGGCATTGCGGTCGCATGAAGGATTAGGAATGGAGATGCAACCATGCCCCTTGCAATAGCATTGTCCTTTCCAGGTGGGCGCTTTCACGCCACCGGCTGGGGGCGGCATGTGAACGAGGCCGCCCCCGAATGGCCGCCCGCCCCGTGGCGGTTGTTCCGCGCTTTCGCCGCCGTGTGGAAGCGCACGCTGGCCGGCGACGCGCTGGTGAATGAACACTTGCCATTAGCGTTGGCGAAACTTACCGCGCCACCGCTCTACAAACTGCCGCCCGCCGCGCTCGCCCATACGCGCCATTACCTGACGCAAAAAGTGAAGGGCGACGCCGACCTGGTGTTTGATGGCTTCGTTGCCGTTTCGCCGGCTGTAGAACTGGGCGTGCTGTGGCCCGAGGCCGAACTCACAGCTGTTGAGCAGGAGGCGCTGGGACGTGTGCTGGCCCGCTTGAACTATCTAGGGCGCGCCGAAGCGTGGTGCGCGACGCGCGTGTGCGACTGGGACATGCTGGGGGGCGAACCGTGCGCGTGGGTGGACGCAGACACCGGAGAGATTCACGGCCCCACCGCGGACCGCACCGAATCCGTGCGCTTGCTCTGTCTCGATCCGGCGGACTGGAATGGCTGGAGTTATGGCCCCAAAGCCCATCAGCCCGAACCGAAATGGAATCTGCTGGCCGAAACGGCCGACTTGCAGGCCGAAGGGTGGTCGGACCCGCCCGGCTCGCGCTGGGTGACGTATCTGCGCCCGGCCCAGGCGCTCACGCCCCCGCCGCCCGCTCGCAAACGCGCTGCGCGCGAAGAAGCCCGTCCGCGCCTTCTGCGCTTCGCGCTCGACGGCCCGGTTCTGCCGCGCGTGACCGAGACGGTGTACGTGGCCGAACTGGCGCGCAAACGGGTGCAGGGCATCTTCGGCAAGCGGTTCGAGGGCGCTGCCTCGCCGGTCCTTTCCGGCAAGCAGGCCGATGGCGCGCCGCTGGCCGAACATCGCCATGCCTTCTTCCTGCCGGCCGATGAAGACGGCGATGGCAAGCTGGATCATTTCATCCTGTATGCCGCCGAGGGCTTTGGCCGCCGCGAACTGCGCGCGCTGGATGATTGGCGGCAGACGCGCGGGCCGGCTGGGATCGAGTTGAATGTGGTCTGGCTGGGAACGGAAGAAGAACTGCCCGCTGCCCGCCGCTGGCGCTCGGCCACGCCCTTCATCCCCACCCGCCATTACAAGGAGCGCGGCGCGAAGCGCGATGCCTTCCCGCGCCATCAACTGGCGGAGATGAATCTGCGCGAGGAACTGGCGCGGCGCGGCCTGCCCGAACCGGTGCGGGTGGACAAGGTGGAGGAGTTGCAGTTGGAGGGCCGCCCGCTGGCCTGGCGGCACTTCCGCCAGCAGCGCGTGCTGGGCGATGGGCGGCGCGGCAGCGATTTCGGCAAAGGCTTCGAAATCGAGTTCGCCGAACCCGTGAGCGGTCCCATTGCGTTGGGCTACGCCTGCCACTACGGCCTCGGCCTGTTCGTGCCGGGATAGACCATGACCGATCTCGCCCCCAGCCTCGCCCTCCCCGACACCGTGCCCGCCCGCATGGTCAACGAGTTCGCCTACTGCCCGCGCCTGGCCTACCTGGAATGGGTGCAGGGCGACTTCGAGGACAACGCCGACACCGCCGAGGGCCGCTACCGGCATCGCGTGGTGGATCGCGACAACGGCGCCTTGCCCAAAGCCGAGGCCTGGGAAGGGGAGCGCATCCATGCCCGCTCGGTCTGGCTCTCCGCGCCCGAGGAGCATCTGACGGCGCGCATCGATCTCGTCGAGGCCGAAGGAGCGCAGGTGACCCCCGTGGACTACAAGCGCGGCGCGGCGCCCGATCATCTGCCCGAAGGCGCCTGGGAAGCCGACCGCGTGCAGCTCTGCGCCCAGGGGCTGGTGCTGCGCGCCAACGGCTATCGCTGTCCCGGCGGCGTCATCTACTACACCGAGAGCAAAACGCGCGTGCCGGTCGCCTTCGATGCTGCGCTCATCGCCCGCACGCGCGAGCTGGTGCAGGGCCTGCGCGCGCTGGGCGCCAGCGGGCGCATCCCGCCGCCGCTGGAAGATAGCCCCAAGTGCCCGCGCTGTTCCCTGGTGGGCATCTGCCTGCCGGATGAGACGCGCCTGCTGATGGCGGAGGAAGCGCAAGCCGGGGAAGATGAGGACCGTGTGCGCCGCCTGATGCCCGCCCGCGACGATGCTTTGCCCATGTATGTGCAGGAACAGGGCGCGCGGGTGAGCAAGAGCGGCGAGTCGCTGGAGGTGTGGCTAAAGGACAAGCGGCTAGGCGAAAGCCGCCTGTTCGAGACCTCACAGGTGGCCTTGTTCGGCAGCGTGCAAGTCAGCACGCAGGCGCTGAGCGAGGCGATGGATCGCGGCATCCCGGTGCTGTTCTTCTCCATGGGCGGCTGGTTCAAAGGGCTGGCGCATGGGATGGCGCACAAGAACGTCGAGCTGCGGCTGGCGCAGTATCGCGCGGCGCACGACCCGGCCCAAAGTCTGAAGTTCGCCGCCGCCTGGATCGCCGCCAAAATCCGCAACGGCCGCACCCTGCTGATGCGCAACCATCCCGACCCGCCGTCGACGATCATCAACTCGCTCAAGCATCTGGCGCACCAGGCGGGCAGGGTGGAAAGCCCGGCCTCGCTGCTCGGCGTGGAGGCGCTGGCGGCCAAGCAATACTTCTCGCTCTTCAACGGTATGTTGAAGAGCACGGCCGGCCAGGACCCGTCCGGCGAGGAGTGGTCGTTTGACTTCCATGGCCGCAACCGCCGCCCGCCGCGCGACCCAGTGAACGCGCTCCTCTCCTACGGCTATGCCTTGCTGGTCAAAGACCTGACGGTGACGGCGCTGGCGGTGGGATTCGACCCGTTCCTGGGCTTCTACCATCAGCCGCGCTACGGTCGCCCCTCGTTGGCCCTGGACATGATGGAGGAGTTCCGCCCGCTGATCGCCGACTCGGTGGCCCTGACCGTCATCAACAACGGCATCCTGACGCCGGCCGACTTCATTCGGCGCGGCCCGGCCTGTACGCTCACTCCGGAAGGGCGCAAGAAGTATCTGCGGGCGTACGAAAGCCGGCTGGATACCCTCATCACTCATCCCATCTTCGGCTATCGCATCAGCTACCGGCGGGTGCTGGAAGTGCAGGTGCGGTTGCTGGGCCGCGCCCTAGCGGGCGAGATCCCGGAGTATCCGGCATTTGTGACGAGGTAGCCTTGCGCCTGCTGTACGTGGTCACTTACGATATCCGGGACGACAAGCGGTGGCGGCGCGTGTTCAAGCTGATGCGCGGCTACGGCGACCATCTGCAGTATTCGGTCTTCCGCTGCGAACTGAACGACCGTGAGCGCATCGAGTTGATGGAGAAGTTGACCAAAGCCATCCGCCACGACCAAGACCAGGTGTTGATGTTCCCGCTCGGCCCGGCGGGCGGCCAGCGTGAGGTGAACGTGCACGCGCTGGGGATGGAGTATCGCCGGAGCCCGCACGAGGCGGTGATTGTGTAGCCCGGCGCTCGCCATCCACCCGGCACCTTACCAACCGAATATGCCATTGGGGATAGAAGGCTGCGAGCGCCGATGTGGCGGCGCTTCAGCGCTTCGGCGCTCGCAGTGCACGGGAATAATGAAGGGAGCGCAGCCGTGATGAGCAGAACCCCCCGTTCCGCATCCTGCGGAGCGGCCCAGAACGTGAGCCTCTCGCACAAGCCGGCCAAAGGCCCGGAAAACAAGGTCATCGAAATAGGCGCCGTCTCCACGCTTGAAAAAGCGTGGCCCCATTGAAGCCACCCGTCTCTG